>ERZ1106943.2993-NODE-2993-length-13579-cov-30.651213_pt1 | contig 13579 bp, 9 predicted proteins | sample MGYA00403671_ERZ1106943 | MGnify/ENA primary metagenome ERZ1106943 (study PRJEB35170, sample SAMEA104062427) | human gut metagenome | biome: human gut; feature: human-associated habitat; material: faeces | place: Denmark | collected 2012-06-14 ...
AAAAAGAACACGCATGATTAATCAACTCATGCGTGTTTTTTATTAATTCATATAAAATTCAAATCTTGATCTGTATATATCACTGCACTTTCCGGTATTCTGGTCTATCGCAATAACAGAAAGCACATTATTTCCTTCAGGAACAGGTATTGGAGCTGTATACTCTGTTGATGCAGCACTCGGATCTGACGAATCCCAGGTATAGTATACCTTGCAATTTTCAGGTACTGTGATTGTAATGTCTGTCTGTGCACCAAATGTACCTCCGTCAGGGTCTATCTCCGGTGCATCCGGCGCCTCAAACTCGATTTCATACTTGGCAGATGCCACCTCGCTTTTGATTCCTCTGTCATCAACTGCAACAGCTGTTATCTCATATGTACCTTCCTTGTCCAGGGTAATCGGGCTATAATATCTTTCTCCTCTGGTCAAAGGATCATCCGAATCATATGAATAGTATATTTTGGTATCGCTGTCTGCATCTATAGAAAGCTCAATAGTCTCTCCATACTTACCACTGCTCTTGCTAAACTGCGGTTTAGATACAGTATAATCCGCAAAAAGCTTTAAAACAGATGCATCCTTAGCACTCTCACGCAGCGCAACAATTGCATCATAATCCTTTTTTGATTCATAAATCGAGATAAGCTTCTTATAAGCCTCTTTGCTCTTTGGATCAATATTGATAATTTCCTGATACAGCACAAGAGCGGCATCATAATCCTTCTTCGACATATATATATCAGCCAAAGCAAATCTGACATCTGTATTATCCGAATCAATCGACAAAGCCTTCTCATAATAAGAAACCGCGGAATTTATATTCCCCGCCGAATAAGCTGCCTTTGCCTGCTTCACCTGATAATCAAATGAATTGTCATGTGATCTGCTTACATTACGTGTAATAGCTGCAATAAGTATTACAATTGCTACAACGCACACTACAGCTGAGATAATAATTATCTTCTTCTGCTGCGCTCTCTTTGCCCTCTGTCCGTCAGACTGCGGCTTCTCATCACACGGTTGTTTCGTCTGAGACTGCTGCTTACCTGTCTGAGCCTGTTTATTTTCATACTGTGACATTCTGTCCGGTTTTTGTCCGTTCCGCTGACCGGCACTATGAAGCTGTTCCCTCACCGGCTCATCAAACCTGATTGTCCTATCAGACACAGGCTTTACAGTCTTTTGTCCATCAGTTCGCCTGTCATCATTTCCAACCAGATTATCAAGATAATCATCAAATTCGTTGTAATCAGGCACTATCTGAACCGGATGCCCACAGACATCACAGTACAGACTGCCCGCCTTCAATTCATTACCACAATTGGCACATCTCATACATCTAATCCTCTTACTTATTGTCTAATTATCTCTTCATAGCCTCAACACAATTGCTCATGAGCATTGCAATTGTCATAGGACCTACACCGCCCGGTACAGGTGTGATATGTGACGCTTTAGACACAACAGAATCAAAATCCACATCACCACACAGCTTATTTTCGGCATTTCTGTGGATTCCAACATCAATGACAACCGCACCATCCTTCACATATGAAGCATCTATAAACTTAGGCTTTCCTATTGCCACTATAAGTATATCAGCATTTTTACATACATCTTTTAAATCCTTTGTATGTGAATGACATACCGTAACAGTTGCATTCTCCCTAAGCATGAGAAGTGACATAGGCTTGCCGACTATATTGCTTCTGCCAACCACAACACAGCTTTTACCATCAATATCTATATTGCTTCTCTTTAAAAGCTGAATGATACCGGCCGGAGTACACGGCAAAAAACCAGGCTTTCCTATAACCATCGCTCCAACACTCTGTGGACTGAAGCCGTCAACATCCTTCTTCGGGTCAATAGCATCAATAACCTTGTCCTCATCGATATGCTTTGGCAGTGGAAGCTGACAGAGAATACCATTTACGGAAACATCAGCATTGAGCTTTTCGATAAGTTTTAATATCTCATCCTCCGTAGTCTCCTCTGCAAGTTCATATGAAAGCGATTTAATTCCGACATACTCACACGCCTTTTTCTTGTTGCGCACATACACTGATGATGCAGGGTCATTTCCGACCTGAATCACCGCAAGGCAGCCCTCGATGCCTTTTTTCTTAAGCTCTGCCACTTCTTCCTTAAGCTCATCCTTAATCTGTGTTGAAATCAATTTTCCGTCTATTAGATTAGCCATATTTCCTCCTAGAATAATCCTGTGATCACACCATTATCATCCACATCAATGCCGTATGCAGCCGGCTTCTTCGAAAGTCCCGGCATAGTCATGATAGAACCGTTTACTGCTACAACAAAGCCTGCACCTGCTGACGCATAAACCTCACGTACGTTGATTTTAAAGCCGCTTGGTCTGCCAAGCTTCTTTGCATCATCAGAAAGCGAATACTGTGTCTTTGCCATACATACTGGAAAATCTCCCATTCCAAGGTCTGTAATCCTCTTAAGTTCTCTCTCTGCTGCCGGAGAATATGTAACACCATCTGCTCCATATATTTCTTTTGCAACAGTTTCAATCTTTTCCTTAAGTGACAGGCTATCATCATAGAGTACTTTGAAATTGCTTTCCTTGTGCTCGATTGTTTCAAGTACCTTGTTGGCAAGGTCAATTCCGCCTTCGCCACCCTTCTCCCATACCTCTGAGAGTGCAAATTCACAGCCTCTTTCCTTACAGAACTGCTCTACAAAATCAGTCTCAGCCTTGGTGTCTGTGACAAATGAATTTAATGTGACAACTACAGGCACACCAAACTTGTGAAGATTCTCAATATGCTTCTCAAGATTTACGATTCCAGCCTTAAGTGCATCAAGATTCTCTGATGAAAGCTCATCCTTCGGCACGCCGCCATTATATTTTAATGCTCTGATTGTTGCAACAAGTACAACTGCATCCGGCTTAAGCCCTGCCATACGGCACTTGATATCAAAGAACTTCTCTGCGCCAAGGTCTGCGCCAAAGCCTGCCTCAGTGATAACATAGTCTGCAAGCTTTAATGCTGTCTTTGTGGCACGGACACTGTTACAGCCATGTGCTATATTGGCAAAAGGTCCACCGTGAACTATTGCCGGTGTATGCTCAAGTGTCTGGATAAGGTTCGGCTTTAAGGCATCCTTTAAGAGAGCTGCCATAGAGCCTGTAGCCTGAAGATCATCGGCTGTGACAGGCTTTCCGTCAAAGGTATATGCCACAATAATTCTTCCAAGTCGCTTCTTTAAATCTGCCATATCATCGGCCAGACAGAGTATTGCCATAATTTCAGATGCTACAGTGATGACAAAATGATCTTCTCTGACCATTCCGTCCATCTTGCTTCCAAGACCAACAACGATATTTCTAAGGACACGGTCATTCATATCCATACATCTCTTCCATACAATCTGGCGCGGGTCGATGCCAAGCTCGTTTCCCTGCTGGATATGATTGTCAAGAAGTGCGGCAAGCAGATTGTTCGCAGATGTAATTGCATGAAAATCTCCTGTAAAATGAAGATTTAAATCCTCCATTGGGACAACCTGTGCATATCCGCCACCGGCTGCTCCTCCCTTGATACCAAAGCAAGGTCCTAGTGACGGCTCACGAAGTGCGATAAGTGCTTTCTTCCCAAGGCGTCCAAATGCCTCTCCAAGACCGACGCTTGTGGTTGTCTTTCCCTCTCCTGCAGGAGTCGGGTTTATAGCTGTAACAAGTATGAGCTTTCCGTCAGGATTTTCCTTTGTACGATTGATGAGCTCATCAGAAATCTTTGCCTTATACTTTCCATAAAGCTCTAAGTCATCCTCTTTAATCCCTATAGTTGCTGCTACATCCTTGATTGGAAGCATTGTAGCTTCCTGTGCGATCTGAATATCTGTTTTCATTTTTATTTGCTCCTTTGTGTTAATTATTCTCTAATATAGTATCTAATTCCTCTTTAGTCACCAGAACCTTGCGGGGCTTTGTCCCCTCCTCAGGTCCCACTACACCGGCCTCTTCGAGCTGATCCATGATGCGGGCCGCCCTGTTGAAGCCAATTTTAAGGTATCTTTGAAGCATTCCGATTGAAGCCCGTTCCTTATCTGTGATAATTGACGCTGCCTCCGCAAAGTAAGAGTCCCTGCCATCATCCGTGTTTTCCACATCTGAAATGGTAACGGTTGTATTTGTCGTATCATTCGACAGGCTCTCCATCTTTTGTGCCACATCATTACTGTACTGTGCATTCTCATTATTTTCAATAATAAATTTCACAATATCGGAAACTTCTTTATCTGAAACGAATGCGCCCTGTACTCGAAGGGGCTTCGGAACACCCTGTGGGTCAAATAACATATCTCCCTTTCCAAGGAGCTTTTCCGCACCATTCATATCAAGTATGGTACGACTGTCAACACCGCTTGTAACCGCAAATGCGATACGGCTTGGCATATTCGCCTTGATGAGACCTGTAATAACATTAACAGAAGGCCTCTGTGTAGCTATAATCAGATGTATACCGGCTGCTCTCGCAAGCTGTGCCAGCCTGCATATTGCCTCCTCTACATCCTTTGATGCAACCATCATAAGATCTGCAAGCTCGTCCACTATAATGACAATCTGTGGCATCTTTGGCGGTTTTTCTGTATCCTTGCCATCCATTGCATCAATCATGGCATTGTAACCGTTTATTTCCCTGACACCGCTGTTTGCAAACTTCTCGTATCGGTCTGTCATCTCTGAAACCGCCCAGTTTAATGCTCCTGCAGCTTTTTTAGGATCTGTAACAACCGGAATCATCAGATGAGGTATGCCATTGTATACACTAAGCTCAACCACCTTCGGGTCAATCATAATCAGCTTTACCTCATCCGGCTTTGCCTTGTATAGTATACTCATGATAATTGTATTGATACAAACTGACTTACCTGAGCCGGTAGCACCTGCAATTAAAAGATGTGGCATTTTTGCGATATCCGTAACCTTAACCTTGCCTGCAATATCTTTTCCCACTGCAAATGTAATCTTTGATTTGGCATTTTTAAATTCTTCAGACTCCACAAGCTCCCTGAAGGAAACAGCAACACTCTGGCTGTTTGGCACTTCGATGCCCACAGCGGCTTTTCCCGGAATAGGAGCCTCGATTCGTATATCCGCGGCTGCCAGATTAAGCTTTATATCATCTGCCAGATTCACAATCTTTGATACCTTCACTCCAAGCTCCGGTGTGATTTCAAACCTTGTAACAGCAGGACCGCAGCTTATATTATTCACCTTCGCATTCACCCCAAACACATTAAGAGTCTGTTCAAGCTTTGCCGCCGTTTCACGCAGATGAGCCTGCGAATCACCGGTTTTACCCCTGTCAGGAGCCTTAAGCAGATCAACAGCCGGAAATACATACGGCTTCTGCTGGATTGCATTTTCTGCGTCATTTATCGCTATCTGCTCACTGACTTTTTCAACCTCTTTGGCAAGCTCATCCTTGTCTGATTTGACCTTTTTCTTACCTGGCTCTACTGCAGGTGGTTTTGTCATTACTGCATCTGCAGCCGGAGCTGATAATTTTGATTGCAGCTCATTATCTTTTTGTATGCCAAAATCATCAGATATATCAGGCTCCACGCAGCCCGATATAGGTATCTGTGACACATGGCTTGCAACTGCTGCGCCCAAGCCGTCCGGTTTCATGCCATTAATCTGCTGCAGGGTCTTTCTGCCAAGCTCATCTGCACTGTCACTATCGGCTGTGCCACCCAAAACCGAAACAGGCTCCGATGCCACACCAAAGTCCGGTGTTTGCACTATTTCCCCTGCATCCCCTGATGTAAGGCTTGTCGTCTTTTTCTCCTTTATTGCAGGTGAACTCGGATAATTCTCTATAGTTATCTCACCAAGCGCATCTGTAGCTGCTGCACCTTGTCCAAATATCCCCACATGCGCTGTATCACTACCTGCCATTCCTGAATTTAGCGCGTTTTCACTGCCATCAATTTTTGTATCAAGTGACACGCCTGTTATCTTATTGTCCATCCTTCGGCCGGCACGCTTATTCCTTCTGCCACCTTTTGCAGCCTCCTTTATGTCGCTGTCTGTATCATCTGAAACTAACCCCTCTCTTGTCTGACGCTCTCTTGACTTATACTGCCGATACTCCTGATATCTCTCATTATTCTCACGCGCTGACTCGTATACCTTTCGGCCGCCGTTTCTCATGCCCTTCATGAATGATTTACCGGTAATGAGCACAAGGCAGATAATCATCACAACTATTGTCACCACGTATGCACCTATAATTCCTACCGCTGGAACTAAAATGCAGCCTATAAGAGCACCTATAAAGCCACCACCTGAATGCCTTTCAACACTGTCAATGTATGACTGCACCGGCGAAACCGCGAATTCACCATACACTGCCAGGTACATAAACACACATATAAACCATATGAAAACTATGGTCATAACAAGCTTCATGATAGCATATGAATTGCCCTTATTGGACACAGCAAAAAAGCTGCCCACCAGAAGCACAAGCGGAAAAATATATGCCACCATTCCAAATATACCAAAAAGGAAACCGCTTACTGCGTTTCCCAAATGACCGCCTATTCCAAAATTGCTTATAAATAAAAGGATTGAAACAGCTACTACTATCCAGAGAAATATTTCCTTTTTAAAGGCCTGCTGCCTCTCTATCTGAGCCATTCTCTCCTTTTTAGTCTGTCTTTTTGCTGAGGATTTCTTCCTCGTTGCCATCTAACTAACCTCCGTATTTTGATTTACAGAGTATATAATAACATATTTCTTCTGTTCTGTGTAAATTTTCTAAAGTAATTTTTCGATTTTGTGATTAAAGGGTCAAAAGGTATCATCGATTCATGCTTGCATGCAATTCGATGTATACCTTATTGACCCGCACTACACCGAGAAAGTAGCAATTTGCTGCGTGGACGACAAGTTAAATTACTCACTATATTCGTTTACAGAATCAAATCACTTGCTGATTTGATTCGTATGAAGCTGTGAATATGCCGACGAATATGCCTATCGCTACAGGCGATTTTAAATAGGCATATTCGGTTGCAGTTCGCATATGCGAACTGTAGCATTAGCGGATTTCGAGGCGGAGTCAGATTACTGGAATGCGTAGCATGTAGTAATCTGATTAATCATAAATGAGGTGCAAAATACCCCGCCATGAATGGCGGGGTAAAATGTTATGCAAAAACCATAATTTCACCAAAATATTTTATTCACCAATAAGGTAATTGTATAATCCCTCATATTTGAACTTGGAAGCATTCCAAGAGAAATCATTGGCCATGCCCCTGTCCACAATCTGGTTCCACTCACGCTTCTTATCGAAGAAGATGTGCTTAGAATAATTGATGACTGCAAGCATCTCATCGGCATTATAGTTTGAGAACGAGAAACCATCTCCTGAATTTTCATACTCATTATAAGGCTTAACCGTATCCTTGAGACCTCCTGTCTCACGAACAATCGGAACGGTACCGTAGCGGAATGAGATAAGCTGTGTCAGACCGCAAGGCTCAAACCTGGACGGCATCAGAAATGCATCAGCAGCCGCATATAGTTTGTGTGCCAGATCATCAGAGTAACATATATTTGCCGAAACTCTGTCAGGGTATTTCCATGCATAGTGTCTAAACATATTCTCGTACTGAGGATCTCCTGTACCGATAACAACAAGCTGTGTGAAATCGTCCACGATACCTTCAATCATATTATTGATAAGGTCAAGACCTTTCTGGTCTGTAAGTCTTGAAATAAGACCTATCATGTACTTCTTTTTATCAACCGCAAGCCCAAGCTCCTGCTGAAGCTTTGTCTTGTTGTTAAACTTCTTCTTTCTGAAATCGGAAGCATTGTAATTGCAATAGATTTTGCCATCAGTCTGTGGGTCATAGGCATTGTAATCAATACCGTTTACGATACCCTGCATGTCAAAATGTCTGGCACTTAAGAGTCCGTTCAATCCCTCACCATAGTACTCTGTCTGAATCTCGTTTGCATATGTATCACTGACAGTGGTGATGTAGTCAGCATATACAAGACCACCCTTAAGCATATTTGCATCCTTCTTGAACTCAAGCTTATCAGGTGTGAACAGATTGTCTGTAAGACCTGAAACACCCTGTACCCACTCCTTGTCCCAGATACCCTGGAACTTAAGATTGTGGATAGTGATGATAGTCTTGATACCCCAGAAGAATGGATTTGCGGCAAACTCATTCTTTAAGTATACAGGCAGAAAGCCTGTCTGCCAGTCATGACAGTGTATAATATCCGGCTTAAAATCAATAAGTGGGAGCATTGAGAGTACAGCCTTATCAAAGAATGTATACTTCTCAATCTCAAATTTAGTGTCAGAAGTATATGGAGAAAATCCTGTAAAAAACTCCTGATTGTCAATAAAGTAATATGTAACGCCGTCCTGCTCATATTTGAGTACTCCGACATACTTGTCCTGCACGTATGGACCTGAGCTCATGTAAAAATGGGTAACATACTCAAAATTATTACGATACTGCTCCGGTATACAGCTATAATCAGGTATTACAACCCTTACATCCCAATAGTTCTTGTCAAACTCTTTAGGAAGTGCACCGCACACATCTGCAAGACCTCCTGTTTTTATAAATGGTACACACTCTGAAGCTACAAATAGAATCTTCTTCATATTCTCCTCCCGCTAAAACCCGTGATATATAATATTTAGTTTACTCTTCCCAATTGTGGTATACTTCCTGGACGTCGTCATCATCGTCAAGAAGGTCTAAGATACGGCCGATATTCGTGATATCAGCTTCATCTGTCAGTGTAACATATGTCTGTGGAATCATTGTGACCTCTGCTGAAGCCATTGTGATGCCTGCCTCCTCAAGAGCAGCCCTGACTGCATCAAAATCAGCAGGTGCAGTTGTAATCTCGTAGCTGTCCTCCTCATCGGCGAAATCCTCAGCGCCTGCATCGAGTGCCTGCATCATAAGGTCATCTGCATCCATATCGCACTCTTCCTTGTCGATGATGATCTGACCCTTCTCGTCAAACATGTATGATACACATCCCTGTGTACCGATGCTTCCCTGGCCCTTTGTAAAGGCATTGCGGACATTGGCCGCTGTACGATTCTTATTGTCTGTAAGACACTTTACGATAATAGCTGTGCCTGATGGTCCATAGCCCTCATATGTAGCTGTCTCATAGTTTACACTGTTGCCGTCTCCTGCCGCCTTCTTGATACCTCTTTCGATTGTATCGTTTGGCATATTGTTGGCCTTTGCCTTGGCAACTACCTGTGCGAGCTTGAAGTTATTGGCAGGATCCGGTCCTCCCTCTTTAACTGCAACTGCGAGCTCTCTACCGATCATTGTAAAAATTTTGCCCTTTGCAGCATCATTTTTCTCTTTTTTATGCTTGATATTCGCAAATTTAGAATGTCCTGACATAATTTGTATCCTCTTTTCTACTTTTAAAAATAATCTATATCTTATAATATCATTTTTTCTCTTCCGGTGCAAGTTTCTTAATCATTACCTGCTTAATCACCTTATCCTCGACGCTCATAACAGAAAATCTGTAACCATATGCGCTAATCACAGTCTTATCCCCCTCCTCCGGAATCTTATCCGAAAGCGATATGATAAAACCGTTAAGCGTCTCGTAGGCATCATCATCAACAGGCAGTGACAGTGCCTCCTTCACATCGGAAAACTCAGTCATGCCGTCCATTATAAATGTCTCGTCATCATTCTTTCTGATGTAGTTTTCTTCCTCATCGTGCTCATCCTCGATATTTCCGACAAGCTCCTCGAGTATATCCTCCATCGCGATAAGTCCCGATATCTGTCCGTACTCATCCACAACCATCGCAAGATGACTCTTTTTAGACTGCATCTTCTTAAACAGATCATTGATGTTTACCGTCTCGGGTATGAAGTCCACCGGCCGGATAAGCCCGTCTATGTCCTTGATACTGCTGCGGTAAACCTCATTTTTTTCAAAAAATGTAAAAGCATCCTTGATATGTAAGACTCCGATGATACTGTCAACATCATTCTCATAGACCGGAAAGCGAGATTTGCCGGTATCTATGATAAATTCGATCGCATCAATAAAGGACATACTGCCGTCGAGGCTTACGATATTTTTGCGGTGAGTCATGATATCTTTTACTTCCTTATCATCAAACTCAAACACATTGTGTATCAGCTCTGCCTCAGATGCAAGGATTGTTCCCTGCTCATGCCCCTCCCTGACCATGGAAATAATCTCTTCTTCTGTGACATCATCATTTCCAAGTATTCCATCGAGAGTCTTTTTGTTGTTTTTCATTCCATAAAGCAATACTCCAATACACAAAAGAAGTATCACTACAAGTATCGATAAAATTATAATTGCATATAACATAATGTTTTATTATCCTATGTAATAAGTTCTAAGCTGATTTCAAGCGCCCTGTCTATTTTAAGCAATGTGTCCTCATCAAGATGGCACACCTTATCCTTAAGCCTTTTTTTGTCGATTGTGCGAAGCTGTTCTAAAAGCACAACCGAATCCTTTGCAAGCGCATACTCCTTGCAGGCAAGCTCCACATGGGTGGGCAGCTTTGCTTTATGCATCTGCGAGGTTATTGCTGCGCAGATTACCGTCGGGCTGTGTCTGTTTCCGACATCATTTTGTATTATAAGAACAGGTCTTATCCCGCCCTGCTCTGAGCCTACAACAGGCCTTAAATCAGCGTAATAAATATCTCCTCTTTGAATAATCATACACGAATACACTCCATATTATGGTATACAAAAAGTATCTCCAGATTTTTCGAGTGTATTCTTAAAAGTTACACTTTTTTAGTTTTTGTGGTAAATTCTTGGAACACGCGGTGTGATAAGACATGCAAACTCATAGTTGAATCTGCCTGACAGCTCACCTAACTGCTCCATAGTGATTGTCTCATTCCCTTCTTTACCGAGCAGAGTAACTGCATCGCCTATTTTCACGTCAGGTATGTCTGTCACATCAACCATAAACTGATCCATGCAGACTCTGCCGCATATAGGTGCTTTTTTCCCTTTTATGAGAACCCATCCCTTGTTTGAAAGTCCTCTTGAATATCCATCACCATATCCCACCGGGACAGTTGCTATCCTCATAGGATGCTCTACCGTAAATGTGCCGCCGTAGCTTATATGCCTGCCCGGCTCAAGCTCCTTTACATAAGCAACTCTGCTGTGCAGCGACATAACAGGCTTTAGGGAGATTTTACTCTTGTCTACCTCCTCTGACGGCCACAGACCATAGAGTGTGATGCCTGCTCTTACCATATCCATATTGCACTCCGGAATTTCTACTATTCCCGCACTGTTTGAGCAGTGCTTAATTGGGATTTCGACTCCTCTTGCCTCAACAAGAGCTATCATCCTCTTAAAAAGATCAAACTGCTCAAAGGCAGGCTCCTTTGACAGCTCATCTGCCCTTGCAAAGTGAGTGAATATTCCCTCTATCATAATATTCGGCAGCTTAGCAATCTGTGCAATAATATCTGCACTTTCCTCTGTCACCTGAAAGCCTATACGGCACATGCCGGTATCTATCTTGATATGTATCTTACAGGTCTTATTCTTAGCAGCTGCGATTTTTGAAAGTTCCTTAGCGGTCTCGTAGGTACATACCGCCGGTCGCACATCATTGTCCACTATCTCCTCAAACTGCTCCGGGAAGCTGAGTCCTAAAATAAGTATCGGCTTTTTTCTGCCTGCTGCGATAAGCTGCATTGCCTCGTTGCTTGTAGCAACGGCATAGCCCCACAGATACGGAAGCGGCTCCAGTACCTCTGAAACAGCCTCAGCACCATGACCATAGCCATCAGCCTTTACGACTGCTGCCATCATTGTCCCCGGCTTTAGCTTATTATGCATCGACTCCATATTATATAAAATTGCATCCAGATCTATATCTGCTCTGATTCTGTTAATTGCCATTTTTTTCCACCTTAATCCAAACTTTATCTAATCCATCAATAATATCACTTGCTATCATACCATAAGAGCCGGTATTGTCAAATACCATATCACCGGCAAGTCCATGAATAAATGCACCGTATGCCGCGGCCTTTTTCGTGTCACGCAACTGTACCAGAAGACCTCCCACGATACCGCTTAGCACATCTCCGCTTCCGGCTGTTGCCATACCGCAGTTGCCGGACAGATTGATAAACTTTTCGCCATCAGCCGCTGCGATAATCGTACGAAAATCCTTAAGCACACAAATCACATTGTACAAGCTTGCAAACTCTCCTGCCACACTGATGATATCCTCCTGTATATTAGCAATGCTCTTTTTCATAAGTCTGGACATCTCGCCCAGGTGCGGAGTCACGATGACAGGCATTTTATGCTCATTAAGTAAAATCATGTTGTCTGATATGATATTAAGCGCATCCGCATCAATCACAAGAGGTATCTCTGCTGTTTTTAGTACTGTTTCAACTAACATTTTGGCATTATCAGACTTTGAAAGGCCGGGACCTATCACCACTGCATCTGCCCAATCAAGCTCTGTCTCAAGTGCTTTAGCTGACGCGATATCAGTACAAAGCAGTGCTTCCGGCAAAGCACATTGTATTATTGAGCGGTTGCACTCCGGCGTTATAATTTTCACAAGCCCTGCTCCGCTTTTGTATGCGGCCTTTGCCGAAAGCACCGCCGCACCGGCCATATTGCGGCTTCCTGCTATAACTAACAGTTTTCCGAAAGTTCCCTTGTTGGAGTGTGCCGGTCTGTTATCAAGCTTCTTTAAATCAGACTCATCAAGAGCCCTTACTGATGGCAGATTACCACAAAAGCTGTGGTCATCTATGCCTATAGGCACCACCTTAACCAGACCGCAATAATCACAGCCCGGCCACAGGAGAAGGCCTGTCTTCTTATAAGAAAAAGTATATGTGAAATCTGCTTTAAAAGTGCATCCCATCACATGTCCTTTATCAGAATCCACTCCCGACGGCACGTCGACCGCCACCCTGTAAGCATTTGCCTTGTTAACGGCTGAAATCACATCTGCTAAAGAGCCTTCTATGGCTCGCTTAAGCCCTGTGCCAAACAGTGCATCTATTATTACGTCACTTTTACACACACACTCAATATCAGAGACCACCTTAAAGCCATACCTTGCGTATATATTTTTCTGCAGCTCAAAGAGCTCACTTCCTGCCTCATCTGTGCCAAAAGCATAGTACAACATGCATCTGTATCCGGCCTGATTTAAAAGTCTTGCTATCGCGATACCGTCTCCTGCATTATTGCCCCTGCCGCATATCACGGCAAACTCCTTTGATTTATCAAAACATGCAACAAGCTCCCGGACAACACCGGCCGCAGCCTGCTCCATCAGCACCACCGAAGGAACCAAAAAAACCTGTGATGTTGTATCGTCCAGAAGCTTCATTTCATTACCTGTAACAATATATTCCAATATCAATTCCCCTTATTCTCATTGTTTGCATTATCAGCATTTGCATTATTGGCATTGAAAACCATAGGATCGTCATATTCAATATCAAAAAGATCTAAAACC
>ERZ1106943.2995-NODE-2995-length-13571-cov-5.204498_pt1 | contig 13571 bp, 7 predicted proteins | sample MGYA00403671_ERZ1106943 | MGnify/ENA primary metagenome ERZ1106943 (study PRJEB35170, sample SAMEA104062427) | human gut metagenome | biome: human gut; feature: human-associated habitat; material: faeces | place: Denmark | collected 2012-06-14 ...
CGGTTGGTCGCCGCGAGGACGATGACGCCCTTGCTGGGGTCAAAGCCGTCCATCTCGGCGAGCAGCTGGTTGAGCGTCTGCTCACGCTCGTCGTTGCCGCCGAAGCGCGTGTCGCGCGTCTTGCCGATGGCGTCGATCTCGTCGATGAAGATGATGCAGGGCGCTACCTTCGAGGCCTCGGCAAAGAGGTCGCGCACGCGGCTCGCGCCGACGCCCACGAACATCTCCACAAAGCCGGAGCCGGAGATGGAGAAGAAAGGCACATTCGCTTCACCCGCGACCGCCTTGGCGAGCAGCGTTTTGCCCGTGCCCGGAGGGCCGACGAGCAGCGCGCCGCGCGGCAGCTTCGCGCCGATGTCGGTATACTTCTGGGGATTGTGCAGGAAGTCGATGATCTCGACGAGGGATTCCTTCGCCTCGTCCTGACCGGCGACGTCGGCAAAGGTGACGCCGGTGGATTTTTCCATGTAGACCTTCGCGTTGGACTTGCCGACGCTGCCGAGGCCGCCGAAGCCGCCGCCCCCGGTCTTTTTGCTGATGAAGCGCATCATCAGGATGAACGCGCCGACCATCAGCGCCGTGGGCAGGACGTAGTTGAGCATGATGATCTCAAGATACGAGGTCTCCGCCTTGTAGGGCTTGCCGAACTCCACGCCGTTTTCATCCAGGAACGACCGCAGCTCGGGGTCGTTGATCTGCGTGGTGAAGAGCTGGAAGTCCCCTGAGTAGGTCTTGCCGTCCGCGTCGGTGTAGGTGAAGCCGTCCACAGGCGTGATGTTGAGCGTGCGGTCCGCGATCTCGACCTCCTTGACCTTGCCGTCGCGGACAAGGTCGAGAAATTCGTCGTAGCGGATCTCGCAGGTGCTCTCCGCCAGCTTCTTCGTGTCCATCGCCGAGAGGAGATAGTTGAAGCCGATGGTCAGCACCAGCGCCCAGATGAGCAGCGACAGCACGCCCTTGCGGCGGTCGTTGTTCTTGTTGCTTTTGTTCTTGTCGTTCTGATCCATGTATCTGCGTTCCTTTCCGCCTGCGGCCCTGCGCGGGCACAGGCGACAGCTTGCCAAGTTAATTATATGGTATTTTAGCATACCCCTCCTCGTTTCACAAGCGCCGCGGTATGAATTTTCGGTGAATTTTTGTCCGCTTCCCCCTTTATCTTATCCGTCTGTTGTGTTATAGTGTATTATGTATACGAATTTTGACCGGGAGGATCGGTTTATGTCGAAGGAATACGAAGAAAAGCGCGGGCCGCGCGGCGCGGACGAGCACACGGAAAAGCGCTTTCCGCGCGAGCGCAGAGCGGAGGAAAGGGTCCCCATGCGCGAGCGCGACGCCGAGGCGGACGGCCTCATCGAGGGACGCAACGCCGTGACCGAGGCGCTGCGCGCCGGCACGCCCATTGATAAGATCTTCATCGCCCGCGGCGAGACGGACAAAACGCTCGGGCACATCGCCTCCACCGCCCGCGCGGCGGGCGTGGTGGTGGTCGAGGCCGACCGCCGTAAGCTCGACTACATGAGCGCGACGAAGGCGCACCAGGGCGTCATCGCCCTTGCCGCCGTGCGCGAGTACGCGAGCGTGGAGGACATCCTCTCCGCCGCCCGTGAACGTGGGGAGGCCCCTCTGCTTGTGGTGTGCGACGAGATCAGCGACCCGCACAACCTCGGCGCCATCATCCGCACGGCGGAGTGCGCGGGCGCGCACGGCGTCATCATCCCCAAGCGCCGCAGCGCGGGCTTGACGAGCATCGTCGGCAAGACGAGCGCGGGCGCGGTGAGCTATCTGCCCGTCGCGCGCGTGCCGAACATTCCGGCGCTTTTGAAGGAGCTGCAGCAGCAGGGCGTGTGGATCTTCGGCACCGCCGCCGAGGGGACCACGAGCCTGTACGAGGCCGACCTCAAGGGCCCTGCCGCCATCGTCATCGGCAGCGAGGGCGACGGCATGGGCCGGCTTGTGCGCGAGGGCTGCGACTTCCTCGTCAGCATCCCGATGAAGGGCCGCATCTCCTCGCTCAACGCTTCCGCCGCCGCCGCCATTCTGCTCTACGAGGCCGTGCGTCAGCGCCTTGGCTGACGCGCGCCGCCATTCACGAGGTCTTCCATGGATCACAAAAAGGATCAAGAATTTGAACAAACGCTCGCCGAGTCCGAGCTTTTGCTGCGCGGCGCGGCCCGCAGCGCGTCGGACGACGCGGACCTGACGCTCGAGAGCATTCTGGCGGAGTTCGGCTCCCGGGAGGACGGCGCCGAAGCCGCCGCAGAGCCGGAGGACGTCGGGCTGCCCGAGCCGCGGCCCGCCGTGCGGATCGGAAAAACCGCCGCGCCCGCCGCGGAGCCGCCGGAGCCGCAGCCGTCCGCGCTGCCGGAGGAGCCGTCGGCTGCGGAGCCCGCGCAGGACACCGTGAGTCTGCAGGAGGTGCTTGAGAGCACCGTGCAGTCCGTGCTCGACGAGGAAGCGGGGGAGTCGGTCGAGCTTCTGCCGCCGAAGCGCCGCGGGCTTTTCTCGCGCAGAAGGCTGCGCGACACCGAACGGCTTTATTCCGACGAGTCCGGGGAGGAGCCGCCGCAGGAGGAGCCCGACGAGCCGGAGGACTTCTTTACCGAGGATTTCGGCGAGCGGGACGACACCCCCGAGCCGGACGCGGGCGAGCTGGCTGCCGGCTACCGCGACGACGCGCGCATGGGCCTGCGCAGCGCGCAGGCCGCGCTGCTCGTCACCGCGCTCTCGTGGCTCGCGCTGCTGCTCGACCATTTCGGCGTCATGCCCGCGCTGTTCGCCGAGGAAAGGCTGCTCAGCTGCCTGCCGTTTTTCATTGCCGAGCTTCTTGTCTGCGTCCTCGGACGCGACGTGTTCGTTTATGCCTTCGAGCAGCTCCGCGCGAGGACGGTCACCTATGAGCTGCTCTCCTCGCTCGCCTGCGCCGTCACGCTGGCGGACACGGCGCTCGACTTTTTCCTGCCCGCGCGCGCCGCGCTCGCGGTCCCGTTCCACGCCGTCGCCATGCTCGGCATGAGCTGTGCCCTGCTTGGGCGCGCGCTGCTCTTCGGCGCGATGTACGATACCTTCCGCGTCGCCGCGGTCGGCGAGCCGGACTATCTCGTCACCGTCACCGCGGGCGGAGCCGCCAAGCGCCGCGGCAGCGCGCAGGGCTTTTCGCGCTGCGCGCAGCGTGAGGACGCCGCCTCGCACTGGCAGGGCGTGCTGCTGCCCGTGCTGCTTGCCGCCTCGCTCGTATTTGCCGTGCTCTCCACGCTGCGGCGCGGGGAGCGGCTGCTGTTCCTCTGGAACTGGGGCGTGCTGCTCACGGCGATCAATATGCTTGCCTTTCCGCTGTGCTATTCTCTGCCGCTGCGCCGGCTGACGAAGCGCTTCGTCAAGTCCGGCAGCGCGCTGGCGGGCTATGTCGGCGCGGACCGCCTGCGCCGCAGCAACTGCGTCATCCTCACCGACACCGACCTGTTCCCGCCGGGAACGGTCAGCCTGAACGGGCTGAAGATCTACGGCGAGGAGAGCGGCAAGGTCATCTCCTACGCCGCCACGATGGCCCATGCCTCGCAAAGCGGCCTGAGCCGCCTGTTCGACACGCTTTTGGAGGGCGAGGGCGGAAGACTCGAGCCGCTCGACGATCTGAGCTTTTATGAGGAGGGCGGCGTCTCCGGCCTTATCCACGGCGAAACGGTGCTCTTCGGCACCGCCGCCTTCTGCCGCAAGATGCACGTCACGATGCCCGGCGGCCTGAGCCTCAAGACCGGCGCGTTCCTCGCCGTGGACGGCACGCTCATCGCCGTTTTCGCCGTCAAGTACACGGCGGCAGAGAATGTGGACTGGGCGCTCCACGCGCTCAAGCGCAGCCGCATCACGCCGGTGCTCGCCGTGCGCGACGGCAGCATCACGCCCGCGCTTTTGAAGCGCAAGTTCGGCACCGACGCCCGCGCGGTCTATCCCACCATCTCCACGCGCCTTGCGCTCTCGGAGAAGGACGGCGAGCATCCCTATGCGCTGCTCTACCGCGAGGGGCTGATGCCCTACGCCGAGATCGCCGTCGGCAGCAAGCGTCTGGTCCACGCCGTGCGCGTGGCCGCCGTGCTCTCGCTCGGGAGCAGCGCCGTGTCCGCGCTGCTGGCGTTTTACCTCACCTTTGTCGGCGCGTACAGCGCGCTCACACCGGTCTCGATGCTGCTCTATCTGCTCCTTTGGGCGCTCGCGGCGCTCATCGAAGGCTTCTGGGCGGACCGTTATTGAGCATTTTTAGCAAAAATGGCTATCAAACTTCTAAAATTACAATAGTTGTATTGACGGAAAGAATATTATATAATTGAGCTGTTGAAGTGACTTCCCGCAAGGGAATTACGATCTGGAAGGAGACATGAACCCCTATGAGTGCAAAAGACATTCGCAATATCGTGCTGCTCGGCCATGGCGGAAGCGGCAAGACCACCCTCGCTGAGAGTATGCTGTTCATGACCGGCGGCACCGACCGCTTCGGCAAGGTCACCGACGGCAACACCACCTGCGACTACGACGCGGAAGAGATCAAGAGAAACATCTCCATCTCCCTCGCCGTCGCCCCCGTGAAGTACAAGAACGTGAAGATCAACGTGCTCGACACTCCGGGCAACTTTGACTTCGCCGGCGAAGTTCTCTCCGGTATCCGCGCGGCCGAGTGCGCCGTGCTGGTCTGCGGCGCGAAGGACGGCCTGAGCGTCGGCGCGGAGCGCGCCTGGAAGATGCTCGGCAATAAGCCCCGCATGATCTTCATCAACCGCACCGACGAGGAGAACAGCGACTACAACGCCTGCTTCGACGCCCTCAAGGGCAAGTTCGGCACCGCTGTCGCGCCCATCGTCGCCCCCATCATCGACGGCAGCAAGAAGGTCACCGGCATCGTCGACCTGCTGCACAACAAGGCCTATGAGGTCAAGGGCGGCAAGGCTGCCGAGTGCGCCATTCCCGCCGACATCGCCGACGAGGTCGAGGCCCTGCGTGCCGAGCTGATGGAAGCCGCCGCCGGCGCCGATGAGGAGCTGATGGAAAAGTTCTTCGAGACCATGGAGCTCTCCGCCGAGGAGATCGCCAAGGGCCTCAAGCTCGGCGTGCGCGACGGCAGCGTCGCTCCCGTGCTCTGCGGCAGCGCCATCTCCGGTCTCGGCGTCGATATGCTGATGCAGACCGTGCTTGATCTCGTTCCCGTCGCCACCGATATGCCCGCCGAGGCCGCGCAGGACGACGACGGCAACGCCGTCGAGGTCGCCCACGATGAAAACGGCGCCACCGCCGCCATCGTCTTCAAGACCGTTTCCGACCAGTACGGCAAGTTCTCTCTGGTCAAGGTCGTCCGCGGCAAGATCACCGGCGATATGTCCCTCTACGACACCACCACCGGCAACACCGAAAAGCTCGGCCGTCTCTACACCCTCAAGGGCAAGAAGAACGAGGAGGTCAAGGAGATCTGCTGCGGCGACATCGGCGCCATCGCCAAGATGGACCGCGTCAAGACCGGCGACACCCTCTGCGACCCGAAGAGCATCGTCAAGCTGGCGGGTATGCCCTACGCCGAGCCCTGCTACTCCCGCGCCATCGCGCCCAAGACCCGCGGCCAGGAGGAAAAGCTCGGCACCGGCCTCAACCGTCTGAACGAGGAAGACCCGACCTTTACCGTCGTCAACAACGCCGAGACCCATCAGATGGTCGTCTCCGGCGCGGGCGACATTCAGATCGACGTGCTCGTGAGCAAGCTCAAGACCCGCTTCGGCGTGGACGCCGAGCTCGACACCCCGCGCGTGCCCTACCGTGAAAAGATCCGCAAGACCGTGCAGAAGCAGGGCCGTCATAAGAAGCAGACCGGCGGCAGCGGCCAGTTCGGTGATGTCTGGGTCCGCTTCGAGCCCAACGAGGAGAGCGAGGAGATGGTCTTCGCCGAGGAAGTGTTCGGCGGCAGCGTGCCCAAGAACTTCTTCCCCGCCGTGGAAAAGGGCCTGCGCGAAGCCGTGCTCCACGGCCCGCTCGCCGGCTATCCGGTCGTCAACCTCAAGTGCGTGCTCTACGATGGCTCCTATCACCCGGTCGACTCCTCCGAAATCGCGTTCAAGACCGCCGCGAACCTTGCCTACAAGGCCGCGATGCCCGAGGCGTCCCCCGTTCTGCTCGAGCCCGTCTGCGAGCTGAAGGTCACCGTGCCTGATCAGTACATGGGCGATATCCTCGGCGACCTCAACAAGCGCCGCGGCCGCGTCATGGGCATGACCCCGACCGGCGACGGTGAGCAGATCATCGAGGCCGAGTGCCCCGAGGCCGAGCTGATGAGCTACGCCATCGACCTGCGCTCCATGACCCAGTCCCGCGGCTCCTTCACCATGCACTTCGTGCGCTATGAGCAGTGCTCTGCCGACGCGCAGGAGAAGGCCGTCGCCGCCGCGAAGGCCATGCAGGAAGCGGAATAATTCACCCGAAATAAAAAGCAAGCCGTCCGATTCCAGACGGCTTTCTTTTTTCTCAAATGGGGGATTGCATTTTACCGAAAATCGTGGTATAAGATTAGTTCAACCATTGATTTATCTGCACAGGAGAGAAACAGAGCCATGAGAAAACTGTGGAGGAAAATGAAGAACAAACAGGGCTTTACCCTGATGGAAATGCTGATCGTCGTCGCCATTATCGCCGTACTGGTGGCTATTGCCATTCCGGTTTACCAGGGTCAGGTGCACAAGGCCAAGGTCGCCGCAGATATGGCAAACGTGAGAGCGTACTATGCAGAGTTACAGGCGGATTATCTGACGACAGGAACGCTCCGTCCAAATACAGAGGTTCCATATTGGGGTTTTACACAGGGAATTCCCGTTGAAGGATCGGGCCAGAAATTTTTATTCGATGTAAAGACGATCCATTTCTTAAATGACCAAGAGGTGACACTCCAAGCAGGAAGTTACTTCTGTATAAGAGTAGAGGATCAAAATAACAAACCGGTCGCTTATCAAATCACCTATTGTTGCACCCAAAACCATCCCGAGCATGATTTGACGCTCGGCTAATTCGGAACGACTGTTTTGCATCGCCGCAGCAGCGGCTGAGCGGACATAGACGCAGACCAGATCGAAAGCCGATAAAAAAGCTGCACACACTCCTTTGCGCAGCGCGTGCAGCTTCAAAATGAATAAGACCCGCAATGGCAGGTCAAGGGCGCAGCCCTTGCGGTCTTGGGGGATTGAAAGGGGGCCATTCTTCCGTCAAGAATGGTCCCCTTTGATCGGTAGCCGCGCCTTGCGCGGCAAATCCCTTGCGCCGCACGGCGCAAAATGCGGATTGCATCTTTTGGAAAAAACTGCTATATTAAGCATGGCTCCGCATGGGCACATTATTTCGAGGAGAATGTTTCCATTTGGTAACATCGCCTTGAGGTGATGCACATGGAGATCAAGCGTATGCGCGACCTGCGGGAGGACCATGACAAGACCCAGCAGGAGATCGCAGAGCTTTTGAATATGCACCGCAGCGTGTACCGACGCTATGAGAGCGGTGAGCGTGAAACGCCCTCATGGGTCATTGTCAAGCTCGCGCAGTATTATCGGGTCAGCACCGACTATCTGCTCGGCTTGAAGGACGAGCCGTGACGCGCCCGCTCTTTTGCTTCTGCGCCGCCTTTGCGCTCGGCTGCATCGCGTCGCAGTATTTTCTCGCGCCCGCGCTGTGGCTTCCGGCGGCGGGCATTGTGCTGGTGCTCGGGGCGCTCGGGCTTCTCCTGCGCGGCCCGATGCGGCGGCGCGTGCTGCTGTGTGCGCTGGGCATGGCGTTCGCCTTCGGCTGGAACGCCGCTTACGCGCGCTTCATCGCCGCGCCGAACGAGGCGCTCATCGGCGCGACGGAGGACGTGGAGCTGGAGCTTTGCTCCTACGCCGTGGAGACGAATTACGGCGCGAAGGCGACGGTGCGTATCCTGGGCCGCGGCCTGCGCGGGAGAGCCGTCTACTACGGCGGCTTCGACCTGCTCGCCCTTGAGCCGGGCGAGCGCGTGCGGGACACGGTGCTTTTCAACAGCGCGACCGATCCCTCGGGCGACGGCAGCCACATCCGCAATTTTACGTCCAAGGGCGTTTATCTGCTGCTCTACAGCCGCGGCGAGCCGTCGTATGAGACGGGTGACGCGGGCGCGCTTCGCTATGCGCCGCAGCGCATCGCGAAGAAGCTCGGCGAGACCATCGAGACCGTCTACGGCGAGCGGGAGGGCGGCTTTCTGCGCGCCCTGCTCCTCGGCGACAAGCGCTATCTTGACGTGGAGGATTCGTCGAACCTGAGCGAGGCGGGCATCTATCACATCACCGCCGTCTCGGGCCTGCACTGTATGTTCCTCGTCGAGCTGCTTGACCGACTGCTCCGCGCGTCGCACCGGCGCACACGCTGCGCGGTGACGATCCCGCTGCTGTTTCTCTACGCGGTGATGGTCGGCGCGTCGCCGAGCATCCTGCGCGCCTGCGTGATGCTCTCGATGACGCAGCTCGCGCCGCTTTTCAGGCGGGAGAAGGACCCGCCGACGGCGCTCGGCCTTGCATTGTTGCTCATTTTGCTCAAAAATCCCTACGCCGTTGCGAGCATCAGCTTACAGCTCTCCTTCTCGGCGGTGGCGGGCCTCGTGTGGCTGACGCCGAAGCTGACAGGGGCCATCCATACCGGAAGCAGGCTCCTGCGCTTCGTGCTCACATCGTTTGCGACGACGCTCGGGGCGCTGGCGTTCTCCACGCCGCTGGGGGCGTACTATTTCGGTACGTTCTCCGTGGTCTCGCTCCTGAGCAATCTCCTGTGCCTGTGGATGGTGAGCCTTGTCTTCGGCGCGGGTCTGCTCGGATTGCTGATGAGCATGACCGTCCCGGCGGTCGGCGCGGCCTTTGTGCCGCTCGTGTCGCTCGGCGTGCGGTATGTGCTTTTTGTTTCGGGACTGCTGGAGAGCCTGCCGCTCCACGCGCTCTATTTCAACACTGCGCTTTCCGTGCTGTGGCTGCTCTACGTCTATGCGCTCTTCGCCGTCTGCGCCATCGCGCGGCGGGGGAGGTACCGCTGGTGGATCGCCGGCGCATTGGCCGTGGCGATGCTCCTTGCGACGGCGCGCTTCAACGCGCTGCAATTTGAGCGTGGGAGCCTGCATGTCACGGCGCTCGATGTCGGACAGGGCGAGAGCGTTGCGCTGCTCTCCAGGCGTCATGGCGTGCTCGTGGACTGCGGCAGCAGCAATTCCTACATCAGTGCGGGCGATGTCGCCGCGGACTATTTTCTCAGCGCAGGGATACGGCGGCTCGACGCGGTGGTGCTCACGCACTATCACGCCGACCATGCCAACGGACTCGCCCTGCTGCTCGCGCGTGTCGGCGTGGATACGCTGTATCTGCCCGACATTGCGGAGGAAAACGGCGAAAAGACCGCCGTGCTCGCGCTCTCGGAGCGCTACGGCGTGGAGGTCCGCTATGTGACGGAGGAAACGCAGACCGCCGTCGGCGAGGCGTCGCTGACGATCTATCCGCCGGTGGGCGAGGGCGGAGAAAACGAGCTGGGGCTGACGATCCTCTGCTCGGCTGGCGAATTCGATACGCTCATCACCGGCGACATGGACAGCAGGACCGAGCGCGTGCTCATGAGCAGCTATCCGCTGCCGGACATTGAGGTGCTGCTCGTCGGACACCACGGCTCGCGCTACTCGACGAGCGAGGAGCTGCTGGAGACCGTCACGCCGGAGGTCGGCGTGGTGAGCGTCGGCAGCAACAGCTACGGGCATCCGACGCGGGACGCGCTGCTGCGCCTGACGGACGCGGGCGTGACCGTTTACCGGACGGACCTGCAGGGAAATATTTATATCACAGTGAATTGAGGCGGATCATGGCAGAGAAGAAAACAGCCGCTAAGGGCTATCAGAAATTCAAGGCCGACCTGGCGGCCGGCACGCTCGGCGAGGTCTATATTTTCTGCGGCGAGGAGAGCTACCTGCGCGAGTATTATCTCAAGGAGGTGCAGAAAAAGATTGTCCCCGCGGGCTTTGAGGAGTTCAATTTCCACCGCGTCGCAGGCAAGGGCCTGACGATGGAGGAGCTGACGGAGATGACCGAGGCGATGCCGATGATGGCCGAGCGCACGCTCATCGTCGTCACGGACTGCGACCTCTATAAGCTCGGTGAGGAACAGCGGACGCGTCTCATCGCCCTGCTGGACGATTTTCCGGAATACTGCTGCCTGATCTTCGTCTACGATCTGGTGGAGTATAAGCCGAACAAGACCTACAAAAAGCTCTATGCCGCGCTTTCGGACAAGGCGCAGGAGGTCCGGTTCGAGCCGCAGGACAAAAGCGACCTGATCAACTGGATCGCCCGCCGCTTCCGTGCAACGGGACATGACATCGACGCCCGCACGGCGGAGCACCTGATGTTCACCTGCGGCAGCCTGATGACCGGCCTCGTGCCGGAGATCGAGAAGATCGGCGCCTATGCCAAGGGCAGGGCGGTGACGGTCGAGGACATCAACGCGGTCGCCGATCCGGTGCTCGACGCGGTGGTGTTCGACATGACGAGCGCCGTCACAAAGGGCGACTACGACCGCGCGAGCGAGCTTCTGGGGCAGCTTCTCAAAAAGCAGGAGGAGCCGATCATGATCCTCGGCGTCATTTCCAAGGAGCTGCGGCGGCTCTACACCGCGCGTCTCGCGCTCGATTCGGGCAAGGACAAGCTCTGGCTGATGGACCTGTGGAATATGCGCTCGGACTATCCCGCGCGGCTGCTGCTCGACGCGGCGCGGAAAACGACGCACGAGTGGTGCGCGAACAGTCTGGCGCTCTGCCAGAAGCTCGACCGGCGCATGAAGAGCGAAAAGGGCATCGACCGCGAGGGCGAGCTGAAGCTGCTGCTCATGCAGCTCGCGCAGAGGGCGTGACGATGGAAAAGCCGAAAATCCAAGAGGTCATCGCGGTCGAGGGCCGCTACGACAAAAATACGCTTTTGCAGGTGGTGGACGCCTCCGTTTTGGAGCTGGGCGGTTTCGGTATCTTCAACGACCGCGAGAAGACGGCGCTGCTGCGCCGTCTCGCCGAGACGCGCGGCATCATTCTCTTCACCGATCCCGACGGCGCGGGCTTTGTGATCCGCAACCGTCTCAAGGGAGCCATCCCGACGGGCCGCGTGCTGCACGCCTATGTTCCCGATGTGTACGGCAAGGAAAGACGCAAGCGCAGAGCAGGCAAGGAGGGCAAGCTCGGCGTGGAGGGGATGCCGCCCGAGGTGCTGCTTTCCGCGCTCCGCGCGGCGGGCGCGACCTTTGAGGGAGAGGGGGCGACCGTAAAGGAAAATCCCGTTACACACGCGGACCTTCTTGACCTCGGCTTGATCGGCGCGGGGAGCAAAGCGAAGCGCGCCGCGCTGCTGCGCGCGCTGGCGCTGCCGGAGCATCTGTCCACCGCGGCGCTGCTCGACGTGCTTGGTACGCTGACGACGCGCGAAGAACTTGTCGAGGAATGCAATAAAATTGTTGCAAACAGGGAATAAAGGGACTATAATCAAACATTATTTTGCTTGCCGCAGGCAGGCGCGAAGAAAGGAAGGATTCAGTATGGCTGAGGAAGTCAAGGCCGCCGTCGCCGAGAGCGAAGGCAAGAACTTTATTGACGCCTTTATCGAAGAGGATATTGCGGAGGGTGGTCGCTTCCAGGGTCAGCAGGTCCACACCCGTTTTCCGCCTGAGCCGAACGGCTATCTGCACATCGGCCACTGCAAGGCGCTGACCATCGACTTCGGCACCGCCGAGCGCTTCGGCGGCCTGTGCAATCTTCGTATGGACGATACCAACCCCACCAAGGAGGACGTCGAGTTTGTCGACGCCATCAAGGAGGATATCCATTGGCTGGGCTTCGACTGGGGCGACCGCTTCTTCTACGGCAGCGATTACTTTGAAAAGGACTATGAGTACGCCGTCGAGCTGATCAAGAAGGGTCTTGCCTACGTCTGCGACCTGACGCCCGAGGAGGCGAAGGAGTACCGCGGCGACATCGGCAAGCCCGCCGTCTCCCCCTACCGCGACCGCGACGTGGAGGAGAACCTCGACCTCTTTGAGCGCATGAAGAACGGCGAGTTCCCCGAGGGCAGCCGCACGCTGCGCGCGAAGATCGACCTGGCCTCCGGCAACTTCAACATGCGCGACCCCGTCATCTACCGCATCCGCTACATGCACCATCACCGGCAGGGCGACAAGTGGTGCATCTACCCGATGTACGACTTTGCCCACCCGATCCAGGACGCGCTCGAGGGCATCACGCACTCGCTTTGCTCGCTGGAGTTTGAGGCCCACCGGCCGCTCTACGACTGGGTCGTGAACAACGTCTCCGTCCCGAACCATCCGCGCCAGATCGAGTTTGCCCGCCTCGGCATCGACCACACCGTCATGTCCAAGCGCAAGCTGCGCCAGCTCGTCGAGCAGAACTATGTCTCCGGCTGGGACGATCCGCGCATGCCCACGCTCTGCGGCCTGCGCCGCCGCGGCTATACCAGCCATTCCATCCGCGATTTCTGCGAGCGCATCGGCGTGGCGAAGTCCGCCAACACCGTCGAATACGCCCTGCTCGAGCACTGCCTGCGCGAGGATCTGAACGACACGGCGGAGCGGACGATGGCCGTCCTGCGCCCCGTGAAGCTCGTCATCACGAACTATCCGGAAGACAAGACCGAGACCTTCGAGGTCGAAAACAACCCTGTCCATCCCGAGCAGGGCACGCATCCCGTCACGTTCTCCCGCGAGGTCTGGATCGAGGCCGAGGATTTCCTGCCGGAGCCGATCCCCAAGTACAAGCGCCTGTACCCCAACGGCCCGGAGTGCCGCCTGAAGGGCGCGTATCTCATCACCTGCACCGGCTGCAAGCAGGCTGCCGACGGCAGCATCGAGGAGATCTACGCCACCTATGACCCCGACTCCCGCGGCGGCAATCCCGCCGACGGCCGCAAGGTCAAGGGCGCGACGATCCACTGGGTCGACAGCAAGACCGCCGTGGACGCCGAGGTCCGCCTGTACGGCAACCTCTTCTCCGACGCCCAGCCCGACGGCCCGGACAAGAACTTCCTCGACTGCCTGAACCCCGACTCCCTGCAGGTCCTCACCGGCTGCAAGGTCGAAGCCGCGCTCGTCGAAGAGGCGAAGAAGTATGACGCGGAGGGCGAAGGCCGCACGGCGCATACCGCGCCCGGCTTCCAGTTCATGCGCGTCGGCTACTTCTGCATGGACTCCCGCGACTGCCGCGCCGACCACCTGGTCTTCAACCGCAGCGTCCTGCTCAAAGACAGCTACAAGGGTGTGGTCTGCGGTCAAGATAAAGGAATAGCTTGCGCTGGTGCTAACCTCCGCGCCGTTCTCTGTCCAACGCACAAAGTGATAGCCGCTGTTCGGGGTGGCGGTTACGGGAACTTGTGTGTTTTCCTCAAAGGTGCCGCTGCCGCTGACGGAGCCGCCGTTTGCGTCGCAAGTGATGGTAAAGGTCTTCTGCGTCTTTGTCCACTGCGCGTAATACGTTATCTCGTGCAGGGCTTCGCCGAAGCTGTCGAGCACGGTGCTGTCTTCCT
>ERZ1106943.2997-NODE-2997-length-13565-cov-10.107994_pt1 | contig 13565 bp, 9 predicted proteins | sample MGYA00403671_ERZ1106943 | MGnify/ENA primary metagenome ERZ1106943 (study PRJEB35170, sample SAMEA104062427) | human gut metagenome | biome: human gut; feature: human-associated habitat; material: faeces | place: Denmark | collected 2012-06-14 ...
AAAATTAGTCCTTATTGGGTTTCGGGATCAGCAGAATGGACATCGTGCGGCCCTCGAGGACCGGCGGCTTATCCATGCTTGCCTGAGGCAGGGCCTCGGCAAAGCGCTTCAGCACGTCAGCACCGAGTGCGCTGTGCGCCATCTCACGGCCGCGGAAACGGATCGAGGCCTTTACCTTGTGGCCAGCGGCCAGGAACTTGGCCGTCTGGTTCAGCTTGGTGTTGAAGTCGTTGGTGTCAATGTTGAGCGAGAGGCGGGTCTCTTTGACTTCGACCACCTTCTGGTTCTTCTTGGCTTCCTTCTCCTTCTTCTGCTGTTCAAAGCGGTACTTGCCGTAATCCAGCACCTTGCACACAGGCGGGACAGCCTGCGGGGCGATCTTGACCAGATCAAGTCCGGCGTCCTCAGCAGCGCGCATGGCCACCTGAATGCTGACCACGCCCTTCTGCTCGCCGTCGGCTCCGATCAGGCGAACCTCACGGTCACGGATCTGACCGTTGATCTCCAGTTCCTTCGACTTTCCAGCGGTAGCGATAATGAATGCACCTCCAAACAATAGTCCATAGTGTTGCGTTTTTTGGCATAGAAAACGCGGCCGCCCCAGTTTCGGGACAGCCGCGCAAAATTCACTCAAAAGCGCGATTCGGTCTTCAAGACGAATCGGTTCAGGGTATAGCCCGGGGATCCTTACCCCTCAAGGCGAGCGCGGCACAGGCCGTAGCTGCTTTCTTTACTCGGACATTTTACCACACCCCGGGGAGGCTGTCAAGCATTTTTATGCGCTTTTTCAAAAAAAGATGCCCGAACAAGGGAATGGGGGAACAGCATTTCTGCCGTTCCCCCGTTGATTGCATCTGGCGGGTGTGCCCGTTCCCGCATTTCTTTTGACCCAGTGGGTGTGTAGCAGCACATTCTCTACTTCAAATGCACTCTTATCCTATGCTTATTATACCACAGAATAGATGTCGCTGCAATTTTGTGGTACAATGATAGCTGATGTTAAGCCTGAGCGCAAGGCCCGCCCTTTTGCGCCATATTGTGCCTCAGGCGTCCAGCACGACCAAAACCGGCTTGCCAAGGGCTCTCCCTCTGGGAGAGCTGGCGCGAAGCGCCTGAGAGGGCAAGCCCGGCACGACAGAGCCGACATACGGCGATAGGCAGGCTCTTTGTCAGAGCGATCCTATCGCTGTGCCTGTGCTTCTCTGTCAGCGTCCTTGCCCTCTCCGTCACCTTCGTTGACACCTCTCCCAAAGGGAGAGGCTTTGCGCCCTGCTTTCTTATTTATACCTCTATCAGCTCCCCCAGCTCCAGCGAATATATCCCTTTATATGTCACCCGCCGGGGGGCGAAGCGCTTCTCGATGGCCCTGGCGTAGAGCTCCAGCTGAGCGCGGTAGGCGCGGACGAAGTCGGCAGGGGTCTTGCGGCGGTCCGTCTTGTAGTCCAGAAGCTCGAGGTGGTCGGGGTAGACGAGGACGATGTCCGCGATGCCCTGCACCAGCACCCCGGCGTCGGCGGCAGGGCCGTCGGGCAGGGCGCGGCCCTGGGCAGCCATGACCTCGGCGGCGGGCAGCGACGTGATAAAAGCCAGCTCCCGCAGCACATCCTCTGCCCCGCAGATGCGGCGGAACGCCTCGCTGCGCACAAAGCGGAGTATCTTATAGACATCCAGCTTCCCGGCAATGGCGGGGGGCGTGAGCTGCGCCGCCGCCTGACGCTCCCGTTCGGCGCGGACGGCATCCAGAACGGCGTCGTCCTCTGCGTCCCGCACAGCGGCCAGCGCCCCGAAGTCGGCGTGTTCGAGGAAGGCATGGAGAGCCGTACCCATCTCGGCGGCGGTGAGGCCGTCCTTTGAAAGGAAGCCCGGGCGCTCGAGGGTGGTCTGCTCAGCAGCGTGAACGAGGCTGGTCACGCTGACCTTGGCCGGGATGTCCGCCAGCGCTGCCGCCGGATACCGCCAGCCGAAGCCCTGCCGCAGCGTCTCCACAAGGGCCGGGTCGGCCTCGGGCCGGGTCGGCTCTTCCGCCTCGGCGGGGGCTTCTTCGGGCGGGAGGACATCGGCCTGCACTGTGAGGGCGATGGTGCTTCTGGTATCCGCAAAGGGCAGCTCGAGGTTCCCGGCCAGACGGCGGAGAGGTCCGCCGTTGGGGTGGACGAGGAGCGCCGCCCGCAGCCAGTCGGCGAAGCTGCCCGCCTGAGCGTTCAGGGTCTCCCCCGCCCCGGCGGCGAGGAAGGCGGCGGCTTTGGCGAAGGGGTTGGACGTCCGGCCGATGCCCAGCGGGACCGTCAGGATCAGCTTATCCTGCGCCCGGGTGAGGGCCACATACAAAAGCCGCATCTGCTCGCTCCGCATCTCGGCGGCATGGACCGTGGAGAGGGCGGTGTAGGCCGCCGTCTTATAGGCCCCCTCGCCGCCCTCGGGACGGAGACGGAGGCCCGCGCCCCAGACGCGGTGGAGCAGGACGGGCTGGCGGGTATCGGCAGCGTTGAACTGCCGGGCCGTGTCGGCCACGAACACCACCGGGAACTGCAAGCCCTTGGAGCGGTGGATGGTCATGATGGTGACGCAGCCGGGCCGCGCCCCGCCGGGGGCAGTCTCCTGCCCGGTGGAACCCGCCAGCGTGGCCGCGTCGATGGCACGGACGAGGGCCGAGATGCCGCCCGCGCCCGCCCCTGCGCAGAAGGAGGCGAAACGCCGCGCGTCCTCCCGGCGGCGCTGGCCGTTCTCCATGGCACCGAGGGCGGCGAGGTAGCCGGTGGAAACAAAAATTTCTTCCAGCAGTTCCTCCACCGGCACGCTCCGGGCCATCCGGCGCAGGGCCGTCAGACGCTGGTAGAACGCCTGCACCCGGCGGGTGAAATCATCCTCCGCCCCGCTCTGGACGGCCTGTAAAACTGCGCCGTAGAGGCTGATGCGGGTGTGCTGATCGGGTGTCTGCGCCCCGGCCCGGAGACGGACGAGGTCGTCGTCCGTAAAGCCGAACATCGGCCCCAGCATGGCGGCAGCGAGATAGATGTCCTGCGCGGGGTTGTCGATGACCCGCAGCAGGGCGATGAGGGGGCGGATGTGGGGCGCGTCCAGCAGGTTCTCCCGGGCGTCGGCGTAGACCGGGATGCCCCGGGCCGTCAGGGCCTCGGCGTAGGCCGGGAAGTCGCCTCTCGCCGCCAGCAGGACACAGCAGTCCTCGTACTGCACCGGGCGGGTGGTGCCGCCGTCCCGCACCGGCTCGCCGGAGGCCACCATCGCCTCGATGCGGTCGGCGATATACTGTGCGTCCATCTCGGCGGCATCGTCGGGCAGGAAGTGGGCCTCCACACTGCCCTCGTACGCGCCGGGTGCGCCGCAGACGAGGCGCTGTCCGTCGCCGTAGGCCGTGTCGCCCAGAGCGGGCGTCATGAGCTGTTCGAAGATAAAGTTGATGCCCGCCACCACCTGCGGGGCAGAGCGGAAGTTGGCATCCAGTGCCAGCATGGCGTTCTCGCCGGGCCTGCCGTCTTCGGGCCGGGGGCGGGCTTCGCCGCCGGGCAGGAATGGCCAGCTCTCCAGCTTTTCCCGGAAGATGCTGGGGTCCGCCTGACGGAAGCGGTAGATGCTCTGCTTTAAGTCGCCCACGAGGAAGAGGTCATCCCCTGCCGGGCTGGCCAGACAGCGGTAAAGGGCGTCCTGCAGGGCGTTCGTGTCCTGATACTCATCCACCATGACGGCGGCGTAGCCCTGCCGGATGCCCTGACACAGCTCGGTGGGCTGGCCGTCGGCGTCCCGCAGGAGCCGCAGGGCCAGATGCTCGAAGTCGCTGAATTCCAGCAATCTTCTCTCCCGCTTCCGGGCCGCAAAGCGGGCGTCAAAGTCCCGCACGGCGGCAAAGAGGGCGCGGAGGCAGGGTTCGGCGGCTTTCCGGTCAAGCTCGGCCTCATCCAGACTACAGCTTATCAGGTCTTCGATTTTCTCAAAGAGCTTCGCGGCCTCGTCGGCCCGGGTCTTGACAGCGTCCTTGTGCTCACCGGTGAGCCGCTTTTTCATATTTTTGAGGCCGGGGGCCTGTTCCATGCCGAGGACGTAGGGCGTCAGCCTGTCGTAGAGGGGCGTCCATTCCCCCGCCCCGGCCAGACGCTCCACCTCGCCCAGCAGGGCGGCGGAGTTTTCCAGCCGCTCGAGGGGTTCGGCGAACTTCTCGTTCACTGCCGCCACGGCCTTTTCCTTGGCGGCAGGGGTCTTCTTGCTGGCCTCGGCGTCGGCCTGCGCAGTCACGAAGTCCTCCCTGCAGTCGTTCAGCGCGGCGCAGAGCAGCTCCTTCGCGGCCCGGGCAGAGCGGGCGGCCTCCTGCATCAGAATATCATGCCAGCAGGTGCGGGCAAAGCCGTTCTCGTCCTGCCACGGAGCCAGCATCTCGTCCAGCTTTTTATCGTAGTCCGGCAGGGCGCGGAGGAAGTCATAGACCTGCAAAACCGCCTCCCCTGCCGCCTTGTCGGTGCGGCCCTTGCCGTAGAGGTCGGCAAAGGCGCAGAAGTCCGCGTCCTGATAGGCCGCTTCCAGCGTCTCGGAGAGGGCCGCGTTCCGCAGCATCTCCACGCTGCCGGGGTCGGCAGGGGTGAAGTCCGGCGGGATGTCCAGCGCCTGAAAGTGCTTGTGGAGCAGGTCGAGGCAGAAGGCATCGATGGTGCAGATGGGGGCTCTCTGCAGCAGCATCCGCTGGCGGCGGAGGGCCGTGCTGCCCGGCTCTGCCTGACTGCGGCGGAGCAGCGCCTGCCCGATGCGGGCGCGGAGCTCTGCGGCGGCGGCGTTGGTGAAGGTGACGATGAGGAGCCGGTCGGCGTCCACGGGATGTTCCGGGTCGGTGATGAGCCGGACGGCCCGCTCCGTCAGGACAGCGGTCTTGCCGCTGCCGGCGGCGGCGCTCACCAGCAGCGCACCGCCCCGGTCGTCGATGGCGGCGCGCTGGGCCGGGGTCCATTTTGTCTCGCTCACTGGTCTTCCTCCTTCTTTTTATCTGAATTTTCTGGCGGTTCAAAGGGCTTTGCAGGGGCGTCCAGCGCCCGCTCTCCGATGCCGTCCTCATGGCAGCAGATGAAGCCGTAGTCACACCACCGGCAGGGGCTGCGGCCCGTGACCAGCGGCTCGGCGGCGATGCAGCCGCTGTAGAGCTGTTCGCCCATCCGGGTCACAAGGTCGTCCAGATGGAGCTGGATGCGGGAGAGCTTGGCCCTGTCGGCACGTTTCTCTTTCTGGTAGGGGCTGGGTACACCGCCCCGGAAGCTGAAGGGCAGATACCGCCCCGTCTCCTCGGCGTCCATGGCGTCAAAGACCTTCTGCTCGTCCCGGACGAGGCCGTCCAGCTTGTATTCCATGCTCTGGGCGGCCTTGCCCCGGGTGGTCGTCTCGGGGGCCGGGTCGGCCAGCAGATACAGCACACCCGCAGGCTCTGCCCCGGTAAAGCGTCCGTCGGCGTCCCGGGTCAGGCTGAACAGGTAGAGCAGCATCTGACAGTCGAGGCCGCAGTAGACTTCCCGCAGGTCGAGCTTTTTCGTGCCGGTCTTATAGTCCACCACCCGCACCCAGCGGGTGCCGTCGTCCTCGATCCATTCGTCGGCGCGGTCCACAGTGCCGATGAGCTGCACCGTCCGGCCATCCGAGAGGCGGTAGGTCTGGCCCCGCACGGCGTCCTCGCCGGGGCCGATCTTCAGCTCACAGGCCACCGGTTTGAAGCTGGACTGGCGCTGCTCGTCCCGCAGGTAGCACAGCAGGCCCGTCATGCTCTTTTTGAGGCGGGAGAGCAGATAGGCGAAGCGGGCCGTATCCTCGGGGAGGTAGCGCTTTGCGTACTCATCTACGAGAAGCCCGGCCAGCGCCGCCATGGCCTCGTCGTCGAGGTCGAGGAAGGGCTGTAAGCCAGCGCAGGGGTTGTCAGGGCCGGGGTGGGGGTCGAGGGCCATCTGGAGCACCCAGTGCATGAGGGTGCCGCTCTGGTCGGCGGAAAGCTCCGCCCGCTTCCGGGGGCGCAGACCCAGCACGTACTGCAAAAAATAACTGTACCGGCAGGTGTAGTATTTTTCGAGCTGACTGGGCGAGATGCGGAGCCGCCGGCCCAGCAGCGTTTCCAGCGCCTCGAGGTCGCTGACCTGACGGGGGCTGCGGCCCGCCATCCGGCGCAGGAGGGCGAGGCCCTCGGGTTCTGCCCCGCCGGGGGCATAAAGGGCCTCGGTGAGGCTGGCGCGTTCGATCTCCGTCAGGGGCCAGCCGCCGCCCAGCACGTCGAGACCGTCGGCAGCGGTGGCGGCAAGGTCGGTCAGGTCGAGTTCCGGCGCACCCGGTCTCAGCACATCCACGATGGGCTCGAGGGCGGCGCAGAGGGTCTGGCCCTGCCCCTTCGGCCAGCTGAGCCAGAGCCCCTTTGCCGGGGCGGTGAGGGCTTTATAAAAGCAGACCTGCTCGCGGACCACCCGGTTCTCGAAGCAGTCCGGAAGCTCGATCTCCTGCGCCATCAGGGCGTCGCGGTCGGCGTGGGTCAGCAGGCCCGTCTCGCCGGGCGCGGCGGGAAATTCGCCCTCGGAGAGGCCCAGCACAAAGACATAGTCCGGTGCGTCAAGGCGCATCTTGCCTGCGCTGGCCAGCACCACGGCGTCCAGCGTCTGGGGAATGTGGCCGAGGTCGGACGAGCGCAGCAGCAGCCCGAACAGCTCTTCGTACTCGGGGATGGTGACGCTCTGGCCGCCCAGCAGGCCTGCCATCTCGTCCAGCAGTCCCATGACCACGTTCCACTCCCGGGCGGCTTCCTCGGCGGCGGGGATGCCCCGCTCGGCCCGGATGGCCTCCACCTGCGCGGCCTGAGCGTCCTCCGCGCCCAGCTCCTTCAGGCAGAAGTAGAGGGCGCGGCTCATCTGCTCGGCGTTGGCAGAGCGGAGCTTCGCGCGCAGGCCGTCGGCGGCGGTGATGAGAAGGACGCGGGCCTTTTCGGCCCGGGCGAGGTTTTCTCTGTCCTCGTCGGTGGGCTCCACATCACCGAAGCCCCGGGGGTTCTTCTCGAAGGGCGCGCGCCACGCCGCCGCGTTGGGCGACCAGGTGTAGGCGTAGTTCTCGAGGGCGCAGACCTCTTCCTCGGTGAGGGCGCAGAGGCCGGTCTTGGCCAGGGTGGTGAGCTGTTCCGTCAGCTCTGCGCCCCGGGCAATGGCCAGCAGACACCGCACCGCCGTGGCCGGGGCGCTGAACTCGGGCGTCGTCGGCTCGTCACAGTAGAGGGGGATGTCCGCCATCCGGAACTCGTACTTGACGGCGGCGCGGTATTTCGAGATGTCGCGGCAGACCACCGCCACCTTCCCGCAGCGGACGCCCTGCCGCATGAGGCGGCGGATGGCCGCAGCGGCGGCGCGGGCTTCTTCCTCCCGGCTGGGGGCGGCGAATAGTTTTATTTCCGGACAGGCCGGAGGCGGGTCACACCGGCCCGTGGCCAGCAGCTGGGCCGCAGCGGCAAGGCCGGGGGCGTCGGCGTGGCGCACGTCCCGGCGCAGCAGTTCCGGCACAGCCACTTCAGTGCCGTTCCGGCGGGCCAGCCGGCGCAGCTGCGCTGCCACCTGCTTCGCGCCGGAGAAAAGGCTCATGTCCCCCGGCACGAGAGGGGTGCCGTCGTCGCAGAGGGCCACCGTCACGGTGGGCAGCGAGGCCAGCAGGGCGCCCATCAGCCGCTTTTTCGGGGCGTTGAAGGTGTCGAACTCGTCGATAAAGACGGCCCTGTCCCGCAGGAACTCCGGCAGTTCGCCCCGGGCCAGCGCGGCCTCGAGGCGGGATGCGGCCAGCTCCAGCCGGTCGGAGGGGTCCATGCCTGTCCCGGCCAGCAGGGTCTCGTAGCCCTGAAAGATGAGGGCCAGTTCGCTGAGCTTGGCGCTGTCGGTGCCGCAGTCCTGCGCCAGCTCATAGAGCTGCCGGCCCGAGAGACCCGCGCTCTTGAGCTCGTCGATGGTCTCGGCGGCCATCTGGCAGAAGGCGGCCGAGCGGCGGTGGCGGTAATAGTAATGGACGTTGTCCTGCAGTTCTTCGAGGGCGCGGCGCACCAGCACGGCCCGGCCCGCGTCGCTGAGGGTCTGGACGGCAGAGCCGCCCTCCGCCGACAGGATATGCTCGGCGAGGCTGGTGAAGGAAAAGCTCTCCACCAGTCCGCTCAGCGCGTCGCCCAGCTCCCGGTGGATGCGGCCCTCGGTGGACGAGGTGAACTGCTCCGGCACCAGCAGGATGCTCTTCTCCCCCGCCTCGGCCCGCGCCCGGATGCGCTGGTACAGCAGGGTAGTCTTTCCGCTGCCGGAGCCGCCTAAAAGTAGTTTTAACATGGTGAATCTCTCCGTTGGGTCAGTTTTCTATCGTGGGCGGCTTGCCCTCATTTTTCTATCATTGTACCACAAAATTGCAGCGACATCTATTCTGTGGTACAATGAAGAAAAAATCATCTCAGAAAGAGGACACCTGCATGAAAATTTTAGCAGTAGATTACGGCGACAGCCGCACCGGCCTCGCCACCTGCGACCGCACCGAGTTCCTGACTTCCCCCATCACCCCTCAGATCACCATCAAGGCCCGGGACAAAGTTGCCGCCAGGGTCTGCGAGGTGGCAAAAGAGATCGAAGCCGAGCTCATCGTCATCGGCCTGCCGCTGAACATGGACGGCACCGAGGGCGAGCGCGCCCGCAAGAGCCGCAAGCTGGCCAAAACCGTTGAGATCTGGAGCGGCCTGCCCGTCCGGATGTGGGACGAGCGCCAGACCACCTGCGCCGCTGCTGACCTCCTCGACGAGAGCGGCACCTTCGGCGCAAAGCGGAAAAGCATCCTCGACTCGGTGAGCGCGACGGTTATCCTGGACGACTACATCCAGTGGCGGAAGGAGCACCCGGGGGAGGTCTGAACGCCCCCGCCGCCCCTGTGGCAAAGTTTCTTTGCGAAGTCCGGACAGTTTGTTGCAAAGTCCACAGAAAATCGTCGTTTTTCGGTTTGTTTTCACAATTTTCCTGAGCCGAATTTGTATAGTTTTCCGGCTTGACAGCACCGGCTCTTCTCCGATAAAATGAGGGCAGAAGAACCCCCTGACCAGATGGCCGGAGAGGACGCTTCTTCATGAGAAAAAACAACTGGACTCACCAAAACAAAAACGATTGGAGGCGACCCACATGACAAAACTGAGAAAGCTGACTGCCCTGCTTCTGGCCGGTGCACTGACCCTTCTGCTCCTGACCGCCTGCAGCGGTGGCGGCGGCTCTTCCGGCCCGAAGGCCCAAGCCGAAGCCGAGGTGATGCGGGCCATCCGAAGCAACTCCTCCACCAAAAATCTAAAATATGACGTTGATATGTGTGATATTGCCAAAAACGAGCTTATCAACACCGATCTGGACGCCGAACTGAAGGGCTACATTGGAGGATACGGGGTCTACCACAAAGTAAAGATCGATCAGGCAAACTCCACCCTGACCCTCATCGCCCAATACGATTATCAGAACACCAAGCTGGAAGATCTCATCGGTTGCATCGCCCAGGACAATAAGGCTTCCAGCTTGAACTTTAATCAAGCTGGCCGTTGGACCAAGGTAGGCGTAGCAGCCACGACCCATAAAGGGAAGACCTACATCGCCATCACTCTGCAGGTAAAGACGACCTGACCTGTCCCTTTTCCCTTATAAACGCAGATCACCCGCCAGTTGGCGGGTGATTTTTTGCAGCCGTTCCACCGCCCGGAGGGCGGAAAACCAGCTTCTTATTCGTATTTCGTAATGGTCACGCTGTTGATGGTGACAGCCTCCATCGGGCGCTGATTTTCGTCCACGCCGGTCTGGGCGATGGTGATATTGGACGACTACATCCAGTGGCGGAAAGAGCACCCGGGGGAAGTCTAAGATTCCCAAGTGAGTCGTAAATTTTCTGTGCGGCGCTTGACTTCTCCGATAAATCGCGTATACTAGAGTCAGGAACATAAATACCACGTCCAACACCCCAAAAAGGAAGAACCCCCTCGGAGCCGGAATCTCCAAGGGGGTTCTTATTTAGTCGGGCTTACGGTCATCGCTGTGCCGGTCAAGCCACTTGCAAACAACGTGTCCTACGATGTTTGCCGAGACCGACACCAAGAACATAAATAGATACTCCACATCCTTCACCCCCTTTCCCGTAAGGATAGCGGGGATGAACCGCAGTTTCATTATATCATAGCTTTCGACAAAAAGATACACCAAAAACAAAAGGGACGCTTCCGCGTCCCTTTTGCTTTTACTGATACGTTTCAATGCTCACGCTGTTGATGGTGACAGCCTCCGTCGGGCGCTGATTTTCGTCCACGCCGGTCTGGGCGATGGTGTCCACCACTTCCATCCCTTCGTACACCTGCCCGAAGACGGTGTCGGTGTAGTCGAGGTAGGGTGCGCCGCCCGCCGTCTGGTAGGCGCTCACCACGTCGGCCCGCCAGCCGGCGGCATTCATCTGGTCGATGAGCTCCTGCGTCACCGAACTGCTGCCCGGCAGGGTCTCCATGACATAGAAGACGCTGGCGCAGTCGCCGGAGGCGTCCGCTGCGGCACAGAGTGCGCCGGAATAGTGGTGGAGCTTATCGGTGGTCTCGGCGGAGAAACGGTTCCCGTTCCAGATGGTGGTGCCTTTGCCGTCCGCGCCCTGCCCGGCCTCCACCACGAAGTCCTTCTCTGCCCGGGTGACGGTCAGGCCGTTGTAAAAGCCCTGCTGGGCCAATGTCGTGAAGTTCTGCACGGCCTGCGGAGCCTCGGTGGAAAAGAGCACTGCTTTGAACACGCCTGCCGAGGTATCGAACACCGCGATGGTGTCCCCCGCCGCCGGGTGGGTGAACTGCAGCTCTGCCGACTCCACAGCCGGGCGGCTGACCTTCTGCACCGTGTCGGCCTTTCCGCCCTGGATGCTGGAGAGGATATTGTCCGCACTGCACCCGGCCAGAACTGCCGTCAGGGCCAGTGCCGCCATTATTTTTTTCAAGGCTCTCATGATCGGGCCTCCCTGTCCATATATTATAGCAAAGATGGCTTCTCAAAAGCTATCGCTATAGTATATCACATTCCGGCCCGGGAAGCGAGAGGGAAAAGCGTGAAAATTTGTTATTGGATTTCTATGCGAAAAACATCTTGACGAGCGGGCAAAAAAACGCTACACTATAGGCGTACCCGGAGCCCACAGCTCAGAAGGAGCAGAGCGGGCAGGGTGTGACAGTTATCCCATTTTTTAGATATTTGACAGGAGAACGTGACTTATGGCAGAAGATATGAACAAGTCCGCCGCTGAGACCGAAGAGGAATATCAGCCTGACCTGATGACCCTCGAGGACGAGGACGGCAATGAGGTCACGTTTGAAGTGATCGACGCTCTGGACCATAAGGGCGTGCATTACTTGGCCGTTGTCGAATACGCCGAGAATGAGGAAGACCTGGACGAGGACGCCCAGCTGGTCATCCTGAGCGTCGGCGAGGACGACGAGGGCGAGTATCTCGACGTGGTCGAGGACGATGAGACCCTGCTGGAAGTCAGCAAGCTGTTCGAGAAGCGTCTGAGCGACCAGTTCGAGATCGAGTGATCTTTCAGCAAAGACTTCCTGCCCGGCGCGATTTGTTGCGGTTTATATGATCCTACTAATCATCCAACGGGAGCTTGGAGTTCGTCGGTGGATTGCAGACCTCCCCGTCATGGGTCGACCATGAAGGCTCGATGAGGAAGCGCGAAACCGGAGACAGAGCACCCACCTGTCCGCAAGGGTAGGTTTGATTGGCCGCAGACGACCGGGCGGGATCTTTTATAGGTTTTGATCCACCGCTGCCCCCTGCCGGGACAGTGTGTGGATTTTTTTATATCGGAACATTTGCACCGGGCACTGTGCGCTCCGGTGCGCGGCAAGCCGGAAAGGATGTGCAATTGCGGCATGAGTTCTGAGCACTTGGTGGGCACTTCGATCCCCCGTTTTACCTTTGACACCCCTACGAGACCCGGCAACGATTTCTACGCCCTGTGTGAGGGGGAGCAGCCTCTGGTCATGATCTTTCTGCCCGCTTTTGACCACCCGGTCACGCGGGAATATCTGACCCATTACCTCAAGACCCACGCCCGCCTGCGGGGCGTCCGGCTGGCCTGCGTGGTGCGCTCCTCGGCCCGGACGGTGGCGCAGGCCACCCAGGGGGCTGAATTTCCCTTTCCCATCATCTGCGACGCCCCGGGCGTGCTGTACAGCTATCTGGGCGTGGAGCAGGCCCGCGGCCTGCGGAGCTGGAGTTTTGCCGCCCAGCGCATCTACAAGACTGCAAAGGAGCAGGGCTACCGCTATGACAGCTCTGCCCCGCAGATTTTACCGCTGACGCTGGTGGTGGGGCACCTGGGCAAGATCTTGTTCATCCACTCCGGCCGCAGCCAGACCGACCTGCCGGAGGACTGCACCGCCATCCGGGAGATTGCCCGGGAGGTCGCCTCCACCCTGGCCGCCGGGCCGGAAGGTCCCCGGACCCGCTGCTCGGACGAGACCCTCACCCTGCCGGACCTGGTGGGGTGGTACGATGTGGATAACGACCGGTAAAACAGACCGATGCTTACACAAAAGCAGGACACCCCCACCACGGGAGTGCCCTGCTTACTGCCAGTAATATAGCATAGTGAAAAATGCTTGTCAAGGCTGTTTTTTTAAGATTTGCACATCTGTACGCTATAAAACGGCTGCTGCACGCTATTGTGCAGCAGCCGTTCTGTTATTCCTCAGTTTCCTCGGTGAACAGCCCCGGGATGCCGCACAGGGCCGCCAGACCTACCAGCGTGAACACGATACGGGACCAGATGGAGGCGCTGCCGCCCAGCAGCCAGCCCACAAAGTCGAATTGGAACAAGCCCACAAGGCCCCAGTTGATGCCGCCCACGATCATCAGAATCAGGCAGATTTTATAAAAGGTCTGCACAAAAAAGACCTCCTTCCCTTGGAGCCATTCTGCCCCGTGGGAAGGAGGTTTATTCATGGACAGATCAGACGACCCGCGCGCCGCCCTTGTCCGGCTGTGCGGTGTACACCTGCTTCCAGCGGTGCTTTGCCGCCGCAGCGGCGGCGCGGGCGGATGTCTCATCCCGGAAGATGCCAAACACCGCCGACCCACTGCCGGTCATCAGAGCCGTCACAGCGCCCTTTTCACGCAGCAGAGCCTTGATGGCCCCGGTGTCCTTGGCACCGCTGCATTCTTCCAGGGCGTTGCCGGCAGCGGCGCACACCGCGTCCAGATCTCCGGCGCGGACGGCGGCTTCCTGGGCCTGGCAGTCCGGGTGGACGCTGCTGCCCACCTTGTCGTAGGCGGCAAAGGCCTCCGGGGTGGAAACACCGTAATCCGGCATCACCACCGTGAACCAGCAGTCCGGCACCGGCGGCAGGGGCTTGAGCAGGTCGCCCACGCCCTGCACCCGGCAGGTGCCGCCCATGAGGGCAAAGGGCACATCTGCGCCAATGGACGCGCCCAGTGCGCACAGCTCGCTCATGGAGAGCCGGGCACCGTACAGCTCGTTCAGGCCCACCAGCACGGCGGCGGCATCGGCGCTGCCGCCGGCCATGCCTGCCC
>ERZ1106943.2999-NODE-2999-length-13563-cov-2.774578_pt1 | contig 13563 bp, 15 predicted proteins | sample MGYA00403671_ERZ1106943 | MGnify/ENA primary metagenome ERZ1106943 (study PRJEB35170, sample SAMEA104062427) | human gut metagenome | biome: human gut; feature: human-associated habitat; material: faeces | place: Denmark | collected 2012-06-14 ...
TGGAGGCGGCTATAAAATTGATGGTAGGACAATAGCTGATGGAGAGATTTGTAAAAAAAGTAAATATATAAATAGATCCAATTAAAACAAGAGGTGAAGAATAAGATGTAGCTAATTTTACGCCCCATTGTGTGTCTTGCAAAAGATGTAATAATATCAATGTGATGCATAAAATAGTTAAATACCCCCCCCTGATTTGTAAATGCTGTTTAAGTGGTGTTTTTGTAACATATTGCCAATATAATAAAGCAAAATGAAATGTAAAAGGCTATACCCGTATGCATCGAAGTGTTTATTGAGAAAAAAGCCATAGCCTATATCCAATAGTGATAATATTCCTAAACCGACCCAATAGTCGTGTTGGTTTAGAGTGGATAATAATTTATTCAATAAGGGGGAGATGAGCATAAGTAATACATAAATGTCAATAAACCATCCTCCTCCCGATATTGGACCGCTTAGTGGTTTGAGTATCCATTCAAATATCGGATGTTCTATTTTTAGGAGGAAAGTATCGCCACATAGATGGAATAGTTTGTAAAAAGCTATAATCCACATTAGTGATAGAAAAGATCTCCATGATAATCGAATTCCAAAATAGCCGGAAATAATAACAAAAATGTTTACTCCGAATATCACAGGGATACATAGCATTGATAGTGTTGTTTGGGATAAGATGCCTGTAGGTGCAATTCCATGTACGAAGACATGATATATTACAATCATTCCCATGGATATGATTCGTAATAATTCTATGTTTGATTTACGCTCTTGATTAACAGGCATCTGATGTTTTATCATATCTTTTTCAAATGTGAAAGTACATAAATAGATAAATGGCATTTATATTTTATTAGGGCAGTGAAAATAGCATATATTGTGGGGAGTTTTTGATAGGGGTATTTATTTAATATATCTTTCCAAATATCATTTGAACATATTTGTCGAAGCTGATTCATTTTTACCATGAATTTTAGATTAGAATTACATAGATCAATCATGGCATTCCTACTGTAACCAATAAATAAGCGCATGATGCGTAGTTTTTCATTGCTTTGCCAATTTAGTTCTTCTGCTTTCATTGTCAGTTTTTTATACATAGTTATTATTTTGTCATTTCTATCTTTTCTAAATATGCGTGATAATGAATTGGTATTCAGACAATAATAATAAAGACAATCTGGAATATACGCTATGCGCTGTGCTTGAGTTAGATAATCAATATCAAAAATAATATCCTCTGATATAATTTCTCTTTCCGAACAGAAACGGATTTTGTTTTTTTGTATAAGCTTGTTAGAATATATAGCATGCCAAACCGACATAAACAAGGTTCTGTCTTCTTTTTGTTCAGGATTTCCTGCAATCATATTTAGTAAAACCTTATCTTTTATGTCTTTACTTTTATATATTGTTAAGGTACTAACTTCTTGTTTAGATTTGATATGATGTGAGTCGTATTGGTTAAAACCGCAAAAAACAGTATCTAAATTATATTGAGTGGCTGTACTATATAACTTCTCATACATAGAAATGTCTACGAAATCATCACTATCAAGAAATGCAATATATTTTCCTGTTGCTATTTCGAGTCCGGAATTACGGGCGAACCCTAATCCTTCATTTTTTTTATGTATGACTTTTATACGGGAATCTTGTTTTGCATAATTGTCACACATGGTAGGGCAGTTATCGGGAGACGCATCATCCACCAGAACAATTTCGATATCTTTTAATGTCTGTTTTAATAAAGACTGCATACAGCGATCCAAATATGGTTCCACATTATAGATGGGAACTATTATTGAGACTTTTGGAGCATTTATGTCCATTATTTAATGTGTAGAATTTTATGGAGTTTGTTGATAATTCTGTCTTTAAATATGCGTTGTGTATGCCAACAATAACCTTTTTTCTTTATTTGTTGAAAATTGGAGGTGGTTACAGTTTCTACTTCTAAAGGTAAAAACTCATCTGGGACGATTTTAAATTTATCCAACTGTAAAATAGATAAGTCCATCTTCATTACGCGTTTTTGTAGATGTATATACAAAAAATCTTCTCTTTTTAGATTTCCATTTTCCATATATAAACGATACAATTGCCCATTGTCCCATAGGTATAGAGCCTCTTTCTTTCTCTCTACTTCGTATCCATATAGTGCAGTTGTATTTTCTATTCCTACATATTTTATACGATGAAAATAATTATGAGACATAGATATATTCAATGATAAGTCTTTACGAAGTAATGATTTATTATGAGATATAAAAATACGATTAATGTTGTAATCATTATTCCATTCTTCATCGAACCAACAAATAGAAGGATTTGCTAATATATCTATATACATACCTATTATTATGTTTAGACATAAAAGTCCTATTGTTTTCTGTTGTATTACGATAAATAGTCATGTGACCAAGACAAAACAATTTATCATATCTATTTAAAAAATCTTCAGTTAAAACACCGTCTAATTCACCCATTAATGTGTCTGTGTCACAATGTCCCCAATATTTATACTCTTTGATGTATTCCTCAAAGATATAACCATACATGGGTTTTAAATCGCATAATTTATATGGATTTTCTAATTTTACGTTGCAATTAAATTTTGATTGTACCAACCTTTGACACTCTTTAAAAGTCATGGATATTTTATGTACATTTGTAGGATACTTATAACTGGTATTATCATCTGTAAAAATTAGCCAATCAAAATTTTTATTGGAATAACATGTTTTCAGAAATAAGGGGAAATAGTTTGAAAAATATCCAAAATAAGGAATAATAAAACACAGCCTCTTCATACTTTATTCTTCTTTTTTCTTTTTACAAGTTCGTGTGTTACACAAGGTCCTAAACCTAATACAACATAAGGTACTGTGGCATAGAAAATACGCAATGTTGCATTATACCAGATTGTAAGAATACATATTAGGGTTATGGTAATTGTTATATCATATAGGTATCGATATTGCGCAGGCGCTTTATATTTATTACGTAAATTATAAATCAATAGACTACCAAAAAAAGAAACGTATAATATTATACCTAACCATCCTGTTTGCAGGAACAAATTTTGAAAACTGAACCAATTAAAATTGAGATACCCATATTTGTTAAAGAACGAAGTATCAAGAAATGGGAGTTGGTTCTCTATAGCACTACCTAGTCCTATACCAAAAATATACTCAACAGGGGATTCGAAGAACTTTTCTTGTATAATTGATGAACTTCCAATACGTGGAAGGCCATAACTCCAACCACCGGATTGTTGAGCATAGGCTATTGCATTATTTATATTGCTCAATGTCCCGGCTTGGCCCTCAGAAAGGTTGTTAAAAGCGATTATGATAGCAGCAAGCATTATTATGCTTGTGACTATTTTCTTGAAAGTAAGCCCATTAGCTAAAGAAAAATAAAATAGAATAACTCCTGCTTCAATAAAGATAAATCTTTCATCTTGTATTATTGCTATAAAAAAACAAGATATAAGAATGAACAGTAATTTCTGTAAAGGAACTAATCCTCGGTGGTAAGCATAAAAATAGTATGTCATTAATGCACCACAAAATATATCTTGGGTTGCACCGGCTGTGAATGCGCCATTGTTAAAATCTTCTGTATAACCATAGATAAGCCATTGTACAAGGGTAAAGATATTTAAGAATTGAAATTTATAAAATAAATGAAATATATGATGGTAATCTTGAATTTTAAGATAAGCGGCAGAAGCAAATAATAATACCATTGATAGATAGTCACCTCGAAATCCAAATATATAATTGAAAGGGGTAACAGAGTGTAATAAAGCTCCTATTATAGACATTATATACATCGTAATCATGATTATAAAAGGAAACTCTAACTTACAGATTTTTATTTTATAAGGATGATAATATATAAGTATTATTAAGGAGATAATTTCAGATATGTAGCAAAAAATCCGGTTTAAACCAAAGTTTTTGGCTAATAATTCATAAGCGAAAAATGTTATTAATGCATAGTAGATGACTCTGCGTGGTCCTTGAATTTTTTTATTTAGAATTTTAATCATACTCACATATTAATGGCTTTTTTAATTATATAAATAGCTTTAGCGGTTTTACTTGCTAATTTATAACCAATATAATGACTTAACTTAAAGCATAGTTTACGTTCTGCCAAAGCTTCCTTTGATGCCCATGTTACAGAGAAATGATGTATGCTATATGTATTATCTGTGAGAAATAGCATTTTGTCTGTTATATTAGATAAAGGACAGAAATATTCAGCTGAATAAGCGATACCACCATTAAACCGTTGGGTCTCTCCATTGTCAATAAGTCCATTTTTCTTTAGCACTTGTGTTTGATAACGTGGGCAGGCGATGAGATTTAATGAACCATCAGTATTGTAAAAACTGAGTTTTTCATAAAGCTCAAGCATTTGTTTTAATACTTTGTGTCTACTGGCAGAACCAAAACCTAATCCAAAATTTACAGATTGTTCTATTACTGTATCTTTCTTAAACATTAAAGGGTCACGACTTTCAAAACCGCAAAACATTTCCTCGGAGAGTAGTGGATCGAATGATTTCTTAACTTCTACGTCTGTATCTAAGTAAATACCGCCATACTGATATACTACATCTATACGACAATAATCTGATACGAATGCCCATTTTTTTTCTTTATAGGCATCACTCATATATTGATTTTTGTGTACATCATAATTAGTTTCGTCCCACCGTTTGATTTTATAGTCAGGGAGATATTTACGCCATGAAGCAATACATTGTTTTACATCATCTGGTTCTGGAGATCCCCCGAACCAACAATAATGAATAATTTTAGGTATCATATTTCTGATATATAAACGAATGTTCTGATTTAATATTTGAGCAGTCTTTGGGATAGGGCAAATAATCCACAAGCTAAACATAAATAGCCGCATAGCCAACGGATGCTGCGAGTTTCGCAGAATGCGGCTCTTTTATTGTATTTCATTAATTCTATCCAAACTTCCCTATACATGTACCCCTCAGCCAAGATACTCAAGCGCATTTTCCTTTTATCAGATTCAAAACCATTAATTGTTAGGGTTTTGCATAATTCTCCATAGAACATGCAACGCATTTCATAAGTTTGATGAGTGAAATTATGGGTGATTGAATTATCATTCATAACATAATGGTAAAACGCTTTGGGCAGGTAGGCTGTTTTTATTGGATATTGATATAATTGTATCCAAGTGAGTAAATCTTCGCAATGATTTATGCCTGCGGTAAATTTTATGTTGTGCTTGTTGTAACAAACTCGTGAAACGAGTTTGTTACAACAACTACCATGTAGTTGTTGGAACAGGCCATGTAGAATGGATATATGGTCAAGGCCATTAGGTTGCTGTTTGACGTATTTTTCTATGTTTCCATTATTTGTATAGAAATCACATATTACTACATCTGCATTTTCCTTAATTGCTTTGTTATATAGTTCTTCTAACATGGCAGGTTCTATCCAGTCATCAGCATCTGCATGAATTATATATTCACCTTGGGCATTTTCAAGTCCAGTTTGTCTGGCAGCAGAAACACCTGCATTGAGTTGATGAATTGCTTTAAATCTTGTATCCTTTTGGGCATATTTGTTACAGATAGTTCCCGATGAATCTGTACTACCATCGTTTATTAATAAAACTTCAAAATCACAAAATGTTTGTTTTAAAATGCTATTTAACATTTTGGGTAATGAATGTTCTGCATTATAGATTGGTATGATAATGGATATTTTTGGGGAAAGCATATTCTTTTATATTAGATGTAGAAAATATTTAATTTTTCTTTTGTGTTGAAATAATAATGCCTTTAATCTATTTTTTATCGAAAGTTATGGCATTATACTTTCATATGCCATACATTCACAACATTCTTTTTTTCTTTGATTTCAATCATCTATCTTAAAATTTTGAATATATTTATTAAGATAGGATTTGGATAAGTTACATGCTGTGTTTACATGTTTTTGTATATCATTAAAATTAAGTTCTCTTTTAATGAGTTCATTATAATGAAAATTAAGAGTTCCATCAAGAATATGATTATTTATGTTTAATATTTCCATTAAACTTCTTATTCTACTGCTACGGTTATTGTTAGGGCTAATATATGTAAAAAAGTTATTAGTTTTGAGTATAATAGACATTGCTGTACCATGAAAAGATTGTGTAAAAACAATTTCTGCTTTGGCTATATAGTTAATGAGTTGTTGCGGCCCGACCCATTTCACTTCCGGCATCATAGATAGTTTTTTTATTTCTTCTTTATCTTTACTTTCGCAGATTATAATCAGTGGTAAGCCACTTTCTTTACTCATACGCCGAGAGAACTCAATCATTGCTATATTCATTCCTAAAGAAAACATCAAAATATATGGCTTTTCTACTTCGATTGGGAATGCGATATCTAACCATTGATCGCGAGATAGCAAGAATGTCGGATCCATGACTTGAATAATTTCTCTTTGAGTGATTCTTTCTAGTTCTTCTTTAGCCTCTCGTTCACGCACAGATATAGATGTATAGGTTGATAACCAGTCTTTGAATTTTGATTTGTATGTATCAGGTATTGTGTTTATGCCAATACTTGCTCCATACGAAATTTTTTGTGCTGTAGTAGGGGCAAATGTGAGAAAATAAGGTTCTAGAGGTTTCCCCATAATAGGATTCCAGACTTGATCGCTTCCTGTAATATACAAGTCATAAATAGGAGGATTTGCATATAGTTCATCGGGACCTGAGTAATGTGGAGTTCGTTTGTCTATTAGAGAATAAAAATGTTGATATGCTTCGTAGGTTCTCATGTCTTCGTAGTAGATAGATGGCGATGCCCATTTCCCTGTTATAAAACGTTTTATAAAACGTTTTATTTTTATGATTATTGGTGGGTCATAAGACTTTTTGCTTTTTATAATTCTACTGTCTTTGTAGTCTTTAGCAGATGGTAAAGCTAAATCTATAAGTTCGATGTCACATCCTTGCAGTTGGAGGTATTTATATAGTGCATACGATTGATAACATGCTCCGTAATTAGAGCAGTTGTGTATGGTTATTAATCCTATTTTTTTCATAATTCAATGTTTTATGATTTTGAATATTTTTTGTTTTACCATCAAACGGGTTTCTTGATTTAAGCTGAATTTATATAATAGACTAATGGTGCATATAACAGAGGTACTACAGACTATAATAAATCTAAGTAATCCGGAGGGCATTAGTGTCTGTATCCAATATGGAATGATTAAAGCTAAGGATATGATAAATATGCTTTTAAGAAAAATATCTACGATATAACGGCTTGATGGAAAGTTTATATACTTATGTAAAATCTGTAATTGACCAATCATACCTAATAGTGCGGGTATCGATGCTATGTAATATACAGATTGTGGTAATCCTCCAATTTTTAGCGTTATATACACTAATGGTAAATTGAGTAGATAGATCGGAGAAACAAAAAGATTTGATTCTTTAGTGCGTCCAATTGCTATAATACCTAAGACTAGCATTCGGTTAGAATATGATATGATGGAAACTAACGCTTGTATTCTAATAAAAGTAGCAGTATATTGTGGAACTTCATTTAACCACAGTTTTAATACATAATCAATTTCTAATAATAGGGGGACAATGATGATAGATAAAAGAAAAAGTGTGTAGCGTGATACATTAAATATAAGTGCCTCAAAATGTTTCTTATCTCCTGCTCCATAATATTTTACTAATTGTGGCTCTGCTGCTATTGTGAAGCCATTTACAAGTTGATTTATAGTTGCATCTACAGTTCCTGCTAATCCTCTTGCTGCATTAACCACAGTACTGAAAAAGATATTGATAAGTACCGATACTCCTGAACTATTAAGCATAACGCTAAGTTGGCCCAATGTACTCCAACCGGAAAAGGATATCATTTCCTTAAAAATAGTTTTATCAATATGTAAAGAAATACTACATTCTTTGAATCTATTGATGCAATAAACACGATAAGCCAATAAGTTAATTGTACTGATAAATAATAGAATAATAGAATAAATGATAAGCTTGTCGCCTGGTATAACTATTAATAAATAGAGCATTATTATTTTAGCCACAATTTCAAAAATGCTCATATAAGCATACATGTTAAATTTTTCATGTGCAGTGACGGCGGCTGTATAAGGAGTTTGTGTAATGGTTAAAATAGTTCCAATGATAGAAATTTGATATACCCAGTTAGCTGCTACTGTACGGCTCTCTTCAAAATTTAACTGTGTATTTAGTAACCATAATCCAATGGTTTCAAGCAAAACAAAAACAACTCCTGCAATAATGAGATGGATAACTATTGCTGTAGAAAATGTATTTTTTAGTTTGAGAAAATTCCCTTCTCCAATGCGTAACGCAATAAAGCGTCGAGTACCTGTTTGAAGAATATTGTTTAAGATTGTGAAAAGTGAGACAAAACCACCAACAACATTGTAAATACCATAATCTGAAACACCAAGTTTATCTAATACAATTCGGGTTACAAAAAAACTTAAGCCCATAGTAATGACCATGCGCACATATAAAAACATTGTATTTTTTACTATCCGTTTATTGTTTTCTTCCATAAGTTGTTTTAGACTATTACCAATATTATTACACATCAAAGAGATATGGCCACTTTTTTATTCCACTTTTATGCAACATGTTTTTTATATTATTTTTGAATGAAATCCATTGTCCTTCATAGTATTTGGAATAGCCATAGTCAATAATTCCCCAAGGGGTCTTGGCTGCATATTTGTAGTAATATTTTTTTAATGGGAAATCACAATCTTTAAACCAGGGTTTACAAGCATCAATATAATGAATAATGATGGTCTTTCGGCGATATGTTTCTATATTTTTTTTATATTGCTCAGGTATTGCAAGTTGATGGTGCAACCAATATAATTGCATCATATTCCATTCGATAGATAGCTGATAAATATGTCCCTGACAAATTTTATTGATAACATCTTGTTCTGCAAATTTGATAATATCTCGATTAGCAGGGTCATTGAAATAAGAAAAACATTTTTCTCGGATTTTATCTTTACGCCATTTTTCTAAATTGAAGTACATTAGCCCACCATTGCCATAGAAACTATCTTTTGGAAGGGAAAGTCTTTTTTTATGTTGTTCACCTGCTGCTTCATCTGGAGCTGCGGCTACATAGTAATTATCCATGTTAATCTTTTCCAAAGCCTGAATACTATTTATACAAATCATATCTGCATCCATGTATAGCATCAATTTGATATTAGGAAAGAGATCTGCTGCGTATAGTTTAAGTGAGGGGAAAATACCCCAATGTCCACAAATGGACAAATCAATTTCTAATTCTTGAGGATTAATAATTTTGATATCAAGTTGATGATTATATTTTTTTATCATCCAATTTAGCTTTTCTTCGTTGGTTTTAGAGATATCAGTAGCTAAAAGGTGCACAAAGAATTGCATGTTTGGATTGTTTTCGAATACAGAAACAACAGTTGTCGCTACATGTGGAACATAACTGTCATTGGTGACATATAAAAGGTGCATATTATGAATTTGATTTTATAAATGAGAGGCAAGAAGCTATTAATCTATTTGCGATAGTTTCCCAGCCTTGTTTTACTTTTGGAAAATTTTCTCTATTTATTTTTTGCTTTGTAAGTGTGTTTATAAGGTGGAGGCCATCCCATGTTATTGTATTAAAAAGATTGATAAGACCACCAAAGCGATCAGTGCTATAAGAATTGTCATCTGCTTTTTCTACAAAAATTACAGGAGTTTCAAGGCCTGTACATGGAAGTGCACAATGAATTCGTGAAGTTATGACACATGAAGCTTCGGAATAGCATTTGACTAAATACTCGGCATACTTCATTTTGTCTTCTTGTCTAGGGTATTCTTTTTGAATGTTGTAATTGTATTGATTGATATATTCTGCATTAACCAGCATGTCATATTCAAATATCTTACTGTATTCTTTGAGAAAATAGGCATTATAGAAATTTGCTTTCATTCCTTTCTCTCTCTTTTTAGAGGATATTTTCTTTATTGCTTTATAATGGATGAAAAGATATAAGAATGTTTTGAGAGAAATCCATTTATGATGTTCTATAAGACCAGCTTCACATGTATAAGGTTCTACAATATAGATTTTGTCGTTTCGTTTTTGTGATTTATATTTATATCCTAATGTTAAAGTCATGCATCCAGAGAAATAGGCATCTATACCTTTGGCTTTTAGTAATTTTACACTATTGGTGTCACGGCATCCAATAGGCTCATGTCTTCTTAAATAGTTAACGCTTTCTTCATTTAAGAACTGAGGTAAACCACAACGATTGATATGAAGTGCAACAAAAAGAGGATGAATGAATTTGGTCGGTGGCCAATTTTCTGGATGGTTCATATACCATCCATTCATAATCATTGAGACAGGCTCTCCTGTATAGGATTTTAATTCAGTTTCTCTTTCTATGTACATATCTACATGAGGAAGAAATTGGCGTGAAGCTAGTGCTTGTATATAATCACCAATATTAATTTTTTCGTTAACTCCTGTGCTGACAGCTAATATTCCATATTTCATTATTAAATGGTTTTATTGATATTGAAGTCCATTAGTGCTCAAATTTGAGTATCCAAACAACGGAATAAAAATTCACAGTAAAATTCACTCATGTTCATAATCAAATATGTTTAGATTATGAGCACAAAGATAAGATGCCAATAAAGATGGCATAAGAACCCCATACAGCGAGTGCTTACTGTATGGGCTCTCAGATTTTCAATAAAGACGTTATCTTTAAATTTACCCAATTCATTCCTAATGAAAATATAATAGTGGTAATAGTAGCTAAAGTGAAGAATAGTATTCTATTACTTACTGTCGTATCAAGCAGTAAAAATACACTTCCTTGCATGAGATAAATTTCATAATAGCTATTTCGTTTGATTTTGAAATTCTTGATATTGTTAATTCCTTGGAATATATACACAGCAAGGATGATAAATAAATAATTCACGATATAGAATGATGCATACGTATAGCGCCATCGTGAAAAGAACTGGATATTATTTTGAACAATGTCTAAACGATATATACAGAAGAATAGCAATATTAATAGTAGCAAATGCCAAACCCTTATCTTTCTCATATATTTCATGATAGCACACGCATATTGGTAATACCTTTAACTACGTCTGTCAGATTACGTTTTTCGTAAAGTCGGTGATTGTCATTAGTAACTGATGCTGTTATACATAATAACAATAAGCAAAAGGAGAGAAACATTAGAAAATAGTTTAAAGTTGGGAAGAATAATTTATTTAGAGAAATTCGTTTACCGATTGGTTCTACTTTAATACCATATCTGTATCCTCCAAATAACTCTTACCTTTGGCATCTGCACTATATCCTCCCATACGTTCCCAATCCGTTTCACGATGAATTTTCTTCTCTTCTTTCTTTTTGGGGTTGTAATCTACATATTCTCCACCGGTACAGAATTGCGCAGCCTGTACAAGCCGGATCATTTCCAGTTCTCCGAGCATCTTTAGATTTCTGTAGAGATGTCTTTTGTCAAGATTCACAGTCTGTTGTTTCGTGATAGGATCTATTGTGCAATCATCATCAGCAAACCAATTGATGCGTATAATTTGTTCTTGCATTCGTTGTTTGTTTGTGATGTTCCAATCGTTTTTTATAGATGTTATTTCTTCTTCAGTGAAGTGCGTACTATTTCCTTTTATCAGAATTTCCACGCCAATAGCTTTCAACTCTTTCTTTATGCTGGTTTTGCTATATCCCTTGGGGGGATATTGGGCAAATGCCTTTTTAAAGGTGTCATACGAGAATGTTTTCATTTGACTAATAACTTTGGCTTTTGCAATTAACTCGTCTTTTATCCATAATGCTTCTCCTTGTTTAAATTGGTCAAAATATTTTTTCGAATCTTCGCAAGTGAATTGAAACTCGTATTTGTAGGCTCGTAGCTGCTCACCGTCAGGTAGATGTAGAGCAAAGCCTCGTTGTGCACCGGGACGTTTGAAAGGCTGGAGTCCGATTGCAGTGATTTTGCTTTTGAGAAAAGAGTCGGGTAGACTGGGCGCGTAGATAGTCGGAGGTACTACGTAGAGTATAGCTGTATGCTGCTTGCCATCGTCATGATAAGTGTATTGGTCATTGAGACTGTCGTATGGGCACATGGCAAAAAAGAGGGCAACATCAAGATCGTTGGTCAGATCAAGGACATCCGTTTTCAGGCCATAGTGTTGAGCTAAGCCTATAAAGTCTACGGTAAAATGGTGCCGGTCGAAAAATCCTTTGACGACAGGATGTTTTTTTATCAGTTCTGTAAATTCAACCTCTCGCAATCTTTCAAGGAAGAGATAGGGAGCCGTTTGTTTATCTTCCTCCCGATATAGGGAAGGAAGGCATTTGCCAAAATCCTTTGTCTGCCCCCTAAACAAGAAAGGATACATATTGGCAGCCGGAATAAGTATTTTTTGTGGATTGCCTTCTTGTATGCAAACAGCTTCAAATGTGTCATTATTCGGCTCAAAGAAAGCCTTGTTAACGTCATTCTTTTCAATTGGCAGTTCATAAGTTTCAATGTCTTTTTGAATTGAAGACCGTAATGCAGGGATAGATGCAAATAGTTTGGTAGTGCTCATATGATGTAGGTTGCTTAATTATAAGATCAAGCTTGGCTTTTGATTGGAAATAGGAATCAACTTGGGATAATTATGGAGTTTTTCTTCCTGACAAGTACGCTACGCTTTCGCCTCTCCCACATTTTGCAGGAAAGACGAAAGCCATAGTAATTGATAAATGCGAGGCAAAATTACGGATAACTCGTCAGAACACCAAGTATTTTGACAGGAAATGTGCTTTTCCCTCGCAATTGGCAGTGGAAAAAAATCACTCTTTCAGCTTCGGAAACAGGATTTTTACCCCTTCCAGATAGATGCGCCGGGCGTTTTCGGGAGTGGTAAATTTGCTGAACGCGCTCAGAATGTGCTCATAATAGTCTATCTCATAATTATGGAGCCCTTTTTTATGTCCTCAAGATAGGACTGACTCATGTGACACTCTTCGCGGAACATTGCGCGATCAATTTTTAGAAGACGGATTTCACGACTGATGAATGCGCCGAACTCCATGTGGTCGGCGGCTTTTTTTGCTTTTAAAATCATACTGATTTCGTTTTTAAATGTTAATAAATATAAGAAACTGTATATCTGTACCCAACTGTCGGGTACAGTTTTTCCGGGGGCAAAGCGTTAACTTCGCCGAGATTTTAAAAATAACAGATAATGAAAGCAAACATGACTACTCTTTCCATATACGAACTGCGAAAGACCATAGGGCTGTGGAAAAGCCGTAAAATAACAGATTCTACCATTTCGAAACTGCTGGACCTCTATTTGGGAGTCACCGCCTACATGAACGATGAAGCGGTTTACCCCGTAGAGAATTTCTACGACCTCGGCCTGTCGTTGAAGTTCAAGAATGCACGC
>ERZ1106943.3009-NODE-3009-length-13538-cov-3.957576_pt1 | contig 13538 bp, 13 predicted proteins | sample MGYA00403671_ERZ1106943 | MGnify/ENA primary metagenome ERZ1106943 (study PRJEB35170, sample SAMEA104062427) | human gut metagenome | biome: human gut; feature: human-associated habitat; material: faeces | place: Denmark | collected 2012-06-14 ...
CTCAGTATAGAAGTTGAAATATAACTAACTGCCATCTACCGTTCCCTAAACATCTGCACGAGCAGGATTATAAAGGATACACCCCAAAGAACAATAGCAGGCAGAAGATTGAAACTGCATGAACTCGTTACTCCATCGTTTAGATAAGTTACCGCAAAATGGCTTAATTTCAAAGCGTTTGGTACTTCCACCGACAGCTTGCTCACATAGACTGACGGCTGTATAAGCCTGTCCACAAAATAATACTGCAAAAAGATAGTTACAGCATACGAAATCACATAAAATCCTCTGCTCTTTTTGTATTGTTTCATATTAAAAAGCTGTTTTACCAAAAACAATCCACAAAGCAAAATGCTGAGCCACAAAGTCACAAATGAAACATAAAACGAACTGTTTTCAAATAAATTTCCTATTTCCAAAAACAGCTTGTCTGCCTTAACATATCTGCTGCTGCCCGCAAATATATATGCACCTGTGATAAGATAAAGTCCTGCCGCAGCCATCAACATATACATTGCCATTATCCTTATTCCAAACTTTTTTGCAAATCTTAATTCTGTTTTCTTAACTTCGGGTGACATTGATACCCGAAGAATATTTTCAAACTGCTCATCCGTTATTTTTAAATCATTCATATTAATCCTCCATTCTATTTCCAAGCGGACTCAATCTTGTGCTTCAATATTTTCTTTGCCTTAATAAGCCTGCTCTTAACGGTACTCTCCGGTATCTCGCACAATGCCGCAATAGCTTTTATCTTCATATCTGCCGTGTAATAAAGATACACTACTATCCTGTATTTTTCGGGTAGTTCTCTCACCTGACTCTGAACAAACCTTATAAGTTCATTTTTTATTGCCGTATCCTCCGGACTGTTATCCTGTTCACCGGCAAAATTCGCATAATCAAAAATCTGAAATTCATTTTCCATATGCACTTCATAACTTTCCTGCTTTGCAATCCTCTTTCTCCACGCATATTTTCTTTTCCTGTTTTTCCATAGATTTATGGCAGTAGAGATTGCCCATGCTTTTACATTTTCTGATATATCAAGCTTTTTGTAATGCTCAACAAGTCTGAGCATAGTGTCCTGATAAAGTTCCCATGCAAGTTCACTGTCGTTGGTGGTTATCTTGCAAAACTTCATCAGAGTTTCACCATATTTTAAAATAAATTGTTCAAGTTCTTCTTTTTTCATATTTAATGTCCTGTGAATTTTAAATTCCGACACAAGTTTAACATCTGTATAACGAATAATTATTTTTTCTTTGTACTATCGAAAAACTTGCGAGCGAATATTTACCTTTCCAAATCATGTTTTATCTGTGCTTCTATATATTATATTGTAATGAGTCAGCAGAAAGTTTAAAAAATATAAAAAATACACACCAAATAAATTAAATCTCCAGTGTGTATCTTCTATATACTTAGTTTTAAAATTTATCATTATTTATATCTTTTAAATGTTGTTCGCAATACTTTTGAACCATATCTATAAATTCATCTGCTATCCTATGCAACTAAAAACTTTTCCATCCAATGTCCCAATATATTCTTCCAGTTCCTCCGCCATTTCATATGCCTCCGGTATTCTTAAGTGTCCAGGTGTTCCCATGCCATTTCTTTTAAAGACATATTGCGTTATCTTTTTATCATCCATATTTTTTACAACCTGTGCTATCGCATCGTCCCATGATTCATCATGGTTTAACAGTGTCGTACAGCATATTATGTAGGCTTCACTATATACACTCCTCAATTTTCTCAAAAAATTCATATAGTGTTCCCTCCATTTTCTTGCCTGCGGATGACAGTACTCTTCTTTCATATAATCTTCCGGATGACAGTCATTCTGTCCTACGGCAACGATTACGACCTGCGGTATGTACTTACTAAAATCCCAGTCACTCATACCGCTAAGCCTTGTATTATAATGTACTTTATTCCATACTGTCTCCATTCCTATCTGCTCCGGTTCGTGATACCAGCCCTCGCCATCCATAAGTGCGATTCCTCCCTGAGCAATGTCATGTATCTGTGCCCCCAGTTTTCTTGCCAAAATCCAGCCATAAGAATAGTAACTGTTTGAATAACCACCCTCATGCTCCGGGTCTTCCTTTCCAACAAAGTCAACGGCCTCCGATACCTCTCCTGCTGATACAGAGTCTCCGTACACCTCTATTCTTTTGTCAGTTTTCTTTTGGCACACTCCAGTCTATGCGTCCCGTATATCTTATCTTTTCACTATCTGCACTTATCCACATTTTTCGTCCTCCCCTTTATGAAATGTACTCTCTGTATCTTCTCAAATCAAATACTTTCGAGAGTGCATGAAATATATTTCCAATCTTGCCCATTAATAATACATTTCAACTTAAATCACTCTTCTGTATAACTTTAATTATTTGTTTGCATTTTCATTTTAAGTTAATTTAATTATAATCGTTTTTGCTAAATAGTCAACATTTTAAGTTAATTTATTTGTATTCTGTAATTTATTTAAGTAACAATTTGATAATCTATTCATATATCAATACAATATATCACACATATGATATATACATTACACATATACTTTGAGATTGTTATATAATATTTTATAAGCAAAAAATGTATGCTGAAATGGAGTTTAGTGTGAAAAGCAAAACCTTTCACACTATGCACAAAAAAACGTGTGCTGAATGGAGTTTATATAAAATGAAAAGAACTAAAACAAACAAATTAAAAAAACAGACTTCTGAGACTTTCAGACTTAGTGCAATCCTCGCCATATCGGGCGGATTTCAGGATGCTTACACTTACAATGTGAGGGATGAAGTCTTTTCTAATGCACAGACGGGCAATGTCGTACTTATGAGCCAGAATTTTATGTCAGGTGAATGGATACGCGGGCTGCATTATCTTTTTCCTATAATCGCATTTGCACTTGGAGTTTTTGTCGCTGAGAGAATACAGAAAAGGCTCAAATATGTAAAAAAAATTCACTGGCGTCAGATAATTGTACTTATGGAGTTAGCCATATTGTTTGTTGTCGGACTTATACCTGACTCTTACAATATGGCTGCAACTATGCTTGTTTCTTTTGCCTGCTCAATGCAGGTTCAGACTTTCAGAAAAGTAAACGGCTACGGCTACGCAAGTACGATGTGTATAGGAAACTTAAGAAGCGGCACTGAAAGCCTTTCCATCTATATGCGTGAAAAGAAGCCTGAAATCTTAAAGAAAGCACTACACTATTATGGAATAATATTTGTATTTGCCATTGGTGCAGGAATCGGCGGCATCCTATCCCTGCATATCGGAATCAGGGCAATATGGGTTTCTTCACTTCTTTTAGCGGCAGTATTTACAATGATGTTTGTAGAAAAAATGTAAAAATACCAATCATACGGAGTTGCTATAACATTACTTTTAAATTCAGATTTTATTTATATATATTTTTCTAAAATGTAAGCAACTCCTTCTTCATCATTCGTTCTTGTGATAACATCGGCACACCTTTTTATCTCATCACAGCCATTTGCCATTGCCACACCGCATCCGGCAGCCTTTATCATGTCTATATCATTTCCACCATCACCAAAGGCGATAAGCTCTGATATATCAATGCCAAGTTTTTTGCAAAGCCATTTAAGTGCATTGCCTTTATTTACTTCTGAATGGTTTATCTCGATATTATTTGGCATACCTGAACACACTTTTGATGTTTTGAGGATTTTCAGTTCCTCTAAGACTTTTCTTCTTTCTTCCATGTCACTAAAAAACATATTTATCTTTTCGACACTCTCCAGTTTTTCTATATTTTCCCAAAGGTCTTTTTTTGCCCCTCTGCTTGAAAGATAATAATTTCTAAAGTCATCATTTTTTATGTATTTTCCCGCATTGTCATATGTCTTTTTATCACCGAAACCTACTCCTGACGATGCAACATCTGTAAGTGCATCGTGCTTTAACACTATATCTCTTACAAGAAGCACTTCCTCCCTGTCTATACTCTTTTTATAGATTATCCGTTCATCCAAAAGCTCATAGACCATACCGCCGTTTAGTGCTATTGCATAATTTGTTCCCGAAATCGTTCTCAATTCTTTTAAAATTCCTGCTATCGGTCTGCCAGTCGTAAAAACAATCTGCGTCCCCTTTCTTCCGTATTCCTCAAGGATATTCCTTGTCCTGTCTGTCAGCTTTCCGGCACCATCAAGACAGGTCCCGTCAAGGTCAAGTGCTATCATCGAAATCTTTGCATATGCCATAAATTTTTCCTCTTTTCTACTCCTGTGGAAATATAACCGTAAACTTACTTCCCTGTCCTTCCGTGCTCTCAAGCGTAACATCTGCGTTGTGATACATTGCTGCGTGCTTCACGATAGACAGTCCGAGTCCTGTTCCTCCGGTTTCTTTCGACCTGCTTTTATCTACTCTGTAAAAACGCTCAAATATTCTTGACTGCTGTTCTTCTTTTATTCCTATTCCGGTATCTTCGACCACGAGAATATCTTTTCCGGCTTCTTTTGATAAAGTTATATCAACTTTTCCACCTTCTTTATTGTACTTAATCCCATTTTCACAAAGATTGTAGACAATCTCATATAGCAGGCTTCTGACACCATGAAGTTTTATATCTTCACCACTTATGTTTATTGTCACATTCTTTTCATTTGCTGTATTTTCCAAAGCTTCCTTTGTTTCTGCCGCAATATCCTTAAGACTTACAAGTTCGGTCTCCATATCCCTGTTTTCATCAAGCCATGAAAGCCTTATTATATCCTCCACAAGATTTACAAGCCTTTCTGCTTCCTTACGGATGTGACCTACAAATCTGGGCATATCATCTTCTTTTACAAGATTGTTTTCCATAAGTTCGGCACTTCCGATAATAGACTGTAGAGGAGTCTTAAGTTCATGTGATACATTTGCTGAAAACTCTCTTCTTGTTCTTTCTGCATTATTTTTTTCAGTAACATCGACAGCAAGTAAAACAGCTCCAAGCGTTTTTCCGGCTGATTCTATCTTGCTTATCCCAAGCTGATAATCAAGCCCGTATCTTTTAAGTATAATCTCAGCCTTTCCCTTTTCCATTGCTTCTTTTATGGTATTTCCAACTGATGTATTTCTTTCTACCGTAAGGAAATCTTTGCCAAGACACTCATCTGTTGTTCCAAATATCTTTTTTGCTGCCGGATTTATACTTATTATACTGTTTTTAGCATCAAGCAGGATAAGTCCCTCATCCATATTTTCGATGGTTGCCTGAAATTCATCTTTCTTCTGTCGAAGTTCTAAAACCTGCTCATCTATCTGCCTGTGCTGGTGTTCTATATGTCTTAAAAGCGGTGCTATCTCGCCGTATGCATCATTTTGTAATGGCTTGTTGAGATCAAGGTTATTTAACGGCTCAACAACCTTTTTGGATACACCTCTTGCTAGTAATGAAGATAATATCACTGCCAGAAGTATAGTTATTGCCATGGGTGAAATCATCGAAAATAAAAGCTTAAGTACGGTCTCCTGACTTATTGATATTCTTATTACACTGCCGTCATTTATCTTTTTGGCATAATAAATTGTCCTTTGCGTAAGCGTAGATGAATATCTTGTACACTCACCTCTGCCAAATTTCAAAGACTCTTTTATCTCTTCCCTGTTTACATGATTTTCCATCTTTGAAGCATCTATTTTATTATCAAACTTCACTGTTCCATCCGGCTCAACCCATGTTATTCTGTACTTTTTTTCCGTAAGGCTTTTAAGATAATCCACTCCTCCATTTTCAACTCCGGTTACAACAAAACCAAGCTGTGCTCCAAGCTGTTCCTCTTCTATTGTAGTAAAATGTCTGTACAAAATTCCAAGAATAAATGTACAACAGAACAATACCATCACTACAGCAACTAAAAGCACTGATTTAAATATTTTTTTAGTCATTTTGTACCTCCATTTTGTATCCGACATTTCTCACTGTCACTATATATCTGCCACCGTCACCAAGTTTCTGCCTGAGTGTCTTTATGTGCATATCTACCGTCCTGGTCTCTCCATAACTGTCGATACCCCATACTTCTGACAAAAGCCGGTTTCTTGTATAAGCCATACCAGGATGCATAAGAAATATCTTAAGTATCTCATATTCTTTATATGTAAGACATATACTCTCTCCGGAAACTGATACAGTGTGCTCTTCAACATTCATTTCTATTATACCATTAACATATACTGTTTTGTTTTCTTTTTTCGGCATACATCTTCTCAGCACGGCTTTTATCCTTGAAACCATTTCCATCATTCCAAATGGTTTTACAAGATAATCATCTGCACCCATATCAAGACTTTTTATCTTATCATATTCAACACTTTTTGCAGTAGCCATTATAACCGGAATATCTCTGGTTCGGGAAGATGCCTTAATCTTTTTTAAAAGAGAAACACCGTCTTCTCCCGGAAGCATTATATCTAATATTACAAGTTCCGGCAGTTCATCAGTTGTCGCAAGTTCCACCCAGAAGCTGTCACCATCACAAAATCCCTTTGCTGTAAATCCTGTCTGTTCCAATGTATAAATTTCAATATCTCTTATACTTACATCGTCTTCTACGCACCAGATCATATCATTCCTCTTTTCTTTAATGATTTCCCGTCACTGAAAAAACAACCCACTTAGCTACATTTACGGCATGATCCCCGATACGCTCAAAATATTTTGCTATCATAAGAAGATCGAGTGCATACTCGCCATCCTTTGGATTTTTTGCAATAAGGTCTATAAGAAATATCTTGACTTTGTTGAAATACTCATCCACAACATCATCATACTCGATTATGCTGTTTGCAAGATTAAGATCACTCTTTACAAATGAATCAATAGATTCTGTAACCATCTTTATTGTTGCCGTTGCCATCTGGTCAAGATATTCACATTCCTCACTTGTTCTTCCATTTAAAAATCCTATTATCTCTGCAACATCTGATGCCTGGTCTCCTATTCTCTTAATATCCGTTATCATTTTAAGAGCTGTTGACACCTGTCTTAAATCCCTTGCAACCGGCTGCTGCTGGAGCAAAAGTTTCAGACAGAGAGACTCAACATTTCTCTCAAGGTCATCAAGCGAATTATCAAGAGGTTCAACCTCCCATCTAATTCCCGGATTTCCCTCCTTTAATGCCTTTGCAGCTAAAGAAATACACTCCTCACACATCGCACCCATCTCAATAAGCTTTTTATTCAAATCTGCAAGCTGTTCATCAAATCTGCTTCTCATTTTCAAAATCCTCCTATCTTAACCAAATCTTCCTGTAATATAATCTTCAGTTCTCTTATCCTCCGGTGTCGCAAACATTTTCTCAGTATTACCATATTCAATAAGGTCGCCAAGAAGGAAAAATGCTGTCTGATCTGATATACGAACTGCCTGCTGCATATTATGTGTAACTATAACAATCGTATATTTTTCCTTAAGTTCACTTGCAAGTTCCTCTATCTTGGATGTAGAAATTGGATCAAGTGCACTTGTAGGCTCATCCATAAGAAGAATTTTAGGTTCTACGGCAAGTGCTCTCGCTATACAGAGTCGCTGCTGCTGTCCACCCGACATACCAAGTGCCGACTTTTTAAGTCTGTCCTTTACCTCATCCCATATTGCGGCACCTCTGAGAGAATTTTCAACTATCTCATCAAGCTTTGCCTTATTTTTTATTCCATGTGTTCTCGGTCCGTAAGCAATATTGTCATAGATGCTCATAGGAAAAGGATTTGGTTTCTGGAAAACCATACCTATTTCCTTTCGGAGTTTATTTACATCAGTATCAGGTGCAAAAATATCCATATCTCCATATTTAACCTCACCTGTAATCTTTACACCCTGCACAAGATCATTCATCCTGTTAAGTGTCTTTAAAAAAGTTGCCTTACCCCATCCCGACGGACCTATAAGAGCCGTAATGCTTTTCTCTGGAATATCAATGTTTATATTTTTCAATGCCTGCGTCTGTCCATACCAGAGACACAAGTCCTTAACCGTCATTATGTTATTCATATAATTCCTCCTGCTATTTCTCACTCATATATATTAGTTATTTGCGAAACTGTCATTCTTGTAATTAAGTGGTATGACTACAACAAATAATGTTAGTCGGCACTTTTGTCGCCGCCAGTACTTAATGGTGGTTTTTCGCAAATATTACTCTACTTTCTTCTTGAAATAAAGTCCCGTAAATTTAGCAGCAAGATTAACCAAAAGTGCAAGTATCATCAAAATTGCCGCTATCGCAAATGCGACCTCAAACTCACCCTGCTCTTTAGCATAAACATAAAGTGCAACTGTAAGTGTTGCTCCGGCACGGCCGAGTCCGTCAATAAATCTGTTTATCGTATGTGCAAAACCAGCCGTGAACAATAGTGCTGCCGATTCTCCGAGTATTCTTCCGATTGCAAGAATACATCCAGTCATAATACCGTCAACGCAGCTTGGAAGTACGACAGTCCTTATAACCCTCCATTTACCTGCACCAAGTCCAAAAGCACCCTCTCTGTAACTTTGCGGAACCGTTTTTAAACTTTCCTGTGTTGTTCTCATAATTGTCGGGAGATTCATAATAACAAGCGTCATCGCACCCGCTAATATTGATGTCTGCATCTTGAGAAATTCGCAGAAAAACAACATTCCAACAAGACCGTATATAATCGACGGAATACCTGAAAGTGTCTCCGCCGCATATTCTATTACCGCAACCAGTTTCTTATTTGTCGCATACTCAGTAAGATATATTGCTGCTCCAACTCCAAGAGGAAGAACGACAACAAGTGTTGCTATTACTATATAAAATGTATTTAAAATATCAGGCAGAATACCTATATTCTTTGTCAGATAGCTGGGCTTAGTAGTTAGAAGTTTCCATGTAATATTTGGAACTCCTTTATATAATACAAATCCGATAACAAATATAACAAGACCACAGGTTATCGCAACTGATATCCACATTAGTATTTTCATTATCCAGATATAAGCTTTTCTTTTCATAGTCTGATTACTCCTTTTCTTTCTTTAAAAGGCTGTTAAGTACTGCATTTATCAGCATTATGAACAAAAACAATACAAGTGCTATTGAAAATAATGCTTGTTTTTGCAATCCGGATGAATATGACATTTCACTTGCAACTGCTGTTGTAAGAAATCTTACACTCCCAAAAAGTTTTGGCATATTAGCCACATTGCCTGAAACCATCATTACTGCCATTGCCTCCCCTATCGCACGGCCAACACCAAGTACCACCGCCGCCGCTATACCGCTTTTTGCTGCCGGTACAGATACTTTAAAATATGTCTCGATAGGTGTTGCTCCAAGTGCAAGTGATGCATCTTCATATTCCGGCGGGACTGCTTCCAGTGCCGTCAGTGAAACGCTTATTATTGATGGCAGAATCATTATCGCCAAAACAATTATTGCTGCAAAAAGACTTGCACCATCTGCTATATTAAATGTTTCTCTTACCCACGGAACAAGTACCAGCATACCAACCAGACCATATACAACAGATGGTATTCCGGCAAGCAGGCTTACTGCCATCTCAACAACTGCCTTCATTTTTTTATTTGCAACCTTTGCCAGATATACAGCTGTAAGAAATCCTATCGGGACACCTATTATGATGGCTCCCGCCGTACCATATATACTTGTCAGGATAAATGGCAGGATTCCATACGATGGTGTTGATGCCGTTGATGCCCATTTCTTTCCAAACAAAAACTTAAATAACCCGATTTCTCTTATTGCAGGTATTCCTGCGATAACAAGATAAACAGTTATAAGCAAAACAAAGCCAACCGTAATCAGACCAAGTATTAAAAATATCCCATGGATAATTGTTTCAAATTTATTGTGACTTTTCTTCATATTAATCCTCATTTCTGCACACATTTTTAGTGCATAATGTGAAATGTAATATATTTCACATATAAGATTTGTGTCAAATGTGCCCAGACACAAATCTTGCGTTTGAAAAATCTTGAATATATGGATTTTTCCCACTAAACTCCATACTCATATTTCCTGCCCTGCAATAGAAGTTGAAAACTTCCCTGATAGTGTTAAAACGGGCAAGTCATATAACTCACCCTTTTTAAGCATTTTATTTATTACTATTTACACTATTTTTCATTTGCCGGTACTACACCTGCTGATGTGATAGTCTCTGATGCTTTCATTGCATAATCAAAGAATGCCTGTGCCTCGTTGCTGAGTTTTTTATCTTTCTTTGTAACAAATACGAAAGGTCTCTGAATTTTATAACTTGCATCCTTTACAGTATCTTCTGATGGTGCTACTCCGTCTACCGAAAGAGCATTTACGCTGTCATCAACTGATGCAAGTGAAGCATATCCGATAGCATTTGGATTGTTTGCAACTGTTGTGATAACATCACCTGTCGATGTAAGTTCCTGTCCGTATTTGCATTTATCTTCTGTTCCCGTAATCGACTCAAATCCATCACGAGTACCACTTCCTGCTTCTCTGCCGATAAGAACGATGTCTCCATTATCTCCGCCAACATCTTTCCAGTTCTTAATCTTTCCTGTGTAAATATCTGCAATCTGCTGAACCTTTAAATCTTTAACTTTATTCTTTGGATTTACCACAATAGCAATTCCATCGTATGCAAGGATTGTTTCCTCAAGTCCCTGATTTTTTTCATCATCAGTAAGTGCACGGCTTGAAAGTCCTATATCGCATCTTCCCTCTGTTACTGCTGTGATACCTGAACCTGAACCTGTAGGATTGTATGTAAATTTTACATCAGGGTTTGCTTCCATAAATGCCTCGCCTAATGCACCAACTACTTTTTCCATTGATGTTGAACCGTCTGTCGCTACAGAACCGCTGAGTTCTGCACTTGAAGATGCTCCTGAACTGCTTGATGAACCTGAAGAAGCTTTATCACCATTTGAAGAATTTCCGCATCCTGTAAGTGATGTAAGTGTTAATGCTGATACCATTGCAGCTACTAATAATCTGTTTTTTGTTCTCATAATTTTTGTCTCCTTTTGATTTAAACTTAATTGTTTTTTGTTTTCCTTTTTACAAGTATTATGATATATGGGTTAAGTAAAATCCAAAAGGCAGGTTATGTAAAAGATATGTAAAGAATATGAGACTGCTTGAAAAGGAAAAAAGACAAAAAGTATTAAAAAGCAAGGGTGGGAAAATTGTTAAAAGATACAATTTTTTAAGAATGTTGTAACAGTTCAGCCATAAAAATATAACCGGCAATATCTGAGCTTGCTCATTGTATTGCCGGTTATATTTTTATGGTAGAATAGCCTTTCATTTCTGAAATGAGTAAACAAAAGCTGCATTGCAGCGGCTGACAGCTTGCTGGCAGGTTTATGAATGTAAGAAATGAAAGGCTGAACTGTTACAAGAATGTTAAATAGTGTCTCGAATATACTTGAAATAACTGAGTAGATATGTTATAATCAAATCAGCAAAATAAAAGATAACAGTGTTATATTAACACCAAAACAAAACCCCTATAAGGTGCAACTTATAGGGGTTTTTACTTGTTTTGTTTAAGCAGTTTAAGCGTCTGCCAGGCTAGTTGCCATTTAGAAATGCTTGTCTAACCATTTGCATATGTAGTAAGCAACTACACTTGCCACAACAGCACAAATAAAAGATAACATACATTAACACCTCCTCTCCGTTGTCGGAGTGGAAATGACAACAAGTATAGTATATCAGATATAAACAAAAAATGACAATCATAAAATATTTCACCTAACGAAATATTTTATATAACGATAAATAACCTCCCAATTTTTTACTATACAATAGTAAACATAATATAAAAGACGGACTACCTGCATATCAGATAACCCGTCTTTTATAGTAATTTTTAATATACTTTTTATCCTGTTACATTATTTTTAATTTTATGACTGACCTTTAAACGCTTTCATAAAATCATACGATTTTTCATAAGTTGTACCTTTCCACGTAACTTTGACATTTGAATCAAATGGATCGCCTGAAATACTTGTTACACTGTCAGGCACCGTTATAGTGCTAATACCGCAACCAGAAAAACAAAACGCACCTATCGTTGTCACTCCATCCGGAATTGTTATGTCTGTCAGGTTTTTGCAATCCAAAAATACATCGTCTCCTAATTCTTTTAATGTATTTGGTATTTTTACACTCTTAAGTCCATAACACTCATAAAAGCAGCCAAATTCTATAGTTGTCACACTGTCAGGGATAGTTACATCCGTCAATTGTGTGCAGCCATCAAATAAATTCTTACTAAGTTTTTTTAAACCACTTGAAAGCTTTATACTCTTAAGTTGCGTACATGAATAGAATGCACTTTCCCCCAATTCGTTTACCGTATCAGGAATTTCAATTGATTTCAGAGCCATTCCACTAAACGCATAATCTCCAATACTTTTAAGAGAGTTAGGTAATTTGATGCTTGTTATCTTATTCTTATTTGCATTAAAAAAAGCATCATTACCAATTGTTTTTACTCCCTCAGGAATAACTACTGCTCCACTTTTTTTTACTCCCCAATAACTATAATTAAATTCTGTGAGTATTCCTTTCTTTGCATCTTCATCTTTCACAGCTTTTATCTTAACTGTACACACATACTTTTTACTTCCTATTTTTGCCTGTATCTTTGCTGTCCCGGCATCCCACGCATTTACATAAACACCCGTCTTAGATTTTTTTACCAGACTAACAATTTCCTTACCTTTAATTACACTCCATGTAACTTTTTTCTTATTATTACTCAATTTAATTTTCGTAGATGTCCATTGATTAACTTTTAAACTTTTTGTTATGCTTACTTTTTTCGCCGCCTGTGACTTGTTTGGTGAAAATGCAAGTCCTCCCAAGAACATCACTCCTGCAAATGCCGCAAATGCAACTTTCATTTTTTTCTTTTTAACCATAATAAACCTCTTTTCTGCACACTTTTTTGCTTTACAAGACTGTTTCTGGTGTGCACAACCACAAATCTTGTGGAACTACTGCCCTAATACCTAAAAATTGTCAGCGTGCAGCTCCTTTTTTTCTGCTTGTATCTTTACATTCCCCATCCTAACATACCCATGTCAAAAAGCTGTTTCCGTTTTTTTCAGCCAATTTATCCCCATTTTTAGGGATTTTGACGGTTTTCTTCCCCAAAAATACCGCTTTTTTTGCCTTATTTTGTTATAAAATACAATTTTCCGCCAAAAGATTTATACTTTTTTAATAATTTAATTTTAGAGTTCATATCACGCTATTTATTTCACTATATTTTTTCATAATAATCAAACTTTTTTGCAATAACACAACCATGTCAAAAAAACGTTTCCGTTTTTTTCAACAAAAAGATGGACTATCTTGGTGTTAGATAGTCCATCTTTTCTTCATATTTTCATTGATGTTTTCTATTTTGTGTCTGTATTTTCTATATTTTCAGATATGTTTCCGCATTGTTACAGACAAGCTGCAGATATTTTCTTTATAATCTCTTTTACATACTCTTCAGATTTTGA
>ERZ1106943.3011-NODE-3011-length-13536-cov-2.987315_pt1 | contig 13536 bp, 16 predicted proteins | sample MGYA00403671_ERZ1106943 | MGnify/ENA primary metagenome ERZ1106943 (study PRJEB35170, sample SAMEA104062427) | human gut metagenome | biome: human gut; feature: human-associated habitat; material: faeces | place: Denmark | collected 2012-06-14 ...
CAGAATATGCAACCGGGGCCGTTTCATTTATTGGCCTTAATTTTGAATTAGCTGCTACCTACCCCATTTTTTACGTCCAAAATAAGGGGTCCTTGTCTCATGAATCAGACAAGGACCCCTTAGAATATGCCGAGTAATTGTTAGGTACCTAATAGCCTACATTTTCCCATTGGTTGCTGACCCAACCTTGATTAATCTTGGGATTCTTCGTTACCTGAGCAGTACGCATGGCAACATCTTCTGTCATAACATCCATTTTCTTTTTGGAAGTATCGACGATATCTTGCGCGCCACGAAGCAAACGACCTCGAAGTTCATCGTCTGTCGCGATCTTATAGCCAGCAAAGGCACCAGCCGCGACAGTCGTCGCCAATGCAATCGCTGTTATAATCTTATTCCTCATCTTGGCCTCCTTGATCAAACTGAATCATTTCGCCAAGAATACGAGAGAGCTCTTCCTCGTCTTTAAACTCAATCTCAATCTTATTCTTTCCACGCGAGCTCTTCACACGCACGTTGGTATTAAATACCTGACGAAGCACACGGGCAGCCTTTTTAAAAGACTGAGGCGTTGCAGGCCTAGGCGTCTTAGGTGTCTCTCCGGCAGAAAACAACGGAGCAAGATTTTCTGTCGCTCTTACGGAAAGGCCCTCCGCAACAACCTTCTCTGCAAGTCGAATACGCGCGTCCTCATAGGGAACTGCAAGAATCGCACGTGCATGACCAGCAGTAAGTTTGCCCTCAAAAATCATCTGCTGAACTACCTCAGGGAGATCGAGAAGACGCAGTGAGTTTGTAATTGCAGAGCGAGACTTGCTTACCGCCTTCGACAATGCCTCCTGGGTCATACCGCTGGCATCGATAAGCTGGCGATAGCCCTTAGCCTCTTCGACGGGATTCAGATCAGAACGCTGAAGGTTTTCGATAAGAGCAAGAGCTAGCATCTCTTCATCATTAACATCTTTAATGATGACAGGCAGTTCCTCAAGACCAGCAAGCTTTGATGCCTGGTAACGACGCTCACCAGCGATGATCTCATAGCCGTTTCCATACTTGCGAACCAAAAGCGGCTGCAAAACGCCATGTTCTTGGATCGACTCGCTCAACTCGCGAAGTTCAGTTTCGTTAAAGTGAATTCGCGGCTGGTTAGGGTTGGGAACAATATCCTCAATAGGTAGTTTTGTTTCAGATGCGGCATTTGAAGCGGATGCAGCCGAACCACCAGTCTCATACTCGGCCTCTGAGACCAAAGCGTTGAGTCCACGTCCCAATCCGCCACGTTTCTTTACACTAGGCACGCTTGATCACCTCTTTTGCAAGGTTCATATACGCTTTTGCACCCTTATTCTGAGGTGCATAGGTAATTACCGGTTCTCCAAAAGACGGAGCTTCGGAGATTTTAACCGTACGGGGGATCAGCGTCTTAAACGCCTTATCACCAAAGTACGATTGAACCTCCTCAACAACCTGATTCGATAGAGAGGTACGCGAATCATACATGGTCATAAGCACTCCATAGGTGTCTAAGCCCTTGTTCAGACGTGATTTGACCATCTTCATTGACTCAAGCAGCTTTGTAACGCCCTCGAGTGCGTAATATTCGCACTGGATCGGAATCAAGACGCTGTCTGCTGCGGTCAAGGCGTTGATAGTAAGCAGGCCGAGCGAAGGAGGACAGTCAATGAAAATGAAATCGAACTCGTCCTGAATTGGCTCAAGCAAATCTTTGAGGCGGGTTTCACGAGCAATTGCGCTTACAAGCTCAATTTCGGCGCCTGCAAGCTGAATTGTAGCCGGAATTACGAATACCTTTTTGCAATTTGTATCAAGAACAAGCGATTCTGCTGGCACATCATTCAACAATGCATCATAGATGCAGTGATCAAGGTCTTCTTTTTCAATTCCGAATCCACTGGTGCTGTTTCCCTGCGGATCAAAATCGACAATCAGTGTCTTACGACCCTGCTCACCCAGTGCTGCTGCAAGGTTTACAGCCGTCGTTGACTTACCGACGCCGCCTTTTTGATTGATGATTGCAATGATACGCGTGTCTTTTGCGCTCTTAGAACGCTTAACGTCGCGAAATCCCACGGTCCCTCCTGGTGTGTATTAAAGCTGTCAAACGGAGGATGTTTCACGTGAAACATTCCGATTCGATATCAACCGACATGTTTCACGTGAAACACTGCAAGTTGTTAGTATCCATTATGTTTCACGTGAAACATCTAGGCAAGCGGATTCTTCTTTGCCATGCCATTTGCACGAGGCAATGAGACAGATGCTGGATGACTCTTCTTAAGAACAATGAACTCCCTGTGGCCCAAGCCCTCAGGCAAATCGATTGCGTCATTCAGAAGCAAAGTGAAGCCGCAAATCTTAGCTGCTGACATGCCGGAAGCAAGCTCCTCAACCGAAGGATTGCCCTTAGTGATAACAAATAGCCCTCCATCCTTGAGGAACGGAGCCGCATACTCAACTAGAATCGGTAGAGGGGCCAGTGCGCGGGCGGTTACGACAGAGAACTGCTTCTTATGGCTTCGAGCATATTCTTCAAGACGATCATGAACCGCATGAGTATGTTTCAATCCAAGAGCATGGACAAAGGAATTGACAGCATCAACCTTCTTGCCAACAGAGTCAATATAAGTAGCTTTACGATGCGTGGCTATGGTTAACGGAATACCAGGGAAGCCCGCACCTGTACCCATATCGAGCAAAGCTCCCTCAGGAGCCTTATTGATATAGGGGAGTAAAACAAGTGAGTCGAGGATATGAAGTACTGCAGCATCTTCTACGTTGAGAATACGGGTGAGATTGGTTGTCTTATTTGTTTCTAGAACCAAATCCAAATGCTGAATACATTTCCTCAGCTCAGCACCAGTTACGCTCAAGGAATATTCTTTGCAATAGAAAGCTAGACGACTCAACATCTCGTCAGCCTGCTGATCAGTAAGTACTAACAACGAAAGCTCCTTTCTGACAAAAATCAGTGTATCGAGAACTTTTGACAAAAAAAGGGGACGTGGAAACCACGTCCCCTAAGCATAAGCTCGAGTAGATTATCGAGCAACAATCACCACATGGCGATCAGGGTCAGAACCCTCAGAATGAGTATCGACGGCCTCATTGCCACGAAGTGCAATGTGAACCAGTCGGCGCTCATAGGCATTCATGGGCGGAAGCGAAACACTCTTATGAGTGCGGATGGCACGCTCGGCAGCAGACTGAGCCATGGAGGCAACCTTGTCCTGACGGCGGCTCTTATATCCCTCGACGTCCACTACAACCGGATACCTAAAGCCAAGTTTGCGGCTCACCAGCAAAGAGAACATAACCTGAAGGGCATCAAGGGTGCGACCATGACGGCCAATGAGAACGGCAAGGTCGGGAGCCGTTACATCCAAAATCAGCTCACCCTCGTCGCCCTCATACTCATCGATAGGAGAGTTGGCGGCATCGAAGTGCGAAAGGATGGAACGCAGGATGGAAATCGCAACATCGGCAATGGTGTCGAGCTCCTCATCGGTCAGCTCTTCACCAGCCTTGTAGCGCTGTGCAATCTCGGGATAATCGCCCGCGACCTGCGGGGCAACCTCCTCAAGCATATCCTCGATGATCTCTTCAGACATAACGTACTCCAAAAGTTAGGTACCTAAATAAGATTGATATCCCACTACTTCTTCTTGTGCGGGCGCGGCTTCTTCTCGCGACGAGTGACCTCAACCTGCAGCGGAGCGTTCTTAAGACGCTCCTCCTCATCGGCCTTCGCCTTGTCGATGACCTTCTGCGTCACAAAAATCTGCTGAATAACCTGCCAGGCAGAAGACACATCGTAGTACAGCAGAACGCCGACGGGCAGGCTCCAGCCCATCCAAAGCATCATGACGGTCATGACAACGGCCATCATACGCATGCTCTGGGCCTGCTGACCGGTCTGATTGCGGGACATATACAGCTGCGGAATCAGGGTCAAGACAGCGAAGAGAATCAGGCAAACCAGCGCAGGCAACGCAACCATAAAGCCATCGGCAAAGGAAGCGCTCGGCGTGGTGGTCAGGTCGGGCAGGATGTTGAAGAACGAGAACGTGCCCTCGTTAAAGTACTGCGGCAGGTTGCGCAGAAGCGTGAACAGGGCGATAAGGACGGGCATCTGAATCAGAAGCGGCAGGCAGCCGGCCAGCGGATTGAACTTGTTCTCGCTGTAGAACTTCTGCATCTCCTCGGCCTGACGCTGAGGATCGTCGGCGTAGCGCTCCTGGATTTCGAGCATCTTGGGCTGCAGCACCTGCATGCGAGCCGTCGACTTGGTCGACTTGAGCATGAGCGGCGTCAGCAGCAGACGGATGATGACCACCAGGATGATGATGGACAGGCCCCAGTCGACCGCAAAGGTCTGGATGAGCTTGAGCAGCTCGAAAAGGATGTTAACGATCCAATCCCACATGTAAGTTTTCCTCCGATAGCGAGTGCCCGCTAAGGCACAGGGTCATAACCGCCGACGTGCAGGGGATTGCAGCGAGCGATGCGCCTCACGGCAAGCCAGCAGCCTCTCAAAAAACCGTACTTCTCAATCGCCTGGATGGCGTATTGCGAGCACGTTGGGTAATAAATGCACGCGTCAGGCAATAAGGGCGAAATAACCTGTTGATATATGCGAATAGGAGCGATGGCAACACGTCGCAAAACGTGATTGCTCATCGCTCCTCCCCGGCAACACCGGCGCGTTTCATAAGCGAACGCAACGCCTTGTCCATCTCCTGCGGCGAGGAAACCCTCGTCTTGGGAGTTGCGAACAAGATGATGTCATAACCCGCAACGGGAAATCCGCAGCTGCGGGCGGCCTCGCGCATCACACGCTTAGATCGGTTGCGCACGACGGCACAACCGAGTCGCTTAGCACCAACGAAGGCGACCCTTCCGGAGTCGCCTTCGCCAACCGATTCACATATGGTCATTCGAATCAGAGGGTGATTGAAACGACGCCCCTGACTGAACACATGCTCGAAATCTTGCCGAGACTTAATAGTCTTCATGCGAGATGTGTGTATCGCTGCTAGACAGTGAGACGCTTGCGGCCCTTGGCGCGACGACGGGCGAGCACGGCACGACCACCCTTAGTGGCCATACGGGCACGGAAGCCATGGGTCTTGGCACGCTTACGCTTATTAGGCTGATACGTACGCTTCATCTTAAGTTCCTCCTGCTGCATTTCGAGTGTCCGCGGGGGCGCGGACGCAGATATAGACACGTGAGCTTGAAGATTGTAGGGAAATCAATGTTCAAATGTCAAGAAATCAAAGGTAAAAGGTTGCGCAGTTCACACGGTTCCCCCATAAGCCGAGCTCGATTTAGCGGTGTATGGCAACTTTTCACGATATTTCATCGAGTTTTCAACAGGTCATGTTGGCAATGTTGAGAACTTTTCGCCTGTTTTCCAAAGTTTTCAACAGGTTTTGAAAAGTTGTCGAAAGATGAGAAACATTGCACAGTGAGCTACTATTTGTTCGAAACCTTATGAAAGATTGCGAGCGGCATGTCTGACGACTTTTACACCATGGTCGATTCCGGAGACCCGGCACCCGACAACGAGCACATCACCGGCGTGCGCGAAGAGCGTGAGGAAGGCGAGCAGACGACCACGCAGGCGCCAAAAGCCATGTACGCCGCACGCATCGCCGTCTATGACGACATGCTGTCGACACCGCGTGTGATCGTCATTGATCCGCAAGATGTCCGCACGTATTTGGAAGAGACGACCAACACCGTCTACCAGTGCATGAAAGAACAAGGTGGCCATATCTCGCTCATGGTCATCCGCGAGATTGTCGAAAACCTTATCCACGCACACTTTGCCGAGCCCATCATCTCGATTCTGGACGGCGGAGACACCATCCGCTTTGCTGACCAAGGACCCGGCATCGACGACAAGGAACGTGCTTTCGACTTTGGCGTTACCAGCGCAAACAGCAAGATGAAGCGCTATATCCGTGGAACCGGAGCAGGGTTTCCCATGGTGCAGGAGTATTTGGAAAACGCCGGCGGTGCCGTATCCATCGAGGACAACATGGGCAACGGCACCGTGGTTACGGTAAGCCTGAACCCTAAACGCGTGCAGGAAATCGAGCGTGCCGGCGGACGCGGCGCTGCCGTGCGGCCCGAGACGGAGCAGCCCACATATCCCCTGCCGGGAGCTTTTGCGCAGCAGCCAATGGCAACGCAGCAGATGCAGCCCCCCGTGGGACAGATGCAGCAGCCCGGAATGCTTCCTACACAAGAATCCCAAGCGGCATCGATGTCGATGCCGCCAAACATGCCAGAGGCCATGCCGCTGGCGGATCAGGATGCAGCAGCAATGCAGCAGGCGACGGGGGCACCGGGTGGCCAGCAAATGGGCTATCAACCGTACCAACAGGGATATCCATATCAGCAGATGCCGCCACTGGGGTATGGCCAACAGTTCCCGCAGCAGTACCAGCAGGGATATCAGCAGCCGTACCAGCAGATGCCGCAGCAGCAGTACAACCCCTGGGCCCAGCAGATGCCTCCACAGCCTTACCAACAGTGGCCTCAAAGTTTTCAACAGCAAATGCCGCCGATGCAGAGTTCTCAACAACCAGCAGCTCAAATGATGTATCCTAATGCAGCAAATCAGTATGCGCAGCCACAACCGGACGTGTTCGTAAGCGATCGCGGCAACGCCGCGCTGGGCTATCTGGCGCAAAATCAAGCGTGCGGTGCAACCGATCTGGCGAGGGCGTTTGGAAACTCGGCCCCCACTTGGTCACGCACGCTCAATGACTTGGCGCAGGCCGGCTTGGTCATCAAGCATGGCCAGAAATACCATCTGACCGAACTCGGCGCCGCTCGCGTGCGAGCTCAGAGCTAAAGAACGGGAGAGACAGTGGAGCATCATCCTGGGGGATGCCATCGCCTTTTGCCAGCGCGACGGCCAAGATGCGCGCCTCATCAACATGCTGGGGCAATCGCGCGCCATAAGCCTGACCGAAGATACGCTCACGATCGAGGCCCCCTCGCGCTTTGCCATCGCGCAGCTCAAAAAGCATCAGCCGACTATTGAGGCCTATCTGGAAGAAATCGCCTTTGCACCGATTGCGCTCGACGTCGTGGCACCGCAAGGCGCCGCGACGGAATCCGCTGCCGCGACGGCGCCCGCCACGGCTCCCGCTGCTTCCCCGGCGGCGCCGGCCTCCGCAGGCGACGTGCCGACAATCGAGCACCAGCACAGCGATGTTTCCCGTGAAACCATGGCACCGTTGCCGACCGCGGCGGCGACGTCAACGAACGTACCCGTCACGCACATGCCCATCGCTCACGACGCAGCGGCGGGCGCGGATTCGGGCATTGCAATCAAGAACACGCTCTCGGCCGATGATTTTCGTCGCATGATGAACCAGATGAAGGGCGGAGCGCCGACTAAATCCACGCAAGCTGCGACCCCCGCTTCGCCCATGCCAGCACCGACCGTGCCGGCCGAGCAGAATACGGATGGAGCCCCGCTCGCCGCGAACTCAAAATTTACCTTTGAGAACTTTGTCTACGGCCCCGAGAACAGCCATGCCTATCGCTCGGCACTCAAGTTTGCCGCCCTCGCGGACGAGCGCGGCACGTGCACATCACTGTTCATCTACGGCAAATCGGGCCTGGGCAAGACGCACCTGCTGCTTGCCATCAAAAACGAGCTCGCCGAGAAGTCGCCCGAGATCAAGGTCAAGTATGCAAACTCCCAGGCATATCTGGACGACCTGATGACCGAGTTCGACCGCCAAAAGAAGAGCAACGCCCCCATCATGCAGGCGTACCACGGCGTGGACGTGCTCATCATCGATGACATCCAAAACATCATCGGTGGACTACTTTTTCCAGCTCATGGACGAGTTCATCCGCAACAACAAGAAGGTCGTCATCGCGGCAGACCGCGCCCCCAAGGACCTGAGCATGGACGAGCGTCTGACCAGCCGCTTCAACGCCGGCATGCTCTGCCTGGTCGCAGAGCCCAGCTACGAGATGAAATACAAGATCTTGCAGCGCTATTACGAGAACACCATCGTCGCCGCTCCCGAGGCAGGCGACGACTCGCTGCTGGCGGCCTATGGGGGCGACGGCGGGCACCTGACCGACGAGCACTTTAAACACATGGCCGAGGTCTCGGGCACCAACATCCGCGAACTCGAGAGCTTTTGCGAGCGCTGCGCCGGCGAGGCGGGCGACCGCGAGCGCGAGGGCGGGGAGCTCACCTTTGACGATATCGACGCCATCGCCAGCCAGTACTTCGACACATCGGCCAAAAAGATCAACGTCCAGACGGTTCAGTCCGTCATCGAAGAGCAGTACGGCGTGACGCACGAGGAGCTCATCGGCCCGCGTCGCAACGCCAATATCGCCAAAGCACGCCATATCGCTATCTACCTGACCATCGAGATGTGCGAGATGACGACCACGGCGGTGGGCGCCGAATTTGGCAACCGCAACCACTCGACCGTCAGCACGAGCTACAAAAAGGTCCAGAAGATGATCCAGGAAGACCGCACCGTCACCGAAGATCTCAAATCGTTGCGCGATAAAATTACACTGCGCTCGTAGGGAAATAGAGACACCTGTTGAAAACCTGTCGAAACCACGGGCATAAGGTGTCTAAAACCCAACCCGCGGTGATGAAAAGTTTTGCGCAGGTTTTGAACGTTGAAAACCACCCCTGTTGCACACAGGCTGCTGTCGATTCCCTTTCTGGGTCTGACCTGCGTCTTTGGGAGTAATCAACAGTTTCGTCAGTGCTATTACTATTATTAAGATATTTATATCTATAGAAAGGTATTAAAAGATGAAGTTCACCGTCAGCCAGAGCTCGCTTACACAAGCCATCGGCGTCGTTATGAAGGGTGTCGCTTCGGCATCCACCCTTCCCATCCTGTCGGGCGTGCTCGTCAAGGCGCAAGACGGCATCTTGGAATTCCAGACCTCTAACTACACTATCTCGATCCGTCATCGCATCGCGGCGCATGTCGAAGAAGAGGGCGAGATGGTTATCCCCTGCAAGATGCTCTCCAATATCACCAAGACCCTCCCCGATGCCCCGGTCACCTTTGAGCTGTCCGAGCGCCAGGTGCTGATCAGTTGCGAGAAGAGCTCTTTTAGACTGAACACGCTCGATGCCAATGACTTCCCCGAGTTTCCGGCCTATGCCATCGAGAGTGCCGTGGAACTGCCGACCGATATCTTGTCCGAGATGGTCGGCCGCGTATGGCGCGTCACCTCGACCGACAAGGCCCGCCCCATCCTGGGCGGCGTGCACATGAAGGTCGAGAACAACACCGTGCGCCTGGTGGCGACCGATTCCTTCCGCTTGGCCGTGTGCGATACGCAGGTCGAGACCTCGACCCTCGAGGGCTCCTTTGAGCTTAACGTTCCGGCCGACGCCTTTAACGACGCACTGAACATCATGGCCAGCCAGGCGACCATCATGATCGGGGCTACCGACACCCAGGTCGTCTTTGAGGCCGGCAACACCACCTACGTGTCGCGTCGTATCGAGGGCGTGTACCCCAACTACAAGCAGCTCATCCCCGATTCGTGCGTGACGAGCGTCAAGATTGACGTCGCCGCCTTTAACGCCGCCCTCAAGCGCGTGGCCGTTATCGCGAGCGCCAACCCCGCTGTCAAGTTCGAGATCGATGTCGAGAACGGGCAGATGGGCCTGTCCTCCATTTCCAATGACCAGGACCTTGCGCAGGAGACGATCGATGTCGAGGCCGAGGGCGAGTCGGGTACCATCGCCTTCAACTACCACTACATCTTCGGCTGCCTCAATGCCCTGTCCAAGGAGAAGGAGATCACGCTGGAGCTCAAGAGCTACTCGCAGGCGGGCATCTTCAAGTCCTACGACAAGATCAACTACCTGTACCTGGTCATGCCGGTCCGCATCTAGCAGCCGCCCTATGACCATATTCGCCCGCGATCTTTCCGTCGCGCACTACCGCAGCTTCGATAGCTATCGCCTTGCTCTGGACGAGGGCGTGACGATACTTGCGGGACCCAACGCGGCGGGAAAGACCAATCTCATAGAGGCGCTGCAGCTGCTGACGAGCGGCGCCTCGTTTAGGCATCCGACCGCAGCCGAGCTCGTCCATGACGGCGTGGGCTCGTGCAAGGTCGAGTTGAGGCTCGAGGGCGACGGCCGCGTGCTTGATATGGGGTTGAGCGCGGAGGACGGTAAGCGCTCGTTTAGCCGCAACGGCAAGAGATGCTCTGCCGCCGGTGTGCGCGGGGTTCTGCCGAGCGTGCTGTTTTGCCCCGACCATCTGGACATGGTTAAGCGAGGCGCTAGTGTGCGCCGCGCCGCCCTCGATGACTTTGGCATGCAGCTGAGCGCACGCTATGCCGATCTTGCGAGCACCTATGGGCGCTGCGTGACCCAGCGTAACGCCTTGCTCAAGGAGACCTGGTGCTGCCGCGAGATGCTCGGCGCGTGGAACGATTCGATTGCCCGCGCGGGCTCGGCCCTGCTCGTGCACCGGTTGGCCCTACTCGACCGGCTGGCGGGCCATGTGCACACTGCCTACGGTCAAGTGGCGTCCGGCGAGGCTGCCAGCGTGACCTATACGTCCACGCTGGGGGATTTGCCCCAGGTCGAGGATCGCGAAGAGTTGAAGGGCTGGGCGTACGAGCGCATGCTGACTGCCCTTGATGAGCACGCCGACGAGGAAATTCGCCGCGGCGTGACGTTGGTGGGACCGCATCGCGATGAGATTGAGTTTGCCGTGGCGGGGCGCTCCGCCCGCTCATTTGCCAGCCAAGGTCAGCAGCGAACGTTGGTTCTGGCCTGGAAGGTGGCGGAGGTGGCCGTGGCTCGCGATGTCCTGGGCACCGCCCCGCTGCTGCTTTTGGACGACGTGATGAGCGAACTCGACGGCGAGCGCCGCGGTGCTTTTCTGCGGTTGATCGGCGATGATATCCAGACGGTCATAACCACGACCAACCTGGGGTATTTTACCGATGACCTGCTTGATCGAGCCAAGGTGGTGAGCATGGGTGAGACGTGCTAATTACGAGCGCGAGAGCGAAACGGTCGCCTTCAGTGGGTTTTTAAACGCAGAGCGCCAGCGCATCCTGGCGGCCGCGTCACCTGAGCGCCGCGCGCAGATGGAGGCTGCCGAGGAGTCGCGCGCGGTCTATCGCGCGTGGAACGCGGTGTGCTCGGGCACGCGCGAGGGGCGGCATGTGACGGGCCTGCGCTACCTGCCCGAGTCCAATGAGCTGCTGGTATATCTCGATTCGCCCTCGTGGACGCAGGAAATGACGCTGTTGCGCGAGATCATCCGCGCGCGCATGGAGCGCGCCGGTGCGCATGTGGACGGACTGGTGTTCAAAACCACCGCGCCCGGTCACATGCCGCCCGCCGCCAAGCAGCGCCTGCGCCCGGCGACGACCGAGCGCCCGCCGGCCCCGCACGCCGACCTAAGTGAGGCAGAGCGCACCGAGATTGAGTGCCAAGTGGCGCCCATCGAAGACCAAAAACTGCGCGAGGCCCTCGAGAATGCCATGAGAGCCAGTGCCGAGTGGGCCAAGGGCGTAGAAAGCAAAAAAGAGCCTTAAATCGCATCTGGTGGCCTTGTAGAGCCAAATACCCTCGTTCCCGAGGGTATTTTTTTACGATAAACTAGTAAGGCTGTACACATTTTCTTGACTGAAGGAGGACGTGTGGCAAACGAAAACGATTACGATGGCGGCGAGATTAAGATTCTCGAAGGTCTCGAGGCCGTTCGTAAGCGCCCGGGCATGTATATCGGCTCGACGAGCGCCAGCGGTCTGCATCACCTGGTGTGGGAGATCGTTGACAACTCCGTCGACGAGGCCATGGCCGGTTTCTGCACCGAGATCCAGGTGACGGTCCACGCCGACAACTCCATCACGGTCGTCGACAACGGGCGCGGCATCCCCGTCGACGAGCACCCTGTTAAAAAGATCCCGACGCTCGAGGTCGTCATGACGATCTTGCACGCCGGCGGTAAGTTCGATAACTCGGCCTATAAGGTTTCGGGCGGCCTGCACGGCGTGGGCATTTCCGTCGTCAACGCACTGTCCAAGCGCGTGGTCGTTCAGGTTCGTCGCGACGGCAACACCTACGAGATGGAGTTCTCGCGCGGCAAGACCGTTAAGAAGATGGAGGTCGTGGGCACCTCGGATTCGACGGGCACCACCGTCACCTTCTGGCCCGACGACGAGATCTTCGAGACATGCATCTACGATTTCGATACGCTGCACAACCGTCTGCAGGAGACGGCGTTCCTCAATAAGAACCTCAAAATCGTGCTGACCGACGAGCGCGAGGCGACTCCCCATGTGGAGGAGTTTTGCTACGAGGGCGGCATCATCGACTTCGTCAAGTTCCTCAACGAGGGCAAGGACGTCCCCGAGGCCTTTAAGGAGCCCATCTACATCGAGGGAAAATCGGACCCGGACGCGCCTGTGACCAAGATGGGCGAGGTCGAGGTTTCCCTGCAGTGGAATAGCGGTTACGGCGAGAACGTCATGTCGTTTGCCAACGACATCTACACCCCCGAGGGCGGCATGCACCTTGAGGGCTTCCGCACCGCGCTCACCCGTGTGATCAACGACTACGCGCGCAAACAGAACCTGCTCAAGGAAAAAGACGCCAACCTGACCGGCGACGATGTGCGCGAGGGCCTTTCGGCCGTTATCTCGGTCAAGCTGCCCGACCCGCAATTTGAGGGCCAGACCAAGGCCAAGCTCGGCAGCTCCTATATGCGCGCGCTGACGCTCAAGATCGTGACCGACGGCCTCGCCGATTACCTCGAGGAGCATCCCAAGCCCGCTCGCGAGATCGTCAAGAAGGCCCAGCAGGCATGCAAGGCCCGCAACGCCGCCCGCAAGGCGCGCGAAGCGACCCGTCGCAAGAGCCTGCTCGAGACGGCGTCCCTGCCCGGTAAGCTCGCCGACTGCTCGGTGCGCGATGCCGAGCTGACCGAGCTCTTCATCGTAGAGGGTGACTCGGCAGGCGGTTCAGCCAAGGACGGCCGTCGCCGAGACATCCAGGCGATTCTGCCCCTGCGCGGCAAGATTTTGAACGTCGAACGCGTTGGTGACCATCGCGCGTTCTCGAGTGACACCATCCAGTCATTGATTACCGCGATCGGCTGCGGCGTCACGACGAGTGCCGGCGACGGCGGCGACTTCGATATCACCAAGGCGCGCTACCACAAGATCATCATCATGACCGATGCCGACGTCGACGGCGCGCATATCCGCATCCTGATGCTGACGTTCTTCTACAAGTACATGCGTCCGCTGATCGATGCCGGCTACGTCTATGTTGCCTGCCCGCCCATCTTTGGCATTAAGGTGCGCAACAAGATCCACTACGTGTATCCCAACGGCCGCCAGCCCGAAGACGAGATCCTGCGCGACACCATCCAGAGTCTGGGCCTGAACCCCGACGATAACGACGAGGACGGCAAGGCCAAGGACGGCAAGATTACCAAAAAGCGCAAGGGCTATACC
>ERZ1106943.3012-NODE-3012-length-13532-cov-3.533205_pt1 | contig 13532 bp, 9 predicted proteins | sample MGYA00403671_ERZ1106943 | MGnify/ENA primary metagenome ERZ1106943 (study PRJEB35170, sample SAMEA104062427) | human gut metagenome | biome: human gut; feature: human-associated habitat; material: faeces | place: Denmark | collected 2012-06-14 ...
GGGTAGTTTCTAATAGTGACGGAGAAAAAGATAATTATGCTGCAAATTCAGAAAATGGTATTGAAAAAGAAAAAGCAGGGGATAATACCGGAACTGTAGAACAAAGATTTAATGAGGGTGGCACTGACAAGGTGATAAGGTGCCCGTCACTCTATGATGTGCTTATAGATATGGGCAGGACGGCAAAATATTCAGAGATAATTGAATATATAAAAAAGGTTAAAAGGTCAGAAGGTGAGGAGCAGAAAAAACTTCATTGTTTGGATGTACTTACAAAAATGTGTAAAACGGCGGCAAAAAAAGAGGTAGAGTATATAGTATCTCATCTTCCGGAAAATATAAACTTTGACAGATATAAAAGAACAAAAGAAAAACTGATGACTTACATGGAGATAGATGTTAGTCCGTATATCAAGATTGTTGATACAAAGCGTGATAAAGTTGAGTTTGATGAATTAAATAAGCTTGTAGAGGGTGTTGACAGAGATAACAGAAATGAATTGCTCGATGTGATGGAAAAGATAAAGAACGGAGAGTATGAGAAACGAAATTCGGACAGATTTGTCGAGGGACTGAGAAAGCGTGTGTATGCTATGGATGAGGCAAAGCTCAGAGGTATATGTCCAAATCCTGAGTACTTAACATTTGACGAGGGACTTAAGGCGATAAAAGAGATAGAGGAGGGAATTTTTCTGCCTGAACTTAAATCAAATATGCTGCAGCTTATAGACAAGAAACTTACAGCATTAAAGACGGAGGAATGTGAACTTCTTGTAAGAAAACTTAAGCGTGAACTTGACGGAAAAATATCAAATACATCAAAAATTCATTTTTACGATATAAGAAAAATGAGAGATGGAGAAAGCAATGACAAAGAATCTTCATTTGTTAAAGTTGCAATAAGTACATATGCATATACGGCAGAAAAATATGAGTATCCCATTATAATATGTGATTCTTCGCTGTTTGGCAGTGGAAAAGATGGCTTTATAGTCACACCTGATCATATATTCTACAAGGGTCTTATAAAATCAGGCTCAGTAGATGTAAAAAAAATAAACGGCATATTTTCCAAAAAAAATGGACTTGTGATGATACATATGGAGAAAGGCTATGTAAAGATACCGTGCACCCTCAGCAAAAATGATGAAAAAAATCTGGCGGAAGTGCTGACATCATTTGTTGATTATCTTAAATTAAAGCCGGAGTCAAGAAGTATTAAGTATATGTCAAAACAGGAACACAAGATAAAGTGCTGCTATCGCTGTGGTCATAGATTTAGGGACGGAAATATTTGTCCAAAATGCGGCAGCAGCTTTAACAGCTAGTGTACTTACCTGCCGGCTTAAAGCTAAATAACGCAGGGAAAATTTTCAGTCTGCAAGACGGGAAATGAGCTGTATCGGTAAATAGGTAAAAAAGCCTGCAATCGGTTGACAACCGTCATGAATATGGTACAATGTAGTAATAAAAACTACATAAGATAGAGGTTGGCACAAAGATATTTAGAAATAGAAAAGACCGACCGGTATCATAGAAAGATATATTTGTTACTGTTCGAGCCTGAATTTGAACAGCAGCAGATTAAAAGACGGAGGATTTGCCATGGATTATCAGTTAATCAGCGACAGCTCATGTGATCTTGAGCAGAGTTTAAGAGAAAAGTATGACATAGAGGTAGTACCTTTTTATATATCATTTGATGAGGAAAATTATCAGAAAGAAGTTGAAGAGATAGCGATAGATGATGTTTACAGGAAAATGGTGGATTTTCCTAAGCAGTATCCTAAAACATCACTTCCTTCTGTTCAGAATTATGTGGATGCATTTACTCCGCACGCAAGGGAGGGCATGGCGGTTATCTGTATATGTATTACTACTTCATTAAGCGGCTCGTACAATTCAGCTTGCAATGCAAAAGAGATTGTCTGCGAAGAGTATCCTGATGCAAAGATAACCGTTATCAATTCACTTGGGGCAACCGTACTTCAGGGACTTTATGTAATTCAGGCAGCAAAGCTGAAACAGTCCGGAGCTTCTTATGATGAAGCAGTAGAAAAACTTACATCAAAGGAGTATCTTTCAACAGGACGGATATTCTTTACTGTGGGAAATACGGATTATCTTAAACATGGTGGAAGAATAGGAAAAGTGGCAAGCGTTGCTTCGAGTGCACTTAACTTAAAACCGATAATAACGCTTAAAGACGGCTCGATAGATGCATCAGGAATTGCCAGAAGCCGTAAAAAATCAATAGCAAAAACGTATGAGCTGTTAAAAAATTATTTTGCTGAAAATGGTGAAGATCCTAATAACTATGTTTATAGGGTGGGATATGGATATGACAGAGAGGAAGGACTTGAATATAAAAAAGAGCTTGATGAGGTTATGCGTGGTCTGGGACTTAAAGAGGAGACAGGAATAGCTCATATAGGTGCAACGATATGTGTTCACACAGGACCTTATGCGATAGGAGTCGGTCTTATAAAAAAGATACAGAATTGATTTCAGTATATATACGAAATACCTTATATTTACAGGGCTGAACTGATGGAAATATCGTATTTTTTGTTATGAATATGTATGTGTGAAAAATACAAGATGCCGCAAATATACAGTATAATGGAGATTAACGAGATTGTATTTTGAATGGTATAGTGGTATAATATAAATATAAGAGAGATCTGTTACCTAAGTGCTGGAGAGACAACTTAGGCAACAGTTTTTTTGATAACAAGGTACATAATATGCTAAAAGTAAACAAAAGGAGTGATTTTTATGGAAGAAAATAATATTCAAAAATCAGGGCAGATTAAAGAAAAACAGAGTGTAAAATACCGATTAAAGAAAAATGTGGCATATGTGACTAATCTTACAAGCATTGCAGCATTGGTTGCCATAATTGCTTTACTGATAGTAGGTAAACAGTACAGTAATGCATTGACAAGTTATGGTTTTATACAGGGTGATATAGGAAAGGCAATGACGGTACTTGCCGGTTCACAGAGCTCGGTAAGAGCGACTATCGGATATCTTGATGAGAGTGCCATAAAAGACCAGAAGAATCGGTACAAACAGAAAAGAGAAAAGTTTGATAAATACTTTAAGAATATTGAAGTTAATCTTCATTCAAGCAAGGAAAAAAGCCTTTATTCCTCAGTATCTTCTCTTGCAGATGAGTATTGGACTCTGGCTGATAAAATTGTTGAAGAAGGTGCCACGACAGATTCAAAACTTTCACAGGATGCACAGACACATGAGATAAATAAACTCTCACCTAAGTATGATGAGATATACAGCAACATGGGATCTATCATGGATTATGAAGTTGCACTGGGAAACAGTACAAAAGAGATGCTTTCTATCATTGAGATAGTTACTGTAGTTGTAGTTATCATTGTTATGGTAGTTGCAAGAATCCAGTCAACAAGAAAGAGCGAGAAATTTGCAGAGGGTATTCAGGTTATACTCCGTGCGACATCACAGCGTCTCACTAAACTCGCAGAAGGTGATTTCGAGACACCATTCCCTAAGAGCGATTATGAAGATGAATTTAACGATATGATAAGAGATTCAGAGGGGATATCAGAAGACCTCAAGAAGATAATAAAAGATATTGAGAATATACTTGGAAGTATGTCAGTCGGAAATTTTGTGGTTCAGTCAGAATGCAGAGAACGCTATAAGGGAACATTTAATGATATCATTGTAGCCATGAGAGGTCTTCGTGACCAGATGGTAGAGACGCTCCAGAATGTTGATGATGCAGCAGTTCAGGTTTCAGCAGGTTCAGACAATCTTGCACAGTCAGCACAGGCACTTGCAGAAGGTGCTACAGACCAGGCAGGAGCTGTACAGGAACTTACATCTACTATTGCAAATATCACGGCAAGTGCAGAGCAGAGTGCTCAGAATCTTATCGAGTCACATCAGCAGGCAAGAGAATATGCAAGACAGGCAGATGAGGGGCGTCAGCAGATGAAAGATCTTGCAGTTGCGATGAAACGCATCACAGATACATCAAAACAGATTGAAAACATTACGACGCAGATAGAAGATATAGCATCACAGACAAACCTTCTTTCACTCAATGCAGCTATCGAGGCAGCAAGAGCAGGTGAAGCCGGAAAAGGATTTGCAGTTGTTGCAGATGAGATTAGAAAACTTGCAGAGCAGAGTGCTTCATCAGCAGTTAATACACGTGAACTAATCGAGGGTGCTTTAAAAGAAATCGACGAAGGTAATGTTGCAAGTAAAAATGCAGAGGAAGCACTTAAGAGTGTTATTGACGGTATCGAGAGTATTGCAGAAACATCAAAACAACTCAGCGAAGAGTCAAAACAGCAGGCAGAAGCTATGGAACAGGCTGAGATTGGTGTAAACCAAATATCAGAGGTTGTACAGTCTAACTCAGCGGCAGCAGAGGAAACATCAGCAACAGGCGAGGAGCTTTCTGCACAGGCTGACACATTAAAAGGACTTATAGGTAAATTTATTCTTAACTAATGGTAATTTATAATATACAGTAACAGGACTTTAGAGTTGTTCATGGAGATATGTTCATGTAAAAAGGATTGATGCAGATGCCGTTGCTGATGCAAATATGTTTCTTTCATATGATGAGGAAGAAATAGGCAGATATATGACGACAAATTATGTTTGTATAAAGAAAGGTCTTTCCGTAAGGCAGGCAATGAGCGAGCTTGTCCGTCAGGCAGGTGATTCCGATGTTCTTCCATAAAATAAAGATTGACCCGGCAGTAGCATCAGGACCACTTATCACAACGGTAAATGATCTTGTGGCAGTTGTAACTTATTATGGTCTTGCGTATATTTTTCTGATACAATTATGATATAGTGTAATAAAGAACATAATTATTGTTTACAGTTAAAGTGCGACTAATAGCAGAATAGATAAGATACCGAGAGCACCTTTAAGTTGAGAGAGGGAAAAAATTGACATTACAGCAGTTAAAATATGTGACAATAGTTGCCGAGACCGGTACGATTACCGAGGCAGCAAACAGATTGTATATCTCGCAGCCAAGTCTCACAAGTGCGATACATGAACTTGAAAAAGAAATGAACATCATTATCTTTAACAGAACGAACAAAGGCATAAATATCACAAAAGAGGGCGGGGACTTTTTGGGATATGCCAGACAGGTATTGGAGCAGGCGGCAATACTTGAGGATAAATATAAGAAAAATGCAGGCGGTAAAAAACAGTTCTGTGTATCAACCCAGCATTATTCATTTGCAGTAAATGCATTCGTAGACCTTATCAAAAAGTATGGTCAGGATGAGTATGATTTTTCCTTGAGAGAAACACAGACCTATGAGATAATCGAGGATGTTGCCAAAATGAGGAGTGAGCTTGGAATTTTATTTTTAAATGACTTTAATGAAACGGTCATAAATAAGATATTGAAATCGAATGAACTTAAATTTACGCAGTTGTTTATTGCAAAGCCTCATGTATTTATAAGCAGAAAGCATCCGCTCGCAGAAAAAACGATAATAACAAATGATGAGCTTGAGATGTATCCGTATCTCTCATTTGAACAGGGTGAGCACAATTCATTTTATTTTTCAGAGGAAATCTTTTCAGCATCGGAGAGAAAGAAAAATATACGGGTAAGAGACCGGGCAACGCTTTTTAACCTGCTGATAGGACTAAACGGATATACCGTTTGCAGTGGCGTGATAGACAAGAAGCTAAATGGTAAGGATATTATAGCTGTTCCGCTTGCGGATGAGGGAGATATGCGTATCGGTTATATTATGCATAAGAAAGGGATGTTAAGCAGACTTGGGGAAACTTATCTGGAGTCGCTTGGGAAATACTTAACAATGTCAGGAAAGTAGCACAACGGATTATGACTATTGTTTGCTGTTAAAATTAAGAGCTTTATTCTATTTTGAAAATAGAGTAGGGCTTTTTTGATGCAGCTATTTGAAAAAAATATGATTATATCTATCATGTTTATGTTTGTAAAATGTTATTTATATTGATATTTAAAAATTTGGTGGAATGGAGTAAGAATTTTTTGATATAGTTTTAAACTATGGCTAACCTGTTTTTTTATGTATTATACGATTCGCGGAAATTTAATTATAATGAATTTGTTTTTGAAATAAGAAATAGTAAAAATTAGTTTTTATTAAAATTAGGAAAAGTTGAAAAGCAAAAAACATTAATACAAAAATGGAGGGTTGAGATGAAAACATCAGTTATAGGTTTCCCGAGAATCGGAACAGTAAGAGAACTTAAATTTGCTTCGGAAAAATATTTTAGAAAAGAGATTAGTGAGGAGCAGCTTAAAGAAACAGCAAAAGGACTCAGGAAAACACATTGGAATATGCAGAAAAATGCAGGAATTGATTTTATTTCAAGCAATGATTTTTCGTTTTATGACACCGTGCTTGACACGGCAGTATTGTTAAATATAATTCCTAAAAGATACAAAGAACTTGATTTGTCGGAAATTGATACATATTTTGCAATGGCAAGAGGTTATCAGGGAGAACAAGGTGATGTTAAAGCACTTGCGATGAAAAAATGGTTTAACACAAATTATCATTATATAGTACCTGAGACAGAGGATGACACGAAGATAAAATTGTCGGGTGACAAACTTTGGAATGAGTATGCAGAGGCATATGAACTTGGCATCGAAACAAAGCCGATGCTCACAGGTGCGTACACAATGTTAAAACTTTGCAGATATACGGGAAATAAATCTGAAAAAGATTATGTATGTGACATAATAGCGGCATATAAAGAACTGTTACAGACTTGCGGTAAAAAGCAGATAGCATGGGTACAGTTTGACGAGCCGGCACTTGTACTTGATATGGATGATAGTGACAAGGCATTATTCCATCAGATTTATGATGAACTGCTTGCAGTTGATACAGATACGAAAGTTTTATTGCAAACTTATTTTGGGGATATTCGTGATATTTATGAGGAAGTCATAAAGATGCCGTTTGCGGGAATAGGTCTTGATTTCATTGAGGGAAAGCAGACTTGTGACCTTGTTTCTAAATACGGTTTTCCAAAGGATAAGGTACTTTTTGCCGGAGTTGTAAATGGTAAGAATATCTGGAAAAATCATTATGATAAGACATTGAAAGTGTTAAGTGGGCTGAGAGAAAGGGGCGTTGATACAGTAATATCAACATCATGTTCACTTCTTCATGTGCCATATACATTGGGAAATGAAGAAAAACTTTCAAAAGAATATACGGCTTATTTTTCATTTGCAAAGGAGAAACTTGTTGAGCTTAGTGAACTTGGAAAACTTGCTGACAGTAAAAATTATGCTGAATATGAGATATTTAAGAAAAATCATAAGCTTTTCAGTGGCAGCAGGGATTGCACAAATAAAGATGTAAGAAATCGTCTTTCTAAAGTATGTGAGTCCGATTATGTAAGACTTCCAAAGAGAAGTGAGCGTCAGAAAATTCAGAAAGAAGAATTTAAACTTCCGAAGTTCCCGACAACCACGATAGGATCATTTCCTCAGACAAAAGATGTGAAAGCAAACCGTTCAGCATTTAAGAGAGGGGAAAAGACAGAGCAGGAATATGTTGATTTTAATAAGAAAAAAATTGCCGAATGTGTAAAATGGCAGGAAGACATAGGCATTGATGTACTTGTTCACGGTGAGTATGAGCGAAATGACATGGTAGAATATTTTGGTGAGTCACTCGGCGGATTTTTGTTCACACAGAAAGCGTGGGTGCAGTCCTATGGTACAAGATGCGTGAAACCACCTATCATATGGGGAGATGTATATAGAAATAAACCTATAACAGTAGAATGGTCGGTTTATGCACAGTCACTCACAAAGAAGATTATGAAAGGTATGCTCACGGGACCTGTTACGATACTTAACTGGTCATTCCCAAGAGAAGATATTTCAATAAAAGACTCAATATCACAGATTGCATTAGCAATAAGAGATGAAGTGCTCGACCTTGAAGCAAATGGCATCAAAGTTATACAGATAGATGAAGCAGCTTTAAGAGAAAAACTTCCGCTTAGAAAAACTGACTGGTATAAGGAATATCTCGATTTTGCGATACCTGCATTCCGTCTTACCCACAGTGGTGTAAAGCCTGAAACACAGATACATACTCATATGTGTTATAGTGAGTTTACGGACATAATCCCGGCAATTGACGATATGGATGCGGATGTTATAACATTTGAGGCATCACGCTCAGACCTTTTGATACTCGACTCGCTCAGAGAAAACAATTTTGAGACGGAAGTAGGACCGGGAGTATATGACATTCATTCACCGAGAGTTCCGTCAGTTGAGGAGATAACTAATGTATTAAAGATAATGCTTACAAAAATAGACAGTGATAAACTCTGGGTAAATCCTGACTGCGGATTAAAGACAAGAGGAATGAAAGAGTCGGACGCAAGCCTTAGGAATATGGTGGCTGCGGCGAAGAAGATAAGAGAAGAAGCGTAAGAAAAAAGGATGGAAACTTTGAAAATATAGCTGAGTTGGTGTGTTAGTTTTCAATAACAAAAATTGAAAAAATGTCATATTTTTTAAGAATTTTTAAGGTTTTTTAAGAATGAAAAATAATACCTAAGAATATACTTGTAATAGCTGAGTTGGTGTGTTATAATTAAGTCAGCTAGAAAGATTGATAATAGTGTCATACTGACACAAAAACAACCCCCTGTAAGTTCGCACCTTATAGGGGGTTTTTCTTGTTTTGATAGAGCAGTCGAGCATCTGCTAGGTTAGTTGTCATTAAAAAATGCTATCTAGCCATTTGCAAATATAGTAGTTGATTATATTTGCCATAATAGCATTAAAGATTGATAATAACATACTGACACCTCCTCTCTGTTGTCAGATTGGAGAGTGACAACAGTTATAGTACATCAGATGCAGACAAAAAATGACAATTATTATGTAAAAATATTTCGTTGAACGAAATGTTTGCGTATAACGATAAATCAAGAAATATTGTGGGAAAGGAAGATATTGTTAAGGAAGAAAATGAAAAAATTCTTAAAGAAGAAAATATAAAGCGTATTGTGAAAATGATTAGCAAAAGTTACTCAAAAGAAGAAGTTTTGGAACTTGCTTATACGGAAGAAGAATATGAGAAAGCTGAAAAAGGACTGTTTGCAACAGTATAGTGTATGTGAGGTTGAAGATAACACCAGCAGTGAGAGTCGCTTGCGGAACTCTCTGTTGGCGTTTATAATAAAAGATAGTTACAGATAAATATCCGACGCATCGTATTGGGTGTTTGTTTTTATATTATATTGAGGGGGAAAGTTTATGCGCAAAGTAAGTATAGGAAAACAGGATTATGAATCGTTAATAAAATCAGGCTGTTTTTATGTAGACAAAACATATTTTATAAAAGAATGGTGGGAGTCACAGGATGATGTAACACTTATCACCCGTCCGAGAAGATTTGGAAAAACATTGAATATGAGTATGTTAGAATGTTTTTTCTCAAACAAATATGCAGGCAGAGGTGATTTGTTTGAAGGATTATCAATATGGAACTATGAAAAATACAGGCAGCTTCAGGGGACATATCCGGTGATATTTATTAGTTTTGCGGGTGTAAAACAAAATAATTATTTAGACACAGTTAAAAAAATAAAAAAATGCATTGTTGAATTGTATAATAAATATGACTATATAATAAAAAGTGATATTTTTAATAACAACGAAAAAGAATTATATGCACTTGTAAAAGATACTATGGATGATGTTACTGCACAGGGAGCATTAAATACTCTTACAAACTATTTGAGTAGATATTATAAAAAGAAAGTTATAATTCTTTTTGACGAATATGATACTCCGATGCAGGAGGCATATGTAAACGGATTTTGGAATGAACTTGTTGATTTTATACGCAGTTTTTTTAACTCAACTTTTAAAACAAATCCGTATCTTGACAGGGCAATAATGACGGGGATTACAAGAGTATCCAAAGAAAGTATTTTTTCAGACTTAAACAATCTTAATGTGATTACAACTACAAATGACGAATATAATACAAGTTTTGGCTTTACAGAAAATGAAGTTTTTGCGGCATTGGATGAGGCAGGTTTGTCGGAGAAAAAGGATGATGTGAAGCTGTGGTATGACGGTTTTACATTTGGAAAGCACAAGGATATATATAATCCGTGGTCGATTACAAATTATCTTGACAAGAAAGAATTTAAGACATATTGGGCGGACACAAGTTCTAATAGTCTTGTTGGCAAACTTATTCAAAGAGGTTCGCCGAAAATAAAGAAAGCCATGGAAAAACTTTTAAATGGAGAATATATAACGGTTGGAATTGATGAACAGATAGTGTTTGACCAATTAGATAACGACGAGGATGCGATATGGAGTCTTTTATTGGCAAGTGGTTATCTGAAAGTAGACAGCATGGACATTTGTGTAAGCACAGGAGAGCAGAAATATGAACTGAGTCTTACAAATTTAGAAGTCCGTGTTATGTTTCAGAAATTGATAAAAGGCTGGTTTGGAAGAACGAATGGGGCATCAGATGAATTTGTTGATGCTTTATTGAATGGTGATATAAAAGCAATGAATTATTATATGAATAAAATCGCTTTGGCGACATTTAGTTATTTTGATGTTGGAAATAAACCGTCAGAATATATCGAGCCGGAAAGATTTTACCATGGCTTTGTATTAGGGCTGATGGTCGGTCAGAGAGAGGATTATGCGATAAAATCAAACAGGGAAAGTGGATTTGGAAGATATGACATAATAATGCTGCCATGCAATATTGAGAATAAAAGATTGCCGGCAATTGTTATTGAATTTAAAGTGCATGACAGTGATGAAGAAAAAAGTCTTGCAGATACTGTTGCGGTAGCACATAAGCAGATAGAAGAAAAAAGATATGATGAAGAAATCTTAGCACTTGGTATAGAAAAAGAAAGAATAAGGCATTATGGATTTGCATTTGAAGGGAAAAAAGTGCTTATAGGGTGATGGAAAATTGTATAAGGTATTTTAAAGAAAATGTTTAAAAAACTTAAAAATGATTTATGCACTTTAAAATTTTGATATATTATAGTATAATGAAATCAGATTATACTTTATGATGTAAAAATACTAATGAGTATTGGGGAAGGTGATAATGTAAATGAAAGATGAATATGTGTTATATTTGGATGAAAGTGAGTTTAAAGCATCCAAAACATTTGCAATTGCAGGAATTGCTGTGAAGAAAGAAAATATAGATATGCTGGAAATGGGGGTAAATGAAATAAAAAAACTTATTTGGGATGATAAGTACATTTCAGAAAATAATCCTGTTCTCCATTGTACGGAATTACAGAAGATATTTACAAAAAGAAAAATGAATAATATTTCAGGCGTAAAAGAAGAATATCAGGAGTTTATAAAGAAGTCGGATGATGAAATAGAAAAAATATATTATCAAGTATATGGCAGGATTGCACAATTATTAAAAAAAGCACAAGTGACAGTATTTAGCTGCATCATTAAAATACAGCAATTAAATGATTTATTTTTTCTGGATAAAGGACATAATGGGATACATCTTATTGATGATAAGTATAATATTGCATTGCAGAAGATTATTGAAAGTTATACACATTATTTGTCGGCAAATGACGGATATGGGGATGTGGTGTACGAAGCCAGAAATAGCACCGGAGAGAACTCTGCAAAGTCACCGGATATAAAACTGACAAATGTATATCATAAAATTCAGGCAAATAATAAAGGTATTGTATATACAGACAGTAAGGTGGTACAGAGTAGAAACAGAACAATAGTGATATTGTCTAAAAATGATAATTTAGCAGGACTGCAATTGGCTGACTTTGTAGCATATAATATTATTAAACTTGAAAATTGCAAAGTTGAACAGCAGAAAACAGACTTTATGAAACTTATTCATAGGTTATCATATAATGGGGGACATCTGATTGAAGAAAAAGATCAGAGATCATTCTGGGGGATGATGGTTCTTCCGTCATACTTGAGAATGGGAGAATTACTTGTTACAAATAAAACATTAAAAAATTCGTATAATAATTTGAAAAAAGAAAAGAACAGGCTTAAAAAACTTAATGATAGTAATAGCGACAGAATTTTGCAGCTACAAGAGACAGTCGATGCACTTAATAACAGAAATAAAGAATTAGAAAATTACATAAAAAACATTGACACATCTAATAATAAATGATATATTATAAATGATGACTTTATATCATGCCAATGTAACTTTTTGGTGTTTGCTTACAGTATGTGGCAGATGGTTTAGCCGTTGATATAATATCATTATTTAAAAAGATTAAATGGATAGTTAAAGTTAAAAATAGAGAGAATCTTAGGTGTATTCTCTCTATTTTATTTTTTTGCCATTTTCACAAATACCTATTTTATAACATATGGAGGAAAGAAAAATGAACTCACAGATAAATATAAGAGCAGCTAAGATAGAAGATGCTGCAAGATTACTTGAGATATACAGTTATTATGTAAAAGAAACAGCAATCACTTATGAGTATGAAGTGCCGTCGCTTGACGAATTTAAACAAAGAATTTCGCACACGCTTGAAACACATCCCTATATTGTTGCGGAGTCAGATGGAGAAATCATCGGATATGCTTATGCCGATAAGTACCATCCGAGAGCTGCATATAGCTGGGATGCGGAGACGACTATATATCTTGACAATAATTTTAGGGGAAACGGTGTTGGCAGAAAACTGTATTTATATCTTGAGGAAATCTTAAAGGCACAGGGGTTTGTAAAAGCAATCGCACTTATCACACCGCCTATGACAGAGGTCGACAATGATGTTTACAGAAGCGTGCATTTTCATGAAAATATGGGATATAAACTTTCGGGCAGACTCACATACAGTGGTTACAAATTTGGCAGGTGGTTTGATACGGTAACTATGGATAAGATGTTGTGTGAGCCACATGAAAATATGGAGTCTGTAAAAGCATTTGATGAGGTCAGGGGAAAGTTTGGGATATAAGATGAAAGACAGGGAATAGTATAAACGAAAAAATCATTGACAATCCCCCAGCCACCATTATATAATCAACTTAGTTATGCAAATGCGACGACGGAGAGAAGTAGCATGATTTATCGTTCAAAGCGAGCGAAGGACGGTGAGAGCTTCGCAAAGTGAATTCATGTGAATAACACTCTATCAGCAGCGAACTGAACACAGCCTGCCGTATGCAGCAGATTGAAATCATTATCGGACATAAGTATTGTATTGATAAGGTTTCATACTGTATATAAAGTTTGTCAGTAGGGGAGCCGTAAGCTGCACGACAGACAGCATATGAGTGACTGACAAGACAGTAATTCGGGTGGTACCGCGGACAATAATATGTTCGTCCTGAACTTTTTAGTTTGGGGCGGACTTTTTTATGTTATAGGAAACTTTTCGTTTCCTATAACATAAAAAACACTCCGTGAGGATGTGCATTCCGCTCAAGCGCGAAAGAGTCGCA
>ERZ1106943.3016-NODE-3016-length-13512-cov-8.288772_pt1 | contig 13512 bp, 10 predicted proteins | sample MGYA00403671_ERZ1106943 | MGnify/ENA primary metagenome ERZ1106943 (study PRJEB35170, sample SAMEA104062427) | human gut metagenome | biome: human gut; feature: human-associated habitat; material: faeces | place: Denmark | collected 2012-06-14 ...
GAACTCATGCCATCTAAACAAATACTAATCCGTCCAATATTTGGGGTGCACTTCACGGTCGATCCTCTTTTTTTACCACTATTTCGCATACAGGCGGAAAGTCGTGCGCCACGACTCGCCCGGGTCAATGGCCCGAAACCCTTCGGCCGCGGGATCGGCGGCGTTGGGGGCGTTCGTGGTCCATGTCTGCGGCTCGGGACAGCAGTAGGGCACTTGCCCTCCGTTGTTCCACAGCGTCCAGTAGGTCGTCTGCTCGTCGACCTCGTAGCAGGTTCTCACGCCCGTGCGCAGGTGCTCGACCAGCGCGCCGCGGAACGGTTTGCCGTCCACGTCGATCTCGCGCAGCGTAAAACCCGCCTCGATCGGCCCGCAGCCGGTGACCTGAAGCCCTTCGCGGCGCAATTTGGAAAATTGCTCCGACAGCGGCAGCCTGCGTCCCGTCGGGAGGTTGCGGCCATCGAGTTCGACCTCTTCCCCGACAGCCAGGCGCATCACGTAGTCGGCGTCGATCCCGCCCGCAAAGGGAATCGTCAGCGGGGTGTGAAAACCCACGCCCAGGGGCATGCGGGTCTCGCTGCGGTTGAAGAACACCACCTCCTGCTCCAACCCTTCGGCCGTGAGCCGGTAGGTGATCTTGCACTTGAACTCGTGCGGGAAATCGCGGTAAACGGCATCGTTCCCCGCATTGGCGTAGTAACGGCATTCGATCATCACCTCCCTGTCCATCTCGCGGGCCTTCGACACCAGGAACGCCTCGCTCTTGAGGACGCCGTGGTGGTAGTTCCGTTCCCTCTCGATGGTGATGGGATACTGGTACGTGCGTCCCTCGAAGACGTAACGGCCGTCGGCGATGCGGTTGGGCGGGAACAGGATCGGAAGCCCGAAGACCTGCGGACGGCTCCGGAACGTCTCGATCTCCCCGGGTCCGGGCGTGCGCAGAATCTCCGCGCCCAGCCGGGTGTTGGCCAGCCGCACGAGGTTGGCCCCCATCTCCGGAATCAGCAGCGCCGTATACTCCCCCTTGGAGAACTCCACGCCTTTCAGCCCGTGGAAGTCGATGGCGCGCAGCATCAGAGAAGCTTCTCGATCTTGGCCTTCAGGGCATCCTTCGGGCATGCGCCGACCTGCTTGTCGACCAGCTCGCCGCCCTTGAGGAAGACGATCGTCGGGATGTTCCTCACGCCGTACTTCATCGTGATGTCGTCGTTCTCCTCGACGTCGCACTTGCCGATGACGACCTTGCCTTCGTATTCCGCAGCCAGTTCGTCCACGATGGGCGACATCGTGCGGCAGGGACCGCACCATTCGGCCCAGAAGTCGATGACCACCGGCTGATCGCCTGCGACCAGCGCTTCGAAATTGTCTTTGTTGATTGCCAATGCCATAGCTTTGAGTTTTTTGTTGATTATCAATTAAAGTATGCTTATGCGATTGAGTAGTGGATGCTGTTGTCGTCCAAATATCCGACCAGAGATTGCGAGAGGCTCACCTTGTGGCTTTTCGAGAAGAGGCGCAGCGAGACCTGCGCTCCGCGGTCGTAGACGTTCAGGCGCAGCAGCGTGTCGCCCTTCGACTCGCGGACCCTCTCCGTCAGGTCGTGGATGAACGCTTCGGTCACCTCCTCGATCGGCAGCTGCACGATCATCTCCTTGATCGTGTCGCGCATCTCCTGCAACTGAACCATCGAAATGATCTTGAATTCCAGCTCCTTGTCGTTGTAGGGCTTGGCCTGCACGCGGCCCCGGACGAAGAGGAAATAGTCCGGGAAAAGGTATTTGCGGAAGTTCTCGTAGTCCTTGCCGAAGAGGGCGAACTCGTGGCCTCCGTTGTAGTCCTCGAGTTTGAACTTGCCCCACGGCTTGCCGGTCTTGGTCATCAGGTTCTGCACGCCCACGACCATGCCCGCCACGGCGATCTCCTGCCCCTTGAGGGCGTCGAGGTTCTCCAGCTCCGAAAGCTGGGTCTTGCACATGTGGTCGATGATGATTTTGTAATCGTCGAGCGGGTGCGCCGAGAGGTAAAGGCCCACCATTTCGCGCTCCTTCGTGAGTTTTTCCAACTGGCTCCAGTCGGCGCAGGCCGGAAGCACCGGGCGCTGGATGTCCACGTGCTCGCCGCCGCCGAACAGACTCTGCTGGGCGTTGTTCTGCTCGGTCTGGAACCGCTGCCCGTAGCGCATCAGCTGCTCGATGAAGGTGATGCCGCTCGAATCGCGCAGGTCGACGCCGAAATACTTGCAGCGTGCGAAATCCGAGATCGAGTCGAACGCCCCGGCGTAAGCCAGATTTTCGAGGCATTTGCGGTTGACGAGCGAGTAGTTCACGCGCTCGACGAAGTCGTATATGTCCTTGAAAGGCCCGTTGGCCTTGCGTTCGGCGATGATGCTCTCCACGGCCGCCGCACCGACGCCCTTCACCGCCGCGAGGCCGAAGCGCACGTCCCCGGCGGCGTTGGACGAGAAGGTCCGCATCGACTCGTTGATGTCGGGTCCCATGACGCTGATGCCCATGCGCTTGCACTCGTTCATGTAGAGCGTCAGCTGCTCGATGTTCGTGAGGTTTCGGCTCAACACGGCAGCCATGTACTCCGAAGGGTAGTTGGCCTTGAGGTAGGCCGTCTGGTAAGCCACCCACGAGTAGCACGTGGCGTGCGACTTGTTGAACGCGTAGGAGGCGAATTTCTCCCAGTCGCCCCAGATCTTTTCGAGCACCTTCGGATCGTGTCCGTTCTTCCTGCCGCCCTCGATGAACTTGGGTTTCAGGTGGTCCAGCTTGTCCTTGAGTTTCTTGCCCATGGCCTTGCGGAGCGTGTCCGACTCGCCGCGGGTGAAGTTGGCCAGAAGACGCGACAGCAACATGACCTGCTCCTGGTAGACCGTGATGCCGTAGGTGTCCTTGAGGTACTTCTCCATCACGGGGATGTCGTACTCGATGGGGCTGCGGCCGTGCTTGCGGGCGATGAAGTCCGGGATGTAGTCCATCGGGCCGGGCCGGTAGAGGGCGTTCATCGCGATCAGGTCCTCGAAGGTCGAGGGTTGCAGCTCGCGCAGGTACTTCTGCATGCCCGCGGACTCGAACTGGAACGTCCCGACGGTGCGGCCCTCGCCGTAGAGGCGGTAGGTCGCGGGGTCGTTGATGATCGTGAAGTCGTCGATGTCGATCTTCACGCCCTTGGTCAGGCGGATGTTCTCCACGGCGTCCTTGATGATCGAAAGGGTCTTCAGCCCCAGGAAGTCCATCTTGATCAGTCCCGTGTCCTCGATCACCGAACCCTCGTACTGCGTGACGAGCATCTTCTCGCCGGTCTCCTTGTCGTCGGCCGTCGAGACGGGGACCCAGTCCGTGATGTCGTCGCGGCAGATGATCGTGCCGCAGGCGTGCACGCCCGTGTTGCGGACATTTCCTTCGAGCATCTTGGCGTAACGGATCGTATCGCGCAGAATCGGGTTGTCCGACTGTTCGGCGGCTTTCAGTTCGGGGACGTAGTCGATGGCGTTCTGCAGGTTGAGCTTCTTGTCGGGAATCTTGTCCGGCACGAGTTTGCAGAGGCGGTCCGACTCCGAGAGCATCAGTTTCTGCACGCGCGCCACGTCCTTGATGGCCAGTTTGGTGGCCATCGTGCCGTAGGTGATGATGTGCGCCACCTTCTCCTTGCCGTATTTCTGCGTCACCCAGTTCAGGACCCTTCCGCGGCCGTCGTCGTCGAAGTCGACGTCAATATCGGGGAGCGAAATACGGTCGGGGTTCAGGAAACGTTCGAACAGCAGGTCGTAGGCGATGGGGTCGATCTGCGTGATGCCGAGGCAGTAGGCCACGGCCGATCCGGCGGCCGATCCGCGGCCCGGACCCACCGACACGTCCAGCTCCTCGCGCGCGGCGCGTATGAAGTCCTGCACGATCAGGAAGTAGCCCGGGAAACCCATCGTCTTCATAATGTGCAGCTCGAATTTCAGCCGTTCCTCCTGCTCTTCGGTCAGCTGCTCGCCGTAGCGCCTGTGCGCGCCGTCCATCGTCAGCTTGGCCAGATAGTCGGCCTCGAACTTGATGCGGTAGAGTTTGTCGTAACCTCCTAATTTCTGAATCTTTTTGAGTCCCTCCTCCTCCGACATCACCACGTTGCCGTTCTCGTCGCGCGTGAATTCATCGAAAAGGTCCTTTTCCGTGAGCCGGGCGCGGTATTCGGCCTCGGTTCCGAACTCCTCGGGGATCTCGAAGTTAGGCATGATCGGCGCATGGTCGATCGAGTAGCACTCGATCTGGTTGCAGATGTCGACGGTCGTCGACATCGCCTCGGGGTCGGTCTGGCCGAAGATCGCGGCCATCTCGGCCGTCGTCTTGAGCCACTCCTGCTTCGAGTAGAGCATGCGCTTGGGGTCGTCGAGGTCCTTGCCCGTCGAGAGACAGATCAGCCGGTCGTGCGCCTCGGCGTTGTCTTCGTCCACGAAGTGCACGTCGTTGGTGCAGACCATTCTGACGTTGTGCTTCGCGGCCAGTTCGCGCAGGTGCTTGTTCACGTGCAGCTGCATGGGATAGGCCTCGTGGTTGGCCCGCTCGACGGTGGCCTTGTGGAGTTGCAGTTCGAGGTAATAGTCGTCGCCGAAGACCTTCTTATGCCATCGGATCGACTCCTCGGCCTTTTCGAGGTCGTTGGCCGTGATGGCGCGCGGAACCTCGCCCGCCAGACAGGCCGAACAGCAGATCAGCCCCTCGTGGTATTTCTCGATCTCCGTGCGGTCGGTTCGCGGACGCATGTAGAAACCTTCGGTCCACGCCTTCGAGACGATCTTGATGAGGTTGTGGTATCCCTTGAGGTTCTTGGCCAGCAGGATCAGGTGGTAGCCGCTCTGGTCGGGCTTGCCCTCCTTGTCGTGGAGCCGGCGGCGCGCCACGTAGACCTCGCAGCCGATGATGGGCTTGAAGGCGAGTTTGCGCCGGCACTCCTCCAGTTGTCTTTCGCATTTGGTGATCTCGGCAGCGGGGTCGGCGCAGGTCTCCGTGCCGTCGCGCAGGGCGGCGATGCGGGCCTCCGCCTCGGCGGCCTTGTCCTTGCATTTGCCCTTGACTTTCTGGACGTAGTTGTAGAACTCCTTGATGCCGAACATGTCGCCGTGGTCCGTCACGGCGATGCCGGGCTGTCCGTCGGCCATGGCCTTGTCCACGAGCCGCTGGACGCTGGCCTGTCCGTCGAGGATCGAATATTGCGTATGTACGTGAAGGTGTACGAATTGGGGCATTGCGTCAAAATTTTGCTACGACAAAGATAATATAAATCGGGGGTATAATCAAATGCCGGACGACTTGTTTTGCCGGGATGCGGCCCCTCTCCGGTTCCGGACGAAGATAATGTTTTTTTATTGAAGAATTCATGGCAGGGCTATTGCATTTTACCGATAAAATGCTTAACTTTAAACACCGAACCAAGAACCGAAGAATTATGCAAGACGACACGTTGGTTGTACTGGCGGAGTACAACACCATCACAGAGGCCGAGATCGCCAAGTCGATGCTCGACAGCGCCGGTATCTGGTCGACGATCCGCAACGAATACATGTCGGCCATCTACCCGATAGGGACCATGCCCGCCCAGATTGTCGTCCGCGAAGAGGACTACGAGAAGGCGAAGGCGATGCTCCACCACCGATAAGAACCCCATGAAAAAGCTCCGCTGCACGGCGGAGCTTTTCGTTCAGTTGTTGTGGTAGTTGACCCGGTATTCGTAGGCCGTCCGCTGGGGCACGCCGCGCACCTTGCGGGGCGTCCATTTGCCCTTGCTGCTGCGGATGACGCGGAGCACCTCTTTGGTCAGCCGCTCGTCGGGCGACTGCACGACCTCGCCGATGGCGATGCGCCCGTCCGGCTCGATGTAGAACCGCACGTGCACCACTCCCTCCACGCCCTTCTCCGTGAAACGCCCGTCGTAGCGGACACGCATCTTGGCCCACGCGTGGAAATTCTCGTCCGGATTTTCCCCCATGAAGAGCAGCGGATCGGCGTCCTGCGCCCTCCGGATCTTCTCGACCGGAATGCGGATCGTCATCCGCGAGGTGTAGGAGACCGGACTTCCGTCGGCCAGCGTCGCGGGACTCCACGTTCCGCCCAGACGGTCGTACGCCTTCTCCATCGCCCGGCGGGTGGCCGCCGTCGCCGGAGCGAACTCCGCATGGTCGCGGCCCTCCTGCGTATTGTCCATGTAGCGCCACTCCGCGACGTTTCCCGCCTTGTCGATTTGCAGGGCGATGCCCACGACCGGAGAGATCGAGTCCGCCGGAATCTGCTGCTCGATGGCAATCTTCTCAACCGTGGCGGCCATGCGCGTCATAAAGACCCTGATCACCGCGCCGTTGAATGCGGGAGGCGTCACCTCCGACTGCGCGAAGACCGCTCCCGTTCCGGCAAGCAGAACGAATAATATCGACAACAAGCGGTTTTTCATAACATTATAAGATTTATTTAAAGCCCCGCTTTAAGCATTCCAGATGCGCCACGAGGCTTCGGCCTGCCCGACGAACATCGTCCGCCCGTTCAGAATATGCGCCCCGCGCTGACGGCCGTAGTCGAGGAATTGCGTCAGCGGCGGATTGTAGACCAGGTCGAGCAGGTAGTGCTCCGGCGTGACATAGGCATAGGGGATACGCGGCGCGGCATCGACGTTGGGGTAGGTCCCCACGGGCGATGCGTTGACAATCAACCGGCTGGACTCCACTGCCTCACACGGCAGATCGTCGTAGGTGTAGTTGCCTTTCGCCGCTTCGCGCGAGACCAGCGCAAAGGGAATGTCGCGTTCGGCAAGGGCATACTGCACGGCCTGCGAAGCGCCTCCCGTGCCGAGCACGAGGGCCTGCCCGGGCTGGGCCGCGCCCAGCAGTTCGTTCAGCGCGGCCCGGAGGCCGATGACATCGGTGTTGTGGCCCGCGAGACGCCCGTCCGCCGTGCGGCGGATGCAATTGACGGCCCCGATAGCCTCGGCCTCGGGCGACACCGAATCCAGAAAGGCCATTACGTCGCGCTTGTAGGGAATCGTGACGTTCAGCCCGCAAAGCTCCGGGAGACGCTCCAGCAGACCGGGCAGGTCTCCGATCGACCCGAGTTCGTAAAGCGAGTATTCACAGTCGGTTATCCCCTCTCTATTGAACTTTTCCGTGAAGTAGGCGGCCGAAGCCGAATGCCCCAGCGGGCGTCCGATCAGTCCGAAGCGTCGCATGGGTTACTCCTCCTCTTTTTTGACGATGATGCGCGCCAGCAGTTCGATGCCGTATATGGCCAGAAATCCGACGACGCAGAGCAGAACCGCCTGCACAAGCTGCGACGGCTGGCCGGTGAGCTGTTCGAAGGTCCCGGGGGCGACGTTGTGCTGGACGAGCGGCTGTGCGACGCCGTGGCTGTCGAGGTAGGTCTCGGCGGTCTCCTTCCACGGCCAGACCTTGTTGAGCGAGCCGACCATGAAGCCCATCAGCACGGCCACCGTGACGTCGTGCCAGTGTTTGAGCAGCCACGACAGCAGGTGCGAGAAGGAGATGATGCCCGCCGCGGCTCCGACGACGAAGATCACGATGACGGGAATGTTCAGATCGCCCACGGCCTGCATGATATATTGGTATTTGCCCAGCAGCAGCAGAATGAAGGCCCCGGAGATGCCGGGCAGGATCATGGCGCAGATGGCGATGGCGCCCGAAAGCATCACGAACCACCAGTCGTTGGGGGTTTCTGCGGGCGTGGCGACGGTGATCCACCAGGCCGCAGCGGCCCCTGCGACGAACGCGAGGAGGCTCCGCCAGTCCCAGCGTCCGATTTGCCGGGCGACGAGCAGCGCCGAGGCGATGATCAGCCCGAAGAAGAACGACCAGATGGCGATGGGGTGGTAGGTCAGCAGATAGGTCATCAGGCGAGCCAGCGAAAAGATCGCAATGGCGATGCCCAGCAGCACGGGCAGCAGGAAACTTCCGTTGATATGACGCCAGAACTCGCCGAGGCGGAGTTTCAGCAGCAGCTTGAGCGCCGTGGCGTTGACGCTGCGGATCGAGTCGAGCAGTTCTTCGTAGATACCCGAAATGAAAGCGATCGTACCGCCCGAGACGCCGGGAACTACGTCGGCCATACCCATGGCGCACCCTTTGAGCGCAAGTACGATGTACCGGGAAAAATTCATGGTCTGTTTGCGTATTTTGGTTTTAAACGCAAAGATACGAATAAGCCGGATACAAAAGCAAACTTGTTTGCGATTTTGTTCAGGCGGAGTATCTTCGGCGCAGCCAAAGATAGGGGATAAAAGACAAACGCCCGCGTTCCGAAAATTAAGTTTTCATCAATTTTTCGGGAGCCTGCCGTTTTTTCGCACCCGCCTGCGTCCGCCGCTGCCGGACGTTCTCCCGCTCCCTGCGGCAGGGTCCGGGAACATCCCGCGCGGATAAGCCTCCGTCGCGGAGGGATTTCCCACAGTCGGCACCGCTCCTTTCGGAATGCCGCGCTGCGCAGGGCGCACATTCGTCCCAAACAACCGCTGCCGGACGTTCTCTTGCTCCCTGCGGCAGGTCCGGGGACATCCCGTGCGGATAGGCGTCCGCCGCGGAGGGATTTCCCGCAGTCGGCGCCGCTCCTTTCGGAATGCCGCGCTGCACAGGGCGCACATTCGCCCCGGACGACCGCTGCCGGACCTTCTCCCGCTCCCCGGCAGGTTCCGGGACATCGCGTGCGGAAAAGCCTCCGCCGCCTCCCGGGAGCTGTCGCCGGGCTTCGGCGCATCTTACGGCGAAACCGGGCCGGCGGCCGATTCCCGCGCGCTCCGAAACGGATCGGAACGGGCTATTCCCCCGGCTCGGGGCACGCCTTGCTGCGGCGGATGAACTCGACGACCTCGTGCAGTCCGTCGGCGAATTTCGAAAAATCCTCCTTGTAGAGGAATATCTTGTGGCGGTCGTAACTCGACGTGCCGTCGGGGGCCGTGATTTTGCGGCTCTCGGTGATGGTCAGGAAATAGTCGTCGCCGCGCGTGGCCCGGACATCGAAAAAATAGGTCCGGCGGCCCGCCTTTACGGCTTTGGAAAGAATCTGGGCTTCGTAATCCTCGCCTTCGCGACGGAGATGGGTTGGGGATAGCATGGGTTTCGTTTTTGGGTTGGTTTCAGCTTTTTCAGCACACGCTCGTATCTACGAATATACGCAAAAAAAAGCGAATTTCCAAAAACTTGAAGGGCTATTTTCACGGTTCTAGAACCGGCTGGCCCGATTTGTCCCAATCTTCGAGAATCGCCACGGCCCGGGCGTAGGCGGGGCTTGCGGCGGGGTTGATGATCCGAAAATAGGCTCCCGTGCCGAACAGCCGCTGCGCCGCGAGGGCTTTGAGCTGCATGCGCACGAGGGGTTCGGAGACGGCGAACCCTTCGGCGTCGAACTTCACGCCGCGGCTTTCACCGAGCGCCGTGAGCCTTTCGAGAACCTCGTCCGAGGGGGTATACCCGGCGTCGAAGGCCTCGAACGAGGCGTAGCGGCGCGAGAGGCTGTCGCGCGAACCGTCGAGCCAGTCGCCCACGAAATCGGCCACGATGCCGCGGCGGATCAGTTCGCCGTAGTAGTTCGAGAAACCCGCCGTGTCGGCCTCGACGAGGATGTCGGGACGGATGCCTCCGCCGCCGTAGACCGTGCGTCCGGTGCGGAGCGTGCGGTAGGCCGGGGCCGCCGCGTCGAGCGAATCACGTGCGGCATCGTCATAACGGCGCAGGTGGTCGAGGTAGTACTCGCGGCGCTTCCCCTTCTCGTAGGGACGCTGGATGACGCGGCCCGAAGGGGTGTGATAACGGGCCACGGTGATGCGCACGGCCGAACCGTCCGAAAGGCCGATCTGCCGCTGCACGAGCCCCTTGCCGAAGCTCGGGCGGCCTACGACCACGCCGCGGTCCCAGTCCTGCACGGCCCCAGCGACGATCTCCGAAGCCGAAGCCGACGATTCGTCGATCAGCACCACGAGACGTCCCTTGAGGTCCTCGCCGTTGGTCTGGGCGCGGAACGACGACGCCGGAACGGCGCGCCCCTCGGTCGAGACGATCACCGCGCCGCGCGGCAGGAAGAATCCCGCCATCCCGATCGCCTGCTCCAGCAGGCCGCCGCCATTGCCCCGCAGGTCGAGGATCAGCCCTTCGGGCCGTCCCAGCTTGCGGTAGGCCTCGGTGAATTCGTCCATCGTGGTGCGGCCGAAGCGGTTGACCTTGATATAGCCGATGCCCTCGCCGGCCAGATAGGAGGCGTCGACGGTGTTCAGGGGAATTTTGTCGCGGACGATCACGAAATGAAGCTGTCCGGGCGTGCCGTGGCGCACGACGTCGATTCCGACCTTCGTGCCGGTCTTGCCCCGCAGGTGTTTGGGCACGTCCGTGCGGCTCATCCCCACGGCGTCGAGCGTATCAATGCGCACGATGCGGTCGTTGGCCCTGACGCCGACCCGTTCGGCTGGTCCCCCGGCGATGGTGTTCACCACGATCACCGTGTCGCGCAGGACGTTGAACTCCACGCCGATGCCGCTGAATTCCCCGTCGAAACTCTCCTGCACGCCCTTCATCTCCTCGGCGCCGATGTAGGCCGAGTGGGGGTCCAGCTCTTCGAGCATGCCCGTGATGGCGCCCTCGACGACGGGTTTCATCTCCACCTCGTCGACGTAAAGACCCGAAAGATAACGGAAAACCTGCGCGAGTTTCTGGAACTGGCGCGCATCGTCCTCGTTCTGCGCCGCGAGGGGCAGGACGGAGAGGGTAGCGAGTATGACGAATAATCGGCGCATGATTCGATTCAAAATTCACAATTCATAATTCACAATCCGACTTTGCGGCAAAAGCCCGCAGGTCGGCTTCCGCAACCCTGCAATCCCGAATTCTCGATTATGAATTGCAGATTTCGGTTGCCAGCTTGTCTAACAAAACCTGCCGCTGTTCACCCGTGCGCATGTCCTTGACGGTTGCGGCCCCGGCCTCCAGCTCCTGCGACCCCACGATCACCACATAGGGGATGCCGCGGCGGTTGGCGTACTCCATCTGCTTCTTCATCTTGCCCGCCTCGGGGTAGATTTCGGCGGCGATTTCACGCCCGCGCAGCTGACGCAGCAGCGGCAGCACGGCGGCCTCCTCCTCCGCGCCGAGGTTCACGAACAGCACGCGGGTCGAACTGTTGACCTCCTCGGGGAAGAGCGAAAGTCCCGTCATCACGTCGTAAATGCGGTCCGCACCGAACGAAATGCCCACGCCCGACATATTGGGCATGCCGAAAATTCCCGTCAGGTCGTCGTAACGGCCGCCGCCGCAGATCGAGCCGATGGCGAAATCGAGGGCCTTGACCTCGAAGATCGCACCGGTGTAGTAGTTCAAACCGCGTGCCAGCGAGAGGTCCAGCTCCACCGTGAGGTCGATGCCCAGCCGCCCGACATAGCCGAAGACGGTCTCCATCTCCTCGATGCCCTTCATGCCCGTCTCCGAAACAGCGAGCACTTCTTTCAGCTGGTTGAGCTTCTGTACATTGTCGCCACTCAACTCAAGTATCGGTTGAAGTTTGTCGACCGCCTCCCGATCCAGGCCGCGCTCCATCAGTTCGGCCTTCACGTTGTCCAGTCCGATCTTTTCCAGCTTGTCGATGGCGATGGTGATGTCCATCATCTTGTCGGCATGGCCGATGGCTTCGGCGATGCCGAACAGGATCTTGCGGTTGTTCATCTTCAGCGCCACGCGGATGCCGAGGGCCTTGAACACCCGTTCGACGATCTCGACCAATTCGACCTCGCACAGCAGCGAGCGCGTGCCGATCACGTCGACATCGCACTGGTAGAATTCGCGATAGCGGCCTTTCTGCGGCCGGTCGGCGCGCCACACGGGCTGAATCTGGTAGCGTTTGAAGGGAAACGTCAGTTCGCCCTGGTGCTGCACGACGTAACGCGCGAAAGGCACCGTAAGGTCGTAACGAAGTCCTTTTTCACAGATTTTCGACGCGCTGCGAACCTCCTCGTCCGACAGTCCGGCGGCGTAGTCGCCCGAATTGAGAATCTTGAACAGGAGCTTGTCGCCCTCGTCGCCGTACTTGCCCAGCAGGGTCGAGAGGTTCTCCATCGAGGGAGTTTCGAGCGGCGCGAACCCGTAGGCGCGGAACACCCGGCGGATCGTGTCGAAAATATACTGGCGGCGCATCATCTCCGCGGGGGAGAAGTCGCGCGTGCCCTTGGGAATCGAAGGTTTCTGCATGGCAAAAACAAATTTTAATTTTTCATTCCTAATTTTCAATTGATACAAAAAACTAATCCGCGATCAGTTTTTTGTACCTCACCCGGTGGGGCTGCGTGTCGCCGCCCTGGGCCTTCTTCCACGCCTCGTACTCCGAGTAGGAGCCTTCGTAGAAGACCACCTTCGAGTCGCCCTCGAACGAGAGGATGTGCGTGGCGATACGGTCGAGGAACCAGCGGTCGTGCGAAATGACCACGGCGCATCCGGCGAAATTTTCGAGACCTTCCTCCAGCGCCCGCAGCGTGTTGACGTCGATGTCGTTGGTCGGTTCGTCCAGCAGCAGCACGTTGCCCTCCTCCTTCAGGGCGAGGGCCAGGTGCAGGCGATTGCGCTCGCCGCCCGAGAGCATGCCGCATTTCTTCTCCTGATCGGCGCCCGAGAAGTTGAAACGGGCGACATAGGCGCGGGCGTTGACCTGCCGGTTGCCCAGCGTCATCAGGTCCAGACCGCCCGAGATCACCTCGAAGACCGTCTTTTCGGGGTCGATCGACTTGTGCTGCTGGTCCACATAGGCCAGTTTCACCGTGGGACCCACGCGGAACGAGCCGCTCGTCGGAGTTTCGAGGCCCATGATCATGCGGAAGAGGGTGGTCTTGCCCGTGCCGTTCGCGCCGATCACGCCCACGATGCCCGCAGGGGGCAGCGAGAAATCCAGCCCCTCGTACAGCACGCGGTCGCCGAAGGCTTTCGAAACGTCGTGCGCCTCGATCACCACGTCGCCCAGACGCGGACCGTTGGGGATGAAGATTTCGAGCTTCTCCTCTTTCTGTTTCGTATCCTCGTTCATCATCTTGTCGTAGGCCGACAGACGGGCCTTCGACTTGGCGTGGCGGCCCGAGGGCGACATGCGCACCCACTCCAGCTCGCGTTCGAGGGTCTTGCGGCGCTTCGACTCCTGCTTCTCCTCCATGGCCATGCGCGTGGTCTTCTGGTCGAGCCAGCCCGAGTAGTTGCCCTTCCACGGAATGCCCTCGCCGCGGTCGAGTTCGAGAATCCACCCGGCGACGTTGTCCAGAAAATAACGGTCGTGGGTCACGGCGATCACCGTACCCTTGTATTGCTGGAGATGCTGCTCGAGCCAGTCGATCGACTCGGCGTCGAGGTGGTTCGTAGGCTCGTCGAGCAACAGCACGTCGGGTTGCTGCAACAGCAGGCGGCACAGGGCCACGCGGCGGCGCTCACCGCCCGAGAGGTGTTTGACCGGCTCGTCGGGATCGGGACACCGCAGGGCGTCCATCGCGCGCTCCAGCACGCTGTCCAGC
>ERZ1106943.3017-NODE-3017-length-13501-cov-3.978507_pt1 | contig 13501 bp, 17 predicted proteins | sample MGYA00403671_ERZ1106943 | MGnify/ENA primary metagenome ERZ1106943 (study PRJEB35170, sample SAMEA104062427) | human gut metagenome | biome: human gut; feature: human-associated habitat; material: faeces | place: Denmark | collected 2012-06-14 ...
GGCAGTCCAATCATACCCGTACCGGGAATCCCCACCCCCATTGCGTTTTTCAGGATATTGGCGCTTAGCAAGACATTTATCTTCTCCGGTCTTGTTCCTAAGGTTTCGGTCGCTTTCGCCACACACAAAGCAACGGCGATAGGTTCCGTACATCCGATGGCGGGCACCACTTCACGCTGCACCAAGTCTATTATTTGTTTTCTTTCGGCTTCAGTCATCTATTTTAGGGTTTTTATGATGCAAAAATACGAAAAAGAAAAAAAGAAACGTAACTTTGTAGCCGTTATCTTGTTTATAATTAAGTGCAAAAGATTTTAACACACTAATTAGTTATTAATAAAAGCAGAAACAAATGAGACTAAAGAATTTGATGGTTTACCTCTTTATAGGCTTCACAGTAACCTCATGTATCAAAGACGAAGCTCCCAACGCAGAAGCAGACATTGAGACATGCACAGTCCCAGGAGATGTGTTAAACCGTACTCCCATTATTGGAGACGAACAAATCACATTAATATTAAAGACAGGTGCAGATATCACAAAACTTGCTCCAGAATTTACTTTAACAGCAGGAGCAACAATTAACCCTGCAAGTGGAACTGTAAGAGATTTTACTACACCTCAAACGTATATAGTAACTTCCGAAGACGGACATTGGAAGAAAACATATGAAGTAAGTGCTGTCTTTTCTGGTATTCCAACTTCTTTTCATTTCGAAGAGACTATCCCCTACGTTGGTAAAGACGGCAGTACTATATATTACAACTTTCGAGAGACTGACGTTCTCGGGAATTACATGGATTGGACTAATGCCAATGCAGGTTTTAACTACACAGGGGTAAATGCTGCTCCGGAAGACTATCCTACCAGTCCAGCTTCTAACGGGGTAAAAGGTAACTGTGTTAAACTTACTACCAAAAGTACAGGTTTTTGGGGAGCTACACTCAAAATGTATATTGCAGCAGGTAATTTGTTTACAGGTAGTTTTCAAATTGTAATTCCTGAAGTAGTGAAAGCAACAAAGTTTGGTATTCCATTCACTCACATACCAACTGCCCTTAAAGGCTATTACAAATATAAAGCTGGCGCTGAGTTCTCTGTAGGTGGGCAAGTCGTTTCAGGTAGGAAAGATATTTGCGACATATATGGTGTATTCTACGAAACTGATGATAAAGTGGAAACATTAGATGGAACCAATATATTTACAAGCCCGAACATTGTCTCCATTGCCCGAATTGACAATGCCAAGGAAAGCGATCAATGGATAGAATTTAATTTACCATTTGTTACTAAGCCTGGGAAAACGATAGACATTCAAAAATTAGAAGAAGGGAAATATAATTTAGCTATTGTTTTTTCTTCAAGTATAAAAGGAGATTTGTTTGAAGGAGCAGTAGGAAGTACCTTATACATTGATGAAGTTGAGTTAAGTTATACTGACAAAGTAAACGATTAAGATATGAAAAAAAATATATTACTATTTTGCCTGATAATAGTCTGTGCAATTTCCCAATCACAAGCACAAGAAGATCGTAATCATGGAATTATTTGGTCTGCCCTACATGGATTGGAATATGAAGTTAGAGCCGGAATTAATATTGGCGGCGCTACTCCATTGCCACTCCCAGAAGAAATCAGAGCGTTAACAGGATATAGTCCAAACGTTAACTTGTCCCTTGAAGGCCAAATTACCAAATGGCTTGGCAAAGAAAAAGAATGGGGAATAATATTAGGCCTTCGCCTCGAGAACAAAGGTATGGAAGCAAAGGCCCGCGTAAAGAACTACGGTATGGAAATTATTGGTGATGGTGGCGAACGCCTATCAGGTAACTGGACAGGAAGAGTAAAAACAAAATTCAGAGCTTCATACTTTTCCATACCTGTACTGGCAGCTTATCAGCTTAGTAAACGTGTAAAACTCAGTGCCGGTCCTTACATTTCTTTTAAGACAAGCGGCGACTTCAATGGCTATGTTTCTGACGGCTATTTAAGAAAAGGTGACCCTACAGGAACAAAGGTTGAATTTAAAGACGAAAATACAGCACCTTATGATTTTTCTGATAATTTACAATCCTTTCAGTGGGGAGTACAAGCTGGAGTTAATTGGAAAGCCTTCAAGCGACTTACTGTTCATGGAGATATAATTTGGGGATTAAGCGATATTTTCAATAAAGATTTCAAGACAATTACATTTAACATGTATCCCATTTACCTTAATGCCGGATTTGGGTATGCATTCTAACATGATTTTCTTTTTTTGTCGTCACTCGTCACTTTTTGCTTCAATGTATTAAGGATAAGGGAATTATCGAGTGACGACAAGGTGTACAGACAGTGACGACCAAATGTTGGTCGTCACTGTCTATGCGCCTTGTCGTCACTGGTAACCCGCTTATCCTTAGTGTATTGAAGTAAAAAGTGACGAGTGACGACAAAAAATGAAAAAATAATAGTATCTTTATGCCAGCTAAGAGCTTAGTAGCAGTTTTATATCCGCTGCCAAGCTCTTTTTTATGTCCTTTTTCGTAGAAGCGTAGCTTGGTAACTTTTTACATTGACCCGTAGCGCGCTCTATCCAAACACACTATCTGAATATTATCAACTTTTTTGAAAGGAGAACAACCAATGCTGCAGCAGAGTCATTCAATGCTAAGAAGGGAAATTCAAGAACTGAATGCATCTATTTTGGATCTGCAAGGAAAACTGCAATCTAAAGAATGGGACTATGATAGGCTCCAAGAGAGGATGCAATCTAAAGAAAATGAATGCGAACAACTTAGAAATGAAATTTGCTTACACAAAAGGCAATATTCTGCATGTTATCTTAAAACATTATTTTTCAGGAGATATGTTTAAATCTTTAAATCGACCATTTGATCTGTATTTAGAGAAAGTGGGAGATAGCCTTGTATAATATGAATTTGATTACTACACCCTCAAGTCAAGCGGAGTTTTCTCCGCTTTTCTTGCCTTACGTATTTTCGTTCTATCTTTCTTATATTTGCATCTTAAATAACGCTATAATAAGTAATTGGAGCGAAAAACAAGAAGCGAAGAAAGAGGGCAAGGAAAAAGACAAAACAAGGCGAGAGAAACTTGCGGGGTATTTCTTTGATTTATCTAAACTTTCTTTCGCGGGACTTGTTATAGGTGGAATAGTTTCTATAAAGCCGGATAGTGCAGACTATCTGATAGAAATATATAGGGCTATTATTGGATGTATTTTTACCATATCTTTAGCGAGAACCGCTAATACAATTTTAAAATAGGAGGATATATGGATTTTTTAAGCTTAGTATATACAATAGGGACCATTATCACAAGTGGCATCCTTATAGGGTTTAAGACCAAGTCCGGCAAGAAATGGCTTGCAAGCTTATAAATTGACTGTTATTTAGAGAAAACAATAAAGCCAGACACTACATCTGGCTTTTTCTTTGCAATACATCCCCCCCCTCAGTTTCTACAACACAGTCCTCTCCATGAATATATACATATACAGAGGCTATTCCTTTTTGAATTACGTTTACCTTTGCCCGATCATACACATTAATGAATATCTTGCAATATTGAGAACAGTCAATAGTCACTTCGCTATCATGGCGGACATACAGATCGCATATAGAGAAACCGTCAAATAGGAGAGTACCTTTACAGCTTCCGTTCAGTACGGCTGTGTGGCTCATATTTCGCTTTTGTACATCTTCATCAACAAATATGTTGTTTCTGTGAAGAATATCCTTATCAAAGTTTTCCTTTATGAAAGTATGAGTAGGATACCTTTTGTCTATAACCATACCCACTAAGCCCGTAAACTCTTTTAATACCGCCAAGTTGGCTTCTGTATTTTGAGCACTTTTCAGCGTATTGTTAGCTATCGCTCTTAATTGCGTTAGCTGCTGTTCTGCGAGAATGTTGTACTTTGGGAAAATTTCATTTCCTAATTTTTCAAGAAGGGCACGTTTTATGCTTACATCCTGTCGGATGCTATTCAGGTATGAACCCAAAAGGTTTGCTGTATCATCATGGCTTTTCCCTCATTGTCGAAAAAGTCTTTTATGGCTCCTGCTGCAACAGCACCATTAATTTTCCCTAAGATTTATACAAAGATAAATATTATGAATGATTTGAGGAACTTTTAAGTTCCCTTTGAGAACTATTTAAATTGATTATTACGTAAAACGCTGATAACAAACAAAAAGGGACTACATTTTTGTAATCCCTTGCTGTGATCCGCCTGGGTTATGAACCAAACGTTATTTCTTCCTCAATATCAGCACTTTCAGAAATTTTGGCTTTGCATCCGTCACGCTTTAGTCCTTAAAAACTGTCTGCTGTTGTCCGGTGTCTGTCTGCCAACATCTTGAGTTCAAATGTACACATTATTTTTGAATTATGCAAGTGGTTGATTATGAATATATATAGTTTCAGTGCAAGGTGCAAGCGTATATATATACGCACTTGCACCTTGCACTGAAAAAAATATGATGAAATTTGCTATCTCGAACATTGTTCGTATATTTGCGAACAATATTCGAGATATGGAAGAAAAGAAAGATTATACTGTCACGCAGGAACAGTTGGCAAGATTTGCCAAAGCATTGGGACATCCTGCCCGAATTGCTATTATGCACTTTTTGGCAAAGCAGAAAACGTGTTATTTTGGGGATATTCACGAAGAACTTCCCATTGCCAAAGCAACCGTATCACAGCACTTGAAAGAGTTGAAAGATGCAGGACTTATACAAGGAGAGGTTGAAACGCCTAAAGTGAAATACTGTATCAACCGAGAGAATTGGCAATTGGCTCGTGAACTTTTTAAGGAGTTTTTCGGACAATGTATCTGTAAATCGGGGGAGTGTTGTTGATAGTCCCCTTTTTTGATATAGTTGTTCGTTGTTTTGCGAATTACGTTTAATATAATAAATTTATAAATTATGGAGATTAAAGTATTAGGAACAGGTTGTGCAGGTTGTAAGGCTCTGTATGCAACGGTTGAACAAGTAGTAAAAGAATTAGCTTTGGAAGCGGTAATAACCAAAGAAGAAGATTTGATGAAGATTATGGAATACAATGTAATGACACTTCCTGCTCTCGTTGTTGACGGTAAGGTTGTGGCAAAGGGTAAACTTTCTGCCAAAGAAGTAAAAGATGTATTAACCAAGTAAATCAGATTATGATGAAACGCTTTTTATTCCTTACCATTGCTTGTTTGTTTTCTATTTGGGGAATGGCTCAGATTACCGCAGATACCTATGTGGAAGTTCTTTATTTTCATGGGAAACAACGTTGTGTAACTTGTAAAGCCATTGAGAAATATACGAAAGAAGTGGTCAATGCAGATTTGGCAGAGTTGGTTAAAAATGGTAAACTACGTTTCAAAGAAATAGATATTTCAACTCCTGAAGGTGAAAAGCTGGCAGAAAAATATCGTGTAAGCTGGTCATCTCTTTATGTTAATAAATGGGAGAACGGTAAAGAAGAACGTAACGACATGACACGCTTTGGCTTTCAGAATGCCCGAAGCAATACAACGGTATTCAAGAAAGAATTAAAACAGAAAATCAACAGGTTGCTAAAATAACACAGTTTTATGGAATACTTGCAAACATTGTTGGATAATAGTGAGATACCTATTATCACCGCTTTTCTGCTTGGCCTGTTGACTGCTGTAAGTCCTTGTCCATTGGCTACCAACATTACCGCTATTGGATTTATCAGTAAGGATATAAATAACCGTAACCGGATATTTACAAATGGTGTTCTATATACTTTAGGGCGTGTATTGGCTTATTCTGCATTAGGCGCAATACTTATCGCAATACTCCGAAAGGGTGCAGATATGTTTGCCATACAAAAAGGTATCAGCGAATGGGGGAAACTGCTGCTTGCTCCTGCTTTGATGTTGATAGGGCTGTTTATGCTATTCGGAGATAAATTGCAATTACCTAAGTTCGGATTTTCCGCTACTGAAAAGACAGAAAAACTAAAAGGCTCATGGGGTAGTTTGTTGCTGGGGATATTGTTTGCCATGGCGTTTTGTCCGACCAGTGGGCTATTTTATTTTGGCATGCTTATTCCCATGTCAGCTATGGAAAGTGAGGGATATTTGCTACCTGTCATTTTTGCATTGGCAACAGGGCTTCCGGTTATGCTTGTCGCTTGGATTTTGGCATACAGTGTAGCAGGGGTAGGAAAGTTTTATAACCGTGTGCAGACTTTTCAGAAGTGGTTTAATAACATGGTAGCTATACTGTTTATCTTGGTTGGCATTTATTATGGATTGATAAATTTGGGTATAATATGAAAATTTTAATTTTATGTACGGGAAATAGCTGTCGCAGCCAAATGGTGCATGGTTTCCTGCAATCGTTTGACAAGGATATACAAGTGTATTCCGCTGGTACGCATCCGGCAGAGAAAGTTAATCCTTTGGCTGTTGAGGCCATGGCAGAAGTTGGTATTGACATAAGCAGGCATATTCCTACCAATGTAACTGCTTATTTAAGTGATACATGGGATTATGTGATAACAGTATGCGGTAGTGCTAACGAAACGTGTCCAGCTTTTGAGGGCAATGTAGGGAAACGGTTGCATATTGGTTTTGATGACCCCTCGGAAGCAATAGGGACAACGGACTTCATCAGAAGCGAATTTGAAAGAGTGCGTAATGAAATCAAGAATGAATTTGCCAAGTTCTACATTACAGAGATAAAAAAACAAGAATTGCCCAAATGTGCTTGTAACCGCTAATTTTTTAGGTAATATGTTCGTATTATCACAAACAATAATAGGATTATGATACAAAGATTTGCAGATTGGCTGGTGTATGACATCTTCGGTTTGGATGCTTCAACAGCTTTAGGAGAAGCTATAAACTTCTTCTTTTACGATACGATAAAGATTTTGATATTATTATTTTTTATCAGTGTGATAATGGGTATTATAAATGCCTATTTTCCGATAGAACGTTTGCGTAATTATTTGACTTCTCGCAAACTCTATGGATTGCAGTATTTTTTTGCCGCATTATTTGGCGCTATTACCCCGTTTTGTTCCTGTTCTTCCATACCGCTGTTTATCGGATTCGTGAAAGGAGGCATTCCTTTGGGGGTAACATTTGCCTATCTGATCACCTCGCCTTTGGTTAATGAAGTTGCCGTTGCTCTGTTTATCGGCACTTTTGGATTACGTATTACCATTATTTATGTGATTAGCGGTGTTCTGTTGGGTATGGTAGGCGGATTTATCTTAGGTAAGATGAAATTGGAGGCTTATTTGAGTGATTGGGTGAAACAAATACAGCAAAATTCAACTTCCGACTCCGGAATATGGGAAAAAGAGCATACTCCGTTTTTTAGACGACTGCCAGTTATCATGCAAGAAGCATGGGGTATTGTTAGAGGGGTGTTTTTGTATATCCTTATTGGCATTGGTGTCGGTGCGTTTATGCATGGTTATGTGCCGGAAGGATTCTTCGAACAGTATATGTCTAAGGAAAACTGGTTTGCAGTACCTTTATCGGTTATCTTGGCAGTTCCAATGTATGCCAATGCTGCTGGAATAGTGCCGGTAATTGAAGTATTTGTAGCTAAGGGGATTCCCATAGGAACGGCAATCGCTTTTATGATGGCGGTAGTTGGGCTTTCACTTCCTGAAGCCACATTGTTAAAGAAGGTAATGACATGGCGTTTAATTGGAATTTTTTTTGGAGTGATTACCTTGTTTATTGTTATGTTGGGTTATCTCTATAATATTATTTTGTAACACACTATGGATTTGTAGTATGTTACATCTACAGTTGTTTCCGTTCTTGGTTTACATCTCGGTTTAACTGAATCATGTAAACCAGCGTAATTTAGGCATAAAAAAAGAGAGTTACTTTTGTGTAACTCTCTGATTTTCTGGTGATCCGCTTGGGGCTCGAACCCAAGACCCCAACATTAAAAGTGTTGTGCTCTACCTGCTGAGCTAGCGAATCAATCCTTTATTGCTGTTAAGCGGGTGCAAAGATAGGCACTTTTATTGAATATGCAAGGGATACGGTGAAAAAAGTTTGCATTATTCTATCTGTTTTTTCTCTATTGTCTGATTATCAGCTGGTTCTGCTTTGTGAATATTTTCTTTGTTAATGATGAAACGCTGATAATAGGAAAGCATTAGTGTTGTGAGTGGGAGTGCGATAATCATTCCTAACATTCCCATTAATGATCCCCATATGGAAAGAGACAAGAGAATGATGGCTGGATTTAATCCTGTGATTTTTCCCATGACGCGCGGTACGATAAATCCGTCCTGAATGGCTTGTACAATAATGAATACTGCTATAGCTGAGGCTATGATTATCCAAAAGTTTCCACCGGTATCAGATGCTTTTAGGATTGCCAGTACGATAGTAGGAACAAATCCAATGACCTGAAGATAGGGAACCATGTTCAATGCTCCGATAAACAGACCGAGACCTATCGCTAAAGGGAAGTCTATAATGAGGAAACCTATACTAAATAAGATTCCGACACATAATGCAACAAAAGCCTGTCCGCGGAAGTACCTGTTCATGCCCGTTTTTATGTCGTTTAGTATGCTTATTGTGAAAGGACGGTATTTTATGGGCACGAGGTGTGTCCAGCCTTCGGCAATACTTTCATAATCCAATAAGATGAAAATGACATATAGTAAGATGAGAAATATGGTAAATACACTGAATAGTAGATCAATAGAGTCTGATAATAAAGACCATAACCGGGGAACTGCTTCTTTTAGCGCATCCAGCAGGTTTTCTTTATTGAATAGTTCAGTGATGAATTTTGCGTCAATATTATCTCGCAAGAATTCGGAAAGCGAGGTGGGTACATTGCTATTGTATGTTCCATGAGAAAAGTATTGGATTAATAAGGCTTGTACTCTGCCGAATTCTTGTATCATAGGCGGTACTAACAGATAGAAAGCCCCGGCACCTATAATCAGAATAGTGAACAATGCGCAGAATATGGAGACAATCCTGTTTTTGAATTTTAGCTTGTATTGGAATAGTGTGACTAACGGGTATACCAAATAGGCTATGAGCCAAGCAATAAAAAAAGGTAATAGAACGCTACTTAGACGCTTCAGAAGCATTAATAGACCAATTATAATAACTCCTAAAATAACACCGCGGATGAAACTGTCGAAAGTGATTTTTTTACGTTCCATAATCCTGTTTTTTTATTACTGTTGGTTTGTTGTTTGTTGATCTTCCTTTATAGCCTGTAAATAACACTCCCGGCATAAAGGTTCATATTCTGCGGTTTCACCCAGCAGTACTTGTTTGTCATTTTTTACGGTACGGTGGGAAAATGATGCAAGTTGACCGCATTTTACGCAGATAGCATGTACTTTGGAGACTTCGTCGGCAATAGCACACAATCCTGGCATGGGGCCAAAAGGATTTCCGCGAAAGTCCATATCCAAACCGGCTACAATTACGCGTATGCCATTGTTGGCAAGTTGGTTACATACATTAATCAGGCCTTCGTCAAAGAACTGTGCTTCATCGATGCCTACCACGTCTATTTCAGAAGTGAATAGCAGAATACTTGCCGATGAGTCTATTGGAGTAGAAGAAATGGTGTGGCTGTCATGCGATACAACATCTGCTTCCGAATAGCGTGTATCTATCGCAGGTTTATATATTTCCACACGTTGCTTGGCAAATTTAGCACGTTTCAAACGACGTATCAGTTCTTCGGTTTTACCGGAGAACATAGAGCCGCATATAACTTCAATTCTTCCTCTACGTTTAGTCTCTTGTATGTGATCTTCCGAGAATAATACCATGTTTTAAAGTGTTATATTAAGTCGCAAAATTAATCATTTTGTTTGCTCACTGGCATTTTTTTCATTATTTATTTCTACATTTGTACCATTTAATACGAACGGAAAAGAATATGCAAGTATTATTGAAAGATATAGAACTGGATGTACAGGAATTGAAATGTTTGATACAGTCGATGTCCACTGATACTAACCCTGTTTTGAAGATAGTTGCCAAAAGGAGTATTTATCAGATGAAAGAACGGTTGGATGCACTGACTGCACTGCTGGACGCTACTTTTGTGATTACTCCGGCTAAACAATCGGCTTCTACTGTTGTAAAGACAGACTTGGAACATAAAGCTGTTGCCGATCTTACAAAGGAAGTTCCGGCTGAGACGGTTTTCATGCAGGATGATGAAGTTCCCGCTCCGCAGATTTTAGCCGAACGTATAAAACCGGCTATAGACCTATGTCATGCCATCAGCCTGAATGATTCGTTCCGTTTTACTCGTGAGTTGTTCAATGGGGATACGGCACGTATGAACGAAATAGTGGGGCAGCTGGGTAAGGCTTCTTCATTGGAGGAGGCTATGTCTGTTTTTATGTCAAAGGTACAACCGGATGAAGAGAATGAGGCGGCTATTGATTTTGTAGAACTTCTCAAGAAGTATTTCAGTTAAGATAGCGGATATGGGAAAACTTTATGTAGTACCTACACCGGTAGGAAATTTGGAAGATATGACTTTCCGAGCTATTCGTATCCTGAAAGAAGCGGATCTGGTGTTGGCCGAAGATACGCGTACTTCAGGAATATTATTGAAGCACTTCGAGATAAAGAACGTAATGCAGTCTCATCATAAATTTAATGAACATAAAACGGTAGAAAGTGTTGTAAATAGAATAAAGAGCGGTGAGACTGTTGCATTAATTTCGGATGCCGGTACTCCAGGAATTTCTGATCCGGGTTTTTTGGTGGTTCGCGAATGTGTCCGTAATGGTATAGAGGTGCAATGTTTGCCGGGAGCTACGGCTTTCGTTCCGGCATTGGTGGCTTCAGGATTGCCAAATGAGAAGTTCTGTTTCGAGGGTTTTCTTCCTCAGAAAAAAGGTCGGATGACACGCTTGAAAAGGCTGGCAGAAGAACATCGAACAATGGTTTTCTATGAGTCTCCCCATCGGTTGGTAAAAGCGTTGACGCAGTTTTCTGAACATTTTGGGGCGGAACGGCAGGCGTCTGTCTCTCGTGAGATATCCAAGATACATGAAGAGACAATACGAGGTACTCTCACCGAATTGGTAGAACATTTTACTGCCAACGAACCGCGTGGTGAAATAGTAATTGTAGTAGCAGGAATAGACGATTAAATAACTTCATTAACAAAACGTAAAACAAAAGCGTATGAAAAAGTTAGCAGTTTTAATTGTGTGTGCAGCCGTAATGGCTTCATGTGATAGCTTTTCTGGTGGCAGTAAAGACCAGTTGAAAGCTGAAAACGATTCTCTTTTAATGGAATTGACTCAGCGTAATGCTGAACTGGATGAGATGATGGGGACTTTCAATGATATTTCGGAAGGATTTCGCCAAATAAATGCGGCAGAGAGCCGTGTGGATTTGCAACGTGGAGCAGTGGCAGAGGGTTCTCTGAATGCAAAGCAACAGATAGCATCGGATATTGAATTCATTCGCAAACAGATGGAGGAAAACAAAGAACAGATTGCTAAACTGCAGGCTATGCTGAAAAATAGCAAAACAAACTCTTCTCAATTGAAGAAAGCTGTTGAATCTTTGACGCAAGAGTTGAATGCAAAAACTCAGCGTATCGAAGAACTACAGGCAGAACTGGCTTCCAAGAATATCCGTATTCAGGAATTGGATGCCGCTGTAACAGATTTAAATGCGGTTAAGAGTGAACTGACTGCAGAAAATGAAGCGAAAGCTAAGACTGTGGCAGAACAGGACAAGGCACTTAATACTGCGTGGTTTGTGTTCGGTACAAAGAAAGAACTGAAAGATCAGAAGATTTTGAGTGGATCCGGCCTGTTCAAGAAAGGATCAGTACTGAAAGACGGTGATATCAATAAGGATTATTTTACTCAAATTGATATTCGTACCACCAAAGAAATAAAGCTGTATTCTAAAGATGCTGATGTTCTGACTACTCATCCAACAGGCTCTTATGCTTTGGAAAAAGATGATAAAGGTTTGCTGACTTTGAGAATAACCAACCCGAAAGAGTTTTGGAGTGTCTCCAAGTATTTGGTAATTCAGGTGAAATAGTTACTTGATTGATAATTGGATAGGGCTGTTTCAAAAGTGCGTTTGTGAATCTGCTTTTGAAACAGCCTTTTTATTATTCTTTTTATGTCTTATAAAAATCTTTTTTTTGATTTAGACGATACGCTTTGGGCCTTTTCTCTTAACGCTCGTGATACATATGAGGAGATGTATTGGAAATATGAGTATAATCGTTTCTTTGATTCTTTCGAACATTATTATTCGCTTTACCACCATCGTAATCTGGAACTGTGGGCTGAATATGCCGATGGAAAGGTGACGAAAGAAGAATTAAATCGTCAACGTTATCTCTATCCTCTTAAAGCTGTAGGAATATGTGATTCTGCTTTGGCAAAGGCATATGAAAAAGATGCTCTGGCTGCTATTCCTACCAAAAGCAAATTGATGCCTCATGCGCGTGAGGTGTTGGAATATCTTTCATCCAAATACAATTTGTATATTCTTTCAAATGGATTTAAGGAACTCCAGTCTCATAAAATGCATTCGTCAGGGATTGATAAATATTTCAAGAAGATAGTCCTTTCCGATGATATTGGAGTTTTAAAGCCTTGGCCGGAGATCTTTTATTTTGCCCTTTCGGCAACCCAATCCGAGCTGAAAGATTCGTTGATGATTGGGGATAGTTGGGAAAATGATATAGCTGGAGCTGCCGGAGTAGGGATGCATCAGGTGTTTTATAACTTGTCCGGTCGTATGGACTTACCTTTTATGCCTACTTATCAGATTTCTGATTTGAAAGAGTTGTTGGATTTATTGTAACATTGATAGATTAGTTGTACTTTTGTTTCTAATGATAACCGTATAAAACTACCATTATGGAGACTCTTATTCCTTTTGCTTTGTTGTGTTTTACCTCTTTCTTTACGTTGACTAATCCTTTGGGCACAATGCCTGTTTTTTTGACGATGACGCAGGGAATGACGGATAAAGAACGTCGTTCCATTGTCAGTCGTGCAACTTTAGTGTCATTTATAACTTTGATGGTCTTTGTTTTTGCCGGACAGTTTCTTTTTAAGTTTTTCGGAATTTCTACAAATGGATTTCGAATTGCTGGCGGTGTTATCATTTTCAAGATAGGTTTTGATATGTTGCAAGCACGTTATACTCCCATGAAGTTAAAAGATGAGGAGATCAAAACGTATGCGGATGATATCTCAATAACTCCCTTGGGTATTCCGATGTTGTGTGGACCTGGGGCGATAGCAAATGCGATCGTATTGATGCAAGATGCACATTCTTTTGAAATGAAAGGGATACTTATAGGTACTATTGCCCTTATTTATTTTCTTACTTTTTTGATATTGAGAGCTTCTACTCGTTTGGTTAATATATTGGGTGAAACCGGTAATAACGTGATGATGCGTTTGATGGGGTTGATTTTGATGGTGATTGCTGTGGAATGTTTTGTCA
>ERZ1106943.3019-NODE-3019-length-13498-cov-8.835379_pt1 | contig 13498 bp, 9 predicted proteins | sample MGYA00403671_ERZ1106943 | MGnify/ENA primary metagenome ERZ1106943 (study PRJEB35170, sample SAMEA104062427) | human gut metagenome | biome: human gut; feature: human-associated habitat; material: faeces | place: Denmark | collected 2012-06-14 ...
ACAGGTCATCGTTCAGGCCCAGCTCCTCGCCGGAGCAGAGCATACCGTTGGACTCCACGCCCTGCATCTTGCGGGCCTTGATCTTGATGCCGCCGGGCAGAGTGGAGCCATCCAGAGCGGCGGGCACGCAGTCGCCCAGCTTCATATTGGCGGCACCGGTGCTGATGCGGATATCGTGGCCGTAGTCACCGCAGTCCACCACACACTTGGTCAGGTGGGTGCCTTCCTGCTTTTCCATCTCCACGATCTTGCCAACGACCACCTTGCTGATGCCTGCATCCAGCGGGATCAGCTCTTCCACCTCAAAGCCGCAGGAGAACAGCTTCTCCTCCAGCTCCTGAGCGGTAACGTCGATATCAACGAATTCTTTTAACCAACTGAAAGGTACTTTCATTGTCTGTTCTCTCCCCTCTTATTCATGGAACTGCTTGAGGAACTGCAGGTTGTTCTCGAACATCAGGCCGATGTTGTTGATGCCATACTTCAGCATGGCGATGCGCTCGATGCCAATGCCGAAGGCGAAGCCGGAATATTCATCCGGGTCAATGTTGCAGTTCTCCAGCACCTTGCGGTTGACAACACCGCCGCCCAGAACTTCGATCCAGCCGGTGTGCTTGCACAGGGGGCAGCCCTTGCCGCCGCACTCAAAGCAGCTGACATCGACCTCCACACTGGGCTCGGTGAAGGGGAAGTAAGAGGGACGCAGGCGGGTGCGGGTGTCCTTGCCGAACAGCTTCTGCACAAAGGTGTTCAGCGCGCCCTGCAGGTCGCCCAGGGTGATGCCCTTATCCACGACCAGGCCTTCCATCTGGTGGAACATGGGGCTGTGGGTGGCATCGGAATCGGAACGGAACACACGGCCGGGGATCAGCACCTTGATGGGCGGCTTCTGGCTGTCCATGGTGCGGATCTGGCCGCCGGAGGTCTGGGTGCGGAGCAGGAACTCATCGGACAGGTAGAAGGTATCCTGCATGTCGCGGGCGGGGTGATCCTTGGGCACGTTCAGGCGGGTGAAGTTGTGGTCGTCGTCCTCGATCTCAGGTGCGTCGGCCACGGCAAAGCCCATGCCGGAGAACACATCGATGATCTGGTTGGTGACCAGCGTCAGGGGGTGCAGACCACCCACCGTGCGGGTCTTGGCGGGCAGGGTGATGTCCACGGTCTCAGCGGCGTTGCGGGCGGCCAGCTCGGCCTCCTTCACCTTGGCGGCGGCGGCATCGTAGTCTGCCTGCACCTTCTGCTTGAGCTCATTGATGATCTTGCCCATGGCAGGGCGCTCTTCGGGCGCGACAGAGCGCAGATTCTTCATCAGCGCGGGGATCTTGCCGTTTTTGCTCAGATATTCCTGCCAGAACGAGGCCAGCGTCTCCTTGGAAGAGACCTGACCGAGGCTCTCTGCGGCCTGTTTGGCCAGCTCGTCGATCATTGCTTGCATGGAAATTCTCTCCTTCTCAGTTCGTGTTTTCAAAGCGGGGCAGCAAAAAAGGCCCCGTCCCCTGCCGGGCCATTTCTGGCCGGACAAAAGGGACGAAGCCTTTGCAAATCCAATGCTCCGCGGTACCACCCGGTTTCCGCCCTGCACAAAGAAGGGCGGCTCTCAAACGCCGTAACGGGGCGCGCCGTCCTGCCCTAATAGAAGCCGTTCGGGCAGGCCGCTCAGGAGCGAACTTCGGCACACACCCACGCGGAAGCCCTTTCAGCCGGTGAAGCTTCTCTCTTTGCTGTGGAACTGCATGCGTACTCTCTCCGTCGCTGCGTTTTCAAGATATTCAGGTTTCATAACCGGATATCATCTTACCACACTTTGGGCCTGTTTGCAAGCCGGGGCGGCACTTTTTCCCTGAATTTTACGGTTTTGCTTGTGTTTTGGCCGAAAGTATGGTATTGTAAGCGTAACGTTTTACTGAAAGGAGGGTACACCCAGATGGGTTGGAATGGCTGCATCTTTTTCAAAAAAGGTCAGATTTAATACGTTCCGGCTCGAAGTGTACCCTTTTATTGGAAACAAAACCTCTCAGTCTGCGCTTTGGCGCAGCCAGCTCCTCTCGTAGGGGAGCTAAATCGAGGAAACCTTTCAGCAAGACGTGGAGCATGATTTTCAGCGCCGCGCAGCTTTGCTGTGGGGCGCTTTTGTTTTGCCTGAACCCCTCAGACTCGCTTCGCTCGTCAGCTCCCCTAGTAGGGGAGCCTCTGGCGAAACCGGAAATTCTGCACGGATTGCCAAGGCCTCCACTATTAGGGGAGGTGGCAATGCGTCAGCATTGACGGAGGGGTTTGGTCACAGCAAACTTCCGTTAGCAAGGGTACACTTTCTATTTTGAAATTTCACAACGACAAATAGAAAGGGTGTTCCCCATGAACCATAAACGTAAACTCAATTTGAAAAAGCAGCTTGCCTGCATTTACACTGCCGATCTCTTCTCCGGCCTGCGCATCACGGATGCGGTATGGGTGGCGCTGCTGGCGGCCCGGGGCTTCTCCCTGTGGGAGATCGGCCTGGCCGAAAGCGTGTTCCATGTTGTCAGCCTGCTGTGTGAGGTGCCCAGCGGCATGGCGGCAGACCTGCTGGGCCGGAAAAAGACCCTCGTGTCCGGCGGCGTGTGCATGGTCCTGCAAAGCCTGCTGATGGCCTTTGCGTCAGACCTGTTCACCATCTGCTTTGCCATGGGGCTGAACGCGCTGGCCATGACCATGTTCTCCGGCACCTCCACGGCGCTGCTCTACGACAGCCTGAAGCAAGAGGGCTGCGAAGCGGAATACATTCAGGTCTCCGCCAACGGCTCTCAGATCTCCATGCTGGCCAACGCCATAGGCTCCATGGCCAGCATCCTGAACCAGTTTCTCGGCTACGCGGGCTTTTATCTGCTGAACGCCGCCTTTGAGGGTGCTTCCGCCCTTGCCAATATGCTGCTTGCAGAGCCCATCGTCACTGAGTCGCAGGCCAGCCGGGAAAAGCACCCGCTGCACGCTCTGCCCGAACAGTTCCGCCAGCTGGTGCGGGACAGCCTGCATGTCCTGCGCACCTGCCCAATGGCGGTGAATCTTATCGCATCCAGCGCCCTCATCAGCGTGCCCAGCTACCTGACCAAAATGTTTTTGCAGCAGCGGCTCGTTGAGCTGGGCTGGCCCACGGAGCTGCTCTTCCTTCCCCTGCTGCTGGGCGGTCTGGCCTGCGTGGCGGGTACCGAGATCGGCCGCAGGGTGAGATGCCGCTCCATGCGGCGGCTCTACACAGCCTGTGCCCTGCTCTGCGGTGTGGGCACTCTGCTGGTGGGTACTGCGCCCGCCTGGGGCGGCATCCTGGGCATGATGCTGGTGCAGGGTGTGCTGGAGGTCTATCTGCTCCACGAGAGCCAGAAGCTGAACGATGCCATTCCCAGTGACCAACGGGCCACCCTCATCAGCGTGGACGGCATGGCCTACAGCCTGCTGATGATCCCCGCAAGTCCTCTGGTGGGTGCTGTCGGCGATGCCTTCGGGCAGGCCGGTGCGGGCCTTGCCCTGCTGGGCGGGGTCATCGTGCTGAGCGGCGTGGCGCTCTTGTGGAAAAAGCCGCAGGAATTCTGATACAGCAAAAAGCGGATGCGTTCCGGTGGGAGCGCATCCGCTTTGTTATTTTGCTCAGAACCGCCGCCAGGTGTCCGGCATAAAGAACACCAGCATGGGGAAGATCTCCAGACGGCCCGCCAGCATGTCAAAGATCATAACCAGCTTGGCGGGGTTGGAGTAACTGCCAAAGTTCATCATGGGGCCCACCTGGGCAAGGCCCGGGCCGATGTTGTTCAACGTGGCGGCAATGGCGGTGAAGTTGGTCACCATGTCAAAGCCATCCAGACTGATGAGGAAGAAGGATGCCGCAAAGATGAAGATGTAGGCCGCCACAAAGACATTGGTGGCGCGGATGGTCTCATGGTTGACCACCTTGCCGTCCATCCGGACCGGGGCAACCACCTGCGGGTGAAGGGCCTGCTTGAGCTCCTTGCCCACAGTTTTTCCCATCAGCAGGAGGCGGCTGACCTTTATGCCGCCGCCGGTGCTGCCTGCGCAGGCACCCACAAACATCAGCATGACAAGGATCTCCTTGGAGAGGGTGGGCCACAGGTCAAAATCGCAGCTGGAAAAACCTGTGGTGGTAATGATGGAGCCCACCTGGAAGGCGGCGTGGCGCAGGGCCTCGCCCAAGCCGTTGTACATGCTGTAAATGTTGGCCGTGATGATGACCACAGCCACACCGATGATCACAAAGTAGGCGCGCACCTCCTCACTGGCGGCAGCGCGGCGGAAGCGGCGCATCAGCAGCAGGAAATAGGCGTTGAAGTTCACGCCAAACAGGATCATAAAGATGGTCACGACCCACTGGACATAGGGCGACATGCTGGCAAAGCTGTCATTGCGGAAGCCGAAGCCGCCGGTGCCCGCTGTACCAAAGGAGGTCAGCAGGGCTTCAAACACCGGCATCCCGCCGAACAACAGGAACACGAACTCGATGACAGTCAGGCCAAAATAAATGCCATAGAGAATCTTTGCCGTGGACTGCACCTTCGGCACCAGCTTATCCACCTGCGGGCCGGGGCTTTCGGCTTTCATCAGGTTGACATGGGAGCCGCCGGTCAGGGGCAGCAGGGAGAGCAGGAACACCAGAACGCCCATGCCGCCGATCCAGTGGGTGAAGCTGCGCCAGAACAGGATGCCCCTGGGCAGGTCCTCCACAGCGGGCAGGATGCTGGCACCGGTGGTGGTGAAGCCGGAAACGGTCTCAAACATGGCATCCACCGGGTTGGGGATGCTGCCCGTGAGCACAAAGGGCACCGCGCCCACCACACTGATGAGCAGCCAGCAGAGCGCCGTGGTGGCAAACCCCTCCCGCATATAGAAGATCTGGCTCTTGGGCTTGATGCGGTGGAGCAGAGCGCCCGCCACAGCAGAAAGCGCTGCCGTGAGCAGGAACACGCCCAGCACCATCCACTCACCGTAGATCAGGCTGGCCATGGCAGGCAGCAGAAGCAGCGCGGCTTCGCAATAGAGGATGTAACTCAGCAGCCGCAGAACGATCGCATAATTCATGCCGCGCCTCCGTTAATCTTCCACGATGTCCCGCAGGTCATGCAGGCCGTGCTCCAGCGTGACCACGATGACGTTGTCGCCCACCTGGATCTCATCGCCGCCGCGCGGGATCTTGATCTCGTTGCCGCGGGTGATGCAGCAGAGCAGCAGGTTCTTTTTCAGGTGGAGCTGGCTCAGGGGCACACCGGTGGCGCGGCTCTTCTCATGGACCGTGAATTCCAGCGCCTCCACGCGGTCATCCAGAATGCGGTACAGGGTCTTGATGTTGCTGCCTGCCTCGTTCTGCAAAGCGCGCACATACTGCACGATGTAATCGCAGGTCATGTACTTGGGGTAGACGATGCTGCCCAGATCAAGCCCGGCCAGGATATCATCAAATTCCAGGCGGTTGATCTTGGTGACCAGCTTGCCGTTGGAATGCTTCTTGGCAAACAGGGTCAGCAGGACATTTTCCTCGTCGATGTTGGTCAGGGCCACAAAGGCCTCGGTGGAGGTCAGGCCCTCGGAGAGCAGGAACTCGCGGTTGGAGCCGTCCTCACACAGGATCTGTGCCTCGGGCAGGGCCTGGGCCAGCACATCGCAGCGGGCAGGGTCCCGCTCCACGATCCGCACCCGGACATGGTTTTCCAGCAGCTCCTGGCTCAGGTAGAAGGCAATGGCACCGCCGCCCACGATGAGGGCATTGCGCACCGGACGCACGGCCAGATGGATGCGCTGGAAGAACTCGTGGGCCTTTTCCTGCGTTGCAAGAAAGGTGACCTGATCGCCGGTCTGGAGCACAAAATTACCGTTGGGGATGATGACCCCGCCGTTGCGCTCCACGGCACAGACCAGGATATCGCTCTTGAGCCGGGTGGGGATCTCCCGGATAGCCACGCCGTCCAGTGCCTGTGCCTCGGTCAGGGTGAACTTGATCAGCCGCACCCGGCCTTCCGCAAAGGTATCGATCTTGCTGGCACCGGGGAAGCGCAGCAGGTGGGAGATCTCCCGCGCCGCCGCCATCTCCGGGTTGATGATGGCCGAAATGCCGATCTGCTTTTTGATGAAGTCCAGCTCATGGCTGTAGGAGGGGTTGCGCACACGGGCAATGGCGTGGCAGTGGCCCGCCTTTTTGGCAAACATGCAGCAGAGCAGGTTCAGCTCGTCCGAGCCGGTAACTGCAATGAACACGTCCGCCTCCTCGATTCCCGCCTCGGACAGCGTTGTGATGGAGGAGCCGTTGCCGGTAATGCCCATCACGTCATAGGATTCGCTGATATGCTCCACACGGGCCTTGTTGGTATCGATGATCGTGACATTGTGGCCTTCCTCGCTGAGCTGTCGTGCCAGCGCTGTGCCGACCTTGCCGCAGCCCACCAGAATGATCTTCATAGAAAATGTCCTTTCCGTCCCTCCCGCCTTGCGGGAAGGATGCTTTCTCAGTAGCGCTCCACGCCGTCCTTGGTGACCAGGGCGTAGACCAGCGGGGCCTCCTCGGGCTTTTCCGCACCATAGACCAGACCGCTGCGGTACTCCGCAGCAGCGGCTTCAAACTTATCTGCCGCACCATAGAAGGTGGCCAGGCTTTCGCCCTTGTGCACATAGTCGCCGCGCTTTTTGTGCAGGGTGATGCCGGCCGCAAAGTCCAGCGGGTCTCCCTTCTTCTGGCGGCCAGCGCCCAACAGCACACTGGCAGAGCCGATCTTCTCGGCATCGTTGGCCACGATGTAGCCATCCTGCTCGGCCAGCAGCTCAAAGCTGGCTGCAGGCTGTTCAAACAGGCTGTAATCGTCCAGCACACGGGTGTCGCCGCCCTGGGCCGCAAACATCTCCTTGCACTTGGCAAAGGCAGAGCCGTCCGCGATCACAGCCTGTGCCATGGCACGGCACTCCGCCGGGGTACCCTTGCCTGCCAGCACCAGCATATTGGCGGCCAGCTGCAGGCAGACCTCGGTCAGGTCGGCAGGGCCCTTGCCCTTGAGCACGTCCATGCTCTCCATGACCTCAAGGCTGTTGCCGATGTTGCGGCCCAGCGGGGTGTCCATATCGGTGATCATGGCGGCCACCCGGCGGCCATGGTGGGTGCCGATGGCGACCATCAGCTCAGCCAGCTCAATGCTCTGGTCCACGGTCTTCATAAAGGCACCGGTGCCGGTGGTCACATCCAGCAGGATGGCATCGGAGCCGGAGGCCAGCTTCTTGGACATGATGGAAGAGGCGATGAGAGGGATGCAGCTGACCGTGGCGGTCACATCCCGCAGGGCGTACATCTTCTTATCCGCCACGGCAATGCCCTCGCTCTGGCCAATGACCGACAGCCCGATCTTGTTCACCTGGGCAAAGAACTCCTCCTGCGAAAGGGCAGTTCTGGTGCCGGGCACGCTCTCCATTTTATCAATGGTGCCGCCGGTATGGCCCAGACCGCGGCCGCTCATCTTGGCGATCTTTACACCGCAGGCCGCCACCACAGGGGCGATTACAAGGGTGGTCTTATCGCCCACGCCGCCGGTGGAGTGCTTATCCACCTTGATGCCGGGGATGGGGGAAAGATCGACCATCACGCCGCTGTGGGCCATCACGTCCGTCAGCTCGGCTGTTTCTTCGTTGGTCATGCCGCGCAGGTAGACCGCCATCATCCAGGCGGCCATCTGGTAATCGGCCACTTCCCCACTGACAAAGCCGTTGACAATGGCTTCCAGCTCTTCCCGGGTGTGGGTACCGCCATCGCGCTTTTTCGCGATCAGATCATAAATACGCATCGCAATTCTCCTGTCTGACAGTATGACTTTCAATAAATTCCATTATAACAGACTTTTTGACAAAGGCAATCCACATTCCGTCTCCTTTGTCGGGTTTTGAACACCAAGGGCGCAGCTGCCCGGAAAAGCAGCTGCGCCCTTGGAACAAACCTCGCTCAGCGGGAACCCTTGTCGTAAGGGATACCCTCAGCCTTGGGGGCCATGCTGTTTTTGGAGGTAAAGGCCAGAATGATCATGGATGCGATGAACGGCATCATGTTATAGATGTTGCTGGACCAGTGGAGCTGCGCCAGGAAGGTGGAGTCCGCAATGTTTGCCAGGCTCTTGAACACGGCAAAGAACATGGCGGCGGCACAGATGTTGAAGGGCTTCCACTGGCCAAAGATCATAACAGCCAGTGCAAGGAAGCCCGCGCCAGCCACGCCGACCTCAAAGTTCCAGGTCTGCACCGGGGGCACGATATAGGCCAGACCGCCGATAGCGCCCAGCGCACCGGAAAGCAGCACACCCGCGTAGCGCATCTTGTAGACGTTGATGCCCACAGAATCGGCTGCCTGAGGATGTTCGCCGCAGGCGCGCAGGCGCAGACCGAAGCGGGTCTTGTACAGCACCACATAGCTGATGACGAGCAGCACAATGCCCAGCGGCACAAAGATGCTCAGCTCCAGGCCGCCGATGCTGAACAGGAACGGCTTGTTGGAATAGTTCAGCTTGGCGCTGCCGCTGTCGCTGAAATACTTGGCAATGACCACGGCAATGGCGGTGGCCAGCAGGTTCAGGGCCGTGCCGCCGATGGTCTGGTCCGCTTTCAGGTTGATGGAGGCAAAGGCCAGCAGCAGGCTGTAGATCATGCCCGCCAGCGCTGCCACCAGAATGGAGATGAGCACCACAAGGAAGGGCGACATGTCGGCCGGAAGCATGGTCAGGGTCAGAACACCCGCCACACCGCCGATGACCATGATGCCTTCCAGCGCGATGTTGATGATGCCGGAGTGCTCACTGAACATACCGCCCAGTGCCACCAGCATCAGAACGATGCCATACAGCAGGGTATATTTGATCAAAAGCAGCATCTTACTTGCCCTCCTTCTTCGCGTTGGCCTTTTCCGCCGGGGCAGGCTCTGCGTTCACATTGGTCTTGTCCGCATTCTTGAACAGCAGCTTCTGGATCTTGCCGCGGAACAGCATGGAGAATGCACACAGGTAGATGATGATGCCGCTGATCAGGTCGGCGATCTCCGTGGGATAATACTTGGTGGAAAGGAAGGTGCCGCCCACCGAGATGTGGGAGATGAACAGGGCCGAGAAGATGGTGCCAATGGGGTTAGAGCTTGCCAGCAGGGCAACGGAGATGCCGTTGAAGCCCATGGCGGGCAGGCTGGTGGAGTTCAGGGGGTTCCACTGGCCCACGTTGGACAGATAGAACAGGCCCGCGCCAAAGCCTGCCAGCGCACCGGCAATGGCCATGGAGAGGATGATGTTCTTCTTTTCGTTGATACCGGCGTAGCGGGCAGCACTCTTATTCAGGCCGACCGCTTTCAGCTCATAGCCAAAGGTGGTCTTGTTCAGCACCACCCAGATCAGGATGGCCACCACAGCGGCCAGGAAGATGGCAATGGTGGTGCTGTTGGTCTGGAACAGCTTGTTCAGGCCGAAGTCCGGGATGACGGACTGGGCGAGATCTGCGTTCTTGCCCAGGTTCAGGGTGCGGGTGTTGCGCACATCGTACATGGGGCCGGTGCCGTTCTGGTAGACCAGCTCATTGACAAGGTACAGGCCGATCCAGTTGAACATGATGGAGGTAATGACCTCGTTGATGTTGAAGTAGGCCTTGAAGAAACCGGGGATGGCACCCCACAGACCGCCCAGAATGGCCGCAGCCAGCAGGCAGACGAACCAGGGCAGCTTGAGCATGATGGCGCAGTAGAGGGCACCGTAAGCGCCCAGCGTGTACTGACCGGCGGCACCGATGTTGAACAGGCCGGTCTTGAAGGCAAAGCCCACGGAAAGGCCGGTCATGATCAGGGGCGCGGCGTTGGCCAGTTCCTTGCCGACACCATAGGGGGCATCATGGAAGCCGCCCTTGAGGATGCGGACAAAACCGTCTGCCCATGCGTGGGCCGGGTTGATGGCCAGCAGCACGAGGAAGCCCACAGCCAGACCGATCAGGATGCACAGCAGGGCAGCCATCACGCTGGTGACAGAACCCTGCAGCCCGTTGTGGGAAAGTTTTTTGTTTTTCATTTCTGCTTACTCCTTTCCCTGCTTGCGGGCACCGGCCATGTACAGGCCCAGCTCCTGGACTGTGGTGGTCTTGGGGTCAAACTCGCCCACGATCTCACCCTCGTACATCACAAGGATCCGGTCAGAGAGGTTCATCACCTCGTCCAGCTCCAGGCTGACCAGCAGCACGGCCTTGCCCCTGTCGCGCTCATCCACGATCTGCTTGTGGATATACTCAATGGCACCGACATCCAGGCCGCGGGTGGGCTGCACTGCCACCAGCAGCTTGGGGTCTTTGTCGATCTCACGGGCAATGATCGCCTTCTGCTGGTTGCCGCCGGACATGCTGCGCACGATGGTGGCGCTGCCCTGGCCGCTGCGCACGTCATACTGGGCGATCAGCTTATCAGAGTACTCCCGCACCTTTTCACTGCGGATAAAGCCGTTGTGCTGGAACTCGGGCTGCCAGTAGCGCTGGAGCACCATATTGTTTTCCAGGCTGTAATCCAGCACCAGACCATGCTTGTGGCGGTCCTCAGGGATATGGCTCATGCCGTCTTTGGAGCGCTGGCGGATGCTCTCGTTGGTGATCTCCTTGCCGTCCAGCAGCACCTTGCCGCTGTTGAACTTTTCCAGACCAGTCAGGCCGTAGACAAACTCGGTCTGGCCGTTGCCCTCGATGCCCGCCAGACAGACGATCTCACCGCCACGCACCTGGAAGGAGACGTTCTTGACATCATCCTTCTTGTGCTGGGCGTTGTGCATGGTAACATTCTGCACGTCCAGCACCACCTCACCGGGGGCGGCGGGCTTTTTGTCCACCTGCAGCTGAACATCGCGGCCGACCATCATGCGGGAAAGCTCTTCCTTGGTGGTGTCCTTGATGTCCACAGTGCCCATATACTTGCCCTTACGCAGAACCGTGCAGCGGTCTGCCACTGCCATGATCTCGTTGAGCTTGTGGGTGATGAAGAGGATGGACTTACCCTCCTTCTTGAACCCGCGCATGATCTCCATCAGCTCGTCGATCTCCTGCGGAGTCAGAACAGCGGTGGGCTCATCAAAGATCAGGATCTCGTTGTCGCGGTAGAGCATCTTCAGGATCTCAACACGCTGCTGCATACCAACAGAGATATCACTGATGAGTGCATCGGGGTCCACACGCAGGCCGTACTTCTCGCTCAGGGCCATGACCTTCTTGCGGGCCTCAGCCTTCTGCAAAAAGCCCAGCTTATTGGGCTCCACGCCCAGAATGATGTTATCCAGCACGCTGAAGCATTCCACCAGCTTGAAATGCTGGTGCACCATGCCGATGCCCAGTGCGTTTGCATCGTTGGGGTTGCGGACGGCGACCTCCTTGCCGTTCTTGAGGATCTTACCGGCTTCCGGCTGGTACAAGCCGAACAGCACGCTCATCAGCGTACTTTTGCCAGCGCCGTTTTCGCCCAGCAGGGCATGTACCTCGCCCTTACGCAGCTGCAGGGTGATATCATCGTTTGCCTTGATTCCAGGGAACTCCTTGGTAATGTGGAGCATCTCGATCACAAAATCCTCTGCCAATCTGCTCACTCTCCTTTCGTGTCAAATCGACACCTATACTATTCTGTGTACCATTATACCGTATTTTTGCGGTTTTGCACACTTCTTTTTGATTTTTTGGCGGGATGTACTCTTATAAGTATTACTTTTGTGCAAGCTGCACGATTTTTCGCGAGACAAAAACGACCCTCTCCGTCAAAGCCTGGCGGCAATGACGGAGAGGGTCGTTCCCTACAGCCCTTGCGGACTGTTCAAATTTTACTGGATGTAGGTGACGTTGGTGAACTCGCTGACGGTGGGCTTGGTAGCGTCGTCAGAGCTGTTGTCAACAACGATCTCGCCGGAAGCGATCTTCTGCTTCAGCTCCTCGTACTCCTCAACCGTGAAGGTCTCGAAGTTCCAGCTGTCCTCAGCGGTGGGCAGGCCGACGTAATCGCCGTCCTCCAGACCAAAGTTGCCGTTGGTTGCTGCGATGGTGCTCCACTCGCCTGCCTCGATGTCGGACAGAGAAGTAGAAACAGCCTCAGACAGGCCCTTCATAGCGGAGGTGATGAACGGGTTGTAAGCATAGGTGCCGTCAGCAACGCCGTTTGCACCGATGTAGTTCTGGTCAACGTCAACGCCGATGACGTAGCCGTTGTTCTTCAGAGCAGCCTCAACAGCGGAGGTGTAGATACCGCCGCCGCAGGCAAAGACGACCTGAGTGCCGTTGGAGTACCAGCCCTCCATACGGGAGGTGATGTTGGCATCGCCGTAGAACTGGCCGCCGTAGAAGTAGTTGATGTCAATGTTGGTGCCCAGCTCCTTTGCAGCAGCGTCAGCGCCCTGCACATAGCCGTAGCCGTAACGGATAACGGCGGGCACAGCCATGCCGCCCAGGAAGCCCAGCTTGGTGTAGCCGTCCTTCACGACCGCATAGCCGGCCAGATAGCCCGCCTGCTCCTCGCCGAACACGGCGCAGTACAGGTTCTGCTGCGCGTCCACGCCGCCCAGATCGCCGGCGGAAACGTCAACCGCGATGATGTCCACATCCGGATAAAGTTCCTGCGCGGTGGCAACGGTCTCGCCGAACAGGTAGCCCGGGCAGACGATAACCTTCGCGCCCTCGGAAACGGCCTGATCGATGGAGTTCAGGCGCTCGTCGGTGCTGTCGGCGCCCGGCTGATAGTACTGATAGGTCTTGCCGTTGGCCTCGGCATAGGCTTTAACGCCCTCCCAGCAGGCCTGGTTGAAGGATTCGTCGTCGATGGTGCCAACGTCGGTCACGAGCGCAATCTCGGCGGCCAGCGCAGCAGACGTAGCCAGCGCGAGCAGCGCGGCCAGTGCGAGCAGTACGGAAAGGATCTTTTTCATGATACATTCCTCCTGAGTTGTTGGTTGGCGTTCCCGAATCGGGGAACGCTTTGTGTCAAGAATGATTATACCATCATCCATCCTGTTTTGTAAACCACGTTTCACAAATTGCGCGCGATTTTGTGCATGAAGTCAGGCCGTATGCTGATGATAGCTGAATCCCTCGCCCAGCGCTTCGTGCACGTCGCAGACGGTGACAAACGCGTGCGGATCGCATTCGGAGACGATCTTTTTCAGCCTGGAAGCCTCCATGCGGGATACCACACACAGCAGCGCGCCGTTTTTGCGCCCTTCATACGTGCCCGTCGCCTCCAGCCGGGTGCAGCCGCGATCCATCTCCGTGTGAATCCGGCGGACGATCTCCTCCTGATTCGGGCTGATGATGAGGAACTGCATCGCCGTGTTGAAGCCCTTGATGACGGAATCCATCGTCTTGGTCGAAACGAACAATGCGATCAGCGCGAACAAACCGGCCTGCACGCCGAAGTTCAGCGCCGCGACGACGACGACGATTCCGTCGATGGTAAAGAGCACCATCGGCACGGTGAACATGCTCAGGTGCTCGTGGACGATCATCGCGG
>ERZ1106943.3021-NODE-3021-length-13493-cov-11.400506_pt1 | contig 13493 bp, 10 predicted proteins | sample MGYA00403671_ERZ1106943 | MGnify/ENA primary metagenome ERZ1106943 (study PRJEB35170, sample SAMEA104062427) | human gut metagenome | biome: human gut; feature: human-associated habitat; material: faeces | place: Denmark | collected 2012-06-14 ...
CGCCAGCGATCAGCTTGACAGCGCGGATAGCGTCGTCGTTGCCGGGGATGACGTAGTCGATCTCGTCGGGGTTGCAGTTGGTATCAACGATAGCAACGATGGGGATGTTCAGCTTGCGGGCCTCAGCAACAGCGATGCGCTCCTTGTGGGGGTCAACGATGAACATGGCCTTGGGCAGGGTCTTCATGTTCTTGACGCCGCCGAGGTACTTGTCCAGCTTCTCCATCTCCAGCTCGAGCTTGGCCACTTCCTTCTTGGGCAGCAGCTCGAAGGTGCCGTTCTCCTTCATCTTAGCCAGCTGATCCATACGGTCGATGCGCTTGCGGATGGTGCGGAAGTTGGTCAGCATACCGCCCAGCCAGCGAGCGTTGACATAGTGCATGCCGCAGCGCAGAGCCTCGTCACGGATGGACTCCTGAGCCTGCTTCTTGGTGCCGACGAACAGGATGTCGCCGCCCTCAGCTGCAACTTCCTTCACGTAGTTGTAAGCCTCGTCCAGCTTCTTGACGGTCTTCTGCAGGTCGATGATATAGATGCCGTTGCGCTCGGTGAAGATATACTTCGCCATCTTGGGGTTCCAGCGGCGGGTCTGGTGACCAAAGTGAACGCCTGCCTCGAGAAGCTGCTTCATAGAAACGACTGCCATAGTAAAATTACCTCCAAAATTTGTTTTGCCTCCGCACACCGTGATCCACTGACATATCGGATGCCTGCGGACTGCCCTCCACCCTCTCGGGCACAAAAGGGCATAGTGATGCGTGTGTAATGCTAAGTAATAATAGCACAAACCTCCGGCCGTTGCAAGGGGTTTTCGTGCTTTTTTCTAAAAAGAATCGTAATTTTTCGTCAATCTGCGCCCTCGGCGATGCTCCCGAGGCCCATCCGGCTCAGGGCATAGCCTTTGCCGAACATGAGGTCGTACTGGAGCAGCCAGTGCTCATCGCTCCACTTCTGCTGCAAGGGGGTCAGCTCGTTCGAGGCGGTGCCGTCCTTCTCCAGAATGGTGCCGCGGGTGTTGGCCCGGTAGGCGGCCCGGAGCTGACGGCCAAGGAACTGGAAGTAGGCGGGCTGACGCAGGCCGAACAGCTCCATCATCACCGGCGAAATGTCGTAGGCGGCGATGGTGCCGAGGTCTACCGCGCGGTCAGAATAGTTCGACCACATCAGCAGGGTAGTCTGATGGAGGCGGGGGTCGGCGCTGGAGCCGCTGGCATAGCCGCTGCGGGTGTAGATGTCGTAATTGGAGTCGATGGGATTGTAGTGGTCGCCCCAGAACACGAGGATGACCGGCTCGTCCACCTGCGAGAAGTAGTCCGTCAGCCTGCCCAGCATGGCGTCGGCGTCCCGGATGCCGGTGGCAAAGTCTTCCAGCGCACCCACGGTGCTGGCCTTGAGGCCCGCCGGGGCTTCGGTGACTTTCACCCGCTGGTCGTCGGGGTAGTTATCCTTATTATAATTGGTATGGTTCTGCATGGTGACGGCGTGGAGGAAGACGGGGGCGTCGGACTGGGCCTTCATGGTCTCGTACTGGCCGATGATCTGGTCTGCCATGGAGTCGTCGGTGACGAGGCCGGTGGTCCAGTAGTGGCGGCGCACCTTCTGGACGCCGTGCATCTTCTCGAGGCTGATGAAGTCGTCGAGGCCGAGGTTGGGGTAGGCCGTGTCGCGGCTCCAGTATCTGGCCCAGAAGCAGTGGACCGCCGCCGTCTGATACCCTTCGGTCTTGAGGTAGCTGGGCAGGGCGAACATGGGCTTGGTCACGTGCTGCTGGTAGGGCTTGCTGCCGCTGGGCAGATAGGACACCGAGTAGCCCGTCAGGGCCTCGAACTCCACGTCACAGGTGCCGCCGCCGAAGCTGGGGCTGTAGACCCGGCCATAGGCGCTGGTCTGCTGCAGAGCGTGGAGGTTGGCCGAGACGTCGGTGTCGAACTGGAAGCCGTATTGTTCCAGCTCCGAGACGTCCCAGTAGGACTCGTCCATCACGTAGAGGATGGTGGGCTGCTTCACCTGTTCGTCTGCCGGGGTCTGGGCGGCGTAGGAGCCGGGCCAGGCCGGGCTGGTGGTGTACTTCTCCCCTGCCTCCACGTTGTCGAGGATGGCGTTGATGGCCTCCTCAGAGTAAGTCTCGGGCTTGTCGATCTCCAGATTCGTCAGGTTGGTGAGGAAGCTGGTGATGACGCCGTAATAGCGGTAGTAGCGGTCCTGCATCCATGCGTCGGGCAGGATGCCCAGCGACTGGGTGACGGCAGGCTGCAAAAACACCCCGAAGATGAGGGCGCAGGTGGCCGCTGTGCTGGCCGCGAAGCCCGCCAGACGCTGCACCCACGGCAGCTTCTGACGCCCCCGGTAGAGGAAGAAGGAGCCGACGGTCAGAGCCAGCACCACGACGCCGGAGACGACCATGCTCTTCTGGACGTGGATGCCCGCCGCGGAGGCCACGCCGGCCGCCTCGGACACCTGCATCAAGTCCCACGGGAGGAAGGGCTCGCCCCGGAGCTGGAGGATGTAAAAGTCCACCGTGGCGGGCAGACAGCCCAGCAGGGCCGACAGGAGGGTGGCCAGCGGGGCGAAGCGGGTGAGCCAGTCCACCGCCATCCAGACGAGGAAGAGCAGCCCCCACGCCAGCAGGTAGGCTTCTGGGTGGGGAAAGACATACTGCACAAAGGTATCTCCGCTCAGGGTGCCGCGGGCGATGTACTCGGTGAGCACCAGAAACAGAAGGGTGGCCACAGGCGGAAACAGCAGCCGCGCCCCGTGCAGCCGGAGGGACGCAGCACTCGGATGGTGTGTCATAAAGAAGTTCCTTTCACTTCTGCGTTTTTCTTATTATTTGAGGCGGCAGACTCCGCCCCAGTCCTCTATTATAATCATCCCGCCTCCAAAATCCAGCCCTGACGGACAAAAAACGGGTGAAAATCTTTCATCCGTTCAGCCACTGATGCAATTTATCCAGCAGTCCCCCGTGGGAGGGCGGCGGGGCGGGGATGTCCGTCCGCACGAGGATGGCGTCCAGACCGATGCGCTCGATGTCGGCCCACGGGATGGTCAGGGTCTCGTCCCGGCCCAGCAGCCCGAAGAGCCGGGGCCGCCCCAGCAGAAGCAGGCTCCCGATGCGGGCCGTGTCGGCGTCCAGCTCCACATCGTCCACCCGGCCAAGGCAGGCCCCGTCCTTCAGCTGGACGACTTCCTTGCTGCACAGCTCCCGAAAGGTCATTTCCCCCGCCCCCTTACAGTCCCATCCTATGCCGGGGCGGGCCGGACGATGCAAAAGGGCTGGAAAATACTGCCCCGGATGTGCTATACTGGGCGCAGTGCGATCCCAACTTTTTTTAAAGAGGTATCATCGATGTATAAAAATATCGTGTTCGACTTCGGCGGCGTCATGGTGGATTTCGACCCCCACAAGTACCTCATCGACCTGTTCGGGAACCGGGGGCTGGAAGAGGAGGTCTACGACCTGACCTTCGGCAGCAGAGAATGGCGGCTGCTGGACGCGGGCCGCATCACCCGCCGGGAGGCCAACGAGCGGATGCTCGAGCGGGCCAAGGCCGTGGGCCGGGGCTTCGAGGTGGAGGGCGTGCTGGACGACTGGATGAGTATGCTCCGTCCCCGCCGCCGGATGCAGACGCTGGTGGAGCAGCTCAAGCAGCGCGGCTACTGCGTCTACTACCTGAGCAACATCCCCGAGGACGTGCTGGACCTGCTGATGCGCCGGGACTTTGAGGGCCTCTTCGACGGCGGTGTGGCCTCCTGCGAAGTGAAGGTCAACAAGCCCGACCCCCGCATCTATCAGGCCCTGCTGGACAAGTACCATCTCCGGGCGGATGAGTGCATCTTCATCGACGACCGGGCCGAAAACCTCGTAGCCGCCAGCGCTCTGGGCTTCGGCATCTACGAGATGCACAACGTCGGCACCCTGCTGCGCAGCCTGCCCACCTTCGGCGTCAGCCTCCACTAGAGAAGCCGTTTTCATAAGCATTGCACCCCGCCTACTTCTAACAGCAAAAGACCCCTGCCCGGCTGTCGGGCAGAGGTCTTTTTGTTGCGCAAAGCTTACTTCTTCTCGTAGCTCTGGCAGTAGTGCGGGATGTCCACCTGCTGAGAAGAGCAGGCGCAGCGCTCCGTCACCGTGATCTCGGGCAAGTCACACTTGCAGCTCCCCACGTTGTGGCGGCACTCGCAGACATCACAGCGGACACCTGTGTTTTCCATTCATTCATCACCTCTTTGTCCCTAGGTTGCCCCAAAGACGCGGGATGATGCAGGATGGGCCGATGTTATTTTTTACCAGTTGGCCAGATCAGCGCCCAGCTTGCGGCAGGCAGCCTGAACGTCGTCGTCGGGCGTCTCGTTGCAGATGAGGCCCTCGTCGCTGAACAGCTGTGCGCCGTCCTCTTTGGCGCGCTCGCACCAGTCGCGCATCCACTGGCCGTCGCCCCAGCCGTAGGAGCCGAACAGAGCCACCTTCTTGCCGTTCAGAGAGCCTTCGAGGCCCGCGAACATCGGCTCGAACTCGCTCTCCTCCAGCTGCTCAGCGCCCATGGCCGGGCAGCCGAAGGCCACCACGTCATACTCGCCCAGCTTTGCTGCGTCCATCTCGGCGCAGGGGACGATGGTGGCGGCAGCGCCTGCACCCTCCGCGATGCAGTTTGCCATGGTCTCGGTGTTGCCGGTCGCGCTCCAGAATACGATTGCTACTTTGCTCATAATATTCAGCCTCACTTTTGATTTATTGGGTTAGCTAATTCTAACATTTTGCTCCATAAAAATGCGTCGGAAGCAGACTCAGACGCATCTCTTTGGTTAGATTTCTCTAACCGTCCATAGGATACCACAGCGCCGCTGCTTTGTCAAGCGGTCGCAGAGGCTAACTTTTCCAGAAGTTTTACCCCGCTCTCACCAGCCGGAACGCCGCCGTCAGCACCCCCAGGATGACCGGCTGATGGAGCAGATAGAGCACCAGCGAGTGACGGCCCATCCAGCCCAGCGGCGGGCAGACCGACCGGCGCAGCGGCGCGAGGCGTCCGCGGCCCACGAGGTGGTGGAGGAAGTACCCCGCCCAGAACAGAAACAGCCAGGGCAGCAGCGGGAAATAGTCGGTGGAGAAAAAGCTCTTCGGCATGAAGCCCAGATAGGCCGTGGGGTAGCTGGCGTAGAGGGCCTGCGGCAGGGCCAGACGCCCGCCCGGCAGGTTCCAGAAGCCGTTCATCGTGGGGTAGGTCACCCAGAACAGCAGGGCGCTGACGGCCACGCCCACGGCGGGCGGGACGCGGCGGAGCAGCGGGTCCAGCGCGGCGGTGAGGAGCATGGACGAGCCCAGCAGGGTCAGCACCCCGAACCACACCACGTCCTCGGGCAGGAAGAGCAGGGTGACGGCTGTGACCAGCGCCCCTGCCCCGAAGACGACGGCTCCCCGCCGGAACGGATGATGCCCCAGCGGCAGGCAGAAGCCCGAAAGCAGGATGAAGACCCAGCAGATGCTCTGCTGCCACACAAAGCCCGGGCGTCCGGTGTACCACTTCTGGGCCACGCCGAAGAGGAACACCACGTCCCACATCCCGTGGTAGAGCATCATGCTGATGAGGTCGAGTCCCCGCAGCTCGTCCAGAAGACGATAGCGGGCGGCAGTTTGCAGTTCCATAGAGTCCTCCTTCCCTCTTACGGATAAGACTGGGAAAATTATAGCACAAAAAGACCTCCCTGCAAAGACAGGGAGGCCAAAGGGGTTCAACGCTTACTTCTCATCGCGGGGCAGCAGGCAGTTGAGCAGGATGGCCACGAAGGCAGCCGGCACGATGCCGCTCTCACCGCAGATGAGCTGGACGAACTGGGGGGTGTTGGCAAGGATCTTGGCGTTTGCACCCATGCCGTAGCCCACACCCAGCGCCACAGAGACGATGGTCAGGGTGCGGGGAGTCATCTTCTCCTTGGTGATGAGCTGGATGCCCGACACCACGATGGAGGAGAACATCATGACGGCAGCGCCGCCCAGAACGGCCTGCGGCATGATGGAGATGAGTGCGCCCAGCTTGGGGATGAGGCCGCAGAGCATCAGGAAGATGGCACCGGTGGCCAGTGCGCCCCGGTTGACCACCTTGGTCATGGCCACGAGGCCCACGTTCTGGCTGAAGGAGGTGTTGGGCAGGACGCCGAAGCAGGCGGCGACGGTGGAGCCGAGGCCGTCGCAGATGATGCCGCCGCTCAGCTCCTTATCGGTGGCCTCGCGGCTCATGCCGCCCTCCATGACGCCGGAGATGTCGCCCACCGTCTCCACGGCGGTGACGATGAACATGATCATGACGGGCAGGATGGCGCGGAGGTCGAAGACGATCTTGACCGGCACCAGCTTCGGGATGGCGAACCAGCTGGCCTCAGCGACCTTGTTCCAGTTCAGCACCCATGCTTTGGTGAACTCCACGCCGTCAGCGGTGACGCCGGTGGTGGGCAGGACGAAGCCCATGACGATGGCTGCCAGATAGCCCGCGATGATGCCCACGAGGATGGAGGAAGAGCTGAGGAAGCCCTTGGTCCAGTGCTTGAAGAAGAGGATGACCACCAGCACGAAGACGGCCAGCAGCAGGTTCTCCACCGAGCCGAAGTCCTTGGCTGCGTTGCCGCCGCCGAAGGAGTTGACGCCCACGGAGATGAGGGACAGACCGATGGACAGCACGACCGTGCCGGTGACCACCGGCGGGAACAGCTTGCGCAGGGGCTTCAGAAAGACGCCCAGCACGCTCTCGAACAGGCCGCCCAGAATGGATGCGCCCATCATGGCGCCGTAGGCCGTGACGTCGCCGCCCATGGTGGCAGCCACGCTGTTGAACACGCCCAGAAAGCCCGAGCTGGTACCCATGATGATCGGCACTTTGCCGCCCACAGGGCCGAGGCCGTACAGCTGCACCAGCGTGACGATGCCCGCCACGAACATGGCGTTCTGCAGCAGGCTCACCTGCAGGTCTGCGAACTCACCGCCCGCGAGGCCGCAGGCGCTGGTGATGATGAGCAGCGGGGTGAGGTTGCCCACGAACATGGCGAACACGTGCTGCAATCCCAGCGGGACAGCGTGGCGCAGCGGCATTTTCGCCTCAAACTCATATGCCGAATTTTCCAGTTCAGCGCTTTTTATCATATCCTGGCTCCTTTACTTCACTTCAGGTTTTTGTAACAAGCATAGAAAATTATAGCAGACCGGAACCGGGAACGGTAGGGCTTTTTCGAGTTTTTATTCATATTTTCGTCATAAGTCGTACTTCTTCCTCCTCCGCAAGCCAAAGCCTCTCCCCTTGGGAGAGGTGGCACGGCGTCAGCCGTGACGGAGAGGGCAAGCCCGTCTCCCGGGAGCCGCCATGCAGCGATAAGCTATCTCTTTGGCAGAGCGATGCTATCGCTGCGCCTGCGATTCTTCGTCAGCGTCCTTGCCCTCTCAGTCACCTTCGGTGACAGCTCCCCCAAAGGGGGAGCCTTTGGCAGGCCGGGTAACTTTCCACTGGACGCCTGAGGCTCGACAGGACGCAAAAGGGCGGGCCTTGCTACAGAGGGCAGGCTTCCCTTCGTACAACCTCTCAGTCTCACTCCGTTCGACAGCTCCCCTAGTAGGGGAGCCTCTGGCGAAACCGTTCACTTTGCGGGGACTGCCAAGGCCTCCCCTCGCTAGGGGAGGTGGCATCGCGTCAGCGATGACGGAGAGGTTGTACTAAGACAGCGCCTTCCCTTTGTAGGAAAGTCCGGCTCGTGGCATCGCTTCCTGTATCTTTTTGTTGAAGTTTATGGTATACTTATTTTGCGGCCTTGCCCGCGCATTGACACCTGATCAACAGGACGGTGTGTGGGAAAAAACCCTGCTGCTGTTGCAGAAGAACTTATTTTTTCAAACTCTATGCCGACAAGCTGGAAAAACGGCGCTTTACCCAGAATGTCCAGCCGCAAAAAATTGCGGACTACTTTGGCATTACCGTTGAAGAGCTTATGGGCACAAAAAAAGAGCCCGCCGGGATGGGCGAGCTCGACAAACAGATGCAGGAAATTGTGGAGTTGCTTTTTGTTGTATCTATAATTTTATGTTACAACAGCCATAAGCTGAAATCCAGAGGAAAGAGGAACATCGAATGAAAATTACAGAAAAATGCAAAGTTATTGTGGCGAGCAGCCTTGTGGCCGCTCTGATGACAGGTACTGCATTGCCCGCGCTGGCCGCCAGCCCCGCCGGGGACGTTCCTTTTGCGGTGCTTGCGCAGCAGAATAGTGCTGTAACGCCGGAGCAGGTAGAAGCGCTGATCAGCCAGATCGGTACTGTCACGCGCAGCAGACGCGCGGCAATCGTGGCCGCTTTGGATGCCTATAACCAGTTGGATGATGCAGGAAAAGCTGCTGTCACCAATTTTGGTGTGCTGGCAGAAGCACAGCAGATTCTTGGTATTCAGGATGCACTTGCAAAGTGCAATGTCAACTACGATGCAGTAGAAGACTGCTGGGCGATTACAACCCCGCATGATGACAGCATCGATAAGCGCAAGACGTGTGGCATTGGCCCCAACCTTTATATCTGGGACAAGGGGAACACGATTGTTTTCTGGGAAGATTTTACTTACATGGGCTCTTCCGAGCTGGATATCGATGACATCATTCTGCGCGGTGGAGATTATAAGTACACTTACATTTGCGATTATGATAACTCCGGTTATGGATACGACAAAGAGCTTGGTAAATGGTTTGCATGGGCCACCTTTGAAATGGAAGACAGTGAAGTCGAATGGTTGCGAAACCTTTTGAGTGCCGATACCGTTATCATGCGTTTCGAGGGAACGGATTATAGCAAGTTTGATTACACATGGACGGTGCAGGACCGGCAGGCAATCACCGATATTATTGACCTCTATCATCTTCTGAAAGCAGTTACACCGGAAGTGCGTGAAAAAGCACTGCGTAACTAATACGTTCGGCCTAGGGAATAGAAGCTTGGAAGAAAAAGTCTCTTCATGCCAGTGAACAGGAGCGTTCCCGATGTGGCGCAGAAGAGAAAAGACTGGAACGGCCTTATATCTGGATTCAAGGCAAGTGACCTTGTGTTTCTGGATGAAAGCGGATGCAATACGGATATGACAAGAAGGAGCCCGGGTTGCGGCTCCTCCCTGCTTCCGCCGCTGGCGGCGGTCGTCGCCGTTGCAAGTGGCTTGACCGGTACAACGATGACCGTAAGCCCAACTAAATGAAAAGCCCCCTTGGAGGTAGCGACTCCGAGGGGGTTTTTCCTTTTTGGGGTGACGATCTTGACCCTTGACATTCCTGACTTTAGTATATCCGATTCCCCGCAAAAGTCAAGCGCTGTGCAGAAAGTTTACAACTTCGCTCACACCCCCGGCACAAGCAGTCTCCGCGCCTCGTCGAGGCGGGCGGTGGTGTCGGGGAGGTCGTTGGCGGCCAGCATCTGGCCGGGCGAGACGTGGTAGCGCCGGGCGATGGCGAACAGCTCCTCCCCCGGCTGGGCGTAGCAGATGCGGAGCGACACCTCCGGGTCGGCGGGGGCCAGGGGGTCGCCCAGCTCCACCGCCCCCACGAGAGAGGCCGTCTGCCGCGCCAGCACCGCGCCCTCGGCCCGGACGGTGAGGGACACATCCAGCGCACCGCCTGCGCTGGCGCATTGCAGGTCCTGAACGCTCAGCCAGCACTCGGGGTAGGCGTCGGTGTCGGGCGGGAGGTCGGCGGGGAGGGGCAGGGCGTAGTCCAGCGCCTTTTCGTAGCACTCCATCTCCCCGAGGGTGTTTTCCGCAAAGGCCGACACCACGGCCCGGGCCGTCAGGACGGCTCTCCCCTCCTGCCGCCCATCTCGAATAAGGCTCACCGGCCCGAAGGACGCGAAGCAGGCTAAAATATGCGCTCCGGCGTCGGGCAGAGGGCCGGAGCCCCGCAGCACCGTCGTCTCGTCCAGCGCGCAGAGCAGCGACTCGGTGGCGAGAGTCTGGGGCGTGAGGGTCGTCTCGAAGCGGGTGGAGAAGGCATCGGCCACGCATTGGAGCTGGTAGGGACGCCAGCCGCTCAGCCGCAGCATCGCCGTGGCCGTGAGGGTGGTGGAAGCCGCGCCGTCCTCGGTGGTCTCCCCTTCCGCCGCCGCAAAGCCCACCGGCTCCAGCACGCAGAGGCAGCGGCAGTCCTCGCTGAGGCCGTCTGCATCCAGGATCTGGTTGAAGGGCAGGTCGGCGGTCTGGCTGCGGAGGGCGGCGTCCCCTTCGGCCCGCCATCCGCAGAGGACGTGCAAGACCCCCTTCGCCACGGCCTTGCCCTGCATCCGCTTCAGCTCTTTCACCTCGGCGGTGCCGGTGATGTCGAGGATGGCGGCGGGGGGCTTCGGGAAGGTCAGCGCCCCCTCGATGGTCACGAGCTTTTCGAGGGTGGCGGCCCGCCGCACCCCTGCCAGCGTGACCGGCTTCTGCTCGATGCCGCCCTCGCTGAGGGCCGTGATGACCTCGGTGGACAGCTGGGCGTGGACGCTCACCACCAGCCCGTAGGCCCCCCGCACCTCGATGCGGCGGGGGTTGACGGCCCGGCAGTTGAGGTATTCGGTCTGGCCCTCGACGCAGGCTGTCCACGCCGTGGCCGCGAAAGAGGGCAGCTCGAGGGCCTTGGTGAAGGGCAGCTTCTGCTCGGTCTGGCACAGCCCCGCCCCCTCTTCGCCCTGATAATACACGGTACAGCGCAAATATCCTTCCAGCGTCAGCCGCCCGGGGGCCAGCTGCTTTTGCAGCACCACCGGCTTTGCGAAGCACTTGACGATGCGCTGCACCGGCGGCAGATAGTCCGAGATCAGTAGTTCGGTCTCGAGGGGCAGCTCCGCCTTGGCGGTGCAGTCCGCACCCGCCGCAGGCAGAACGTCCCGGAACACTTTCAGCTCCATGGTGATGCTCCTTTCCTGTCCTTGCTCTGATGAGAGTGTATGCGGAGCAAAGCCGGGCTATGCCCTGCGCCAGCCCACAGGCGCAAAAAGGCCCCCTCGGGGCGGCTGCTCCGAAGGGGGCGGAAGGGTTATTTCAAGAAAAGGGTGTGTAAAGCAGAGCTTGGCATCAGCTGTGTTACCAAATTATAACCATTGCGGCGTAGGTTTTTCCGTTTTTCTGGAATGTACCGGCGTATAGTTCAGCGTTATTTATATGGAGTTTGTTCAATTGACCTTTTAAGAAAGAATACTTTGTCAGACGAGAGTCATAGGAAGGCACACCAGTATCAGGATCAGGCCCTCGATCCTTATAGCCACCTACGTAAATCATCCTGTGACCCGAATCAGTAACCGCTGTCCCGCTGGAGGAAGGCCACTCCATCACGTCCACGCATAACTGCTGGTTTGACTTCAATTTGTCTTTCGCGATGGAATCGAGCGCATCATCTATAGCCGGCTTGTTCACCAACTCGCCGTCGAAGAGCCATTCCGCATCAAATTTTTTTGCCACTTCCTCAAGCGTCTCCTTGGCTCTGGCGCTTGCTGTGGTTTCAGAAAGACCCAAATACGCCTTGAGCTTATTTTCAAGCTCCACGGACTCCGTCACAAGGCTCTTTTCGTTGCCCCGGGAGGCGCTGCCGCCGCCGCCAAAGAACCAGTCGTAGAGGTCCTCCAGCGGTGCGCAGGCGGTGAGGGTCACTGCGGTCATCACGCCCGCGAGGGCGAGGGCAAGGAATTTTTTCCGTTTCATGGTCGTATCCTCCTTTTTCCAGGGTGTTTTTGATACTTCCATTATAGCACCCCCCCCCTATGCAAGTGCCATTCGCGCAGGTTTTGGGGCGATTCACGCAGAAAAAAGCCCCCGGGGAGGTCGCAACTCCTTGGGGGCTTGGCATTTATTGTATCTTTTTGGCGAATTATATGATATAATAGTCCTGCGGCTCGTCCCGCCCAATCTACCAAGGATGGGAGAAGGGGGGTGTCGCCTTATGGCGTATATTTTTACATTTGTACTGTCCGTCGCAGCGAATGTAGCGTCCTACTACATCTGCAAGTGGCTTGACGGATGGCTGAAGGGCCGTAAGCACTAAAAAGGACCCCCTTTCGGAGATAGCAGCTCCGGGAGGGGGTCTTTCCTTTGGGTGTGCCGATGGCGTATTTGCTTTTACATTTGCTATTTTTATTATATGCCATTCTCCCCAAAAGTCAAGCACCGTGCGGAAAGTTTGCAGTCACTCTTCTCTTGGCATCTCCTGTATCTTTTTGGCGAATTATATGTTATAATGGCTTTGCGGCCTTGCCCGCCCATTTATTCGGGAGGGGAGGTGAGAAAAATGGAAAGTATTCTTTCTTTTATACTGTCTGTCGGAGCAAATGTAGCAGCTTACTATATTTGCAAGTGGCTTGATGGATGGTTCATTGGCCGTAAGCACTAAATAAAGAAGACCCCCTTTCGGAGATGGCGCTCCGTGAGGGGGTTTTCTTTTGCTTTGGTGAGAACAATGGAAAGTATCGTTCTTTCTTTTATACTTTCATTATATGCCATTCTCCCCAAAAGTCAAGCGCTGCACAGAAAGTTTACAGTCACTCTTCTCTTGGCATCTCCTGTATCTTTTTGGAGAATTATATGTTATAATGGTTTTGCGGCCTTGCCCGCCCATTTATTCGGGAGGGGAGGTGAGAAAAATGCCTAGTATTACCACTTTTATGCTGTCCGTCGCAGCAAATGTAGCATCTTACTACATCTGCAAGTGGCTTGACGGATGGTTCACGGGCCGTAAGCACTAAAAAGAAGACCCCCTTTCGGAGATAGCAGCTCCGGGAGGGGGTTTTCTTCTTGGTGAGTCAAATGACTAGCTTGATTACCACTTTTATTGTCTTTATTATATGCGCTTTTTCCAAAAAAGTCAAGCATCACGCAGAAAGTTTACAAGCGCCCTCTCCGACCTTTTATTTATGATACTTCATCCCCGCGTTGATGGTGCAGGCGCGGTAGATCTGTTCGGTGAGGACAAGGCGGGCCAGCTGGTGGGGCATCGTGATGCGGCCCATGCTGAACCGGAGCGCCGCCGCGCGCTTGACCTCGTCCGAGAGGCCGTGGGACGAGCCGATGACGAACGCCACGTCTCCCGCGCCGCTGTTTGCGCGGTCGGCGAGGAACTGCGCCAGCTCCTCGGAGGAGATCTGTTTTCCCTCGATGCACAGGGCGACGATGGCCGCGCCCCTGCGGACGCTGCCGAGGATGGCTCTGCCCTCTTTGTCCAGCGCCTTTTTCACCACGGCGTCGGAGGCGTTCTTCTCTTCGATTTTTTCTTCCGGCAGCTCGACGATGCGAAAAGACGCAAACGCCGCCAGACGCTTCTGGTATTCGGCCACGCCCTCGGCGAAGTATTTCGCGTTGAGCTTGCCGACGCAGATCAGGTCGATATTCTGCATGGTTATCGTTCCTCTTTTGTGTGGGATCTCGCGCTGGTGGCGCGGGGCTGGTTTTTTCTTTCGGTCAAATGGCTTTGCGCTCCGCGCGGGCCAGAGGTAGGGAGGGGTGTTTCGAATCCCCCCTCCCTAC
>ERZ1106943.3024-NODE-3024-length-13476-cov-2.619179_pt1 | contig 13476 bp, 11 predicted proteins | sample MGYA00403671_ERZ1106943 | MGnify/ENA primary metagenome ERZ1106943 (study PRJEB35170, sample SAMEA104062427) | human gut metagenome | biome: human gut; feature: human-associated habitat; material: faeces | place: Denmark | collected 2012-06-14 ...
ATCCCCAATTTCCCCACTTGGACCCTCCGCTATACTTAGTCCCCAGCATGGGCGTAACATAGTCCATCGCCTGTGCCAACACGACCAGCAATCCCCACACGACCAACTCCGTAACCGTAAATTCCGCATAACCCGTAAAATGCAGCAGCCACAAAGCCAAATACGCCACCGGCGGCCCCGGCAAGACCGGCAAAAAACACCCCGCCAATCCCACCAACAAACAGATAACGCCTAGTATAACCAATAAGATATCCATACAATCACTCTTTACAATAATCCTTTATTTCACCAATTCTCCTTATTAATCAAATTCACCACAACTTTCACCATCATATCTTTTTCCTCCGTCCGACTTTCCGCAATCATCAAGGTTAAAGCGACCAATGTATTATCGGCGATACGTTTCGTTCCATCCGGATTATATAAGATTCCATTATTATCGAGAAACCACAAGAAAAGCGTTGCGGCTATACGCTTATTACCATCGCTGAACGAATGATTTTTTGTAACCAGATAAAGAAGCATAGCCGCTTTTTCCTCTACCGATGGATAAAGATCCTCCCCTCCAAAAGTTTGGTAAATCTGTCCGATAGAGCTTTTGAAAGAACCGTCTTTCTCGTTTCCGAATAAATTACTTCCACCAAATTTACTTTTCAATCCTTGGATAGCCAACATCGCATTTTCATAGGTAGCCTTAAACCGTTGCTCATTTGTCGTCGAATGAATATCCAATTGCTGATAGTCATACTTATCCAGTGTATCTAAGGCATAGGTATAGTCTACAACCACATCTAGTAACGTACGGCTTTCATCTGAGGAAAGAACCTCCTGACTCTTAACTGTACGACCGAGGACTTGTACAAGCAGCTTCAGTTCGTCGTATTTTTGTTGGGTCAGTTGTTTATTGACAGCGTAGCCTTTGACAAGGTATTCTTTTAGGATTTTATTCGCCCAGATACGGAATTGCGTACCACGCTTAGACTTGACACGATAGCCGACTGAGATAATGACATCAAGACTATAAACCCCAGTAGGCTTGTATTTGGAAAAAGTATTATGCAAAATTTGCATATTACTCATTTCCTCAAGTTCTCCTTCTTTAAAAACATTTCTGATATGCCGAGCTATTACCGATTGATCCTTTTGAAAAAGCTCCGCCATCTGCGCTTGCGTAAGCCATACTGTATCATTCTCCAATTTCACGTCAATTGAAGTCTCACCATCGGCTGTCCGATAAATAACGATCTTGCCATTTTCCATACGTTTCAGTTTTTAGGATATATAAATAGACAAAGATACAAACATTTCCCACCCTTAACTGTTTTGCTAAAAGCTAAATCTAAACATATATATTTATGCACAAACATTTACGCCTGACATGTTATGCTTTGTTGTGCTTGCTGGTGCCGATCGGGGTAATGGCGCAGACAGAGCATACGTATTTAGACCGTGCCCTACCCGGATCATGGTCTGAGGAAGGGAGTGATTTCCAGCAGACACTTCCCGTAGAAGATAATTGGTGGAGAAATTTTAAGGACCCGTTACTGGACTCGCTGATAGAAGTAGCCGTGAAACAAAACTATTCCGTGCAAATGGCGATGGATAGGATCGCCATGGCGAAAGCCAACCTGCGGTCGGCACAAGGAAGCTACTCGCCCACCCTAGGGCTTTCCGCCGGATGGACACGGCAACAAAGTAGCGGCAATATCAATCAGGTACCCAAGGCGATCACCCAATATTCCAGCGCTACCGTAGATATGAACTGGGAGGTGGACGTATTCGGGAGTATCCGGAACCGGGTGAAAGCGGAGAAAGAGAATTTCGCCGCCTCGAAAGAGGAATACAACGCCGCCATGGTCTCCCTTTGCGCTCAAGTAGCCTCCTCCTATATCAATATGAGGGAACTGCAACAAGAGGTAAAGGTAGCGCAACAGAACTGCCGCTCCCAACAGACGGTCGTACAGATCACCCAGAAACGGTATGAGACCGGGCTAGTCTCCAAACTGGACGTAGCGCAGGCGCAATCCGTATACTACAGCACGAAAGCCTCCCTACCGATGCTGGAGGCCGGTATCATCCAATACGCGAACTCCTTGGCGATCTTGCTAGGCCTGTACCCTTCCGATCTACAAAAGATCATGGAGACAGACGCTTCCTTGCCGGAATATATCGAGCCGGTCGGTGTAGGGCTACCGGCAAACCTGTTGCTACGCCGTCCGGATGTACGTGCGGCAGAACGGCAGGTCAATGCGCTTGCCGCCTCGCTCGGGGCCTCTAAGTCCGATTGGTGGCCGAAAGTATTCGTGAAAGGCTCGGTCGGTTTCGCCTCCCACGACTTCGACAAGCTGGCGAATCATAATAGCTTGACCTATGAGATCGCCCCTACCCTTACGTGGAACTTCTTCCAAGGCACCCAGAAGATACAGGCTACCCGGTTGGCGAAAGCCCAGTTGGACGAGTCGATCCGGCAATTCAACCAGACCGTGCTTACCTCCGTACAGGAAGTGGATAACGCCATGAGCTCGTACAAGAACTCGATCAAGCAGATCGTAGCCCTCCGGGAAGTGGTAAACCAAGGAAAACAGACCTTGGATCTTTCCCTAGACCTCTATAAGCAGGGCCTTACGCCTTTCCAAAACGTACTGGACGCGCAACGCTCCCTCCTCACCTACCAGAACCAATTGACACAGGCTCAAGGTAGCTCCCTACTGAACTTGATACAGCTTTATCAGTCATTGGGCGGAGGATGGAATCCTATGTAGGCCGTTCGATCCGATCGAACAAAAGCCCACTCAAACAATTAATATAAATAATCATTAAAGACAAAAGATATGAAGACATTTGTTTACATAGGGATTATCGGAGCCTCCGCCTTATTACTGGCGTCTTGCAAGGGGAAAAGCAAGCCGATGGAAACGCCCGTGCCCTCCATAAGCGTATCCACGCCGATCGTGAGGGACATTACCTTGACGAAAGAATACCCCGGATACCTTAGTTCACAACTGAAAGTAGACTTGGTAGCCCGTGTCAACGGATACTTGCGTACCTCTTACCTCAAGGCCGGAAGCCGGGTGAAGAAGGGCGATCTTATCTTCGTGATCGAACCGGACACCTATCAAGATAACGTCACCCAAGCCGAGGCTTCCGTAAAGACCTCCAAAGCCCAGCTGGAATATGCACGCAGCAACTACGAGCGTATGAAGGAGGCGGCTAAGAGCGGCGCCGTAAGCCAGATACAAGTGATCCAAGCGGAGGCTACCGTATCGGAGTCTGAGGCTGCCGTGAAGAACGCCGAGGCGGAATTGAATACCGCACGGACCAACTTGAGCTATTGCTATATCCGTGCGCCTTTCGACGGTGCGGTTACCCGGGCCAGCTACGATATAGGTAATTACATCAACGGAGCCGTCCAGCCGGTTACCTTGGCCACCTTATACAAGGACGACTTGATGTTCGCCAATTTCAATATCGAGGATAACCAGTTCATGAAGATGATGCTGGAAGCCGCCCGCAACGATAGCACCGTGAAACTTCCGACCGAGATCCTCGTCAGCATAGGCAAGGATGGCGGCAATGCGTATACGGGCCGGCTGGATTATCTATCCCCCAATATCGACCTATCGACCGGTACCCTGAACGTACGTGCCAATCTGGATAACCCGAAGCATGTATTGAAGAGTGGCTTATACGTCACTATCACCCTGCCGTATGCCGAGCAGCCGGATGCGGTCTTGGTTCGCGACGCCTCGATCGGTACCGACCAATTAGGGAAGTACCTTTATATCGTGAACGACTCCAATGTCGTACGATACCGTCCTATCGAAGTGGGGCAACTGGTAGACGATACGCTTCGCCAAGTGACCGCCGGTATCGGCCCCAAAGATCCCTATGTCACTTCTGCCCTGCTTAAGGTACGGGATGGCATGACTATCAAACCTATAAAATAAGCAAGCTATGGTAAAGTTCTTTATTAACAGACCGATATTCGCCACGGTACTTGCTCTGATCATCGTCGTAGCGGGTTTGGTCACCCTCAATATATTACCGATCGCCCAGTATCCGGAGATCACGCCGCCTACCGTACAGGTATCCGCCGTTTATCCCGGGGCGGACGCACAGACCGTAGCGCAGACCGTAGGTTTACCGATCGAGCAACAGGTAAACGGCGTGGACGGTATGCTTTACATGAGTTCAAACTCCTCCAGTTCGGGGGCTTACTCCCTAACGATCACCTTCGCCGTGGGAACGGATATCGACATGGCGACCGTCATGGTGCAAAACCGGGTGAGTATCGCCCAGAGCAGCTTGCCGGAACCCGTGATCGTACAAGGTATCACCACCCGCAAGCAATCCTCCAATATTGTGATGATGCTTACCCTAAGTTCCAAGGATTCCATTTACGACGGGTTGTATTTAAGTAATTACGCCACCTTAAATATGATAGACCAGCTAACCCGCCTGCCGGGTGTAGGCTCGGTACAGGTAATGGGAGCCGGAAACTATAGCATGCGTATCTGGCTAGACCCGGAGGCGATGCGTATCCGTAACTTGACGCCGGACATGGTCTATCAAGCCATATCCACGCAAAACGCCCAAGTATCCGCCGGTTACGTAGGCCAACCGATTCTACGGGCGGATAACCCCTATCAATATACCTTGACCGTGAAAGGACGGTTGACGACACCGGATGAGTTCGGCAATATTGTCCTTAAGACCGGGCAAGGTGGCAAGATCCTGCGATTGAAGGATATCGCCCGCATAGAGTTGGGCAGCTCCTCTTACAACGTGGTCTCTAAATTAAGCGGACAGCCGACTGCTGCGATAGCGATCTACCAGTTGCCGGGCTCCAACTCCTTGGATGTATCGAAGGTGGTAAAGGCCAAGATGAAAGAATTAGGCAGTTCCTTACCCGAAGGCGTGGAATACAAAGTGACCTTGGATACGACAGAGGTGATCGACGCCTCCATCCATGAGGTGCTTATCACATTCTTGGAGACAACCTTGCTGGTGGTCTTGGTCATCTTCTTATTCTTACAGAATTTCCGGGCGGTAGTCATCCCGTTCATTACGATTCCGGTCTCATTGATCGGTACGCTGGCGGTCATGGCGGCTTTAGGCTTCTCCATTAATACGTTGACCTTATTCGGCTTGATTCTGGCGATAGCGGTGGTGGTAGACGACGCCATCGTGGTGGTAGAGAACTCCACCCGGCTCCTCGATACCGGGAAATATACGGCCCATGAGGCGGTATCGAAGGCCATGGATGAGATCGTAGGGCCTATCGTGGGCGTGGTATTGGTATTATTGGCGGTATTTATCCCGACAACGTTTATCAGCGGTATCTCCGGGCAGCTCTATAAGCAATTCGCCTTGACAATCGCCGCCGCTACCGTATTAAGCGGATTTAACTCGCTTACGCTTACGCCCTCGCTTTGCGCCCTTTTCTTGGAGAAGAATACGGAAGAACCAAAATTCTTCCTCTTCAAAGGATTCAATAAGGTATACGGAAAGACTCAGAAGATGTACGACTCGATCGTGGAGCGGATGCTGAAACGACCGGGAGCGGCGATGATCGTTTACGGTATCATCACGGCGGTAGCGGTTATCTTGTTTATGCGCTGGCCGACAACCTTTATACCCGAAGAGGATGACGGCTATTTCCTAATCGTATCCCAATTACCCCCGGCGGCGAGCTTGAACCGGACGGAGGCGGTCACCAAGCAGATCGACGAGATCCTAAAGACATACCCCGAGGTGAAATCATTCATCAGCGTTAGCGGATTCTCCGTGATGGGTGGAGGGGAGCAATCCAATACGGCCACCTTCTTCGTGATCCTAAAGAACTGGAACGAACGTAAAGGTAAGGAGCATACGGCAGAGGCCGTGACCAACCGTTTCAACCGGGAGGCATCGGCTATCCAAGAAGCGCAGGTATTCGGTATGGTACCGCCAGCTATCCCGGGGTTGGGCGCTTCGGGCGGCTTGCAACTGCAATTGGAGGATCGTAAGAACCTAGGTCCGACGGAGATGCAGCATGCCGTGGAGACATTGCTGGCCAGCTACCGCTCGAAACCGCAATTGCTGAACCTTTCTTGTATGTATCAGGCCAATACCCCGCAGTATCTACTGAAGATAGACCGGGATAAGGTGCAGATGCTCGGTCTTCAGTTGAATCAAGTATTCTCCACGCTCAGCTATTATATGGGAGCGGCGTACGTGAACGATTTCGTGGAGTTCGGACGTATTTACCAAGTTAAGATCGAGGCGAACGGAGAGGCGCAGAAAGTGATCGATGATGTACTCCGTTTGAGTCTGGCGAATAGTAAAGGAGAGATGGTACCCTTCTCCTCTTTTATCGAATTAGACGAGCAATTGGGATTAGACCAGATCAACCTATATAATATGTATTCATCGGCGGCTATTACTTGTATCGCCAACCCGAAATATAGTTCCGGAGAAGCGATCCTAGCGATGGAGGAGCTGATACAGGAACAATTAGGTGATAATTTTGGATATGAATGGACCTCGGTCGCTTATCAAGAGACGAAAGCAGGATCTACGACGGTGATTATTTTCGCCATGGCGTTGCTAGTCGCTTTCTTGGTTCTCTCGGCTCAATATGAGAGCTGGACAAGTCCGTTGGCGGCTATCATGGGTTTGCCGATCGCCTTGTTGGGAGCTATTATCGGCTGCTGGGTGATGGGGGTTCCGGTAAGCGTATATACCCAGATCGGTATTATCTTATTGATCGCCTTGTCCGCCAAGAATGGTATCTTGATCGTAGAGTTCGCCCGGGATTTCCGAAAGGAAGGTAATCCGATACGGGATTCCGCCTTGGAAGCCGGACACGTTCGTTTACGTCCGATCCTGATGACCTCGTTCGCCTTTGTATTGGGTGTCATGCCTTTGCTTTTCGCTACCGGAGCGGGAGCGGCCAGCCGTATATCCTTAGGTGCGGCGGTAGTATTCGGTATGGCTATCAATACGATATTCGCCACGATGTTCATCCCTAACTTCTATGAACTGATGCAGACCATCCAAGAGAAATGGCTGGATAAAGGAAAGAAGACGGATGTTACGCCTAAACAATAGAAAGTTTCCAATCCTCTAATGAGGCAAAAAGAGAATAGCCATGGGTTTAGCCATGGCTATTCTTTTTTACTCCCTTCAAATACATTATTATATATTCTATGATTGGAATTAGGCGATTCCCAACAACTCTACCTCAAATATTAATGTGGAGAAAGCAGGGATCGGACCCGAGGCACGATTACCATAACCAAAATTGTAAGGGATATAGATTATCCATCTATCCCCTACCCGCATTTCTTGAAGAGCCAATTGCCAGCCTTCAATCACTTGGTTCAAGCGAAAGGCTTCCGGGCAACCCCGTTTCCATGAGTTATCAAATTCCCTTCCGTTAATCAACGTTCCTTTATAATGTACGGAAACTACGCTTTCCCGATTAGGAGAGACTTTGCCTGTACCCGCTTGTATTACCTTATATAATATACCACACGGTAATGTCCGGATTCCCTCTTCCGAAGCGATCTCGTCCAAATACAATAGATTCTTCTCTTTGTACTCCTCTTTTCTACTCATATATATTACATTATCTTACATTTAGCTCCGCAAATGTAGCAAATAGAAATAGAAACGCAATGGCATGGTAACACAATAGACATGCCAAACGTTCAAATACTATCATTATATGAATCTGATTCCCGCTTTTTTTATCATAGATCAAGAAAACATAGGAATCCGCAAAAAACATGCTATAAAACATACCACGTATGGAATAACGCCGTATATTTGTGTCGTAAAACATAATTGTAAAGCAAATATGGTAAAGAGATTGTTTAAACGTTACATCGATTTGCTAGGGTTTCAACCTTGGACAATTTGGGTTTACCGCATGTGGTAAACCTCACGATGAAAAAGAGGAAGGTTTAGGTTAAGGTTATCAGAAGTCCGGGATTAGGTTAGTAATAGGTTAAAAGGTTAAAGGTTTAGGTTTTCAATTCATTCGTTACTCGGACTTCAAAAGTTATGTGAGATTTAGAACGTGTCGAAAGGCACAGATTTATTAATTAAAAAGAAAATGAGCTATGAAAAGTTTTATTAGACATTTTTTGGATAGCTGCTTGAGATCACTCGCTGCTATCGGTCAGTCGGAGTTAACGAAATGGGGTTACAATAAATAAGTAACACCCCATTTTACCGGGAAGGTGAACATTTGATTTTTTCAAACCATACCGCGGTTGCTTGGCATCTTACCAGACAACCGCTTTTTTGTATCCATACCTTTTAAACAAGGTATCTTAGTTTCATAGAGAAAGTATCCTAAGTTCATTGGCGAAGTATCTTAGGTGTATGGGGCGATGAAACTAAGATACTTTTATAACTCATGCGCCTATCCCCACTGAGTTTCTACTACCCGTCTATATATTTATAGATATTAACTATTTGACAACTGTCTAACAACATCTTATTTTTGTTAGGAAGTTAAAAACAATTGTTGTTTCTAAACAGTTTTATTTAAAGATTACTTTATCTAAAATTCTTTATTGCGACATAAAAACTAAAGTTATGGAAGACAAAAAACTAACTGCCGCCAACGGGCGCCCTGTTGCGGACAATCAGAACGTACAAACAGTGGGGCCACGTGGCCCGATGGTATTACAAGACCCTTGGTTCATTGAGAAGCTAGCGCACTTCGACCGTGAAGTGATCCCAGAAAGACGCATGCACGCCAAAGGTTCCGGCGCATTCGGTACCTTTACCGTTACACATGATATCACAAAGTATACGAAAGCGGCTATTTTCAGCGAGGTAGGCAAGAAAACTGACTGCTTTGTCCGTTTCTCCACCGTAGCCGGAGAGCGCGGAGCAGCCGACGCAGAGCGTGATATCCGTGGATTCGCCATGAAATTCTACACAGAGGAGGGTAACTGGGACTTGGTAGGCAACAACACCCCCGTATTCTTCTTGCGTGATCCCCTAAAGTTCCCGGACTTGAATCATGCGGTCAAACGTGACCCGAAAACGAATCTACGAAGCGAGGATAACAACTGGGATTTCTGGACTTTGCTTCCCGAGGCCCTGCATCAAGTAACGATTACGATGAGTTCTCGCGGCATTCCTTACTCTTATCGACATATGCATGGTTTCGGTAGCCATACGTACAGTTTTATCAACAATAAGAACGAACGTATCTGGGTGAAGTTCCATCTCAGAACCCTGCAAGGTATCAAGAACTTGAGTGACGAGGAAGCGGCTGCGATCATCGCCAAGGATCGTGAATCCCATCAGCGTGATTTGTTCGAGAGTATCGAGCGTGGGGACTTCCCGAAATGGAAATTCCAGATCCAATTGATGACTGAGAAGCAGGCCGAGACCTATCCGATCAACCCGTTCGACCTCACGAAAGTATGGCCGCATAAGGACTTCCCGTTAATGGATGTCGGTATTCTCGAGTTGAACCGTAATCCGGAGAATTATTTCCAAGACGTGGAGCAAGCCGCATTCAACCCGATGAATACTGTCGAAGGTATCGGCTTCTCCCCAGACAAGATGTTACAAGGTCGTCTATTCTCTTATGGCGACGCCCAGCGTTACCGCCTTGGCGTGAACCTAGAGCAGATCCCAGTGAACAAGCCCCGCTGTCCGTTCCATGCCTATCACCGTGACGGAGCGATGCGTGTAGACGGAAACTATGGAGCTGCAAAGGGTTACGAACCTAACAGCTTCGGCGAATGGAAAGACTCTCCCGAGAAGAAGGAACCGCCTTTGAAAGTACACGGGGATGTTTATAATTACAACGAGCGTGAGTATGATGATGATTATTACAGCCAACCGGGTGCCTTATTCCGTTTGATGCCGCCAGAAGAGCAACAGTTATTATTCGGAAATACCGCCCGTGCGATGGGTAACGCCCAACTGTTCATCAAGCAACGCCACGTACGCAATTGCTACAAGGCAGACCCTGCTTACGGTAAGGGAGTAGCTGAAGCTCTAGGAATCAGCTTGGAAGAGGCCTTGAAAGAAGACCGATAAAGTAGTAAGGCTACGATAGAAAGCGATAAAAGAGAGATAACCCCAGTAATCCTATGGATGAACAGGTTATCTCATTCTTTTTTAGTAGGATAAGAGAGGATATGCCATGAGACCCCGATACTGATAAGCCCTAACAAAGCTTTCACCCACCAATAGCCGACTAGCAAAAGGGAAGTAATGATCGTAGATAGCCACATGATAGCGATCGTGATAATCTTGGAACGCAAAGGAATAGCCTTATCTTCCACAAAGCCCTTAATATGCGGCCCGAAATAACGATTGCTCATCACCCGGTTATAAAGTCTCTCCGAGCTACGGACATAAAACCAACAAGTCAGTAACCAAAAAGGAGTGGTCGGGAGCAAAGGGACAAAGATGCCGATCGCTCCCAATATGAGAAAAAATGTTCCTAACGTAATGTATATGATACGTCTCGTCCCGTTCATCAGCCAACCGTATATTCTGCGATTTGCTTGAAACCGTTCAAGAAGTCCGTTATATTCATCCGTTTCTTTCCGGCAAGTTGCAAGGAATGCAATCGAAGGAAACCATCCTTCACGGCCACATCGATATACGATTTATGATCTGTATGGATAGAACCTACCGGGAAGTTATGCGTTGCCGGACGCTTCTCCGTCTGGTAAACCTTCAAGACCATACGTTTGCCATCCGCTGAGATCAATTCCGTCCAAGCGGCAGGATAAGGAGAAAGCCCACGGACGAAATCATAGATCTTCTTCACCGGTTGGTTCCAATCGATATGACAGGTATCTTTGAATATCTTCGGGGCCGGACGCAACTCGGCGGCATCCTTATAGAACTCCTCTTGAGGGATAGCGTCTGTTTTTCCATCCAACAGTAAGTCCACGGTCTCGGTAACCAACCCCGCCCCCATCGCCATCAAGGCATCGTGAACGGTTTCTACATCGTCGGTATCAGCGATCGGCAGATGTTTCTGACGGATGATCTTACCCGTATCAATCTCATGCGTAAGAAAGAAAGTAGTCACGCCGGTCTCCGTATCACCATTGATAACCGCCCAATTAATGGGGGCAGCTCCACGGTATTGAGGAAGCAAAGAAGCATGAAGATTGAACGTACCCAGTCGTGGCATATTCCATACCACTTCCGGCAACATACGAAAAGCAACTACAATCTGCAAGTCCGCCTTCCATTCACGCAATGCTTCTACAAAAACCTCATCTTTTAACCTTTCCGGTTGAAGTAACGGTAAATTTTGTTCAAGCGCATATTGCTTTACAGGAGAATACTGGATCTTATGTCCACGTCCGGCAGGCTTATCGGGCATTGTAATCACACCCACTACATTATAACCGCCTTCTACTAATTGACGCAGGGCCTCTACCGCAAAATCGGGAGTCCCCATATATACTATTCTTAAATCTTCTTTTTTCATAATCGTCTTATAATCTGCATAGCAACCTGTTATCTGCATAAACCCGGCTCCGGCATCTTGCCGATTGTCAGTTAGTCTTCAGAGAAATGTACCAATACTTGCCGGTATGAATTAAATATCTTCGATTTAGAAACAAACCCCTGATATCGCCCTTCTTCATCCACTACCGGAAGATTCCAGGCTTTCGTATCATCAAACGTCTGCATCACCTGTTCCATTCCATCCGTATCGAATATCTTGGCAGGTGCGGATGTCATCAATTTGTTAACAGTGAAACGATGATAAAGTTCTTGTCGGAACATGATGTTACGGATGTCATCGAGCAGGACAATACCCAACAGTTCGCCCGTTTTTTTATCCGTTACCGGGAACACATTCCGATGGGAAGCGGCAATCGCTTTCACCAGTTCACCCAAATCCATCTCCGGATGTACAACTACAAAATCCTTCTCCACCACATTCTCCATCTTCATCAATGTCAACACAGCCTTGTCTTTGTGATGCGTAATCAGCTGCCCCTTCTTTGCCAGACGCATGGAATATATACTATGAGGCTCAAATGCGATAATCGTCAGGTATGAGCTAACGGATACAATCATCAGCGGAAGGAACAAATCGTATCCACCCGTCAGTTCGGCTATCAGAAATACTCCCGTCAGAGGAGCATGCATAACACCGCTCATGACTCCCGCCATTCCCATCAAAGCAAAATTCTTTTCGGGCAGATAGGCGGAGAAAGTAAAGTCATTACTGAAATGGGAAAAGACGAATAAGTTTGATGTTGGTTTTGAACTGGGGGTATTGAGGAATCTACTCTATCTTGAATTTTCATGGTACAATGAAATCACGAACGGTTTGATCACCGATGTTACGTTGCCGAGTTCCACGGGATTCAGAACGTACAAGAGCAATATGGGAAAGGTCGAAAACAAAGGTTTCGAGATCCAGTTCCGGAGCGACTTGCTTAGTACTGCAGATTGGTACGTGGCTGTCTTTGGCAATTTAGCGCACAATACGAACAAGATAAAGAAAATTTCCGATGCCCTGAAGGCTTATAATGATGCGGTGAACGAGTATTACAACCAAGAAATCGAAAGTCTCTGGGATAAGGACAATCCCAACCTGAACCGGGTGATGACAAAATACGAGGAAGGGCAATCCCTTTCTGCAAAGTACGGGTTGAAATCCCTAGGGATAGATCCTGCAAATGGGCAGGAACTTTACGTGTACCGGGATGGGACGGTGAGCTACGATTGGATAGCTACTGAGATGCGAAATATCGGGGATGAAATGCCTTGGGGTACCGGTTCTTTCGGTGTGAATTTACGGTGGAAAAATATCACGTTCAGTACCAGTTTCCTTTATGAATTCGGGGGTGATTTCTATAACGAGACACTGATTGACAAAGTGGAAAATGCCAAGATCGAGGAATATAACGTGGATCGTCGTGCCATGAGCCAGCGTTGGAAGAAATTCGGGGATGTTGTCATGTACAAAGATATTAAGGATAATACACAGACCACCGATCCGACTTCTCGTTTTATGCAGCGGAATAATGTGTTGAGTTGGAATTCCATGACGATTGGTTACGAGCTGAACCGGGAGATGTTGAAACGGATAGGGATTGAGAATATCCGGATTGAAGTCGGAACGAACGATTTGTGGCGGCTTTCCACGGTGAAGGCTGAAAGAGGGTTAAGCTATCCGTATGCGAACTCGGTAAATTTTTCCGTGAATGTTAGATTCTAATCGAATTAAATTTGTGATTATGAAAACAATAAGATATATCATGGGGTTCTTTCTGTTTTTTACCTTGACTTCCTGTAATGATTGGTTCGAGGTAAGTCCGGAAACCCAGGTGAGTAGTGATGACCTGTATGAGAAGGGAAACGGTTTCCGGATGCAGGTGAATGGTTTGTATAAAAGTCTGGGGAGCAGTAGCCTGTATGCTCAGGAATTGACGTGGGGTTTCCTAGATGTTCTGGGACAGTATTATGTCCGGC
>ERZ1106943.3032-NODE-3032-length-13451-cov-4.252463_pt1 | contig 13451 bp, 9 predicted proteins | sample MGYA00403671_ERZ1106943 | MGnify/ENA primary metagenome ERZ1106943 (study PRJEB35170, sample SAMEA104062427) | human gut metagenome | biome: human gut; feature: human-associated habitat; material: faeces | place: Denmark | collected 2012-06-14 ...
AGCTCCAACTCACCGGAATTTATAAATTCCGGTGAGTTGGAGCTTTTATTTTAAATATCGATCGGATATTTAATATACTTCCACCTTTTCAGCTATTCTCTTTGCCTTATCGCGCAAAGCGTCCAGATCGGAGTCGAGCGGAGCATAACACAGTACCACTCCCATACGACGGTTGACGCGGGTAAACGGCTTACCGAATATACGCAGGTAAGTATCTTCCTCTTTAGTGACTTCCTCCATTCCGCGGTATTGAGGACGTTCTTGGCTGGCTATCGGAGAAAGGATAACGGCACTCGCTCCTATCCTCTCTTGCTTAATGCCCGGAATAGGAAGTCCAAGCACAGCACGCAAATGAAGTTCGAACTCATTCAAATTCTGCGTTCCTGCCAATGTCACCATACCGGTGTCATGCGGACGGGGGGAAAGTTCGGAGAAGTAAACGCCATTCTCGTGGCTCAAGAAGAATTCAACTCCCCAAAGTCCGGCTCCCGTCAAAGCGCGGGTCACTTTCTCTGCCATTTCCTCCGCTTCTTTCAGGTGAGCAGGGTCAATGTGTGCAGGCTGGAAACTTTCACGGTAATCGCCTCCTTTCTGCACGTGGCCGATAGGCGGACAGAACAACGTGGGACCGTTCTTTTGAGTAACCGTCAATAGTGTTATTTCACTGTCGAACTTAATAAATTCCTCAATAATGAGCTCGCGGATATCACCACGGCTACCACTGCATCCATACTCCCAAGCGTGTTCAAGTTCGTCGGCACTTTTCACAAGTGACTGTCCCTTACCGGAAGAAGACATCAACGGTTTCACCACACAAGGGAAACCTATTTTAGCAGCGGCAGCTTTCAGTTCGTCTAATGTCTTAGCGTAAAAATATCTGGCAGTTTTCAGTCCGAGTTCTTTAGCAGCAAGATCACGAATGGCTTTACGATTCATCGTGAAGTTAACGGCACGGGCACTGGGAACCACCTGGATACCTTCCTTTTCAAAATCATACAGACGTTCCGTACGGATTGCTTCAATCTCTGGAACGATAATGTCCGGCTGATGTTTCTTAACGATACGCTCCAGTTCTTCGCCGTTCAGCATATCGAATACTTCACATTCGTCGGCTACTTGCATAGCAGGCGCTCCGGCATACGAGTCACAAGCAATAATGTGCTGACCTTTACGCTGGGCAGAAATTACAAACTCTTTTCCTAATTCCCCGGAACCGAGCAACAATATTTTCTTCATTATTTTGAGTGTTTTATGTTAATGATGCAAAATTAGTACATTTCGATGAAATATGGCTTTTTTAGTGACGTACTTTTGGATATTTATTGTGAAAACGGAAACCTAAGCCGAGCATCAGATAATTAGGGGTCTGGAAGTTCTGAAGATTATAACCGATGTGGAGGAAAGTACTGCGGGTAATTCCTATTTTCAGGGCTAATATCTGATAAAGTCCCCGCAAGTCACCACGGCCGAGCACATTGGCTCCGATGCCTACGCCGATTGTAAAATATGGCATCACATACTCTGCACGTCCCGACACGCCGAGTGATAGTTGATGCTGGATGCCCGGTTTCAGAAATTGACGTGGAGGAGGCGTGCCGTTTCCATTCGAATCGACAATATAATCTTCCATATAGGTATATACATTGGCACTACCGTCGTAAACTCCGTCGAGCGAGGCACCAACACGAAATTTATAACCGAGGTTGTACATCGGCGCGAAGTTGAATCCTGCCACCGGATAACTACCGGGCGAGGCAATCTGTCTCCCGTCTCCTATATATACCCCCTTTCGCCGCCATGAGCCGAATAATACCAGATCATAACTTATGTGACGCGGAAAGCGGGGAATAGCCGGCCGAAGCAGAGACTTTGTAAGTTCTTCTTCTGTACGGTTAAAGTTATACACCAATCCGATTTTGGCTCCGGTGGTATTTACCCCTGCATTCGGGAATTTGGTATTGCCATTAGAGAAATGAGTGAAATCACCGCCAATGATTAAGTCGAAATAACGGGAAAATGCCCAGTTCAGATAGATACCTGCATTAATATAGGCATTCATTCGCGAACCGACTGCACCATTATAGGAATTATAATCATTATCATACGGTTTCCAACCGGCGGACAGACCGAAGTTCCATTCGTAGTTGAGCGAAAGACAGGGATTAAACCGGGCAATCCGCGCCCCCTGAAACACATAAAATGAGATAGGATCTCCAAGTTGTTTTTTATCTCCGAAGGTAGTGGCGGACAAGCCGAATCCCTGATAAGCACCACCATAAATACGGTCGGCACAGGTGTTGGGACGGAATTGGAATGAATATTTCAAATGAGCGGCAAAAGAGGTCTGAATGGGTTGCCAGCGTTCGTTTTCTCCCTGCAAGAAGGGATTGGTAGGAAACACATATTGCGGACGGACTTCCACCCCCAGACGATGAATAAAGCGATGAGGAGTATGCACAGAGAGCGTATCAAATCCATACCTCGAGAAACTGCTTTGCCGGATTTCATAAATATCATCCTGCCGAACCTCCTGTGCATTCAAGGAAATCCCCGGAAAAAATAGTACTACGCAAAGAATGATGACCTCCCACTTTAATACCTTTGGTCTCATATATGGTTTGTTTAGTCTTTATAAATTGGTGCGAACCTACAAATCAAGAGATTCGATGAATTTTGCCACATGATAACCGTCCATTAACCCATGGTGACAAGTGACGGAAATAGGTAACATCAACTTCTCCCCTTCCCGAAAGTATTTTCCTGTGGATATTTTCGGTACGCTGTCACCCGAACGCATGTTCGTGGGGTGCTTCATGTCTGTAAAGGTGAGCCAGGGCACTGCCGAATAATGAATGGCATTGGGATGAAAAGTTCCTTCCTTATTCAATCCGGTAGTAGTTTGCAGTCGTTCCATTTCAGCTTTCGCTTTGAGGATAAAGGTCAGTTCATCGGGATCGTATTCAAAGGAAGCGAATGAGAATGTATGGTCGGCACGACCTACAGTAGCTTCGGGCAGGAGACTGTCATAACATACAACTTTTTCTCCTTCGATACGATAACGGAACTCTTCTACTTTGGCGGCAGCCGTGATGATACGATGCAGGAGCAAAAGGGAAAAGGAAACGCCTTTATTTTTGGCTTCCCGGTAAGCACGGGTACAGTCTACATTGACCGTTACACCGAAAAAAGGATCGTCAAAGGCACTAAAATGTTCAAAATGTTCTTTTCTGTTCCAAGTAGCAATATCAATAATCTTCTCAATCTGATTCATATAAACACTCTTTTTATAGGTCTGTGGCATATAAACGACCGCTCAATCCTAAATTATCAAGCGGTCGCTTTCTCTAATATCTATAATTGGCTGTAATTATCATCTTGTTTTTTCAACATCTGATTACTGGTGTTGCTCACGCAACAAGTCATTTACAGTCTTTACCGGATTAAAGGTAGTAAGCGGTACTTCTACGAATACCGTATTCCAGTCACTCATGGCACCATTCCATAAGCCGGGAAGCTCAAGAGCCTTCAAGTCTTTACCATTCTTCGATTTATATGAAATGAAACCGGTTGCTTTATCTACAAATCTCACTAAGTCAAACTTATGTCCTTTGTAATCACGAACAGCACAAACCAAGTCTACCGGATTGAAGTGAGTTCCCTTCTCAAACATTTCCTTTTTTGCAGGGTCATTCATGTCAATCTGAGAACTTTCGAGGATTTGCAGGGAGATTGTTCCGTCGCTATTGTATGCCAGGAACGGACCACCACCCGGTTCGCCTACGTTCTTCACCATACCGCAGACACGCATCGGACGGTTCAACTTCTGTTTCAGATAGATCACCAACTCGGCGTCTTCGAGGTTTTTCACTTCGGGATTCTTGCAGAAAAGTTGTTTTTGCAGGAACTGAAGAATTTCCATAACTTGCTCATGCGTATATTTTCCACTATCAAGCAACTCAAGATACTCGAAAGCTTTTTTCTGCAAAGTTACCAGTACACCGGCAATCAGTTTCTTATAAGTCACTGTGTCAGCTTTCAGTTTATCGGGCACTACATTGTCGATATTCTTGATAAAGATAATATCGGCGTCAAGGTCATTGAGGTTCTCGATTAGCGCACCGTGTCCTCCCGGGCGGAACAACAGTTTACCGTTATCGCGGAACGGTTGGTTGTCCATATCGGCTGCAATAGTGTCCGTGCTCGGTTTCTGCTCGGAGAAGGTGATGTAGTAATCCACTCCGTAGCGTTTCGCAAATTCTCCGGTCTTTTCTTCCACTAGTTTCTTGAATAGTTCGCGATGTTCCGTAGATACAGTGAAATGTACATTGACCTTGCCACTTTTTCCGGCAGCATACATAGCACCTTCAGCAAGATGTTCTTCGAGCGGGGTACGCGGGCCTTCGGGATATTTGTGGAATTTGAGCAGCCCTTTCGGAAGTGCGCCGTAATTCAATCCGGCCGTTTCGAGCAATGCGGCTACCACAGCTTTATAATTGCCTTCTTCCAGTAGTCCCGGTATGTCTTTTCCGGCAGTACGCTGGCAGGCTACATTCAAATCGTCATAGAAAGCAAAATTCCTGATACCGTCAAAAAATGCCTGTTCGAACTTTGTAGTGGGCTTGTCATATTCGGCAGACAGAAACTCGAACAAGTTCTTGAACATACGACTCGCAGCACCCGAGGCAGGAACGAATTTCACAATAGTCTTATCTGTGTTCTTATATGCGTCCCAAGCAGCTAAATAAGCTTTTTGTTCTTCTGCATCGGGAGCTAAGATACCTTTCTCTATGGAAGCAGCCGCATCCAGTTTCAAAAAAGGGAAACCCGTCTGGAAGCATGCTAGTTGCTCTGCTATTTGCGCTTCCGTGATGCCTTTTTTGGCAAGCAACTCTTTGTCCTGTGTCGTTATCATACTATCTATTTTAATTAATTGATGCCCAAAAATACAAAATGTTATTTACTTCTTACCGAATAACCAAGAAAAAAAGTAATTTTACGTCGAATTAACAAGATTGAATATGGACGACTTTTTTACATCAGAGGAAAAAAAGGAGCTTTTTTCACTCTACCGGCATTTAATGCAATCCGCCGGAGACAGTATTTCCTGGAGGGATTGCCAAAAGTTAAAGAAACATCTAATCAAAGCCGCCCAATGTAACGGGTTGCAACGCAATAACTTCGGGATGAATCCCGTCATCAGAGATTTACAAACGGCTGTTATCGTAGCCGAGGAAATCGGAATGAAAGGTTCGTGCCTTATCGGAATCATGCTGCATGAAATTGTGAAAGTACATATCCTGAGCATTGAGGACGTGAACATCGAATACGGGGAAGATGTAGGCAGTATCATCAAAGGACTGGTGAAAACGAATGAACTGTACTCCAAGAGTCCGGCTATCGAATCGGAGAATTTCCGCAACCTTCTCCTGTCATTTGCCGAAGATATGCGTGTGATCCTGATTATGATTGCCGACCGTGTGAACGTAATGCGCCAGATTAAGGATACCGGAAACGAGGAAGACCGCGTCAAGGTTGCGAATGAGGCAGCTTACTTATATGCTCCACTGGCACACAAGCTGGGGCTTTACAAGCTAAAGTCGGAGCTGGAAGATTTATCATTGAAGTACACCCAACGGGAAACGTATTATTATATAAAGGAGAAGCTGAACGAGACGAAAGCTTCCCGCGACAAATATATTGCCGCCTTCATTGAACCGATAAAAAAGAAGGTCGCGGAAGCCGGACTGACGTTCGACATTAAGGGACGCACCAAGTCGATACATTCTATATGGAACAAGATTCAGAAGCAGAAGACTCCGTTTGAAGGGATTTATGACTTGTTCGCTATTCGTATTATCCTGGATTCCGATCCGGAACCCGCTAAGGAAAAGCAGGAGTGCTGGCAGGTGTATTCTATTGTGACGGATATGTACCAACCGAACCCGAAGCGTCTGCGCGACTGGCTCTCGATTCCGAAAAGTAATGGTTATGAGTCGTTGCACATCACCGTCATGGGGCCGGAAGGAAAATGGGTGGAGGTACAGATCCGTACCCGCCGAATGGACGAAATCGCAGAGCGGGGTTTGGCCGCCCACTGGAGATATAAAGGTATCAAAGGCGAGACGGGACTGGACGAATGGCTGACTTCCGTCAGGGAGGCACTGGAAAACGCCGACAACGATTCGATGAAGGTTATGGACCAGTTTAAAATGGACCTTTACGAAGACGAGGTATTTGTATTTACCCCGAAAGGGGATTTATTCAAACTTGCCAAAGGAGCTACTGTACTCGATTTTGCATTTCATATTCACAGTAAGCTGGGATGCAAATGCATCGGCGCCAAAGTGAACGGCAAAAATGTACAGTTGAAACAGAAGCTTAACAGCGGCGACCAGGTGGAAATCATGACATCGAACACCCAGACACCAAAACAGGACTGGCTGAACATCGTGACGACCTCTAAAGCACGCACCAAGATACGGCAGGCACTCAAAGAAATGGTGGCACGCCAGCACGCTTTCGCTAAAGAGACGTTGGAACGAAAGTTCAAGAACCGCAAACTGGAATATGATGAAGCGACAATGATGCGCCTTATCAAGCGTCTGGGATTCAAAAATGTGACGGAGTTTTATCAGAAAATAGCGGACGGAGCGCTGGATGTCAACGAGACGCTGGATAAATATGTCGAACAGCAGAAACGGGACAACGACACGCATGATGAAATTATTTACCGTAGCGCCGAGGGTTACAATTTGCAAGCCGCACAGGAGGAATCAACATCCAAAGAGGATGTGCTTGTGATCGACCAGAACCTGAAAGGACTGGAATTTAAACTGGCAAAATGTTGTAATCCTATTTACGGAGATGATGTGTTCGGATTCGTGACAGTGAGCGGAGGTATCAAGATTCACCGGGCAGACTGTCCGAATGCTACGCAAATGCGCGAGCGTTTCGGCTACCGGATTGTGAAAGCACGTTGGGCGGGTAAGTCGGTAGGTACGCAATATCCTATTACGCTGCGTGTTGTAGGGCATGATGATATCGGTATTGTAACAAATATCACTTCTATCATTTCCAAAGAGAATGGTATCACGCTGCGTTCTATCGGGATTGATTCCAACGACGGGTTGTTCTCCGGAACGTTGACTGTCATGGTAGGTGACACCGGACATCTGGAAGCTCTTATCAAGAAGCTACGGACGGTAAAGGGAGTAAAACAAGTAAGCCGGAATTAAGAACCGAATCTATATAAAAATAGTGACGCTATCCGCAAGTAATAGCGTCACTATTTTTATATCATAGCGTCATAATGCCGTAGGGATAATGACGCCTTATCTCACTTTCTTTTTGATATAATATGGATACGTTATCAGCACAAAGAACAATAAGGCGACCGAAGCAACGATTTGTCCTATGTAAAACATTTGATCGGTATCCGTATCCATATAGCACGCAACAGCAATTCCAAGTGTAATGCCGACTTCACCAGCCAGCAGATGAGTTGTATTGGCTGTACCCCGTTGACAATGGTGAGACAGTTTTACGAACATCACCAGAAATTCCGGCATTATCAGTCCTAATCCCAATCCCAGCAGAACGGAAGAAATACCGCTAGAATAACCTGCTTTCAACAGGCAGATTGCCAGTATCTCCAATCCGAGTCCCATAATCACCAACCTCAGCGTTTTCTCTTTCAGGATAAACAAGCGAGCGATAACCAGGGAAGCCAGATAGCCCATTCCCACTCCGGCGAAAAAGGGCATAGATACACCCGTATCTCCCAGTACGATATCGTTGAGGGAAGGATGTACAAGCGGAATCAGTAACCCCGGTATAAACGTTATCAGGATCAGGTTTATGGCAGGAACCCACCCGCGAAGCAGCAGAAAGCGGTCGAATGAATACAGCTTAGTGACAAACGGTGCACGAAAGGGAACATAAACACCGGCTACTGTCAGAATCCCCAAAGCACCAGTAGTAACGGATACCGTTAGCAAAGTCTTAAATGCATAGTGTTGGTCGAACCAGACGCCGAGGATAATTCCGAGAATCATTCCCAGTCGTGCTATCCATGAAAAACTGACGTTTCCGGCACTACGAAGCGTAGAGTTCGTAATGTCAATGGCTAGCGTAATTCCTGCGGTAGTAGCGATACCGAATGCCAGTCCCTGCACGGTGCTCAGCAGGATAAGTTCCGTAATGTTCGTCACAAAAGCATAACCTACCGTTGCCGCTACCATAAGGGCAAAAGAAAACAGGCATACATTCTTACGTTTGTATGCATCTACCAGATAGGCATGGAAAGGACCGATAAGGAACATTCCCAGCGTGAAAAAGAGAAAGATAACCCCTGTCTCCGTCACCGGCAATCCGAGACGTTCCGACATTTCAATGGGAAGCACCGGAAACAACACGTACAAGGATATAAACAACAGCAAATTAGCTACACATATCCGCATAAAATGTACTGTCCACAATTTAACTGCCATATATTATCTTAATATTGTTCCTTCTCGTTGGGGAAGTAGCAATTCTTCACGTCGGATACGTAACGGCTGATCGCGTCGGTCATTACCGTGTATAAATCGGCATAACGGCGAAGGAAACGCGGACGGAATCCGTTGTTCATCCCAAGCATATCCTGAATAACCAATACCTGACCGTCTACATGACCACCGGCACCAATACCGATAATAGGGATTGTCAGTTCGGCAGCTACACGTTCGGCAAGAGTAGCGGGAATCTTTTCGAGAACAATGGCGAAGCAACCCGCTTCTTCAAGCAGATGAGCGTCACGAATCAGTTTGTCCGCTTCAGCATCGTCCTTGGCACGCACAGTATAGGTTCCGTATTTATTGATTGACTGCGGCATTAGTCCCAAGTGTCCCATGACCGGAATGCCTGCACTGATAATACGTTTCACCGTGTCGATGATTTCTTCTCCACCTTCCAGTTTCAATGCGTCTGCATGGCTTTCTTTCATAATACGGATAGCAGAAGCAAGGCCTTCCATTTCATTTCCCTGATAGGAACCGAAAGGCATATCGACTACCACCATAGCACGTTTTACTCCGCGAACCACGGATTTAGCATGATAAATCATTTGGTCGAGAGTGATAGGCAATGTAGTCACATTACCCGCCATTACATTAGAAGCAGAGTCGCCTACAAGGATTACATCCATTCCCGCACCGTCTACAATTTGTGCCATAGTGTAATCATACGCAGTAAGCATAGATATTTTTTCGCCTCTCTGTTTCATTTCAACCAGGCGATGAGTAGTCACTTTTCTTGTATCATCTGATATATAACCAGCCATGTCTTTTAAATTTTAAATTAAAAACTAAAGTACCATAATAGCGTCGGATGCTATCAAAAATTGTGGCAAAGTTATAACATTTAATTCATAACTGGGAAAGAAAAACAAGAAATCCTTTCAATCGTTCTCTAAAATTGCCTTGCAACGATTGAAAGGATAAACTGAAATATTGTAGGAAATAGCGTTAACGTTGCATCGTAAGCAATTTTTCGTAGGTCATTTCCGCAAAGTCATCTATTATATAGTGTGCTTTTCCGGTAATGGCCTTTCGTGTGTTAGTAGTGGCGAGACCGATAACGGTAGCACCGGATGTCATTCCGGCTTGCAACCCGTGGAAAGAGTCTTCAAATACGTAGGTGTTTTCGGGAGTCGCACTGAATACTTCCATACCCAACAGGAAACAATCGGGAGCAGGCTTGGAATGGGCGAACATCTCGCCGGTCAGAATTCGGTCTACCATTCCTTTAAATTCGGGGTGGGCATTGTAGACGTTAGCCATCTTCTCTTCGTTGGAGCTGGTGACTACGGCTATCTTTGCACCGTTACGGCGAAGATCGGCTATAAAGGCTTCTACTCCGGGGATGTATTCGTAGGACATCTTTTGCTCGTAAACGTAGAGTTCGGCGCTTATTTCAAGCTGGGCTTCGGGTTGGTCCGAGAAATACTTTTCATAGATTTGCAATAATGTCTGTCCCTTAATACGGCGGCCGAAATCTTCTTCATTCAGATATTTCCGTCCCTGCTCGTCCCAGAAGACTGTGTACTGCGTTTCTGTATCCATGATGACACCGTCAAAGTCGAAGAGTGCTGCAATTGTTTTCGTTGTATTCATATTAAACTGTCTTTTTACCTAAAACGTTAAACCTTGTGTATCTATGCCTGCAAAGTTCCGAATAATCATCGAATCAGACAAATAATTTGTACCTTTGCAATGCTAAAAAAAACGTAACGGACATTTTTATCCAACAAATCGACTTTTATTTATCCAACGAATCGACTAACGTATGAGCAAGAACGACCCACATATCTTAGGAAAGGAAAGCATCGGCAAGTTACTGCTACAATATTCCATTCCTGCCATTATCGGAATGACAATTACTTCTATCTACAACATTATTGACAGTATCTTCATCGGACATGGTGTGGGGGCAATGGCCATTGCAGGACTGGCTATCAGTTTTCCTCTGATGAATCTCGTAGTCGCTTTCTGTACATTGGTATCGGCGGGCGGTTCTACGCTGGCGTCTATCCGTCTGGGGCAAAAGGACATGAAGGGGGCTACGGAAATCTTGTCACACACGTTGATGCTCTGTATCACTAATTCGTTCTTCTTTGGTATTTTGTCTTTCATCTTCCTGGATGATATATTGGTTTTCTTCGGGGCCAGTAGCGAGACGCTTCCTTATGCGCGGAGCTTTATGCAGGTGATCTTATTGGGTACTCCTATCACTTATACGATGATTGGGTTGAACAACGTGATGCGTGCTACCGGATACCCGAAAAAGGCGATGTTGACTTCGATGGTGACGGTGGTAGCGAACATTATCCTCGCTCCTATCTTTATTTTCCACTTTGAATGGGGAATGAGGGGGGCTGCTACGGCAACGGTGATTTCGCAGTTGATCGGTATGGTGTGGGTGGTGAGCCACTTTGTCAAGAAAGACAGTACGGTGCATTTTGAGGGGAATATCTGGAAGATGAAACGGAGGATTGTGGAGAGTATCTTCGCCATCGGTATGTCTCCTTTCCTGATGAATGTATGTGCGTGTGCCATTGTAATTATCATCAATAATAGTCTGCAAAATTACGGGGGTGATATGGCGATCGGTGCTTATGGTATCATTAACCGTTTGCTGACACTTTATGTGATGATTGTACTAGGTCTGACGATGGGTATGCAGCCAATTGTGGGGTATAACTTCGGAGCGCAGAAGATAGATCGCGTGAAACAGACATTGCGACTAGGGATTATCTCCGGGGTTGTGATTACCAGTAGCGGGTTTATTATCTGCGAGTTCTTCCCTCATGCTGTGTCGGCTCTTTTCACGGATAGCGATGAATTGATTGATTTGGCCGTAGACGGTATCCGGCTGGCTGTATTGATGTTCCCGTTTGTAGGGGCGCAGATTGTGATTGGTAACTTCTTCCAAAGTATCGGGAAGGCTAAAATAAGTATTTTCCTTTCGCTGACGCGGCAGTTACTTTATCTTTTGCCTTGCTTGCTGCTCTTTCCCAACTGGTGGGGATTGGAAGGTATCTGGATTAGTATGCCGGTATCGGATGCATTGGCGTTTATTACGGCGGTTGTCAGTCTGATGATTTACATTAAGAAAGTGTCTAAACAACATCCGGAAACGGTAGCGGAATAAAGCATTAACTGCTTTACTCCGCCTGTTGGTTTTTATTCTTTATTCTGCTTTGATGCTCTTTACGGGGTTTTCATTGGCAACGTGCCAGGCTTTCACTACCACGCAAGCCACGATAACCAATAGTACCAGCAGGGCTATTCCTATAAAAAGTAACAAATCCATATCAATTCGTTCGCTAAACTGTTCCAACCATATTTGGCCTGTAAAATAGGAAGCGGCAGTACCTATCAGCACAGAGATTACGGAGATATTCAGAATGTCGTATATCAATAGTTTCAGGATGCCGGAGGCTTCTGCTCCATTCACTTTGCGTATGGCTATTTCCTTGCTGCGGCGTTGAGTTTCTCCATTCACATAGCCAATCAATCCCGTGATGACAATAAGCAGGATGAAGCAGGACGAAATCCAGACTGCGTTACGGAAACGGTATACGCTCTTATAGCCTTCGCGAATCATGCTGTCTACTGAATTGAAGTTCAGGGCTACATTCGGGAATGTTTTTGCCACACATTCGTTCAAGCGTTTCAGGTTCTCGTCATAGGGTTCTTTTAGACGGACATTGATGGTGTGATTGGCCGATTCTTTATCGGCAATCAATACGATAGGAGACTGACTGGAATAGAAACTTCTATTACGAATATCATCAAACACTCCTACGATGGTACCTTCTACCCCACTCACTGATTTTCCTACGGCACCATCGGTCCATTTCATCAAACGAACGAGTTCTTTATTTACCAATAGATCGCCTTTTTTCTTGATGGTAGTGCCTTCTGTTATTCTGATTCCCATCACATTCGGATAATCATAGTCGCACATATTGAAATTAAGGGTGGCAATGCGTTTGCCGTCGTTACCAATCAATCCACGTGTCCAATATTCTCCCAGTACGCTGTGTGTGGATGCCGATACCCCGTCCACCATCGGTTGGCGGAGCAACTCGTCTTTTACATGTTCTACTGTTTCGCCGGACATCCAGGTTTCGGCTTCTACCAGTCCCGGAATCTTGATTCCCATATCTCCATTCATCAGGTGAGAATATTGTAACAGGGTAACCAGCAATAGTCCGAGTACAAAGGAGGTACCCGTGAACTGGACAAATAGTAATGAACGTTTCCATCCTCTTTTTCCATCCGTATAGTGCCGGAATACCTGCGTGACGGGAATACGTGAGAACAGTTTTCCCGGTATGCCTCCTGCCAGGAGGAAAAGGACTACTACAGTGAGCAAGGGTATCCAAATGATGTCCCAGGCAAACAGTGAGGCAAGGCTGGTTCCCAACAGGTCTTCGATCAATTCGCCCATGTTGATTATCAACAGGAAGCTAAACAGGACGGATAGTAGAACCAATACTCCGGTTTCTGCCAGAAACATGCCAAAGATGTTTCCGGAACTGGCTCCACTGCATTTATGCACTCCTACGCTTTTTGCACGACGACTGATAGTGGCTATTGAAATCAACATATAATTCATGATGGCTACAAAAAACACTGAAAAGCCGAGGAAGCCGAATATCATCAAACGTTTCTGGGTATCGGCAGAATCCAGATGGCGTTTCGAAAGAGGAACAACGCTGTATTCCAACTTCCAGTCATCCCATTGCAAGGGGCTGTATTTTGCCATTACTTGTTGAATTTTGCTGTTCACCTTGTCTATATCCGACGCATGACGCAAGCGTGCAAAGGCATAAAAGATATCATTCCCATTCCAACCGTTACCACTCGCATAGCGACCATCGCGGTGGATGGTAATCACAAAGTCAC
>ERZ1106943.3088-NODE-3088-length-13210-cov-2.674192_pt1 | contig 13210 bp, 10 predicted proteins | sample MGYA00403671_ERZ1106943 | MGnify/ENA primary metagenome ERZ1106943 (study PRJEB35170, sample SAMEA104062427) | human gut metagenome | biome: human gut; feature: human-associated habitat; material: faeces | place: Denmark | collected 2012-06-14 ...
CCAAGCAACCGCTCATTCAACACAAGAAAAATACCAGTCGGACGGTGGCCCCTCCGCCCAAGACATCATCCAATGCATGAGAAACAACAATTTGAGCGAAATTGATATCGACCAGTTTTACATAGCTCTCGTCGTCAATTTCCTCATCGGTGGCACCGATGCTCATGCGAAGAATTACGCGCTGCTGGAACCTACCGGAGCCAAACCATCATTCGCACCACTATATGACACCGCATCCATGTACGCCTATGAAACCCAACGCAAACAACGCAAACTTGCCATGAGTATCGGCGGCGAATACAACTATGAACGTATAGAGCTCAGGCATTGGCAGAAACTTACCGAGCCATTCGGGAGCAAGGATTTTAAGTTCTGCTGTTCCATGTTACAAACGCTCAGCCAAATTATGCCCATTACCTTCATGGCAACAGCAATTAATTGCCTGCAGAAAGTCAGTGCTCTCGACCAGAGCAATAGCTCCGTTTTCGAAAACCGAAAAAAACTCATAGATAAAATCGGCAGAGGTCTTACCGAGCAGTGCAACCGAGTTGAAAGCTGGTTCGCCTAAAAGCTAGGCAACAATCTGCGAGCGCACGGCGGAGAGGGACACGTCGTGATGTTTGCGCATGCTTTTGAGGATCCTGCGAATCGCCTCGTTGGTCTGGTTGGCGGCGATGCAGAATTGGTCGAATTCGCGGCCGTGCGGGTCGTCGATATCTTTCGGCAGCGGAATCATCGGGCGAATCATCGAAGAGCGCCTGATCACTGACTCAAGCCGCTCCTGGATGGTGGTACCGGTGACCATGCTGTGCTGGGCGCAGTAGTCGCACATGTTCGCGAAATCGTTCAGCAGGAACGTGTAGCGCACCGCGGCTGGTGCCAACGTGACGATGTCCTTGCGCTGCTGCTTTTCGAAGCAGAGGATCAGGTCGGCTTCGTCGGCCATCTGTCGGGTCAGTCGTCGGGAACGGAAGCCGCTCGATTCAATGCCAACGCTTTGCATAAGGCGGCCGCTCGACGGATCGATCGGATGCATCGGCAAACCACGCGTGCCGGCGCTTGACACCCGCACGGTAGTGCCGTTCAGATAGTGGGTCATCAGAAGCTCGCCCATAGGGGAACGGCAAATGTTGCCCGTGCAGACGAACATGATGCGCATGCCTGAACCCCTTAACCGTTCTTCCAACGTTTCGTGTTGCGGTTTTGCGAAATCCACCATGGCTTCCGCAACCCGCCAAACGGAAATTTTAGCGCGAGGCGTTCCCCGCATGCGGCAAATCGTCCAATACGCGCAGAATCATTGCAGAAATTCGGCGCGGGCGGTGGCGGTCAGCGAATAGCGGATCGGGCGGGAGCCGTGGAACTCGAGCAGGTTCCTGTTCACCAGTTCCGCGAGCGCGGTGTTGGTCTTCCGCTCCCCCACGCCAAGCCATTCGCGCATTAGGCGGCGCGATATGGGTTTCGGAGCATCGTCGAAAAGCTCCTCCTGCAGCAGGAAGTACAGCATGTTCCGCTGCAGTTCCGTAATGCCCTGCGTTCGCGCATAATGTTCAAGCCTCTTCCGCGCGGTGTCAAGCAGGGTTTTCTTCTCGCCGAGCACAGAGATGATGTTCTTCTGGGCGGTGGCGATAAAACGGATCATCCGATATGAGAACAGCGAGACGTCAGAACAGTTCAGCGGATGCTGCGCATCATCAAACGCCTTGTAATACCGGCCTTTCGCGTCGGCGATAACCGGACTCAGGCTGATCGCCGTCGGTATGGACAGGTGCTTGCTCAGCTGCAGAGCAAGCAGGAACCGGCCCGTCCTGCCATTGCCGTCATAGAACGGGTGAATGCATTCGAAGGCGTAATGGCACATCACAGCCCGCAGCAGCGGAGGAATCGCCTCATCCGAAAGCAACGCTAGCCATTTGGTCAATTGCACTTGGATTTCCGATTCCGGCCATGCGCCTTGATGAATCTCCCGGTCAAAGCCGTCACACACAGAGACTTGCTTGGCTCTGAATACCATTCCGTCAGGCTTGTCTTCCTCCCGTAGTTCCCCAGCCATCACCTGATCGTAAATATTACGTATGTCATGCAACGTTTTCGGTAGTTCCAACGTTGCGGAATTTTCGCCGGAGAGTCCGAGAAAGAGTTTGGCAAGCTCACTCAACCGCTTGTGCGGCCCGTCCGCGACCGCCGCATCCAACGCGTCTGAGATTTCCTTGCGCGTGGTGTGCACGGCTTCTATGGAGTTCGTGCTCTGCATTTCCGCGCCGATGAGTTCCATCAGATACGCCCTGCGGGCAATCGGCGGCAATGCGGCCCACAGCGATTCGACCTGCACTTCCATGCCACGGACCGAATCCATGACGTTCAACAGTTCCCTGAACGCCACGGCGAACATCTCATGACCTTCGAATTCAATACCTGACCGGTATGTTGAATAGCCGTTGAGTCTTTTTTGGTATTCCTCCTCAGCCGCATCCTTCGGCTTGGCCGTGGATGATGACATTGCCAATGTCTGCCGTATGCTTTTGTACTCCATAACCATCATCCTTATAACCGTCATTTGTGCAGAATATGCAGGTTCGGGGTGAATATAGACTATTCCTATACCTACATAATGTCAAAAATGTCGATATAGCAGCAGGCGTGTTTGCGGCTATTGGTACGTTGAGGGGCATATGTGGGGATACGTGCGGATATGTTTGCTATGCGCAGATATGTTCAAGCGCAGATTAGGTGCGGGTCAGGCGACTTCGAGCGTGGCGAGGAGAGCGCGGTGGTCGGAGCCGGCGATGTACTTGGTTTCCAGATCGCCCACGTTCACGCCCTTGTCGTGCACGATATGGTCGATTTCGGCGATCGGGAACATGGCCAGGGACGTCATGTGCACGCCTTCGCCCGCCTGCTGGCCGGAGTCCAGGAAGCGGCTGCCGAGCAGGTATCGGAAGCTGGCGTGGTCCCAGGTGGAGTTGAAATCGCCCATCAGCACGTACAGATTGTCGTAATGCTGCAGTTGGGCGAGCGAGTCGAGACTACGGTTCCACAGACCTTGGTTGCGGGGGCGCGGCGAGAACGGGTGGACGGAGCCGAAACGCACCTTGCTGCCGCCGAAATCGATCGTCGCGGCGGAAACGCTGCTTGATTCCACGGGAATGAGGTTCTGTTTGGCGTTTTCCATCGGCGCGGCGCTGTACAGCACGTTCACACCGCCGTTGTCATGCCACGTTTGCTGCGCGGCCACGGAATACGGCAGATAATTGGCGATTCCGGCGCTGTTGAGCCGGTTGAGCAGGTCCCATGACACTTCCTGCAGCGCGAGCACTTCCACATGCTCGTTTTTGACGATTTCGACGATCCGATTGGCGTCGGCATGCCCTTCCTTGGTGTTGAAGGTCATGATGCGGGCGTACCGGTCGGACGTGTTGGGCAAGCCGTCGGACGAGACTTGCGTGACTGCGGTGCTGGCCGCGTCGGAAATCGTTTGCTGCGGCCTGATATAACCCCAATGCCAGCCGATTTGCACAACCACGCACACCACGCTGACGGTGGCGAGCAGGACGCGGCCGCCTATTGCACGGACGGCTATCGCGGTGATCGCAATAATCAAAGACAGTATGCCCAGCCACGGCATCAGCGCTACGATAAGCGGCACGTACCGTTTGCCGTCGAGGTTGTTGGGCAGCATGCGCAGCAGCATGGCCAGCAGGATGACGGCGGTGGCCAGCCAGAGCACCGCGGTCAGAAGGTGTGTTGCTGCGGTACGGCGGGTCATGCCATGTTGAGCACGGTCGAGGGGGCGGCTGGCGCATGCTTTGTCGAGCTGCGCGCCCAGATCCTCGATTTCGCTTTCGCTTGTGCGTTCGCGTTCGGCATCGTTATTGCCGCCGTTCTCACGCTCGCTTTCGCAGGTTTGCCGCATGGTTGCCTTTCATTACGTTCCCGTTCACCATACGCAACACGGCACGGGTGCGCCACCTCCTTCCCGCGAGGTTCACAGTGCTTTTACGTGCACCCGTACCGCATGCCACTATGCGGACATTTCTCTCTCATTTCCTACTGCGGGGAATGGCGGCACTTGAGCAAACCACGCTCATGACATGCCTACGGAACGGCGAAAATGCGGTAAGGGCGGACAGGTAAGGCTAGGCGGCGTGGGGGTGGACGCGATTGAGTGCGCGCTGGACGGTGTCGCGGGTGGAGCCGGCGCCGTTGCCGCGGACGCCGAAGAAGACCATGACCACCATGACGAAGCAGATGGTGGCGCTCACGCGCAACGCCCACTGGATGCCAAACACGTTCGCCACGGCATACATGTTCTTCGCGCCGCCGATCGCAGCCCAGCGCAGGGCGGTAAACGTTTCCATCAGAATCACCAGCACGGGTGCGCCGATGGCACCGGCAATCTGGCGGACCGTGTTCGTAACGGCCGAGCCGGCGCTCACTTCCTCAGGTTCCAGGCAGTTCAGCGACCATGTGGTGATCGGCATAAGCACGAATCCCATGCCGATTTGGCGCACGAACTGCCATATCGACACCCACCAAATCCATGAGGTCAAGGAAATCAGACTCATCATGATGGTGCCGAACAGCAGGGTGATCGAGCCGATCAGCGCCACCGGACGCGCGCCGAGACGGTCGAGTGCCTTGCCGCCGAAGAACTGCGCGATGCACTGGCCGAACGCGCCGGGCAGCATCACCAGGCCGCTGATCGTGGCGGAATAGCCTCGGCAATCCTGAATGTAGAGCGGCATGATCACCATGATCGAGCTGAAGGCGAAGAACGACAGCGCGGCGGTGACGGTGCCGACGGTGAAGCTCTTGTTTTTCAGCACGCTCAGGTTGAGCAGCGGAGGCTGCTTGGACGGGTCGGCCGACTGCCGGCGAGCGCCGTGGATCTGCCGCAGCACGAACCAGACGATGCCGACCACACCGATGAGCATGGCGAGCCACACCATCGGATGCGTGAACGGATACGATTCGATGTTCGTGAAGCCGAACATAAGGCCGCCGAAGCCGAACACCGACAGGCCGACGGAGAAGAAGTCGGCTTTGGCGGACGCGTCGCGCGTGCCGAAATTACGCAAGCCGAAAATCGCAAGAAGCAGCGAGATAACGCCGATAACCGTCAGCGTGAGGAAGATCGATCGCCAACCGTTCAAATCGGTTTGCACACCACCCAAGGTGGGGCCAATCGCGGGCGCGACGCTCATGGCCATGCCGACGGTGCCCATCGCCATACCACGGCGGGACAGAGGATAAATGGAGAATACCGTGATTTGCAGGACCGGCCACATCACGCCGGTGCCGACGGCTTCCAGCAGACGGCCGATCAAAACCAGTACGAACGATGAGCCGAGCCAGGCGAACACCGAGCCGAGCGTGAACACCGCCATCGACGCAATCACGATCTGGCGGGTGGAGAATCGGCGGGTCAGGTAGGCGGTGAGCGGCACCATAACGCCCATGACGAGCTGGAAGATCGACGTCAGCCATTGGCCGGTCGTCACGGAAATGCCGAAATCGGACACGATGGTGGGTAGCGCGGCGCTCAGCTGGAGCTGCGTGAAGTTGCCGACGAACGTGATAAACGTAAGAATGGCGATCGATACGAACGCGGCATGCGTCAAATGGTCGTTTTTATACGATTCCTCGCCGGTAAGTGGCTGGGACAGGCCGTGGGTGCGGCCCTGTTTCGCGTTTATTTTCTTTTCCGGCTTCACTTCCGACCTCTTCTCCGGTTTCGACGGCAAACCGACCGCCCTCCATCACTCATCCGCGCATACTCGCAGCGTATTGCGCAACTCCTGCAAAAACTGACTCAAAAAGTCTAGTACTGCGGGTGGTCGAACGCGAGATGAAACTATTCGAACACGTTCAATTCCAATTCAACCGAGAAAAATTGGCAAAACTTCGTATTTGTTCATCTTGGGGTGGTATACATATGCGTTGGCAGTAACGGCACAATACAGGAAAGGAATACGCCGCGCAGGGGGTTAGGAAGTATGACCGTAGTCACGTTATTCAACATAGCGATGGAGCTATGGGGCGTTCTCATCTGCATCGTTTGCGCAGGTGGCGTCTACGTGGGCGCGATACGTAGGACGCGGCGTACCTATACGAAAGTTTCCATGCAGCTTCTATGTGCGCTGATGCTGCTGGCCGACGTGTCCGCCTGGTATCACAACGGCGGCTGCGACAAGCTTGACTTCTACATGACGCGCATCGGCAATCTTGGTGAATACCTGATCAATTTCATCTTCATCGCACTGTTCGCCAACTATATCTGGCAAACCGTCAGCGGCGACGACATGCTTGAAAACGTCAGCCCGCACGAGTGGAGGGCCAGAATGAGCGGCGGAGCCAAGCGTAATCGTAAGAACCAACGTTCGGCCAATGCCCGATCCAAGCCGAAAAAGCCGCGTTCGAAGAAGTTTGACGTCATCTACGCAGCGTCCGCGCTCGGCATCGTACTGACGATTGCCACGCAGTTCAACCATATGGTCTACTACATCGACAGCCAGAACTACTACCGGCGCGGACCACTGTTCGCTATCCCGCAGATACTGGGTCTGGTAGAGCTCGCGCTGATTGTGATGCTGATCATCGAAAACCGCAAAAACCTCAGCCGACCGCTGTTCGTCACGTCGCTGTCGTTCTTCGTGCTGCCGATTGTGGCAATCATCGTTCAGATTCTCCATTACGGACTGGCGTTGCAGGCCATCGCGATCACGATTTCAATCCAGTTCACGTTCGTGGTCGACACCATCGAAATGAACAAGAAAATCCGTTCGCAGGATGACGCCTATCAGAAGGCCAGCTACGAGGCGCAGCACGATGGTCTGACCGATTTGTGGAGCAAGAGCGCCGGCCGCGAGCAGATTGAGAATTATTTCGCGCACATGCAGGAAGGCGACCAAGCCGTTCTGATTTTCGTTGACATCGACGATTTCAAGCAGATCAACGATACGTACGGCCATAAAGTGGGCGATTTCTGGATTCGTGAAGTGGCGCAGACGTTGAAGCGGCTGTACCGGCATGATGACATCATCGTCCGTTTCGGTGGCGATGAGTATGTGGCGCTGATAAAGAACACCGCGAACGAGCGCGTGATCGAAAGCACGCTGGACCTGTTCCGCCGCCAGTTGGCGCAGGCGTCCGCGCAATACGGGCAGGACGTGCATTGCAGTATCGGCGCATGCCGCGTGCTGTCCGGCAAGAACGTCGATCTGAACCTCTGCTTGGGATTCGCCGACCATGCGTTGTACCAGTCCAAGCGCGAGGGGAAGGGCATGTACACCGTGGTCGATTATGACAGCGGGAAAGTGCAGGCAGCGTAGGTTTCGTGGAAAAATCCGCGGGAAATCTGCGGGAAAAACCCTAGAAAATCAGCTGAGAAACTACGAAAAAAAGCACCGCAAATCCGCCGGAGATCGACGTAAAAATCACGGAAAATCAGGCTTTGCCGAGCATTGTCAGCACGATCAGCACCACATTCAATGCGACGATCAGCGCGGCGACCGCGATATTGACGATGTGCTTGACCGGACCGTCCACGTACTCCCCCATCAGCGTGCGGTCGTGCGTGTAACGCATCAGCGGAATAATCGCAAATGGAATGCCGACCGACAACACGACCTGGCCGACGATCAGCGCTTCCGTCGGATTGTTGGCGAACCATAGCACCACCAGCGCGGGTACCAGCGTCACCACTCGGCACGCCCACATCGGCGCTTTGATACGCAGCAGGCCGTGCATGATTTCGCTGCCGGCGTAAGTGCCGACCGACGTGGAGCTCAGGCTCGATGCAAGCAGACCAATCGAGAAAATCGTGCCGATCACCGGGCCGAGCACATGCTGGATGGCCCGCTGCGCGCCTTCGATGGTGTCGGTGCCGGTCATGCCGTACAGCGAGTTCGCGGCGAGGATGAGCAGCGCGAGGTTCACCGAGCCGGCAAGTATCAGCGCCCAGGCAACGTCGATTTTGCTGCCGTGAAGCAGCTTCTTCACGCTCGGCTTCGCTTCGCCGGGGGCGTAATGGTCGTTGACGAGCGTGGAATGCAGGTAGATGGCGTGCGGCATGACCGTGGCGCCCAGCATGGACGTGGCCATGAGCACGGTGTCGGCGCCTTTGAAGCGTGGAATCAAGCCGGCGACGACTTCTTTCGGATTTGGCGGGGCGATGAACAGGCCGGCGATGAAACCGAACGTGATCACCAGCAGCAGGCCGATGATGAGTTTTTCGAAAATGCGATGCGTGGCGCCTTTTTCGAAAATCAGCAGCACCGTCGACACCGCGCCGATGATGCAGCCGCCGACGAACAGCGGCAGACCGAACAGCAGTTTCAGCGAGATCGCACCGCCGATCACTTCCGCCAGATCGGTGGCGATGGCGATTACCTCAGCCTGCATGAAAAACATGAAACGGCCCGCGTCGCCAAGCCGTTCGCCCAGGATTTCCGGCAGGCTTTTGCCGGTGACGATGCCGAGTTTCGCGGACTGGTATTGGATAAGCACGCTCATGCAGTTGGCCAGTACCAGCACCCACACCAGCAGGTAGCCGTAGCGCGCGCCCGACGTGATGTTCGCCGCCACGTTGCCCGGATCCACGTACGCGACCGCCGCCACGAACGCGGGGCCGAAGATGCCGGCGAGCGCGTGGCCGTGGTGGTGGGACGGTTGTGTGCGTTGGGACGGTTGGGGGTGGTGGTGCGTGGGTTGCTGGGCTCCTGCAGGCCGTGCGTCCGTGCTCTCCGCGGGCCGCACGTCCGCGCTCTCCGTACTCATAGTGCCGTCTTCTTCGTTCTCTGTATCCGACTTCATATCCAAATCGTTCTTCATATCCGGGCAACGTTATAGCGCGTCCGCCCGCACGGAATTGTTACGTCTGTTACGGGAGGTTGAATAATCGTTGGATATGCGTCTGGTGCGGGGTAAGCGCAGGGCTCCAGTGCGGGTTGTTGGTGCAGGTTGTTGACGCAGACTGCCGATGCAGGTTGCCGATGTTGCGGACACAGGTTCAGGCGGGCTGCCACGCACAGGTTCAGGCGGGTCGCGGACACAGGCCGGACAACCTACGAGCGCAACAGCCGCTACACTGGTGCGAAGAACATTGCATTTCGACTCAAGGGGTTGTTCCATGACTGTTTTCCACACTCCGATGGTGACGCTTTCCGACGGCAATCTGATTCCGCAGATCGGCTTGGGCGTGCTGCGCATCGACGACGAGGGCGTTACCCCCGTGGTCGAGAGCGCGCTGGAAGCCGGTTATCGCCATATCGATGGCGCTGCGGGGTACAATAACGAGGCTGGCGTCGGACGTGCGCTGCAGAACGTGGGCTTCACGCAGGGTGAGAATCGCAAGAACCTGTGGGTGACGACGAAGCTGCGCGATTCGGAACAGGGGTACGATTCCGCACGCAAGGCGTTCGACCGTCAGCTTGACCTGCTGCAGCTCGATTATGTGGACATGTATATGCTGCATTGGCCCACCCCGTTCAATTGGCGTTCCGGCGAAACGTGGAAGGCGTTCGACGAGTTCCGCGCGGAGGGTCGCGTGCGTACGCTTGGCGTGTGCAATTTCCTGCCGGAGCATCTTGAGCGGCTGCATAAGGAAACGGGCGAATATCCGGCCGTCAACCAGATCGAACTGCATCCCACGTGGCAGCAGCGCGAGGTGGTGGCGTATTGCAAGGCGCACAATATCGCGGTCGAGGCGTATTCGCCGATGGCTCGTGGCGCGGATCTGAACGCCGGCGATGGTGTGATCGAACGCATCGCGCGGGCGCATGGCGTCACCGAAGCGCAGGTGATCCTGCGATGGCATATCGAAAACGGCACGATCATCATTCCCAAGTCGGTGCATGCGGACCGGCAGCGGCAGAATCTCGACCTGTTCGGTTTCGTGCTCAGCCCTGCCGAGCATGCGGCCATCGATGCGCTCGACGGGCCGACGCGCGCCGGGCACGATCCGATGACGTTCACGTACGCGTAAGACTGCTTAGGGTGCGATGACAAGGCGCGGATCGCGTGACGGCACGCATTTTCGCCGACGGCTGTTCAATGCCGACGGGCCGGTGGAACGCATACTGATCCTGCTGGTGATCGCCGTGGTGGCGGGCATCACCATCGGCCTGCTCATGCCGAAAGCAAACCCGACCGTCGGCGAAATAACAGGCGAATACACCGCGTCAGGCACCGCCGCGCAAACGCTGCAGCAGCTGACGGTCGACGATAATCAGCGGCACGCCGGCTACGATCGCGACCTGTTCGGCTTCCGCCAAACCGATGACGACGGCAACGGATGCGACGTGCGCGAAGACGTGCTGGCGCGCGACCTCACCGACGTGCGCTACCGGCAGCATGGATGCAAAGTGGAATCGGGCACGCTGGCCGACCCGTACACCGGCAAAACAATCCACTTCGTACGCGGCGCGCGCACCTCGTCGGCGGTGCAGATCGACCATGTGGTGGCGTTGGAGAATGCCTGGCGGTCGGGCGCGAGCACGTGGGACCAAGCCAAGCGGTACCGGTTCGGCAACGATATGTACAACCTGCTCGCGGTGGACGGGCCCGCCAATCAGGAGAAGGGATCCGCGTCGGCCGCGTACTGGCTACCCACGAACGGCGCGTACCGGTGCGAGTACGTGGCCCGGCAGATCGGCGTGAAAGCCAAGTATGGGCTGAGCGTCACCACCAAGGAAAAGCGGGCGATGCTGTCCGTGCTGCATGGCTGCCCGGCGCAAAGCGTGCCGGAGCGGTGAGGCGCGTGGCAGGTGGCGGAGCGTAGGTGCGCGGTGAAGCGTAGGTGAGTGGCGGAGTCTCCCGAAATGTGTCACGATTCGAAATTTCGGCTGTTTTTTCGAATCGTGACACATTTTTCCTTCCAAAAAAACAATACGGGGGTATAAATCGGCGCATTTCCAAGGAAAATGCCTCAAAAAACATACCCCCGAACCGAAAGCGATGTGTCACGATCCAAAATTTTGGCCATTTTTTCGAATCGTGACACAAAACAAGCGACACGGGCAGTACCGGAAGAGTAGGTCCAAGGCCTGCTCTGGAAAGGGCGGAGCTGGCGCACAGATAGCGTGGGCAGTGCCGGAAGAGCGGAATCAAGGCCTGCGACGGAAGCAAGGAGGGCACTCAGGGGAGGAGAAGGCATGCGGAAAGCGGGAGCACTAGGCGGCGCGAAACCAAACACGCGACACTAGGCACGGGTGGTGGCGCGGGCTATGATGCGGGATTGGGTGGTGATGAGCTCCGGTTCCAACGTACGGCTGCCGTCGATGCGGTTGATGATGCGGCTGACCGCGGTCGGCGCGATCCAGTCGAGGCAGGAATCCATGGTGGTCAGCGGCGGCTGGAAATATGCGGCTTCCTCGTTGTTGTCGAAGCCGATCACCTGCACCCGGTCGGGCACCGCGATGCCGTTCGCTGCCAAAGTGAACAGTGCGCCCAACGCAAGCTGGTCGTTGAACGCCACGATGCCATCGAAGGGGATGCCGGAGTCGACGATGCGCTGCGTCATGCGCGCGCCCGAGCCGATGGTCCAATCCTGGCCGACGTTGGGCACTAGCCGTGTGTCCAATTCGACGCCTTGGTCGGCACACGCTTCGAATATGCCTCGCATGCGCAGCTGCGCGTTGCCTTCCACGGCGTCGCGCAGCTCGAGGATATGCTCCGGATCGGTTCGCGAGCCGATCACCGCAAGATTCGTGGCACCGTGGTCGAACAGGTATTGCGCGGCGAGACGCGCCTCCTGGACGTCGTCCGGGGTGACATGGTCCGCCTTGCCATGCGTGGACCGCGCGCCCACGCAGACCAGAGGATAATCCACGTCCAGGTCCTCGGGATCGAGATCCTCGACTTCGGAGATGGACAGGATCATGCCGTCCGACACCGTGGCATTGAAGTTTCGCAACAGCGCGCGGGCACCCTGCGCGGATCCTTCCGCATACGTGGTGATGTACACGGAATAGCCGTAGATGCGGGCCGCGTCGATCACCCGGTTGGCCAGTTCGGCCAAATATGGCGCGGTCAGGCTCGGCACCGCGAGCGTGATGAAGCCGGTTTTGCCGCGATTGAGATTGCGGGCCGACACGTTGACGCGGTAGCCGAGCCTGTCGATGACGTCCTGCACTTTTTCGCGTGTGGCGTCGGCCATGCGGCCGGAATGGTTGATGACGTTCGACGCGGTTTTGAGGGAGACTCCGGCCTCTTGCGCCACTTCACGCAGTGTGACGCGTTTCCTGTCAGACTTGTCCGGCTTCACTTCGGCCATATCTCCCCCTAACCGCATCCGTCATCGATATTCGACTTCCGACTTTACCGCCTTACCACGAGCACGCCGTTGCGGCGCACGGTGTACGAGCCGGGCTTTTCCTCCCGATCCGTCTGGAACAGGATGACCGGCTCGCCTTCGATGCCTTGCAATTCGACCGTCTTCTTGCCACGGGGCAGGTAGAAGTCGAAGGTGGCGTCGGCGGAGGCGCGCACGGTGTGCAGCACGTCGGCATTCTCCTGCGACGAGGCCGCGAGATATGCGCGGACCAGCTTCGTCAGATCGGCCACATCCAGGTCGCAGCCGACGAAATACGCTTCGCCGGAGCCGTACGGATTACGGGTGACCGCGGCCGTGCCGTCGAGCTCCCATTCGTCCGCTTCCTCGCCGGCGTACGTGGCAAGCACCTGCGCGTGTTCGCCGGTCACGTTCACGTCGTTCTGCCACAGGCGGGTCGTGGCGCCGTTCAGCGCGGCTGCATCTTCCGGCGCAACCTCACCGCCGGCACCCAGCCGAATCGCCTCCGGCTCGCCTTCCACGCCACTGCCGAGGATGTTGAATTCCTCGCCGCGGATGCCCAGCATATCGCGCAGCAGGCCGTTGCCGGCACCCGGGTAGCCACCGAGCCACGTGTGGAAATTCTCGTCGATCAGGCCGGTCGCGTAACCGACCACCACCCTGCCGCCGGCCGCCGCGAAATCGGCCAATCGCCGCGTATCGACGGCGCTCAGCATCAGGACGGTCGGCAAAACGACGGTCTTGTAATCGCTCCAATCGTATTTCAGCGGCATAATGTCGGCGCGCGTGCCGGCATCGAGGAACGCGCGCTACCAGTCGCGCACGTCGTGCCAATGGTTGAGTTTCATACTCGGCAACGTTTCGGAACGGGTGGCCCATTCCGATTCGGCGCTGAACAGGATCGCCGTGTCGGAGCGT
>ERZ1106943.3090-NODE-3090-length-13203-cov-3.429875_pt1 | contig 13203 bp, 6 predicted proteins | sample MGYA00403671_ERZ1106943 | MGnify/ENA primary metagenome ERZ1106943 (study PRJEB35170, sample SAMEA104062427) | human gut metagenome | biome: human gut; feature: human-associated habitat; material: faeces | place: Denmark | collected 2012-06-14 ...
CCTATGCAAGCAGAGATATGTTCGTGGATAACTACAAGAATACGAAATGGTAATGGAATTTTAATTTATGGTAAGCCAAATACTGGAAAAACCAGTTCTATGTTTATGTTTTTATCAAAAAATACGAAAGATATTAAATTATTGCAAAATATAAGTTGGGCTGAAAATATAATATATATAGATTGTAAAAATAATAAAAACGATATTCTGGATTTTTTTAATGTATCAGGAAATAATTTAAATAAGAAATCGTATGAAAACTCACTTATAATTGTTGATAATTTGGAATCCATGGGGGAAACTTTTTTGGAAAGCCTTCTTAATATAATTAATAGTTCATTAGGAAATTTTATATTATTAACAGATGTTGACTCTTTAGATAGTGATTTATATAATACAATTGAAAGTAAATGTATTAGAAATAACTTTACACTATCAATTAGCAAATATAATTCACATAAATTTAATGATGTCTATGAAAAGCTGACAGATAATGAAAAAGAAGTATTATTGGTTATATATTATATATCATTGTCGCTTACTCTAATACAAGTTAGTGATGTTCACGCTATATTTGAAAAGGAAATAAGCTTTTGTAGGTTGAAATTCATTATCCGTTCGCTTTTAAGAAAAGATTTAATAAAGTATTTTCCTTTTGACCATACATACATTTTGATGTCGAGGTATAACGAAATAAAAAAATATCAGACAACTATTTGGAAAACTGAACAAAATTTAGCAGCAGTAAATAAAGTGTTACTAAATTCAGATAAATTTCCAGAAAGCGCATGGATAAGTTTGGTGCATTTGCCTTATGAACAAATTAAGCAAATAAGCATTAATGAGAGAGAAAAATTATTTAGTTCTGCATTGAAAACCGGAAACTTTGATAGTTTATATAAATCGTTATTAGATGAACTTAAATATTCTCCGATTAAAGAAAATATGTTTCTTTATGAAGCAGGGACATTATATTTTTACAATAGTGAACAGGATAAAGCATTTGAAAAATACAATATACTTATTAAACAAGCTGAATTTGCTGAACAGCAAAATCGCATTATGCTTAGAATTATTGAGTCTACACATGGTGATGTAAATTTAGCAACACAAAATAATATTAATCTATATTTAGAAAAATTATCGAGTGTTAATTATGAATATCAATTGTATGCTAGATATTGGAAGATTCATATAGAAACGGAAAAGGGGAATTTTTTTACAGATAAATATGAAACGCTATTAAAAGATTTAAATGCATATAAAGATAATGCACAAGATCAGCAAATTTATCTTGAAATTGTTAAGCGATGTTATACAGATATTATCAGGAGTTATCATATTTTAAAGAAATCATTGCCATCGTCAATGTTATCTGATTTCATTTCATTTTTAAAAGAAAAATATAATGAAAATATTAGTATAATTAATTATTATGATTCACTCTATGTAAAAGCAAATACTTTACATTATATTGATTTATTAAATGACATTTTAAACTATAAAAGTTGTCAGGATACATATGATTGTGCAGATAGAGAATATAATCAAGCTATTGCGAGTGGATATGAGAACTATAAGTCAGTTAGTGCTTGTGAACTGAAGTATATTGATTTAGAGTTATATCTTAATGATAATATCTCAAATTTTCAAGAATATGAAACAAAAATAAAGGCATTTTTAACAAATGCAGAAATCAATAGAGTCAGTGTGCATGTGGCTTATTGCAAAACTTTACTTGCTAAATTGTATATGATACAAAATTTATATGATAATGAGTACCGTAGACTTTCCAACCGCAAAACAAAAAATTCAACTATTAATACTTGCCTACATGAAGCAAAAAAAATATATACCGCTTATCATAATGAGTATGGTATTATTCGAATTAGTATTTTAGAATTATTATATAAGATTGCAACTATTTCAGATAGAAAAGAATTAGAAAATACTATAAAAAAAATGACTGATATTCTTGGAAATCATCAAGAATATCAGCGCGAGAAAGATATTATACAATTTTATCAAAATATCCTTAATAGTAATGAAAGTTTTGCAATGCTTGCAATTTCAATACTTAAAGCATATCCTATTATTATGCAGTAGTTTTTATTTTACGAATAAATTTGTGACAGGATTTTACTAAAGCAGGGGTGATGTCGTTATGGTAGGCATCACTCATTATTTTGGCTAATTTAGAAATATGTTTTTTCTTTAATCCGCACAATACAGCAGCATTTAAACCAATACGTAAACCATAACCTAAGTTATAGGGAAGTAAACGATAATTAGTTAAAAGTCCTATTGACTCTAATTTTAAATAATACTGATAGCTCTTATATTTATCGGAACATAAAATCCATAGATGATGTGTGGGTGTTTGCTCATCAGAGCGTCTTACAATGGGAACTTTATAGTCGAACAATAATTTTTCTAGTTCACTCACACAAGAGTTACAGGTTTCACAATATTTATTGAATTGCTCCTTATACATCAATGGTAGTAATGAATCTGCAATTGCTTTTGGATGTGTATTGCTTATATAGGTTTTAGCATGAGCCAAATATTGCTCCCAAACAACATCTGCGTTCTTTACAGCAATTAATCCTTTTTGAGGTCCGGGATAATTTTTATGCAAAGTGGTAATAATCATATCAAATCCCATATCAAATGGATTCATAAAATGTCCACATAGGATGGAACTGATATATTGTGATGCATCAAATATTTTATAACATTGTGTACAATTCTTAAGCCAAGAAAAATCTTCATAATATAGTCCCTCACTTCGGTCAACAAAAACATAATCTATTTTTTCTGATTCAATTAATTTCATGGTTTTAGACACATCCACGCCCAGCTTTTCATAATTAGGAACCATTTGATATGTTATTGTACCTATATTTTTTAATATTTCTTCAGTTGCAAAATGACCCCCAGCTATTTCAGGTAATAATATAATCTTATCTCCAGGCTTAAGAATACAAAGGAAGAGTATTAGATGTGCGTTTAATCCCGATAATGATTTCAAATCCACATCGTAAGCTTTTAATTTTTTTGACCATTCTTTTTTTATGTATTGAAAAAACTCAATATATTCATTTCGTCCTGCAAAAATGACTTTATCATTAACATCTTTAAAACGTTCACTTACATAAAGACCTGCAAAAAAATTTGTATTCTCTATATCATAGATAAAAGGGACATTTTCTGTGGGGTTTAATATTAATGAGCTTTCAAATTTTTTTCTCAAATACTCTAGTTTATATTTATATGCTGAATTTGTAGTTATTTCAAACTGAAAAAAAATGTCTGCAGTGCTATTATTATAACATTCTGTTTTTGAGAAGCCATTTGCCAAGAAGATGTGCTGAGCAGCAAGTCCATTTGACATTGTTGCGGCTTTTAGCAGACTATAATTATTATCTATTGAATAATTTACTGCAATATTTAAAAGATTTGTTCCATACCCACACCCTTGATATCTCTTTAATACAAAAAAACGACGTATTTCATAACAGTCTTTGAGCTTTCGCAACGCAATAGTTCCGCAAATAGCTTTTTTTTCATTGATTAAACACCAAAAGTTACCATCAATCATATAATTTTTTGAAATATCCAAAATATCAGATTCTTTCCCAAGAGGAGAAAAACTTCGTGCATTTTCTTTAAAAACCTTTTGAAAAAATTTATATATTTTCATGTTCATTTCTTCTGTATATTGTATAATTTGCATTGAAATAATCTCCTTTCAAATTGCTAATAGGTAATCTCGTATAATCACTTGTTTTCTATCTTCAACCGACGGATAACTAAAAATTATCCATCCTTTTTTTGTCCCACCCCCACCCCTTGCAATCCCCAAAAAAATGGTTTAAAATACTATTTTAGCAACAAAATCGGAAAAAAGATGACCTTGAACCAAAATCATAGAAAATTATAAAAAAGTAATGAAAACAAAGAACAAAAAATGGAAATAAAAATTAGGAGGTAACGACTATGAGAAAATCAGGAATAAAAGTGGTAATAATTGCAACAGCTTTAGCAATGGCAGTAACAGCAACTACTACTACAACAGTAACAGCTAAGAAAAAAGCAAAGAAGACAGTAGTAAAGCTGGTAAGTTTAGATACAGCGGCAAGAAAGTATGTAAATAAAGCAAATTCTTCCGCTAATAAGAAAAAAGGAACAACAAGTCTGAAAGTCAGTGTAAAAGGTTCGGTAAGCGAGGAAAAGTTTAAGAAAGCAGTCAAAGCTATACACTGCAAAGGACTCAAGTCCGGAACAAAAGCAGCTTTTAACGACGAAGTTCTTTGCCCGGTTTGGTCGAATCTTAGTGTGAAGAGAACTGGCAAGTACACAACTTTCAAAGTAAAGTTCAATAATAAGAAGATGCATGGATACTCCAGTTACGGTAAAGTAAATTACATGAAACAGGCAGAGAAAGAGATTTACAATACTTTAGCTATTTTCGAGAAAGATTTCGGAAGAAAGCTTACTAAGGCAGAACTCGGTACATTCGCTGTAGGATACTGCGGTCTGGAAGGTGGGCTACATTTTGATGGTAATGGTGTTAAAGATGGTCAAGGTAGTAAAGACTGTACTACAAGCTGTGCAAAAGGAATATCCGAAAAAGGGACGAAGGGAAGTACCAATTGTTCTGGTAGAGCTGATGCTACAACCCGTGTAATGAGAATACTTGGATTTAAAGAAAATGAGTGCGGTGTGGTCTATAATTACGCTACTAATCATGCATGGAACTGGTGGAAAGTCTCCGGAACAATCTATGTTGGCGATCCGACAAGTATGGGAGCATTTTTTGTAGATGACAAAGGGAAAGAGATCGACTGGCAGGAAGTAGGTTGGGGTAGTGTTACAGAAAACTTCTTTAAACTTCCAGAAGATGCAAAGTGGAAATATCTTGGTTATGAGTCTTATGAAGCATATAATGAGTATAAGGATTCTCTTGCGTATAAGTATATAAACTTTAGAGATCAGGAAGCAAAAGCTGAATGGAAGAAACTTGATCCAACAGTTGATTTTGAAACATATACACAGTATCAGCCAATTAGTGGGCTTCGCACTCTTACAGAGAAGGAGTGTGCAAAGTTGATTAAGAAGTATGGAAATGATGGTCCAGTTTACATTGATGCTTCCGATGGCAAAAAGGGTACAAAGTGGAAACATTCCACAATTCATTTTTAAATAATTCCACTGACTAAAACTTTAGCAGTGGTTTTAGATAAACTCAGCAGTAGTTGGCTGGAAACAGCAGGTACTGACTAGAGTAAGAGCACCAGTTTAAAAGCTGGTGCTCTTTTTGACAAAAGAAAGAGGCAGGTGTACAAGCACCTGCCTCGGTAAAAAGCAACTAGGTTTTTGCACCGAATCGCTTAATCCGGAAATTTTGGGAATAGGTATTTGGAAATTTTGCAGTCCCTTGCATGCGTGCCTACAAGGTGCAAGCCTGCAGTAAATTCTTAGTATATCACTTTTAAAATAAGTGATGCGAGTATTGCACCACCAATAAGGATAACTAAAGAATTTCTTTTATAGAAATTTAAAATTTCCATACTAGTCCCTCCTTTCCTTTCTTATTGTGTGGCTTTTACACCACACACTTTAATAGTAACATGGCCTAGTTCTTTTGTCAATTTGAAGTAAGAGCACCGGTACAAAAGCTGGTGCTCTTTTTAGACGCAGGAATAGAAGAGATGCAATTTTGCATCTCTTTTTTGCGTTTAGAGTAAATTGAAAACTAATCTAAAAAAGTAAAGGAGGAGTAAAAGATGAGATTTAAAAGGTTAATCTCAATGACTTTAGCAGTTAGTCTTACTTTAGGTGTTTTTAGTGGTTTACCACCATTAAGAGAGGTTACGAGCATTACGAAAGAGGCAGAAGCTGCAAATAGAGTACACAAGGCGTGGAACTGGGGTACCAAGAATGAATTTATTGACTATGTAAGGAAACATTATGGCAGTTATAATCCTGTATTTAGTAAGAAAAACGATAATAATGCTGCAGCCAAGTTTGGTAGTGTTAATTTAAAAGAACCAATCAAAATTCCAGGCAGCGAGAACGAAACTTACCGTTACTGGTGGTTTGTAACTCTGGATAGATACCATAATGCCCATAGTCACAGTTACGGTGAGAATAATAGAGCTATCGCACAGCCAAGTAATAAGGTTAGCGATAACCCTGTCTGGGGTACGACCAGACTGGTGGCAAAACCAAAATATGACGGTAGCGGCAATGCTAATAAGAAAAATGGGTTTGCACTTGATTACATTGATATTAAAGGTGAGTCAGGCAAGTTCAAGATTGATTTAGGAAAAACTATCAACGATTACGGTCTTTCAATGTATATAATCGATTTGAAAGACTGGATGAGTAACAAAGGAAAATACGGCTACCAGAAATGGGCTAACAAGAAAGAGAACAAAGTCAATGATGATAAGAAAAATATTATCATCACTATGTACTTGAATGCTGTAACCAAGACCTACGATGGTGGAAGAAATAACTACCATGCAAGAGGTCTTAATACAAAAGAAAAGTGGAAGAACGCAACAAAGCATATGAGAATGGCAGGTTACCCGGAAGAGTACGACCAACATTACAATATACCAGTGGAGTTTAAGTTCCAGGTTGACAGAGATGAAAAGCCATCTCATTTAATAATCGAAAGTCGAGTTGCGAATGGTAGTACGACATACGCAAAGACCTATACAAACAGTCAGTTCCAGTGGGCTGGGTCGAAGGTGGTAGGTGCTACCAAAAAAATGAATGAGAGTTTTGGTGGCTACTATCATGATATAACGGGCAAAGACCAGTTTAAGAAAGGTTCTGCCTTTAGCGTAACTAAGGATCTTATCGACGCACTTTCGCAGAACGGGCAGTTACTATTGCGTGGTGTTCGTTTAGAGAGATATGCCGTTGACAAGACAAAGTCAGAAAAGGACACAAGCAAACAGACGATAATTACTAAATCCTATTCAAAAGGTCAGACCAGTGCCGCAAAGAAGGCAGGTTACGAGTACGGTGATGTCGCCCATGTTTATCTGACATGTGATGCAGACATTCTGCGTGCTTTAGCCAAGAACAATAAAAAGACGACTAAAGAGTTCTCAAAGAAGAATAAGAATTTAGAGAAAGGTTCTGTTGATAAAAATACTATTGAGACAAAAGACGGAAAGATAAAAGTCGAAGACGAAGGAAAGTTTTACGAGATTGGTGTAACGAAGAAAGGCAAAACTTTTTCGATTACTAAAAAAAGTAATGATAAAAAAACAATCAAGGAATGGGATGATGGAGAAACACTCGGAGAAACAATTGGTGATGATGGAAAAATAACATACCAGCAATTTATTACATATGTTAGTAAGCTGAACTTCAAAATCCACCCATACGAGAAGTACGACAATTCCGAGAAAAAAGACAAAAAAGTCTACGAAGACCATTTAGTATTTATCTGGGAACGTGCAGTAGAACCAAAACTCAGTATGAACACCGAGTTGGTAAGCTACGACAGTGGCGACAGCACCGACAGCACCAAAACCGACAGCGACAGCAACGGCGAAGACACCAGCGGAAAGTATGTAGGTGTAACTTCCGGCGACTACGCACTAGATGTTCCGATGGACAAAATGTCAAAAGATTACGATGTTGCAGGTACTGTGGAGGCTCTCGGTAAGCTGGTTCCTTCAAACAATGACCTGACTTTAGAATCTTTCCTCAAAGAAAAAATTAAAAATCTCATCTCAGAAAATGACAAGCACGATGTAGGTTACTACTATAACCGACTTCTATACTCCACAGGCGATGCAGTACCAGCGATTTTGTCAGATATTAGAGTTTCATACACTGATAATGACGGAACAAAAATAGTGAAAAGCAGGACAGACTAACAAGTATTAAGGATGGACTTTCGACAGCTTTACATAAAGTTACTTCAATGTTAAAATAAAGCTACTAAATACGGAGTTTGATTTGAAATATAAACAGGAGGGGTGCATATGGCAAAGGTTGTAAGTATAGGAAATCAAAGTTTTGAGTCAATACGCAAAGATGATTGCTTCTATATTGATAAAACATATTTTATAAAAGAGTGGTGGGAAAATAAGGATAATGTAACACTTATAACACGCCCACGCCGATTCGGAAAAACATTAAACATGAGTATGCTTGAATGTTTTTTCTCGAACAAATATAAGGATAGAGGGGATTTATTTGAGGGTCTTGAAATATGGAATGATGAAAAATATCGCAAATTGCAAGGGACATATCCGGTGATGTTTTTAAGTTTTGCCAAGATAAAACAGAATACTTATAAGAGTGCAGTAAAACAGATAAAAAACGAGCTTATAAATTTATATAATGTATTTGATTATATAATGAAAAGTGATTTGTATAATGAAAATGAAAGGCTGCAATACAAATCTGTTCGAGTGGGGATGGATGATGAGACAGCTCAAGAGGCTTTAAATAATCTTTCTCACTATCTCAGCCGTTATTATGGCAAAAAAGTAATCATACTTCTTGATGAGTATGACACACCTATGCAGGAGGCTTATGTAAACGGGTACTGGGAAGAACTTGTAGCTTTTACAAGAAGTCTTTTTAATGCGACATTTAAGACAAATCCATATCTCGAAAGAGCGATAATGACAGGTATAACGAGGGTATCGAAAGAAAGCATATTTTCTGATTTGAATAATCTTGAAGTAGTTACGACATTATCACCAAAATATGAGACTTCATTTGGATTTACTGAAAAAGAGGTGTTTAACGCCCTTGATGAACAGGGGCTGCCAGATGAAAAAGAAATTGTGAAAACATGGTATGATGGCTTTAAATTTGGAGAAAAAAGTGATATTTATAATCCGTGGTCGATAATTAATTATCTGGATAAAAAGAAAATCGCATTGTATTGGGCTGACTCAAGTTCAAATGGACTAATAAACAGTCTTGTTCAAAAAGGAAGTCCATATATAAAAACAATGATAGAAAATCTTATTAGTGGTGAAAAAATAAATGTTATTGTAGATGAGCAGATAGTATTTTCAGAGCTAGACTACTCAGAGGATGCTGTGTGGAGTCTTATGCTTGCGAGCGGCTATTTGAAAGTTGTTTCGTCAGAAGAGTTGAATCTGATAAGAGAAAGCGATAATGAATATGAACTTGCATTGACAAACCGTGAGATATTGTTTATGTTCAGAAAAATGATACTCAGATGGTTCAGTCCCGCAAAGCATGAAACAAATGAGTTTATAAGAGCACTCATAAGTGGTGATATAGAAAGTATGAATGAGTATATGAATGATGTAGCATTGAATACATTTAGTTCATTTGATTCTGGAAAGAAAAAATCTAATAGGAAAGCTCCAGAAAATTTTTACCACGGATTTGTACTAGGACTTATGGTAGACCAGACGGAAAACTATATCATTACCTCAAACCGTGAAAGCGGCTATGGAAGATATGACATAATGCTGGAGCCGATAGATAAAACAAATGAAAAATACCCTGGTATCGTAATAGAATTTAAAGTAATAAATCCTAGAAAAGAAAACACACTTGAAGAAACAGTTGCAGCGGCATTAAAGCAGATAGAGGAGAAAAACTATGATGCAGAACTTATCAAAAGAGGAGTGAAAGAAGAAAACATTCATCACTATGGTTTTGCGTTTAGAGGTAAAGAGGTGTTGATAGATGGACGGTAGATATTTTCGGAACCGAAAATATCGTAAGAAAAAGTTTCGTGTGAGGATTTTGGCAATTAAGGATGCGAAGCATTGCCAAAATCTGTTGCAGTTTGTTTTTTAAACTGCGACAAAGAGGTGCTGATAGACGGACGGTAGTAACAGGCTTATCTTTTTATGACTGAACTGTTACGGAAACCTAAATGTTTTGACTGATAACCGTCGTATGTGATACAATAAAAAACAATGGAAAAAAACAGCGGAGGAATACAATGGAGAGAATTAAACAGTCCAATATCAGAAATTTTTGTATCGTAGCACATATAGACCACGGTAAATCTACGCTTGCAGACCGTATCATTGAAAAGACGGGACTCCTTACGAGCAGGGAGATGCAGGCACAGGTTCTTGACAATATGGAGCTTGAGAGAGAGCGTGGTATCACGATAAAGGCACAGACAGTGCGTATCGTATATAAGGCAAAAGATGGTGAGGAATATATATTTAATCTTATTGACACACCGGGTCATGTGGATTTTAACTATGAGGTTTCAAGAAGCCTTGCTGCCTGCGAGGGTGCCATACTTATTGTTGATGCGGCACAGGGTATAGAGGCACAGACACTTGCAAACTGCTATCTTGCACTTGACCATGACCTAGAGATAATGCCTGTCATAAATAAGATAGACCTGCCTAGTGCCGAGCCTGAGAGAGTTAAGAGCGAGATAGAGGATGTTATCGGTCTTGATGCCGAGGATGCACCTCTTATCTCCGCAAAGATGGGAACAAACATAGATGAAGTTTTAGAGCAGATAGTTAAGAAGATTCCTGCACCGTCAGGAGATGTAGACAAGCCGCTTAAGGCACTTATTTTTGACTCATTATATGATGCTTATAAGGGTGTTATCATATTCTGCCGTATATTTGACGGCTGTGTCAAAAAGGGTGACGAGATAAAAATGATGGCAACAGGGGCAAAAGCAGATGTTGTCGAGGTCGGTATTTTTGGAGCGGGTCAGTTTATTCCGTCTGATGAGCTTTCGGCAGGTATGGTAGGCTATATCACGGCAAGTCTTAAAAATGTAAGTGATACAAGAGTAGGTGACACGGTCACGCTTGAAGAAAATCCTTGTGACGAGGCACTTCCGGGATATAAAAAAGTCCAGCCGATGGTCTATTGCGGACTTTATCCGGCTGATGGTGCGAAATATCCTGACCTTAGGGATGCACTTGAAAAACTTCAATTAAATGATGCGGCACTACAGTTTGAAGCTGAGACATCCATTGCACTTGGTTTTGGTTTCAGATGCGGATTTCTTGGTCTTTTGCATCTTGAGATAATTCAGGAGAGATTAGAGAGAGAGTACAATCTTGACCTTGTAACGACAGCACCTGGTGTTATCTATCATGTTTACAAGACAAACGGTGAAATGATAGAGGTTACAAATCCGTCAAATCTTCCTGACCCGTCAGAAATAGAGCATATGGAAGAACCTATGGTTTCAGCAGAGATAATGGTTACTAAGGAGTTTGTAGGTGCGATAATGACACTTTGTCAGGAAAGACGAGGAGTTTATATTGGAATGGAATACATGGAGGAGTCGAGAGCACTTCTTAAATATGACTTGCCGCTCAATGAGATTATTTACGATTTCTTTGATGCACTCAAATCCCGTTCAAGAGGATATGCTTCGCTTGATTATGAGATGAATGGATATGTTCCGTCAAAACTTGTAAAACTTGATATTCTTATAAATAAAGAAGAAATAGACGCACTTTCATTTATACTTCATGCAGACACGGCATACGAGCGTGGAAGAAAGATGTGTGAGAAACTTAAAAATGAGATACCGAGACAGCTTTTTGAAATACCTATTCAGGCGGCAGTCGGAGGAAAAGTAATAGCAAGAGAGACAGTAAGGGCAATGAGAAAAGATGTACTTGCCAAATGTTACGGTGGTGATATTTCCAGAAAGAGAAAACTTCTTGAAAAACAGAAAGAAGGTAAAAAGAGGATGCGCCAGTTTGGAAATGTAGAAATCCCGCAGCAGGCATTTATGAGTGTATTGAAACTTGATGAGGAGTAAAACATCGTATCTAAAACTAAGATAAAAGGGTAGGTATTTGTAAATGCAAAAAGATATTGCGTTATATGTCCATATCCCGTTTTGCGTGAAAAAATGTAATTACTGTGATTTTCTTTCGTTTAGTTCTGATGATGATACGAAAAGAAAATACCTTGATGCCCTTTACAGGGAGAGTATTTTTTGGAAAAATAAACTTTCAGGCAGATACAGGATTAGGACTGTTTTTGTCGGCGGCGGTACGCCAACCTGCCTTTCGGCATCGGAACTTGAACGGCTTGGAGATATTATAAGGCAGTTTGATATTGACGATAATGCAGAGTTTACGATAGAAGCAAATCCGGGAACTCTTGACAATGAAAAGATAAATGCAATCAAAAAGATGGGTGTGAACAGGGTGAGTCTCGGACTTCAGAGCACAGTTGACAAGGAACTTAAACTTCTTGGGAGAATTCATACCTACGAGGAATTTCTTGAGAGTTATCATCTGCTCAGGGGTGCTGATTTCGATAATATAAATATAGATTTAATGAGTGACATTCCTAAGCAGAGTTTCGAGAGTTACAGAAAAACTCTTGAGCGTGTTGTGTCATTGAAGCCGGAACATATTTCTTCATATAGTCTTATAATCGAGCCGGGAACGGTCTTTTATAAGATGTATGAGGATGGTGTTCTTGATATTGCTGATGAAGATACAGACAGGCAGATGTATTCTTATACAAAAAAATTCCTTGAAGAAAACGGGTACCGCCGATATGAAATATCAAACTATTGCAAAAAAGACAGGGAATGTAAGCATAATCTCGTCTATTGGAATCTTGACGATTATATCGGTATAGGGCTTGGTGCCTCATCATATTTTGAGGGAGCGAGATTTTCAAACTTCCCAGAAATGAAGAAATATCAGGATGTTATGTGTTCTGATAAAGTAAACGAATTGAATATATTTTCTTGTGATGCGATAGTTTCAGACAAAGAAAATGGAAAAAACAGGATGAAAACTTCCACGGTTGGCTGTGATTTTGATACGGAAATAAAAAGTAAAGTTGAAAGTTATGAGAAGCTGACAGAAAAAGCAAAGATGGAAGAATTTATGTTTGTCGGTCTTAGGAAGTGCATCGGTGTGTCAAAAACGGAGTTTAAGAACAGGTTTAATTACAGTATTGATGAAATTTACGGTGATGTGATAGATAAATTTATAAAAAATAACCTATTGTCTGAAAATGATAATAGTGATAGAATTTATCTGACAGATAAAGGAATTGATTTAAGTAATTATATTTTGTCAGAGTTTCTGCTTTAAAGCAGACAGAAATCAGATTTGATTGTAAATATACAGGATTGCTCAAGTTGTTTAGCAATGGAGCAATTTGTGGCATCAGTTAAGGGCAGAGCACCTTTTGCCCCCAGCATTATAA
>ERZ1106943.3094-NODE-3094-length-13192-cov-5.590165_pt1 | contig 13192 bp, 17 predicted proteins | sample MGYA00403671_ERZ1106943 | MGnify/ENA primary metagenome ERZ1106943 (study PRJEB35170, sample SAMEA104062427) | human gut metagenome | biome: human gut; feature: human-associated habitat; material: faeces | place: Denmark | collected 2012-06-14 ...
TCGGATATCTTGATAGCAGACTGTCCGGCAAAATATATCCTGTCCGAGGAAGCACATATTCGAATCTTAAGCAGCTTATTCCCGGACGCCAAGGTCAGCGTGTATATTCCCCCGATGGAGCCGCCGTATGTTTAATGAGTCAGGGAGGCGGGCAAGGGGCAAAGACCGGGCTGTATCTTATCGATATGAACGAAAACCCGAAGCTCACGCCTCTCGCCCGATGTATCACCGCAAGACAGGATTCGGGTATAAGCAATCGCAAAGGCGAGCATTCCGGCGTTCTCATCACCGGCGCAAGAGCCATCCTGACACCGGAAAGACTCAAAGTCAGGCAATGCGGCAGACGGTTCAAAGGTCCCGATGAGCCGATGTATGCGCTGACGACACAGGATGTACACGGCGTTATTCTTCTGAACGGCATCATACGACGGCTGATGCCGATAGAATGCTTCCGCTTGCAGGGCTTTGCCGACAATCAGTTTCAGACTCTTGCCGACAACGGGATCAGCGACTCTCAGCTCTACAAAATGGCGGGCAACTCGGTTACCACCAATGTCGTAACGGCGATTGCACAAAAGCTCGCTTGGGAAATCAATCAATTACCAAATGAAACGGAGGAAACAACATGAGATTATTCAGTACCGAGGCGGTCAGCAAGTACCACCCGGACAAGTATGCCGATCAGATCAGTGATGCCATTCTGACCGAGTGCTTAAAACAGGACAGACAAAGCCATTGCGGAATTGAAACCATGGTCAAGGGCAATACCGTCGTTCTCGGCGGTGAGATCACATCGAAAGCGGACATCAACTACGACCAGATCGTCCGCCGTGTGGCAAAGAAACTCGGCTATCGGGCAGATAAGATCATCAACCTGATCAGTGAGCAATCGCCTGAGATCAACCGTGCGGTTCTCTCGGATGATGACATCGGTGCCGGAGATCAGGGTATCATGTTCGGCTACGCCACAAGAGAAACCGCAAGCCGCCTCCCCTATGCCTTTGATGTGGCAAACCGCATCATTGCCGCCCTGGAGGATGATGCGGACAACAATCCCGACACCATTCTGAAGGGCGATGCCAAAACGCAGGTCACCATTGACCTTTACACCGGAGAGATTGTCACGGTGGTGGTCAGTGTCTGCCACAAGGAAGGATGTGACCTTGATGAAGTTCAGCACTATGTCCTTGCGCTCGTCGGCGATGAATGTATCTGTGACGACTGGATCATCAACCCTGCGGGAACATGGACGGTCGGCGGTGCGGAAGCTGATTGCGGGCTGACCGGTCGAAAGATCGTCTGTGACCAGTACGGCGGATTCTGCCGTGTCGGAGGCGGCGCGTTTTCGGGAAAGGACCCGAGCAAGGTTGACCGTTCGGCATCGTATATGGCACATAAAATCGCCTGTGACCTGCTTGAAAAATTCGACCTTGAATGGTGCGAGATTCAGATCGGCTATGCCATCGGCATGAGTCAGCCTGTCTCACTTTCCATCCGCAACGATGCCGACATGGAGCTGTTTGACTATGTGGCAAACACCTACGATCTCACACCCGCAGGGATCATCCGCGAGCTGGATCTGCTTCATGCCGACTACGAAACGATTGCTGAGGGTTGCCACTTCTACAACAAGTACAACCGCACCGGCAGATGGAAGTGACGCAGATGTGGTGGCTCTTTCTGCTCGGGCTGATGCTCGGAGGCACGGTCGGCATGGTCGTCATGTGTCTCTTCCAAATCAATAAATAACGAAACTTTGGGGCTGTTATGCAAAAAGGCATTACAGCCCTCTTTTTGTGTACAGCCTCGGAAACGAGGAAACATGAACAGCTTTATGTCATGGGTTGGCGGCAAGAAGGCACTTCGGGATGCCATTGTCGCCCGGCTTGACGAGCGGTGCGATCGGTATGTCGAGGTGTTCGGCGGCGGCGGATGGGTACTGTTTCATAAGCGCCCGAGCAAATTTGAGGTTTACAACGATTTCAACGGAACGCTTGTGAACCTTTACCGCTGTGTGCGCGACCACCCCGACGAGCTTTGCGAGGAACTGCGGTATTCGCTTAATTCCCGCAGGGACTTTGACTATATCCGCGATCTGCTCCACAGTGATACCAAAATACCGGATATCAAACGCGCCGCATTCTTTTATCAGGTTATTCGGGAGAGTTACGCTTCGGGGCTTGACTCCTTCGGAGGTCAGCCCCACAACATCTGGAACAACTTTCCCATCATTCACAAAGCGTCGGAACGACTGCAGACGGTTGTCATCGAAAACAAGGACTTTGAAAAGCTCATTGCCCAATATGACCGTCCGAACACGATCTTCTATCTTGATCCTCCTTACTTTGAAACGGAGGACTATTACGAAGAAGTGGGCTTCACAAAAGCGGATCATGTCAGACTGCGGGATGCACTCATGCGGATTCAAGGCAAGTTTTTGCTTTCCTACAACGACTGCCCGGAAATCCGTGATCTGTATTCGCGGGACGGCATCATGATCGAGAGCACCACAAGACTCTCGAATATCGCGCAGCGTTACGACGCGGGAAAACAGTATCCCGAACTGTTTATCTCCAATTATGACACCTATGAAGAAGGATGGAACGCCAAGCAGCTTACGCTGTTCGACGATGACTCCATCAGCGAAAAAATACTGAAAGAAAGGAAAATTGTATGGAAAGGAAACTGAATATCAAAGTGCTTCTGCCGGAGGAGGTCATCGAAAAGTATGACATCGATGAGGACACCGGTGTGCTGTCCTACTTCGAGGACGGCGCTATCCACATTCTGATCGAGGATGATGACGAGATGCCGGAAGAAGAAATGCACGATACCGTCTGCGATGCTCCCTGCGAGCAGTGCCGCCACTATTGCAAACGGCACGGCATCTGCACGCGGGACTGACGGAGGTGGTCTATGCCGAATCATGTGATCAATATCCTCTCTTTTGAGGGCGACAAAACAAAAATCCGTCAGATGCTTGAGGACATCAAGGACGATGAATACGGTCTTCACTCGGTGGATTTCAATAAGATTATTCCGATGCCGCCGAGCCTTGACTTGGAAGCAAGCAGTCGCACACAGGCGGGACTTGCGGCTTATAAGGACTTCATCGATGTGTATACGCTCGGCGGGACGATCAACACAGAGCATCTGTCGGATATTCCGGTCGCAAGCGAGCAGCGCTTCCTCGAAGCGCGGACAGACATCAGACGCGAGGACTTTGCACTCGGCAAGCAGGCGTGGAATAACCTGCGGCAATATGGCGCAGCCACCTGGTACGACTGGTGCTATGCAAATTGGGGTACCAAATGGAATGCTTACGGGTATGACGGATATGAACCTGCCTCCATGCCGGATGATTGTATCTGGTTTCAGACCGCATGGGCGGAACCCAAGCCCGTCATAGAAGCGCTTGCCCGCAGGTATCCCGACATTACCATCGAACACGAATGGGCAAATGAAGATCTCGGCGAGGGGTGCGGTCGCCGTGTTTATGAAAACGGTGAAGAAATCGAGGAATACTACCCCGAAGGCGAGGTGGAATCCGTTGAATACGCCGCCTCCGTGTGGAAATATGACTTCTGCGATCTCGGTATGGCAAAGAACAAGACCGGGACACGGTATATCCACACCGACTACGATGAATACGAATGCATCGAAATCTGCGGAAAGCCGGCGCTCTTTACCGACGAACGCCTGACCGAGGATGAGATTCCCGAAGGAATGTACCTTTATCACCTGCGGGAGCGTGATGACGGTGACGGCTTTGCCTCTCTGGAATCAAAGGTTATCGTCAATCACGGCGGCTCTGTCATCACAAACGAGCCGATTGCGCTCGGTGAGGACGGATATATTGCCCTAAGCGATGAAAACTACCCGAATTTTATGGGCGACACCCGCACCCTTGCCGCTTTTATGGGCGGCGATTTCCCAAGCCAAGGTCTTGATCTAACAATGTAATCCAAATCAAAAAACACAGAAAGAAGGAATCCAAAAATGAAAACATACAGATTTGTCACCACCAAAGGCAGTGTCACCATTCCGTTCGATATCCGCATCCGAGAAGGCTGGAACACCGGAACGCTTGTCTCGATTGAAAAGCAGAAGGACGGCGCTCTGCTTCTGCGCAAGGAATCCATCTGCGATTGCGGCAAAAGCAGCAAGGCGCATGAAACCTCACTCTTCGATGTCCTTGAAAGTCTTAAGCCCGCCGAACAGCGTGCGGCATTCAATTTCCTCACAAAAAAACTGCTCCGTGATGCGGAGGTGGAGTGATGCCGCTTCCGCTCTACTATGATTCGCTTGACACCGCCCGCCGACAAGATGATGTCATGCTGTGGCGGAACTCCTTCAAGGAGAATATCCGATGTAAGAATGCCATTGAAAAAGCGCTTGCCGAGAATTTTGACGGCATGCATCTCAAAGACGGTATCATCCCGCCTCTTGCAGAGGAATACGGCACCGACCGCCTCACATGGGTACTTGCCAACACGGTAAAGGAACACATGGACGACGGCAGATTCCGCCCCGCAAACAAGGAGTGGGCTGACGGAATCTATATTCCGAAGGATCGGCGCAACTATGAGTTCTCGGTGGGCAGCCATCCCGAAATCGTCAACGGGCTGATTACGGATTACAGGCAGTATCTCTCCGATGTGCTTCATCAATACGGTGTCGGCGACTGCCTGCCCGGAAGCAATCACGAGAATTACGAGCATCAGCTGCTGATCCTCAATCCGTTTCTCCTCCATGAGGATTACAAACACGGGGACTATCAGCTGTTCTACGCCACCTCGGGCAACGGCTGTGATGAATCCAACATCGGACGGAAGGTGTTCGGAAGGTTTCTCAAGGATGACGAGCATACCCACTTCTATCGGGACGAATTTCTCGGTATTGCCGATGAAAGCAAGCTCCCCGAATGGGCAACACAGAAGCTGGAGGAAATCCGTGCGGGAGAAGACGAAGGTATGGTGCTGTCATGAGGATCAGAATCTATCAATTGAATTCGGATAAGGATACGCGCCGTGTCAAGTTCGAAAATTACGAGCAGACCGAACGGCACGGCGGTGTTCGCGATTCTGAATACAAGTGCGTTTTCCACGGCGATGTGAAAGCAAGAGATCTTGATGATATCTATCACATTTTCAACGGATACCGCGAGCCGTACATCGGTACCTTTCAGGGGCATTCTCTGTCGGTGTCGGATGTAGTCGAGGTTCTCGGCGACATTCCCGAAATGTATGGACGGGTCGATTATCTCGGCTCAAACGGTGAGGTCGGAGAGGAATATTGGATTGCCACAAAAGAAGCCTATGACCGTGAGGTCTATGACAGCATCGACTGTGGCAGACCGTTCACACCGCACATCCTCGAAGGACAGCACATCACGCTGGTCGAACCCGGCTGTCACTTCTGTGATTCGTTCGGTTGGGTGAAGTGCGAAAACTTTGACACCTCCGAGTGTGAGGACATGGACGGTTTGCGTGCCTTGATGATCCTTCCCGGCAAGACGCCCGTTGAAACAAGAATCATCGATGATCTGAGCCATTGGCAGCGTGCGGTCAGCAGGTGCGGCGAAGACGCACTGATGCAGGTCGTTGCCCCCTTTGATGATAATGCAGTCATCGTGTGCAATGAAGAATCCAAGACGAACGGCATGGAGGGTAACCGTCGTTTGAATGGCGATGTTATTGCCGGACCGATATACATTGTCGGTGAGGACACAGACGGCGAATTTTGCGGTCTGACCGAGGGACAGGTACAAAAATACAAAGAAATGTTTGCAGAACCCGAGGATATCAGCCCCGAGGAAGTCGAAGCAAGCATCCGATTCTCGTTCTCCCCATGGTGAACGGAATCAAGCCGGATGACGGGAAGCCGCCTCCGGCTTTTTATATAGATATCTCAAAAGAAAGGAGGACACCCATGGCAACAGGAAAGAAAGGCAGCTCGGCTCCCGCAGGTGAGCAGAAGCAGAAAAAGCCCGCATACGAAGTCCACATCGACAAGACCTTTGATGATCCGGGCAAGAGTCTTCGCGCGGTGGCAAGCATGACCATCGGCGATTTCGCGGTTCACGGCATCAAGCTCTTCCAGAACGAAAACGGCACCTTCGTATCCATGCCCGCGATTCCGTATAAGGACGCAAACGGCGAAACCAAGTACAACGACATCTTCCACCCCATTACGGCGGAAGCACGCGGCGAACTCGGCAAAGCCATTGTTGCAGCCTACAATCAGGAACTCGCAACCGAGCAGACCACGGAGCAGACAGAAGCTCCCGCACAAACCATGCAGCAGATGTAATCTGCCATCATCAAACAAAAAATCAAAAGAAAAAGAAAGAGGTATTCCGGTATGAAAAAGTTTTTTGCCAACATCAAATCCAAGCTCGCTTCCATGAAGAACAATGCGGTCATCTCCGCCAAGACCGCCCTCGCTTCCACCTCCGGTGAAGGCTACATCGACACCGGCGTCAAAATCATCATCGGCGTTGTCATCGGCGGTGTTATCCTTGCCGGACTCTATGTCCTGTTCAACATCACGATCTTCCCGACGCTCGGTACGAAGATCGCCGAGATGTTCAACTACAAGGGCTGATCCCATCCAAACATAAAACCCAAAACAAAAAATAACACAAAAAGAAAGAGGTATTTCAGTATGAAAAAGTTTTTTGCCAACATCAAGTCCAAACTCGCTTCCATGAAGAACAATGCAGTCATCTCCGTCAAGACCGCCCTCGCCTCCACCTCCGGTGAAGGCTACATCGACACCGGTGTCAAAATCATCATCGGTGTTGTCATCGGCGGTGTTATCCTTGCCGGTCTTTATGCGCTCTTCAACACGACCATCTTCCCGACACTCACGCAGAAGATTTCGGGACTGTTCGATTATAAGGGCTAAGTACCGACTGCGGGGACGGATTTCCGTCCCCGCACAACCTCAAAAAGAAAGGAGTGCGTATGATGATTTTACCTCCGGTAACACCGGTGATGCCGATTGATCCGACAAGAGTCTATGAGTTGGTTTCCGCCAACACGGAAGCCGTTAAAGCCGTGCTGTTTCTGCTGAGCTTTATAGTCTTTGCAGTAGTCAGCTCGGTACTGACCGTCCGCTACCTTGCGAAAACCAAAACAGGACTGTACTCCGAAATCGGCGGAAGTATTGCCATGGCGGTTGCGGTGCTTTTGTTTATCCGCTACGGCGCAAGCCTTGTTGCATTGCAGGGACTGCTCCTCTACGATCTCTTGCTGTATGCCTCGGTTTCGGACATCCGCACGAGAAAGGCGGAGGATTGGGCTTGGATCGCCATGATCCCGCTTGCCCTCTGCAGCATTCCGCGCATCGGCATTCTCTCTATGCTCCTCGGAGCCGGCATCGTCTTCCTTCCGCAGCTTGCCATGGCGGTCTTGCCCCCGCACAAAACACTCGGAGGGGCTGACATCAAGCTCTCAACCGCTTCGGCTTTTCTGCTCGGCGCGGTTCGCGGTGTGGGCGGATACCTTGTCGGACTTCTTGCCTCGGTCATTTTTACGCTGATCTACAATAAAGCAAAAGGCAGAAGTAACAAGAACTCTTATCCCCTGATCCCGTTTCTTGCGGTCGGTGTGATGGCGGCATTCTTTATATAAGCAGACATTCCGCCTGCGGATCGTTGTCGCCTTGAAGTACGGAACGAATGTTTGCATCTGAAAAATCTTGAAATTTTCATTTATGAAAACGGCAAGGTGCTCATCATCCGCGTGCTGTACGGACGGCGGAATTTCATGCAGCTTCTGTTCGGAGAACCCGAGGAAGACTAAAAAAATCGAATATCAGCAAACAAAAGCATCGTGAAGCATCACGGTGCTTTTTTCTGTTGGCAGAAAGGAAACAAACCATGAAAAAGAAAGAAAACAAAGGTACCGGCTCTCACGGGATCGGCAACCGCACGGTCATCGGCATCATCTGCATTGTCGCGGCACTGCTGATCTGCTTCGGAGTCGCTCCGGTCGTCAACCGCATTTCGGACGGCAAGGTATCAATCGTGCGTGTGGTACGGCAGGTCGAAGCCGGTGCTGTGATCGGTGCGGATGATGTCGCAGTGGTGGAGGTCGGCAGGCATAACCTTCCCGAAGGGCTTGTCACAAAGACTGAGGATGTCATCGGCAAGTGCGCAAAGAGTGATCTCTATGCCGGGGACTATATTCTGAAAGACAAGCTGACCGGAACCGAAAAGACAGCAAAAGACCTGCTCGAAAACCTCGGCAGCGGCAAGAAAGCCATCAGCGTCACCATTCCGTCCTTCGGCAACGGCTTTTCCGGCAAGCTCCGCACGGGCGATATCGTCAGCATCATTGTCTATGACAACACCGAAAACCGCGCGTTTACGCCGAAGGAACTGCAGTATGTCAAGGTTATTACGACCACGACCTCGCAGGGAGTGGATCACGAGGATGTGGAGGACGGCACACAGCCCGTCACCATCACCTTCCTTGTGAATGCGGAGCAGGCGGAGCTGCTCTCGCTCTACGATAAAACCGGCTCTCTCCATGTGGCACTGGAATATCGCGGGGACAGCGAAACCGCCGCAAAATATCTTGCCGAGCAGGATAAGGTACTGAAGGCGGGTGGCTGATATGAAAGCAGAAAAAGGAAAAATCATTGCCGTGTGGGGTTCTCCCGCCTCCGGCAAGTCCACCTTTGCGGTCAAGCTGGCGACCGCCATCTATGACAACTTCGAATCTACGGTCATCGTCCTGTTTACAGACCTTGAAACCCCGATGATTCCCGTCATCTTTCCGAACGATAAGCCGGAGGACAACGGCTCGGTCGGTGTTCCGCTCTCAAAGACGGATATTGAGAAGGAGGAAATCATCAAAAACCTTCTGACCATCAAGAGCCGTCAGAATTTCGGCTTTATCGGCTACAAGGACGGTGAGAACAAATTCACCTATCCGCGTTTCGGTCGCGCCAAAGCCGAAGAACTGCTTGCGCGTCTTTCGGAACTTGCGGATTATGTGATTGTGGACTGCGTGAGCAGCCTTGAATCCAATCCGCTTGCTTCCACTGCCGTGGAGCTTGCCGATCAGATCATCCGTCTCGCCTCACCCGACCTGCGGAGCATCAGCTACTACCTCTCACAGCTTCCGTTGTATGTGGACAGCAAGTATCAGTCGGAAAAGCAGATACAGGGACTGAACACCCCGAATGCAGATATTTTCATGCCGATTGAAGAAGCCAAATCCCATCTGAAGGATCTGGCGTTTACGCTTCCGTACAGTCGGCAGGTCAAGGAACAGGCGCAGAAAGGAACACTGTACGAGAAGACCACCGACAAGAAGTTTCAGAGCCGTATCACCGAGATTGCAAGGAAGGTGGTAGAGTATGACGCGGACTGACCTTTGGAAAGCACTCGAAGAAACACAGCTCTATATCTCAAAATACTACGCCACCGCGCTCACGGACGAGGACAAACACGATCAGCTCAAGGCGTATATTGAAAAATTCGTGCTGGACAACGGCTACCTGGTGGACGGCTTCACCGATGAAGAGCTGGTCAACCGTCTCTACTCCGAAATGGTCGAATATTCGATTCTGACACCCTATCTCGGCGCACCCGACATCGATGAGATCAATGTAAACTCATGGGATGATGTTGTGCTGACCTATTCGGACGGCAGAATGGTCAAAACCGAAGAACACTTCCACTCGCCCGGTCATGCGGTCGATATTGTCAAACGCCTTCTGCATCACAGTGGTATGATTATCGACAACGCCATGCCCATTGCACAGGGACACCTGCCCGGCAATACCCGTATTACGGCGATCAAGAGTCCCGTTGTGGATGAGGACTGCGGCATTTCCGTTTCCATTCGTCTCTTGCACCCGCAGCGTGTGGATCGCAAGTGCCTCATTGACAGCGGAATGGCAACCGAGGAAATTATGGAATTCCTCGAAATGTGCGTCCGATACGGCGTCAGCCTTGTGGTCGCGGGTCGAACCTCTTCGGGCAAAACAACGCTTTTGAACGCACTGCTCGGGAGCATTCCCGATGACAAGCGTATCTACACCATCGAATCCGGCGCACGCGAGCTGTTTCTTGTCAAACGGAACCGCTTCGGAGAGGTACAGAATAATGTCGTGCATACACTTTCCCGACCGAGCGACAACGGCGCTTACAACATCTCGCAGGAAGAACTGGTGGTTGCGGCACTCCGATTCGATCCCGACATTGTGGCGGTCGGAGAAATCCGCGATGCCGAGGCAAACTCCGCCGTGGAAGCCTCGCTTACGGGACATACCGTTGTGACAACCGTTCACTCCGGTCCCGGTGAGGCGGCGCACGGCAGAATCGCACTTCTGTGCCAGCGCAGGTTTGAGCTTGGTATGGAGGTGTCGCTCAGTCAGGCGCGTCAGGCGTTTCCGCTTGTGGTCTTTGCTCACAAGTGCGAGGACAACAGCCGTAAGGTCATGGACATCTCCGAGGTGTATGTCGCGCCCGGCGGACAGGCGGAATACCGTTGTCTCTACCGCTACAACATCACGGAAAACGAATATAAAAACGGGCATTTCACCATCAAAGGCGACTTTGAAAAAGTCAACCTGCCGTCCGGGCATCTCTGCACCATCCTGACAAGATCGGGAGTGCCGCAGGAGCTGCTCGGGCGTTTCTGTACCGTCAGAAAGGAGGCAGAAGCCGAATGACCTATGTCTATCTCATCTGTTTTCTTCTCTCTGTCATCGCCGTCATCTGTCTGCTCGGATTGACTCCCGAGGGAATCACGACAGACCTCATGAAGTTTGTCTCCCCTAAACAGACGCTCCGTGACAAGGTGTTGGCTCAGAAAGGAAGAAAGAAATCCAGAAAACTGACCGTCGAGCTGAACCGAATCCGCGATGCACTGATTACAACGGGCAAAGGCGGACAGTTCACCATTGCGTGTGCATCTTCGCTTTTATTGATGCTGATTGGATGCATCGTGGCAATTGCCATCGGGAATGCGTTTCTGATCCCCGTTCTTGCCATTGCCTTTGCGCTGATTCCGTTTGCCTATGCCAAAAGGACAATCAGCTACTACAACAATCACATTCAGCAGGATCTCGAAAACGCACTCTCGCTGACCACAACCGCCTATCTGCGCACCGATGACATCATCACGGCGGTACGGGAAACCGTCCCGAACCTGCGTCCTCCAATCCGTGAAATCTTTGCGGATTTCGTGGCGGAAAGCACGATGATTTCCTCCAACACCAAGCAGGCGCTTCGCCATCTGAAGGAACGGGTGAAAAACTCTGCCTTTGAGCGATGGTGCGACACGCTGATCATGTGTCAGGACGACCGCACGCTGAAAAAGTCGCTCATGTCCACAGTGGAAGCCCTTTCAGATGTCCGTCAGGCAAACGCCGAGGTCAAGGTCGTGCTGAATGCCGCGCGGACCGAATACTTCATGATGGCGGGGCTTGTGCTTGTCAACATTCCGCTTCTGTACGCATTGAATCAGGATTGGTACAATGCGCTCATGCACACGGTTGCGGGCAAGCTCGTGCTTGCGGTCTGCGGATTCGCCATTATTATAACGGGGCTTCTCATGTTCCGATACACGAAGCCCATTGAATACAGAAAGTGAGGTGAACGCCTATGATCATACCCATTCTTGTGGCAACCGTTGCCTCTCTGGGACTCGGACTGATCCTGTCGGATCTGCTCCGTGTTCCGTCCTTCGCGGTCTCCAAATCCACGCACAACCTCGGGAAAAGGCAGAACAAGAAAACCAATCCGATAGAGCTTTGGCTGAAGGAGATTGCGGGAACCCTTGCCGGCAAGCTGAAAATCAACGAATACAAACGACTGCAGCTGGAAGCCGACCTGCGGACGGCGGACATGCCGACAACACCGGAACAGTATATTGCGAACTGCATTGTAAAATCCGGTTTTGTCGCACTGTTTGCCATCCCCTTGTTCTTCGTGTCCAAGCTGCTTGCGCTGATTGCGCTCGGTGCGTCGGTGCTGATGTATGTCAACGAATCGCGCAAGGTCAGCAACCGGATCAAAGAGCGCCGTCGCAAAATCGAGGCGGATCTCCCGATGCTGTCCTCCACCATAGAAAAGTCGCTGGAACGAAGCCGGGACATCATCACCATTCTTGATAACTTCAAAGAAAATGCCGGACCGGAACTCCGCCGCGAGCTGGAAATCACGGTTGCGGATATGCGTTCGGGAACGGCGGAAGTCGCACTCTCCCGTCTTGCCGCAAGAGTCGGCGGCTCCATGATGCCCGACATTGTGATGGGGCTGAAAAGCACGCTGAACGGTGACAACACAGCGGTCTATTGGGCGCTTCTCAATATCAAGTTTGCCGAAGCGCAGCGCACTGCACTGAAAGCGGAAGCAAGCAAAGCCCCCAAGCGTGTCAAACGGCTTTCGATGGTGCTTCTCGTATGCTTTATGCTGATCTATGTGGTGGTGATCGGGCAGACACTGCTGTCGTCACTCGGAGGGCTGTTCGGATGAAAGACTTGAACATGAAGAAATCAAAAAGCAAAAGACATCCGGTGCAAGCCCGAAAGCAAAAGCGATCCTTTGCTTTTCTTAACAGCAAGAGCGGCGAGGGCTATGTCGATGTGGCAGTTACAGTCATGATTGTCGCCTTTGTCCTTGTCTTTGCCGTCAATGTTGTTTCTTTGGTGGCTCTGAACCAAAATCTCAAGACTGTATCCGATCAGCTGACCGACTATGCTACACTGAACGGAACGGTCGCGGTGGACAGTTATGCTGCCGAGCTGAAGAAGCAGACCGGAATCGAATTCGGATATTCCTTTGACGGAAGTCAGCTAAAGTCGCTTTCGTGCTTCTGACGGTAGGCTGCTTTTGCTTTGGCGTTTTTCTGCTGTTTCAGCCCGTCCCGGACAGGGCGGGTCTTGGAATAGGCAAGCACCTGCCGTTGCAGCTCCTTTTTCCCGTTCAGCGTCTTTTCCACCTGCTTCAGCTCTGTAAGGCTTTCCTGCATGGCGGCATAGGCGGCAGAACAGGCTTCGTCCAGTTCCTCCGGGGAAGAAAAGCCGTACTGCTGATAGGCGGTAACGGTAGCTGCCATTTGCTTTAGGTTGTGCTTTGCCGCCCAGCGGTCATAGCCCACGCCCTTGCCCTCGGCTCGCTTGGCTTCCCGGTCAACCATGCGCTGCAAGGTGTTGTCTGCCGGGGTGG
>ERZ1106943.3105-NODE-3105-length-13155-cov-2.755115_pt1 | contig 13155 bp, 8 predicted proteins | sample MGYA00403671_ERZ1106943 | MGnify/ENA primary metagenome ERZ1106943 (study PRJEB35170, sample SAMEA104062427) | human gut metagenome | biome: human gut; feature: human-associated habitat; material: faeces | place: Denmark | collected 2012-06-14 ...
ATGGGTACCTCTGCCTACGATACGTCCCTCGTCAAGCACAAGGATCTGCTCCGCATGCAGGATCGTACTGATTCGCTGTGCAACAATGATAACGGTACTGTCTTTTATCTTTTCCGCCAGCGCTTTTCTAAGCGCCGCGTCTGTCTTTAAGTCAAGTGCGGAAAAGCTGTCGTCAAATACAAAGATCTTCGGATTTTTCGCGATAGCACGCGCGATCGCGAGACGCTGTTTCTGTCCACCGGACACATTGGTTCCGCCCTGTGCGATCGGGCTTTCGTATTTGTCGCTCTTTTCTTCGATAAATTCGGTTGCCTGCGCGATCTCTGCCGCCTCTGCGATCTCCGCATCGGTAGCGTCTCTTCTGCCAAAACGCAGGTTGCTTGCGATCGTTCCTGAGAACAATACGCCTTTTTGCGGTACAAAACCGATCTCGCCACGCAGATCATGCATTCTGATCTTGCGGATATCTTTGCCATCCAGTGTGATGGAACCGTCTGTCACATCATAGAGACGCGGGATCAGGTTGACCAACGTGGATTTTCCACAGCCGGTACTTCCGATGATCGCCGTCGTTTTTCCAGGCTCTGCCGTGAAATCAATATCACAAAGCACATTTTCCTCTGCGCCGGGATAACGGAAATTCACATGGGAGAAAGTAAGCTTTCCATTATGCGCGGTCAGGCTCTCCGGCTCTTTTGCGTCGGTGACCGTAGACTTTGTCTTTAATACCTCATCAATACGGTTTGCCGCAACACCCGCACGCGGTAACATGATCGACATCATGGTAAGCATCAGAAACGCCATAACGATCTGCATTGCATAAGTGATAAACGCGGTCATTGCTCCAACCTGAAGCACACCTTCATCGATCTTATGCGCGCCAACCCAGACGATCAGTACCGTAAGACCATACATGATAAACATCATGCAGGGCATCATCAGCGTCATGACACGGTTGGTAAAGAGCATTGTTTTCGTAAGTTTTGTATTTGCCTCATCGAAACGTTCTTCTTCGGTTTTTTCCCTGCCAAACGCGCGGATAACCGAAATACCGGTTAAGATCTCACGGGATACCAAGTTCAGACCGTCTACAAGTTTCTGCATCAGTTTGAATTTCGGAAGCGTAACCGCCATCAGCACGGAAACGAATCCCATGATCACCAGTACCGCAAGTCCGATCACCCATCCCATACCGGCGCCGGTCTGGGAAACCTTGATGATACCGCCGATTCCAAGGATCGGTGCGTAAATGACCATACGGAGTAACAGTACCGTAACCATCTGGATCTGCTGCACATCATTGGTACTTCTCGTAATGAGGGAGGCCGTGGAAAAGTGATCCATCTCCGCATTGGAGAATCCGACGACCTTCTTAAACAGTCCTTCACGCAGGTTCATGCCGACACCGGCTGCAACCTTGGAAGCAAAAAGTCCGACCAAGACGGTCGCAACTCCCATCAGAAGCGCAAGCCCGATCATGCGTAAGCCCTCTGCCCAAAGATAAGACGTCTGGATGTGATCCACATCGATTCCCGCGTCTTTGTCACACTGGATCGCATACGCAACACCGATCGACTGGATCATCGTATCGCCCACAGCGTTAAAGGATTCCTCCATCTCATCCCTTACCGACAGCAGGTCTGATTTTTGCATCATTCCGGCATTTAACATATTCTGGAACAGCGGTCTTACATCCACGCAGGTAACTTCGGTTTTATTTCCGTCGTCATCTTCTTTTTCCCTGGTGAACGTTGTAAGATCAGCACCAAGCATCTGTCCGATCTGCTCTACGCTCAGATCCTTTAAGTTCTCCGGATCCATCTGCATCTGCGCCGCGATCGTTTCTTTAAATGTCGCCTCGTCCATCATAGACATCTGATAATTCATGACAAACGCCATGGAAAGATCGCCATCGAGATCATCTAACGTATCGCCATCATTTTCGGTACGGACAAAATGGTCTCCGTCTTCCTCATAGGCATTTTCCCACTCGGTAATCTCATCTTCTGTCATAAATGTCTTTGCTGTCTCAAATTCCTCTTTGGTAACAGCTTCCGGAAGCACATGTTCCACACCGCTGTTCTGGATCCCCACATCGATAATGTCCGATGTATACTGCGGCAGGGAAAGATCGCACCATGCCTGCACCAGTAACAGCGCAAGAATAATGATCACTGACTTCCAGAAAGGAAGCAGGTTCTTAAATATTTTACTCATACAGATTCCTTTCTTTTTTTCCTTTTTTCAAGTTCCGTTTGCATTCTGGTCTGAAATTCATCCAGATAATCCAGCAGACGCTCCACATCCTCTTGCTTCATATTTAAGAGCGCAGCCTCTACCAGATCGTTCATTTCCAGTTCTGACTGTTTTAAGATCTTCTTTCCCGTATCGGTCAGTCTCACAAAGGTATTTCTGCGATCTTTACTGTCCGTCTCCCGGTAAATGAGATCTTTTTTCTCCAGACTCCGCATGGTGCGCGAAACCGCCGGTGTCGTCACACGAAGCTTTTTGGCAAGCGCGGAAATGCTGATCGCCGTCTCTCCGTCTTTATCTCCGACATGCCCGATGCACATCAGGGTCGTAAATTCATTTCCGGAAATTTCATCCGGCAGGAGCACCGAAAATGGCATCTGGCGAAAACGATGAAACACCTGAAACAGTCTGTGATTCACACTGCTCATGATTCACCTCCATCAAAAAATGCTTAACAATGTAATCTAATAACATTGTTAAGCATTCTATCACCCCTGTCAGTCACTGTCAACTGATTTTCGAAGTCTTTATAAATTCTTTAGAAAAATATTCTTTTTTATTCATATCTTAATGCATCGATCGGGTTCATCTTTGCGGCACGGTTCGCCGGATAGTAACCGAAGAAGATACCAAACGCTGTAGAAAACAGTAATACCGCAACCACATTCTGTACCGTGACAGTACCCGGATAGCCGATCGCATTCGTGATCACATGACCAAGCAGCATACCAAAGCCCAGTCCCAAAAGTCCGCCGATCACACAAAGCACGATCGCTTCGGTGATAAACTGCAAACGGATACTTCCGTTTGTTGCCCCGAGTGCCTTTCTTGTACCGATCTCTCTGGTTCGCTCTGTGATGGAAACGATCATGATATTCATAACACCGATACCACCGACTAAAAGTGAAATCGCACCGATACCGCCCATAACCAGCTTGATCATGCCGATTTCCTGATTTAACATCTGCGCCTGCTCCTGCATTGTGATCTTTTCAATGTAAAAGTTCTCATTTTTCGCGTAGTAAGTATCATTCAGATAATCCGCAATTTCCTGAGACAGCTGGATCGAATCGATCCCGTCCTTTCCGTTGAGATCAAAGTAACTTAACTCCGTTGCGTTCGACACAACACGATGTACGACCTTGAGCGGCACATAGAGTGTTGTAGACATATCATAAGCAGAGGATGTCATCTGCTGACTATCGTAAGATTTGTATACTCCGACGATCGTAAAGGTATAATACTGATTGTTTACTAAAACATCCACTTCTTTTCCAACCGCCGCGTCCGGATTTCCGTTAAACAGATTATCTACAAATTTATCCGAAACCAGTGCAACATTTGATCCATCCTGCTGTTCGCTTGGAAGGATCTCCCTTCCGGCAAGGATATCTCCATCTTCCCAGAAAAATGAGGCGGAGTTTGCTCCCTGTACCGTAACATTTGCGTAGGATTTTCCATCTTTGACCACGCCGTCTCCCAGATTTGCGGTCAAAGACACATCCTTGATCCGGTCTTTGTAGCGGTCACAGACATCACGGATCATATCCTGTGAGATCAGATCCGATGACTTTGTATCCACATTATTATCCCAGTTCTTCTGGGATACATAAAATTCCATTTTATTTGCGCCGATGCTGTTCATCTGATTGGAAATGTACTGCGATACCCCGTTTCCTGCCATTGTGATCGCGATGATCGCGGCAATACCGATCATGATACCGAGCATCGTCAGAAAAGAACGCAGTTTATTTGCCTTGATCCCTGCCAAAGCCGCTCCGATATTCTCAAACAGCATATGCGCTTCCCTCTCTTTCTCCGATGATCGTACCGTCTTTTAATGTGATGATACGCTGTGTTTCCTCCGCCAGTTCGTTGGAGTGTGTGATCAGTACGATCGTGATCCCTTTTTCTTTATGTAACTTATGAAACAGATCCATGACCATACGTCCTGTCTTGGAATCCAAAGCTCCTGTCGGCTCATCGGCAAGGATGATCGCAGGATCATTGCCAAGCGCTCTTGCGATCGCGACACGCTGCTTCTGTCCACCGGAAAGCTCATCCGGCGTATGATCCATACGTTCTTCCATATCGACCAGTTTTAACAGTTCTTTTGCTTTTGCGGTACGCGCCCGCTTTGACATACCGGCATACATCATCGGAAGCTCCACATTTTTCAAAGCGCTTGTACGGGCGATCAGATTATAGGTCTGAAATACAAAACCGATTTTCTGATTGCGGATATGGGACACTTCCTTATCGTTTGCCTTACAGATATCCACACCTTCCAGGATGTAGCCGCCGGATGTCGGGCGATCCAGGATTCCTATAATATTCATTAATGTGGATTTTCCAGAACCGGATGCTCCGACGATGGAAACAAACTCTCCACGTCTTACTTTAAGATCAATCCCATGCAGGATCTCCAGTTCATTTTCCTTTCCCACATAAAACTTCTTTACGATCTGATTTAAATCGATGATTACCTCATTTTCCATGCTATCTCCACCTCGATTATTCGTAGATTACATCATCTGTCTCAGTGGCTGACTCTGTGGTTGCTGCATCCGGAATAATCACCGTCATACCTTCTTTTAAGTCTTTTCCCTGCACTTCTATCTCGTAATCGGTCTCAAGTCCGGTCGTGACATCAATCTCTTTCGTCTCTCCGGTTGTCTCATCCACAAGAACCGTCACATATTTGCGGTCACCATCTGTCTGCACGCAGCTGGTCGGTACGGAAAGAACATTTTTGGCTTCCGCGATCAAAATGGTCGTCTTGGCGTTCATACCCAGACGCAGACGCTCGTTCTGCTCTTTAAAATCTGCCTTGATCTCATAGTCTGTTGTCACTGTAACTTTTCCGGTATTGTCCACACTGCTCTTTGGAACCGGAGATACAAAGGATAAGGTACCCGGCATTTCCAGATCTCCTGTGGTATCGGTCTTTATGATGACAGACATACCTTCTGTGATATCACTGATCGTATACTGATCTACTGTCGCGTCTACCTGCAGCTCTCCTTCGTTCTGGATCGTTGCGATCGCGTCTCCCTTATAAATATCTCCCACTTCCACATCAAGTGAAGTGATCGTTCCGTCAATCGGTGCGATTACGGTACATGCGTCTTTCTGCTTCTGTAAATCATCGAGTGCCTGTGCCGTATCACCGCTGTTTACGCTCTGTGCGTCAAGTTTTGCGGAATCCAGGGCGGAATCCTGTTTCGCTACGGTTCTGCCATCGTTTACCGCGTTATCCTGCTGTTTCTGCACTGCATTCTGATACTCGGCTTCTTTGGAAACTACCTTTGCCTGTGCAGTATCCAGCGTTGTGTATGCTGCCTGTTCATCGATCTGTGCCTGCTGATATGCCTGCAGGGCCGTACTCTTTTGATCATCTGTCGCATTCGGATCGTTTAAAACCGCATCATATGCACTCTTCTTTGCATCTGTGTCTGCCTGCGCCTGCTGGTAAGCAGTATTTGCTCCGTCACGCTCCGCGATCGAAGTCTGATACCCGTTGAAAGTATCGGTTACCGCCTGTGCGTCTCTGGATGCATTGGTATTTTTGTCTGCCACCGCATCATTGTAACTGGTCTGCGCATCGGAAACTGCCTGGTTGGATTTCTGCGCTGCAAGATCCGCGCTTTCTTTTGTATTTGCAATTTTGTTGTCAATGCTTGAACTGTCAAATGTACAGAGCACATCACCGGCTTTGACCTGATCTCCGACTTTGACATTGACTTCGGTCACTTCCACGCCGCTAATGTCCGCTACGACCGACTTTTTGTCCACACTTCCGATCGTACCATTGACACTGACTTCTTTCTTCAGATCTTTTTTCTCCACAGCAGCTGTATTATACATCGGCTCTGCCGCTGCCAGCGCCGCTTTTGCTTTTGCATTAAAATACGAAACCGCGCCAATGATCACGACAAGAACCAGTACGATAATCACTACTTTCTTCTTTGTTGGTTTGAATACTGCCTTCATTCCTCTTAAATCCTCTCTCTTATTCTGTTCTGATTTTGTATATTCTTTAAATTTTTTAATTTTTATACAAAAAATATCCTAAACTATTTTTCTTAAACGCGCTTTGGCAATTTCTTAAAATTTTCTTAATATGGAATTTTTTTCAATTCTTCCCTGCGCTGCATAAATCGAACGATCCCCGTTCATCAGATAGGCGATCACGCAGACGATCACAAACGGAAGCATCTCAGCCGGTCCAAATACTTCAAGCCCGATCATGATCGGCGCAAGCAGCGTATTGGTCGCGCCTCCAAAAACTGCCGCATACCCAAGTGCCGCGCAGGTCATCGCAGGCAGTCCTAAAATTCCACTTAAGACAACTCCAAGCGTCGCTCCGATGGAAAAAAGCGGTGTGACCTCTCCGCCCTGGAACCCAATCGCAAGTGTCACAATCGTCAATAGCAGTTTTAAGATCCAGTCATAGGCATACACCGTTCCACCATGAAAGCTTTCCCGGATCAGATTCGTGCCAAGCCCGCTGTATCTTCCGCTATGTAAGAGCAAAAGAAAAACTGCCAGGGGCACAGCACCAAGCCCGATACGCCAGAACGGGCTTTTTATTTTTTCACCCAGTTTTTTTTTCATTTTCTGCAGGCAAAACGAAAACAGACGCCCGGTCAACCCGAATGCGATACCAAGGATCAGGATTCCAAAAACATTCTTTTTCTCGGAAAGATCCAGTGTCCCGGTAAGCGTTACCACAAATTTTTCCAGTCCGAGCGCATGCGAGGTAAAAGATGACGTATAGGATACGATGAGTGCCGGCAGCAGCGCCTCATAATCCAGATATCCCACAACAATGACTTCCATTGCAAAAAATACTGCCGCAAGCGGCGTCTGGAACAATCCACCAAATCCTGCCGCCATTCCGGTCACAAGCATGATCCTGCCGTTTTCCGGGAGATGGCACCTGCGCCCCAGTGCATGGGACAGAGTTGCCCCGATCTGCACCGCCACGCCCTCTCTGCCGGCACTTCCTCCGAACAGATGCGTGATCCAGGTTGTGACCATCACAAGCGGAATGAGCGCCAGCGGGATTTCTTCCCTCTTCTGCTGTCCGGTCTCAAAAACCAGTGTCATTCCCTTTAAACTTTCCTTATTAAAATGTTGATACAGCCATGCGATAGCAAGACCGGCGACCGGCAAAAAGGGGATCAGATACAGGTAGTGCAGATTTCTTATATCAGAAATAATAAGAAGCCCCCTGCCAAATATCGTATCCAGAATCCCGACCAGTACCCCGATTGCCACGGCAAGCAGCGCGTACTGAAACGAACGCTTTATTTTTTCACCTGTCTTTCCCATAAAAACTCCTCCTTACTGTAAAATTTCCATAAAAAAGCTGATGAGTTCCATGCAAATGCACAGAAGTCATCAGCCTGAATCAGCGGTTTCGAAATCAATCGAGGGAGAACTTCATTCCCTTTTCTAAAATAACATAGGATATGTGTTATGTCAAATACTATGCTTCTTCTTTGGGTATCTTAGTTTCCACTGCATCCATGATGATTTTCACCGCAGGAAGAATGATTCCCGCAATTATGTCCCTCTTCATGCGCGTGATGGCTGCACTGTACGTTTGGATCATACTCCAGTTTTTCGTCAAGCAACGCTTCTACCGCAGTATCCGCATCACCAGATACTCCGCCATAAAGTTTAACACCGATCTGGGCGAGAGCTGCCCTCGCGCCGCCTCCGATACCACCACAGATCAATACATCCGCTTCCAGTCGCGAAAGTACTCCTGCGAGTGCGCCATGCCCGCTCTCCGTGGTATCTACGACCTGGCTTCCTGCAATTTTTCCATTATCCACATCATATACTTTTAGCTGAGGTGTGTGTCCAAAATGCTGAAAAATTCCTCCATTTTCATAAGTTACTGCAATTCTCATCTGATGATCCCCTTTCTTTTTCACATCTGCAAATACATCCGCTCCATCTATCCGAAAGCGGCAGTCTTTTTTACAACATCTGGCAGTCCCGTCACAAAATCGGTAATTTCCACCTTCAATTTTAAAACTTCTGCCATTTATGATTGCATCCGCTATTTTTTCCCGGGCACTTTCATAAATTTCCGTCACAGTCGTCCTCGAAATATCCATCTGCTTCGCACATTGTTCATGCGTCATTTTTTCATAGTCCACAAGCCGAATCACTTCATACTCATCCAGCATAAGAATCACAATATCGCTTGTTCTTTTTTCACATGGTGAAAAGCACTGGTATTTTGGTTCATCACAAATTCTTCTACTGCGCACAGGTCTAGGCATTGTATTTTCTCCGTTTCCGTCATATGTCGTTTTCATTATAGTACAGCATATATAATATTGCAATATTTCTTTTCCGTTATTTCTAGATAATGTCAGAAAAATACTCCCTGACCAGTTTTACAACCACACCGGACAACAGGAATACCGCGATCAGGTTCGGAATGACCATAAGTCCGTTAAATGTCTCTGCGATACTCCACATCAGTCCGAGATTCATGGTCGCGCCGACGATCGCCACAAGCGCATACAGAAGCATAAACGGTTTGTTCGCACGGAAGCCAAATAAAAACTCAATACATCTTGTTCCGTAAAGTCCCCAGCCGATGATCGTAGAAAACGCGAAGCAGCACATCGCGACCGCAGTAAAAATGGACACCCAGCCGCCATACACCGATGTAAATCCGTTGATCGTAAGCTCTGCCCCGGCGGCTTCTCCATATCCGATCGGAACACCACTGCAAAGGATCACAAGAGCTGTCAATGTGCAGATCACGATCGTATCCACAAACACTTCAAAAATGCCGAAAAATCCCTGCTTTACCGGTTTTCTCGTATCTGCGCAGGCATGCGCGATCGATCCAGTTCCAAGCCCCGCTTCATTGGAAAAAATACCACGGGACACGCCCTTTTTCATACTCATAAAAAAGCTTCCGACTGCCCCGCCTGTTACAGATGCCGGACGCAACGCGCCCGCAAGGATCGCGCCAAAAACATGTGGCACATTTTTTATATTCAGCAAAACAACGCCGAGCGCAAGCACTATGTACATAACTGCCATAAACGGCACCAGCTTCTCGGAAACACTTCCAATTCGCTTGATACCACCCAGCAGTACCATACCAACCAGCAGCGTGATCACAATTCCAAGGATTAGATTCAGTCTGCCTGTGGAAGACTCTGAGATCACATTAAAATTAATAAGAGCTGTATCAATTGCTGTTGTAATAGTATTTACCTGAGTAGCATTACCTGTTCCAAATACAGTCAGTACACCGAATGCAGAATAAAGAACTGCAAGAAATCTCCAATTCTTTCCCAATCCGTTCTTAATATAATACATAGGTCCGCCTACATAATCCCCATGTCTGTTTCTCTCACGGAAATGTACTGCCAGGGTAACCTCTGTAAATTTCGTGCACATTCCAAGGAGCGCGGAAACCCACATCCAGAATACAGCGCCCGGACCACCAATGGCGATAGCTCCGGCAACACCGGCGATATTTCCAGTACCTACTGTACCTGCCAACGCAGTACAGACTGCCTGAAAAGGTGTCATGGAACCGTCAGAGGCCTCTTTTTTCTTAAAAATTCTTCCCAGTGTGGTTTTAAGCGCATACGGGAATTTGCGGATCTGGACAAAACCAGTCCGCAGGCTCAGGTAAAGCCCTACGCCGATAATACAGATCATAGCCGGGACACCCCAGATAAAATTATTTACGACGTTATTGATGGATTCAATTGTCTGAAGCATGTTAAATAAACCTTTCTTTCGTGTAATAATAACAGTTTAGCACTTTTTTCACCGTATGTACAGAAAAATTCTATTAAGATAAAGCATTAAAGCACAATAAGTTAACAGCGCAAACAGATACGATCAGCCGCTCCACTGCTTGCCATACCCATATCACTACTTCACAGTTTGAGCAAAAGTCAAAATAACGTATAAATTTGTCATAATTTCAGTAGCATTTCCCCACTCAAACCTCTATTATTGTAAATATGAAATCAATGAAAACACCTATATATTTTCTAACAGTACTTAAGCGTTTCAGTTATTCGGTGTAGCGCCACGTAGCAAAGCGGATGATTTTATCCGCTTGACCATTTTCAACCTAAGGAGGACATGACAAAATGATTCAGAAATATACTTACGGGACCCCATTTGAAACCGATGCCATCGTAACTTCTATCCCGACTTCTGAGGGAACTCCTGCATACGGAACTATCTCCACAGAGAACGGCTTCTCTTTTGCTTATGACATGGATGACAACGATGTTGTCTATGGTCTGGGCGAATCAAACCGCGGAATCAACAAACGTGGATACGTTTATGAAAGCAACTGTTCCGACCAGCCAAACCATACAGAAGATAAAATCTCCCTCTACGGAGCACACAACTTCATCGTAATCTCCGGAAAACAGACTTTCGGTCTCTTCGTTGATTATCCCGGAAAACTGAAGTTTGATATCGGTTACACACTCTCTTCCCAGTTAAAGATCACCTGTGAGGATGCAGATCTTTATCTGTATGTGATCGAGGGCGAAACTCCTTACGATATTGTAAAACAGTTCCGCAAAATCATCGGAAGAAGCTATATTCCGCCTAAATTCGCATTTGGTTTCGGTCAGAGCCGCTGGGGATATACAACTGCTGACGACTTCAGAAAAGCTGCTGACGGATATCGTGAAAACAATATTCCGATCGATATGGTATACATGGATATCGATTACATGGAAGACTACAAAGATTTCACAGTCAATCAGGAAAACTTTCCTGACTTTGAGGCCTATGTCAATGAAATGAAAGAAAAAGGCATCCACCTTGTCCCGATCATCGATGCAGGTGTCAAGGTAGAAGCTGGCTATGATGTTTATGAAGAAGGCGTTGAGAAGAACTACTTCTGCAAACGTGAAGACGGCAGTGATTTCGTTTCCGCTGTATGGCCGGGCTGGACTCATTTCCCGGATGTCCTGAACGCAGATGCCAGAGCATGGTTCGGACAGAAATACGAACGTCTCATTTCCAAAGGAATCGACGGTTTCTGGAATGACATGAACGAACCTGCAATGTTCTGTACACCGGAAGGCGTTGCTGAATTAAAAGAATACATCAAAGACAACTTCATGGACAAGGAAGAAGCACCTGGATTTACACTCGGTGATAAAGTAAACGCCCTTGCAAACAATCCGGAAGATTACAAACGCTTCTATCACAATGTAAACGGTCAGAAGATCCGCCACGACAAGGTACATAACCTGTTTGGCTATAACATGACCCGTGCAGCAGGTGAAGCATTTGAAAAAATCGCACCTGGCAAACGTTTCCTGATGTTCTCCCGTTCCTCCTATGTGGGAATGCACAGATACGGCGGAATCTGGATGGGAGACAATAAATCCTGGTGGTCACACATCCTTCTGAACTTAAAGATGCTTCCATCCCTGAATATGTGCGGTTTCCTTTACACAGGTGCAGATCTGGGCGGATTCGGTGCAGATACCACACGTGATCTGGTACTGCGCTGGCTGGCACTTGGTGTATTCACACCTCTTATGAGAAACCACTCCGCTCTGGGAACCAGAGAACAGGAAGCTTACCAGTTTGAAAATATCGAAGACTTCCGCCATGTGATCGGTGTCAGATATCGCCTTGTTCCATATCTGTACAGTGAATACATGAAAGCTGCATTAAACGATGACATGATGTTCCGCCCATTGGCATTCGACTACACAGAGGATGCATTCGCAACTCAGGTAGAAGATCAGCTTCTTCTCGGAAACGAAATCATGATCGCACCTGTTTATACACAGAATGCAAAAGGCCGCTATGTATATCTGCCGGAAGAAATGATGTTCGTAAAATTCCTGCCTGACGGAACAATTTCTCAGGAGATTCTTGAAAAAGGACATCACTATGTAGAAGTTGCCCTGAATGAAGTTCCACTGTTTATTCGCAAAGGAAAAGCAATCCCGGTTGCTGATGTTGCGCAGACAGTAAAGGATATCAATCCGGCTACGATCCGCATGATCGGATATGAGGGAGCTGAATATGACCGTTATGATGATGACGGAGTAAGTGCTCTGTAATTTAACCAAATCAATCAGATTTATCTGCCTCAATTACAGGAATTACCAGACAGCAGTTAGAATTGAACGAGAAGTCACCTCATAAAAAATAAAAAGAAACAGTCACATATATCCAATGAATATCAATATATTCTTTCAGTTATGTGACTGTTTTCTTTTAATTTATCAATTCTCCAAAAGAACCTGATTTTGCCGGAACAAAATTTCCACCTTCATCAATTGTTCCAAATTTTTCTTGATATTCTCCTTCAGTACGCAAAATTTTAGGTTTTTATTCTCTTTAGCAGATTCTACTCATGGGGAGAACATACTCATACCCATTGTACCCATGGAAGCCATACTTACGCTGTAGGGCTTTCTATCCTCCCCATAGAAACGCTTCTCCGAAGAAGTGGGCTAACATACTTACTTAATTCCGTTAAAAATTAATACGTATTCCATGCAGGAACATCGGAATCACCTCCAACATAATATGATTATCTTTTTCAATCATCTTCAATCACTTTGTTCAGCATCAAAATATCTATTTTCCTCCATACCTCGTTTCCAGCTATTCCATCAATTGTTAACCCTTCTTCTTTCTGAAAGTTCTTTATTGCTTCCGTTAGCTCTTCATTTGATTTTGTAACAGAGTTTCCATTGTAATATTGTAATTTTTCCAAACATTTTTTTAACAACTTCATATCATCATTTTCCGTTACAAAATATGTCTCATTATTTTCTGTATTTATCACAGCAACAACTTCCGTAAATAATGAATCACCCTCCCTGATATTTTCCGGGTCAAAAGGCAAAA
>ERZ1106943.3107-NODE-3107-length-13152-cov-3.448881_pt1 | contig 13152 bp, 10 predicted proteins | sample MGYA00403671_ERZ1106943 | MGnify/ENA primary metagenome ERZ1106943 (study PRJEB35170, sample SAMEA104062427) | human gut metagenome | biome: human gut; feature: human-associated habitat; material: faeces | place: Denmark | collected 2012-06-14 ...
ATTTAGAAACAGCACGCAGCTCCACGTTTCTGTTTCTAACCGGTCCTTTTCGGAGTTTGGAGGACGCATGCTTCCGGTCTGCCTGTGCAGATAGAAGTTTATAAGACGTTTATGCAAATAAGAATATTGTTGGTTCTATTGTGCGTACTTTTCATGACTCCGAATGGCGTGTATGCGAAAGCGGGTAATGGGGAAAATACCCCGCACCATGCCAAGCGAATATTCAATCCGGACTCGCGCACCGGGCGTAATAACCATTCATTGCTGCTGAAAACAAATGTGGCGGCGTGGGGAATGGCAATTATGAACGCAGCGGTGGAATATGACATCTCGCCTGCTGTTTCTGTCCTTTTACCTTTTTATTACTCTTCTGTCGATTATCTTACTTCTTCCCGCAAGTTCTGCACTTTCTGCGTGCAGCCCGAAGTGCGTTACTGGTTCAGACAAGTGGACGGACTCTTCACCGGTGTGCATGTCGGGGTGGCCTCTTATAACTATGCCCTTAAGAACAATACCTACCGCTATCAGAACAGTGATACGGGTGCCCCGTTGCTGAATGTGGGACTTGCTGCCGGCTACCGTCTCCCGCTTGGAAAGGGCGGGCGCTGGTGTGTGGAGTTTTCGTTGGGAGTGGGGTATGCTTATCTCGACTACGATCGCTTTATTAATATCCCTAACGGCGCCTATGTGGATACCCGGCATAAGAACTTCTTCGGCATCGACCACGTAGGCATCTCGTTGGGCTACCGCATTGATTGGAAAGGAGGCCGGCGATGACCTATATATATAAGGTGTACAGCCTTGCCCTGTACCTGTCTTTATTTCTGCTGAGTGCCTGTGGTGTGCGCGAGTTGCCCGAAGATGGCGGTGTGGACCCTACGGTGGTTCATACTTCTATCGTACTGCTGCCCGGTGCAGACATGACGCCGTTTGACGTTCCTGAGTTTTCCACCCGCTCTGCCGACGGACGAGCGTACAATGTCCGCTATCAGGTGGAAGTCTATGCGGATGACAAATACGACCAGAGCCTGCAGTTTCGTCGCCTGCTCACCTATCCCGAAGGGTATACGGGCGAGGTGGCTTTGAAGTGTGATCTGCATGCCCGTAACTATCGTGTGGTGGTATGGCGCGACTTCGTACCGGTTTCTGATGTCGGTCTGGCCGACGACCACTTCTATATCACCGCTGATTTCTCCGCCATAAAATTGAAGGGTGATTATACGGGAGGTACCGACTATAAGGATGTGTTCTCCGGTCAGATGTCGCTCGACCTCTCTGCCTATCGTTGCGAACTGGAAGCGGAGCATCGCGGGGAGATGCAGTTGGAACGTCCGTTGGCAAAGATAGAGTTGATTACCACTGATGTTATTAAATATTTGGACAGTCAGCGGTCAGTTTCTACCCGTATTACGGATGTGGAAAGCCTGTCGTTAGAGGTGTTCTATACAGGCTATTTCCCCATAGGGTTCGATGTCTTGCTCAATCGTCCCAATGAGGCGGTGACGGGCATCAGTTTTTCTTCTGCTCCCCTCACTGTTTCGGACAACGAGGCTTGTCTGGCATTCGACTATGTGCTGGTGAATGGTGCGGAGTCTTCCGTTGGTCTTGAAATGGTGATTTACAATGCGGAGGGGATGGAAGTGAACAGGGTGAGTGGAGTGACTGTGCCCGTCAGCCGCAACAAAATAACCACTGTACGAGATGAGTTCCTTACCCGCCGATTTGCTCCGGGTATCGGAATAAGTCCGGGTTTTGACGGTGAGATAAACGTGGTGATACCTTGATAATGATTTTGATGAATATATGTTTTACTTAAAAAATTGCGTATGAAAAAGTATTTTATGCTGTTGTTGGCAGGGGTTATCCTGCTGGTTTTTACAGCTTGCCAAAATGATGAGTTGGTGAATGGAGGAGGTAGCCAGGTGGCTGTGTCCTTTAAAGTGCAGATGCCGGAAGGCGATGCTCCCGCTACTCGTGCAGGGACTGCTGCAAGAGGTGATGGTTCACAAGTGAACCGTTGTATTATGGAAGTTTATCTGGGTGGAAAGTTGTATGGTGAACGTCAGGTGGTGGATGTGACAAATAAATCCGCTGCTTTCAATGTGAAACTTGTGACTTCACAGACTTATGATTTTGTGTTCTGGGCAGATAAGAGTGGAGAGGCTGGAACTTCTGCCGATAACCATTATAAGACTACGGACGGTCTGCAGAAGGTTGCATACATAGGTTCATATAGCGGTAATGATGAAAGCTATGATGCCTTTACGGGGAAGGTGCTGAACAAAGTGGTGACCGGTGCTTTTGCTGAAAATGTTACACTGACTCGTCCGTTCGGTCAACTGAATATTAAGGCAACTGACATTGCAGCTATTGGGAGTAATAATTTGGTTCCTGCAAAAGCATCGTTATCGTTCGGGAAAGTTTATCAAAGTTTCAATGCACTCACTGGAGATGCTATTGGTGAATTGGCATCACTTGAGTATGCCGCCTCTGCTGATGTTGTGAATGCTGAAGGCCATTTGACAGTGGATTACCTTTTTGCTCCGCAAACAGGCCAATTGCTGGCTGACATGATATTGACGATGTATGATGGTAATAATAAAGAAATTACCCGGAAAGAATTGAATAGTATTCCTGTTCAGCGTAACTACAAGACGAATGTGACAGGAAGCATGGTAACAGTTTCAGGCGTATATACAGCAACATTAACTCCTGGATTTACTAATCCGGACATTTCCAAAGAGGTTAAGGAAGTGGCTTCGGTCAGTGAAGTGGCCGATGCGTTGAAAACCTGTGATAATGTAGTTGTTAAAACAGCTCCGACGCAAGATGCAACCATTGCGTTACCTAAATATACGACAGAGGATAAGGCCGTTTCCATTACATTGCCGGAAACAACGAGTCATACAGTGACGATTAATTATGCCAGTGATGCAGGAAATTCAAATCCTCCGAAAGAACTTACTATCATAGCTCCGCAGACCAAAAAACTGGTCATTGATGCAAAGCAGACAACCGTCTATCTGAATGGAACGAAGTATGAAGAGATAGAAGCCGGTACTGCCGAAAATACGTTGGTAATCAATGACGGGGTGACTGTTAGCAAACTGACAGTGAAAGCCGGTAATGTAAAGGTGTTTGGCAAAGGTACGATTACTGCAATTGTGAAAGGCACCGAAGGCACCGGCATTACATATATTTATGCTTCAAATCAGGCGCAGCTTCCCTCCACCTTGCCGCAAGGCTTTGAAAAGGTGTCTTTGGAAGCGGAGAACCTCAAAGAGGCCATGGCTGAAGGCGGTGTATATCAGTTGAAAGAAGATGCTGACATAACGGGTAGAAGCATCGAGATTCCTGCCGATGTGACGGCTACCTTAGACCTGAACGGCAACACCATTACAGCAGCCAATCGGGCGATAGACGGAATTACGGTATGTGGAAATCTGACACTGAAAGACAGTAAGGGAAACGGCCGGATTGTTGCAAGTCAGAATTATGCAGGCGGCGCTTATGGTGCAGGCTTGATCCGTATTATGGGTGAAAATGCGGCCATGATTATGCAGGGCGGCACTATTTATGCCGCCAGAGAAAATGCTGCAAATGAGGGGCAGTTTGGTGTGGCTGTTTATGACGGCGGCGATTTCACCATAACCGGCGGTAAGATCGAAGCAGGTTGGTCTGCGGTGCTAGGTAATGGTAACAACAAAACGCAAAATAGTGTAATCAGGATTGAAGGCGGTGAGCTGATTTCTACTTCCGATTATGCAGTGTACTTGCCGCAATCCGGCACAACCACCATCAGTGGCGGTAAGGTGTATGGTGTAGGCGGTGGTGTATGCATCAACCGCGGTACTCTGAATGTTGAAGGCACAGCTTTGATCACCAGCAAGGGTACAGGCGATACCGGAGATTGGGGCGACGGTACCGGCAATATGGAAAGTGCGGCAATCAATGTAGCTGCCAAATATGGCGATTGTGTCGTGAACATCAAAGGCGGTACACTGACAGCAGAGGCTAATGCGCTTGTTTCTACGGGCACTGACGGCTACACACCGGCTATCAACGTCAGCGGCGGTACATTCTCCGATCCGAGTCTGCTCGGCTATCTGTCTGCCGGGGCCAATGTGAAAGTCAAACTTCTGAAGGACTATGAGGGTCCGGGACTGGGCATCTTCTATGGTAAAGATAAAAATAATAAAGAGGGAAACGGTAGCCGGGCTACGATTGAGGTAGATTTGAACCAACATGCATGGAATCTTACCAATGATCCGTTATTTGGTTCTACCGGATACCAGAACCAATACTTCCATCTTGAAAAAGATGCTTTTGTTACTTTCAGGAATGGTACTGTTCAGCCAATAGATGGGACGTCAGGCAGGATGCTTATACAGAATTACTGTCATCTGACACTGGACAATGTCAAACTGATTGGAGGAAGTTCTTGTAAGTATGTTATCTCCAATAATAATGGAAGCTGTACGATTTCGAACTCTACCGTTACTGCTGCAGCAGGACAATGTGCGTTCGACGTTTGCTCCTACAAGCCTTATCCGGGAGGGGTAACGGTCACTGTCAATGGCCAAAGCGTCATTAATGGCCGCGTAGAGTTTGGCGGTGATAGCGGTAAGAAGAACGGTAATCTTGTCATTAATGGTGGTACTATCAATGGTAACTTGAGTGCAAATAATGATTATTATGACAGCATAAACAAGAACATTATCATCAAGGCAGGCGTTACATTTGGCGCAGGCGTTACCGGATGGGACGGCTATAAGTAACTATGGCAATGCGGCGGATGCCGCTTGCCGGAAATATATGGAAACATTCAGTCTGCATGGAAAACAGTTGGAAAGTGTTCCGTTTCCATGCTATACTGTGTGTATTTGTTTGTTTGTTTTCCCTGCGTTGTGAAACGCGGGGAAATTTTTTATATGATTTGGCTTTGTAGGGCATAAGCGTAATTCGTATTACCCAAATATCTTTTTTCGGGTTACTACCAGTTCCTTGCTTAGTGCTGATATATTGGTGAGTATATCATATAGTTAGGTAAAACATGGTTTTTGTAAAGAAAGTCTGCGGCTGTAATAACTTTATTAGTAATAACGTTGTTAGTAATAATGATATTTCCTATATTTGCATCTGTATAACATTTGAAGATTATGGAGAATAAGCCTTTTATATTCGGTGTTGCTACATCAGGCGATAATTTTACCGACCGGGAGAAAGAAACGGAGCGTCTGTTGCTGAATTTTCAGCATGGTGTGAATACCATACTGATTTCACCTCGTCGTTGGGGTAAGACTTCGCTGGTGCAGAAAGTGTGTCGTTTGGCTCAATCCGATAAACTGAAAGTTGTGTATCTTGATATTTTCTCGTGTCGCAGCGATAAGGATTTCTATGATGCATTTGCGGCTGCAGTTCTCAAACAAACATCTTCTAAATTGGATGAATGGTTGGAAAATACCAAATTATTCCTTTCTCGTATCAGCCCGAAAATCTCAATGGGTACAGATCCTATGACGGATTTCTCCATTTCACTTGAGATGAATCCTAAAGGCAACGATGTTGATGAGATTTTGCAGCTTCCGGAAAAAATAGCACAGAAGAAAGGCTGCCATATCGTAGTTTGCATTGACGAGTTTCAGCAGATTGCCGAGTTCAAGGATTCCAAGACATTTCAGAAACGGCTGCGCATGGTGTGGCAACTACAAAAGTCGGTATCTTATTGCCTGTTCGGCAGTAAAAAGCATTTGATGAATGAACTGTTTGAGAAAAAGAGCCTGCCGTTCTATAAATTCGGTGATGCCATTTATTTGACGAAAATCGGGACATCTGATTGGGTGGATTACATATGCGGCCGTTTTGAAGTTACGGGCAAGCAGATTTCAAAAGAATTGGCCGAAAGAATATGCCAAATAGCGGACAACCACTCGTCTTATGTACAGCAATTGGCATGGTTGGTATGGATACACACAGATAAACTTGCTACCGAGCAAGATTTGGAGGCAGCATATCAAGATATTATCGACCAAAATACCCCATTGTTTGAAAAACAGACCGAGAGCCTTACTACTTATCAGATGAATTTCTTGCGGGCGATTATTGATGGTGTTCATAGTGAATTCACCACACAAGAAATTATGCATAAATATCAGCTTGGCTCATCGGCTAATGTGAGTATAGTAAAACGTGCTTTAGTCAAAAAAGAGCTTATAGAAATCGAAAAGCGCCGAGTAGTCATTCCTGATCCAATAATGAAAGTGTGGCTAAAAAAGGAATTAGGAATATAATATTGCATATTGTTGGATTTTTAAATAAATCCAATAAATTTGATTACCACGTCCATTCCGGTTTCATCAACAATTCACCATAATACATTCTTTCAGTAACTGTTTGTTTGCTGAAGATGTGTCAAAACTAACATTAACTATCATTTTACTCTGTCATTAGCTTCGCTCAAAACCTCTTCTGCCTTTTTTATTAAGGTATAGTCAGAGCGAAGCGAAGAATCTACTCTCTGTGTGAGTAGGAGAAGAGATGCTTCACTACGTTCTGCATGACAGACTATACATTAGCGTAAGAAATAAAAGATGTTTTGAGCGAAGCTAATGATATGCTTGTCAGAGTTTTGACACACCCTCCCTATAAATCTGACAGCGCCACTTTCCTCACCCACAACACAAATATAGCTGTTAAAATTAAATCAAGCACTATGTATGTGAATTATTTAGCAGCTAATCCAATTTCAGCACAGCCAGGAATGCTTTCTGCGGAACTTCTACGTTACCGATTTGCTTCATCCTTTTCTTACCTCTCTTCTGCTTTTCAAGCAGCTTGCGTTTACGGCTTACGTCACCTCCATAACATTTTGCAGTAACATCCTTACGAACTGCCTTTATTGTTTCGCGGGAAATAATCTTAGCCCCGATAGCCGCCTGAATGGCAATATCAAACTGCTGCCTTGGAATCAGGTCTTTCAGTTTCTCGCACATCCGGCGTCCCAACTCGTAGGCGTTATCAAAGTGAGTCAAGGTAGAAAGCGCATCCACCGGTTCGCCATTCAACAGAATATCCAGCTTTACCAGTTTGGACGGACGGAATCCGTTTGCATGATAGTCAAAAGAAGCATACCCTTTGGAAATACTTTTCAGCTTATCGTAAAAGTCGATAACGATTTCTCCAAGCGGCATGTCATAGTATATCTCCACACGATTACCGGAAATATATTCCTGTTTCACCAACTCACCGCGCTTACCCAGACATAACGTCATAATCGGTCCGATATAGTCCGTAGTAGTAATCACAGATGCGCGGATGTAGGGCTCTTCAATGCGGTCTATCAACGTTGGATCGGGCATGCTGCCGGGATTATGCACCTCGGTCATGTGTCCCTGCTTGTCATAAATGTTATAAGACACGTTAGGCACAGTAGTGATGACATTCATATCGAACTCGCGGTCCAAACGCTCCTGCACAATCTCCATATGAAGCAGTCCCAGGAACCCGCAACGGAAACCAAAACCCAGCGCCAATGAAGACTCCGGCTGGAAAGTCAATGAAGCATCATTCAGTTGCAATTTCTCCAACGAAGAGCGCAAATCTTCAAAATCTTCCGCCTCAATAGGATATACACCGGCAAAAACCATTGGTTTCACTTCCTCAAACCCGGCAATAGCTTCCTTGCATGGACGGGCTATGTGGGTAATCGTATCACCTACCTTTACTTCTTTGGAAGTCTTGATGCCCGAAATGATATAACCTACGTCACCCGTACGCAATTCCTGCCGGGCCACCATATCCATTTTCAAAACACCTATTTCGTCCGCATCGTATTCCTTGCCCGTATTGAAGAACTTCACCTTGTCTCCCTTCCGGATGACACCGTTCACAATCTTGAAGTAAGCAATAATGCCCCGGAAAGAGTTGAATACAGAATCGAAGATCAGAGCCTGCAACGGTGCTTCCTCATCACCTTCGGGATGCGGAACACGCTCAACGACTGCCTCAAGAATCTCCTCAACCCCCATTCCCGTCTTACCGGAAGCGCGGATTATCTCCTCACGCTTACAGCCGAGCAACTCTACAATTTCATCCTCTACTTCTTCGGGCATGGCGCTCGCCATATCACACTTATTGATAACCGGAATAATCTCCAAGTCATGCTCGATGGCCATGTAGAGATTGGAAATGGTTTGCGCCTGCACGCCTTGAGACGCATCCACAATGAGCAACGCCCCCTCACAAGCGGCAATAGAGCGAGACACCTCGTATGAGAAGTCCACATGTCCCGGGGTGTCTATCAGGTTCAGAATATACTTCTCCCCCTTGTACATATACTCCATCTGGATAGCATGACTCTTAATGGTGATACCTCTCTCCTTCTCCAAGTCCATATCATCCAACATCTGTCCTTCAGTCACTTGAATAGTATTGGTGAACTCCAGCAGACGGTCAGCTAAAGTTGATTTACCATGATCGATATGGGCAATGATGCAAAAGTTACGTATATTCTTTTTCATTTGTTTCTAAAATTTTGGTGTGCAAAGATACTAAAAGGAGAAGACAAAAAAAAATGCGTTGATAACATATCAAATGTATCAACGCATTTTTTATAACATTCCAATCTCTTTCTTAGTTCAGTTTTACAAACAGTTCGCCTTCAACTTCTTGAGTAGAAATTTTATCTTCTCTCAACAACCAGCCAAGACCCAGGAACAAATCTTTGTCTACCAATTTCGTAGCTTTCTTGATTTGCTTAGCAGTTAAACCTTCAGTTCCATTCAGTACATTCCAAATTTTTCCTGCAGTTTCACCAGCTTTCTCTTTCAACATTTTCTCTTTATTTTTAGTTAGACATGCTTAAAAATCCGTTTCCCACAAAGAAGAATCAGATTTTATTTCAGCGGCAAAGATAGTTATTTTTATGTTATATAACACGTTAACTGCCTTTTTTTTCGCTTTTCTGTCATAAAAACGGCTAATTTCTGCTTATTCCTGCTGTTTTTCCAAATACTCGGCCCATATTGTCGCCGCCTCTTCCACCATTTTCGCACAAGGACGCTTGGCATAATATTGTTCCGTACGCGCTTCGGGAGTGGAAGAACCTTCCGGTTTCTTCAATCCCAGCAACTCAGCGCAGATCATTGAACCGTTACGCTTCTTGAACTCTTCTGCAAGTTCCTGCACCAACGCATAATTGGCGGCTTTTCCCTCGCGGTCTTTACCGTCGACGGCGCCTTTTTCCAGTCCCGCCAGCAAAAACATACCACAGGCGGCACCACAAGTCTGACGCATCCGTCCGATGCCCCCACCAAAGGAAGCAGACATCCGCAATGCCTGTTCTTCCGTAAAGCCATACATGTCTGCAAAGGCAGCCACTACCGATTGTGAGCAGTTGTACCCGCTTTTAAACAGTCCAACAGCTTTTTCTATTCTGTCATTCGTCATATCTCAATCTGCTATTTCCAACATCATAGGACAATGATCCGAGTGTACTGCATCATTCAGAATACGCGCATCTTTCAGCATCGGACGCACCGGCTCATTCACCATACAATAATCTATACGCCAACCTTTATTCTTCGCCCGCGAATTGAAACGATAGCTCCACCATGTATACTCCTGCTTGTCGGGATGAAGCAAGCGGAAAGTATCTATGAAACCTTCATTCAGAAAACGGGTCATCCATTCCCTCTCCTCCGGCAAGAAACCACTATTCGTGGCGTTACGGACGGGATCGTGAATGTCTATTGCTTCATGGCAGATATTATAATCTCCGCAAAGGATTAATTTAGGACGGGTGCGCTGCAACTCCACTACATATTGACGGAACTTTTCCAACCACACCATCTTAAATGCCTGCCGTTCGTCACCGCTTGTTCCCGAAGGATGATAAACACTCACAATGGACAAGTCGCCATAATCGGCACGCATAAAGCGCCCTTCACTATCATATTCCTCCATGCCCATGCCATATTCCACATGGTCCGGTTCACGTTTGGTCAGGATAGCTACTCCGCTATACCCTTTCTTCCGGGCCGAATACAAATAATGCTTGTATCCCAATGCGTCCAACGCCTCTGCCGGATACTGCTCCGGCTGCAATTTGGTTTCCTGCAGGCACAACACATCCGGCTGTTCGTTTGCCAGCCATTCGGGAAGTCCCTTAGTTACGGCAGCTCGCAAACCGTTTACATTATAGGTTATAATCTTCATATCTGTATATTGTTGAATCCACTTATTCAGCTTTTTTGTGTCGCTTTTCCCATTCCAGCAATTGTACCTTATGTTCCAATCCCCAATGGTAACCGCCCAACGTCCCGTCGGTACGTAGCACCCGGTGGCAGGGAATCAATACGGCAACCGGATTATCCCCAATTGCCGTACCTACGGCCCGGTACGCCTTCGGATTTTGCAATGCTGCAGCAATCTCTCCGTAAGTAGCTGTTTCACCGAAAGGTATTTTCAGCAATTCGTTCCATACACGTAGCTGAAAATCAGTTCCTTTCAGATGCAAAGGCACTGTCTCCATATTTTCCTCATCCGCAGACAAAGCGGCCAGTGCCCTACGTTGATGCTCATCCGTACCTATCTCAAAAAACACTCCGGGAAATCTGTTCATCATCTCGCTCTCTGCCATATCTCTACCCCTCACTACGAAAGCCATATAGCATACGCCTTGAGGTGTTGAAGCAACCAACACTTCTCCCAGAAATGTCTCTGCAAAAGAAAACTTTACTGTCAGCCCCGGAAGTTTATGTGACAGTTCGCCGTCAGCCAACTTTTCTATTGTTATAAATCTTTCATTCAATAAGTTCCGCTCCATTATAAACTAGATATTAATAACATAATATTCAATACAGTCACAACGATAGCAATCGTGTAAAGCACCAATGTGCTCCACCTGCTATTTACGTATTGTCCCATTACTTTGCGGGACGAAGTGAGACTTACTTGCAGGAACACCGTAAATGGTAACTGAATACTCAAAATCATCTGCGAAATCAGCAGTCCTTTAAAAGGGTCCCCAATAAAGAAAATCAACAATAATGCAATACCTAAGGAAAGAATCACCCCCACTTGGGAGTGGCTGTCCTTAATGTGGTATGACTCACCGAAAATACCGGCAAATATGGAGCCTGCCGCCATGCCGCTTGTTATTGTGGAAGATATGCCCGCCATCAACAAAGCCAGCGCAAACACTACGGCAGCACTGCTTCCCAGCAAGGGTTCCAACAGTGACTTTGCCTGTTGCAGTTCCTCTACCTGAATTCCACTCTTAAAGAAAGTAGCGGCAGCCAGCAAAATCATCGCACTATTAATGGCCCACCCCACAATCATCGAAAACAGCGTGTCAAACAGTTCATACTTCAAGACCTTACGAATCGAAGCATCATCCTGTTTGTTGTACTCATGGCTCTGTATCACCTCCGAGTGAAGGAACAAATTATGAGGCATCACCACAGCTCCAAGCACGCTCATTATAATAAGCATGCTCCCTTCCGGAAACGAGGGCGTCACCCACCCCTGCACAGCCACCGGCCAGTCAATCTTAACGAGAAACAGTTCATAGATGAACGAAAGCCCTATGACAGACACAAATGCAATGATGGAGCGCTCTATTTTCTTATAAGAATTAGTGAAAAGCATTACTGAAACGAAAACCGCAGTCAGCACCGAACCCCATACAATCGGAATGTCCAGTAACATCTGCAATGCAATGGCCCCACCCAAAATCTCGGCCAAGGAGGTGGATATGGAAGCCAGTACAGCCGTCCCCAATACAGGTCGTGACACCCACTTGGGAGTGTACTGTGTAGCTGCTTCCGACAGACATAGCCCGGTTACGATGCCCAAGTGTGCCACATTATGCTGAAGAATAATCAGCATGACCGTAGACAAAGTGACTACCCACAGCAACGAATAACCAAATTCAGAACCTGCCGCAAAATTAGACGCCCAGTTCCCCGGATCAATAAAACCTACCGTAACCAATAATCCCGGACCGATATATTTAAATACATCCAAACCACCCAAATAGCGTTTATGGTCTTTCCGCTTTAAGTCCTTAAAAATATTCTTCATTTCGTTGTTGTTATTTTGAGAGTGTAAAAGTACTCAAATAAAAACAAATACACTATAACTTGGTTCAAAACAGCAAAAGTTATCTTGCCGGCAAAAAAAATCATCCCATGAGACGGATAAATTCGTCCCGTAAGACAAATTTATTCATCTCATGGGATGAATATATTCATCTCACGAGATGATTTTTGGGGGCTCGTGGGGTGAATTTGTTTCTTATATCAACATACATAATACATACATATATACATCTTGACATGAATAAACGTTTTTTATCTGTAATTGTTTTTGGCACCGCACTGCTTTCGGTGCAGGCACAGGACGGTCAAGGCGGAATCACTTCTGCCATGCTCAGTCAAATCCAGCAAAGCTATCAAGGGACGGCGTCCGACAAGGCGCTGCGCAATGCCATTGGCAACAACGACATCCGCAAGTTGGCGCTCAATCAGGAGAACATGCAGGGCATGGATACCCATTTCTCCATTAAGGTGGACTCCAAAGGCATCACCGACCAGAAGTCCTCAGGGCGTTGCTGGCTCTTCACAGGGCTGAATGTGATGCGTGCCAAAGCCCTTGCACGCTATGGTTTCCGGTCTTTCGAGTTCTCGGAGATATATCCTTTCTTTTGGGACCAGCTGGAGAAGTCCAACCTTTTCCTGCAAGGCATCATCGACACTGCGGAAAAGCCGTTGGACGACAAAACAGTGGAGTGGCTGCTGAAACATCCGTTGAGTGACGGAGGCACATTCACCGGAGTGGCGGACATCGTTTCCAAATACGGCCTTGTGCCCAAGTGTGCCATGCCGGAGACCAACAGTAGCGAGAACACCGCCCGTATGGCCAATCTCATTTCTCTGAAGCTGAAGGAATACGCCCTCCGGCTCCGCGACCTCGCTGCCAAAGGCGCCAAGCCTGCCGCCCTGGAGAAGGAGAAAACCGCCATGCTCGGCACTGTCTACCGCATGCTGGTGCTGAACCTGGGCGTTCCGCCTACGGAGTTCGACTACGTGCGCACCGATGCACAAGGCAACCCGGTGGAGACGGAACATCACACCCCGATGTCTTTCCTTG
>ERZ1106943.3109-NODE-3109-length-13146-cov-5.590635_pt1 | contig 13146 bp, 13 predicted proteins | sample MGYA00403671_ERZ1106943 | MGnify/ENA primary metagenome ERZ1106943 (study PRJEB35170, sample SAMEA104062427) | human gut metagenome | biome: human gut; feature: human-associated habitat; material: faeces | place: Denmark | collected 2012-06-14 ...
AAATCCGTACATTGTAAATGATAAGAAAAAAGAATGTAAGATAGATTTCTATCTTGGAAAATTAAAACCTGGAGAAGAACGGACATTAACATATCAGGTAAAGATCAGTGAAGATATTTTTGCCATGAGCAATCAGGAGATCAAAGTAAAGAATACAGCCGCTGCATATTCTGATGACACGGTAAGTGGAGGAAATCAGAAATTTGCATCCGCAACACAGGAAAAATCTCTTGGAAAGAAAGTATGGGATCGAAAATTACAAAGTGATCCGATCACAAAAGAAGAACAGATAAACATTCCAGAGCAAGACAAGGTCTACAACTCAAATATGGAAATATCTCCATTGGCAGTACGCAGCTTTAAAATACCAAAAGGAAGTTATAAATATCAGGTTGTTGTCAATGAAGCAGGTGATTTTGATGTAACTTCCGCAATCTTTGGAGATGCTTTAGCAAATGATTATCTGGCATATACTGGATATCTAAAGATTGAATATTACGATACAGGATTAAAAGAAGATCCAGGCAGTGATAAAGAAGCAGCAACAAAACTTGAAGAGAAAACACCGTCAGAAACGAACTGGGTAGATATCCATGACGGAAAACAATTTTCATTTTCACTAGGAGGAACTGTCATTGGGCCTGGAGGAACCAGTATCAAATTAGCTGGAGTAAAAGTATCCACTTCAATGATCATCGAAGGTGGAAACAACTTCAAAGAAATGGGAGAAACTTACACTGACCGGAAAGCTAGACAGAGATAATAAAAAAGATTATACCAGTATTGCTTATTACAATAAGCAGACAGGAAAGATCTGCATGGCAGTGGACAATTTAAGAGGTTATAAACTATGGCAGAACGGACACTCCGGATCTTAAATAAGATATTAGATACGATCATTGCGATCGTATTGATCTTAGCAGTTTTATACAGTGTATATTCCTTATGGGATAACTATCAGCTTTATCAAGGGATACATGATCTACAGGTAAAATTAAAAGATTTAAAGCCGAAAGGGAAGAAATATCCATTAAAGATCTTTGCAGTTCTGGTCGTAAGATCGACAGATTCCTATATTTTTGATCCGTCGCAATATAAGAATAACAGACAGCATTTTTATTTGCGATCAATGTAGGGAATCTTGAATATACATATGCGGCACAACATTCTGTTAATTTTTCTCTTCCTTTGAAATTTAAATGGGGACATGGAGGACTCGTTCGAGGACAAAAATATAAAATAAAATTAATATTCTTTTTAGTAATAATACGCGGAACAATAACTAAAGAAATAAAGCCTAATAAAGACATCATCCAAATATTCTTAACATTACTTAGTATTTCGTTATATGAGATACCACTAACGAGGCGTCCATAAAGCATTAAATAAATAGTATATATTATAGCGATAGAAACAAATATCAAAGACAACTTAGGATTTATCTTATTTTTATTATAAAGCAAAACAAATATTACTAATACTAATAAAATCAAACATAATGCAATATTAATATAAGCTGGTATAGCAAATCCTAAATAGTTAGATATTAATGAATGTTTACCAATTCTAATAATAAAACCAAGTGAATAAATTATTAGAATAAATATTGATAATAGAAATACATTGTTCACAACTAATTGCTTTTTTTTCTTTGAAATGTCCATATTTGATTCCTTCTACTCATAATAGTACTATTAACTTAAAAACAAGTCAAAATTATTATAATTAAAATAAGCCATATTAAACTTATAAATATTAGTTCGTTTATCAAATTAAAAATTAGCAATCGATTATAAGTTATTACTATGATATCTTCAAGTTTACGAAAATTTTGCTTATTTTACGAAAATTTTGCTTATTTTACGAAAATCATTTAAATATACGAAACTAATTATTTTCGTAATTTAAATGCCATTTGAATTTTAAATCTCAAAATCCACTAATGATAAAAATCTATTATTCCCAAATTCCTTCTAGCTAAAGATATAATCTTTATCGTTTTAGCGGTAACATTTAATTTGAATACATAAACTTATAGAAATAATATAAATTATCAAATAAATATTACATTTCGGATTTTCTTTATTTCGTCTACCATAAAAAAAACGCCATTTCAAGCGTTTTTTTACTTTTATTCTATTTTTATTTTTAATTATTCTTCCAAAGATATGTAATATTTTATGTCTTTAATTTCAACTTTTTCGGTGATTTGGCAAAATATTTTTCGGTGATTTGGCGTATTTTTTTTCGGTGATTTGGCGTTTTGCATTAAATTAGACTTAACATATTTTACTAAAACTATTTATTGATTTTCCAATACCCTGTTTTATTAGAGCCAACTCCATATAAATAGTTTTTTTATTCTAAAATTATTCAAAAAAATTAAATTAAGGATAACGCAATATTATACTTGTTTCTATCTTTTATTATTAATTACAAATCATCAATATTATCCAACGCCATATATTGAGTCATCATCATTTATTCAAATAAAAATATGTCTACATTTAGAATTAAAAAATCCAACTACTTCTTTTTCAAATTTATCATTTAATTCTCTTTTAAACTCTATTGTTTGTTTTAATCATACATTACCACTATTACAAATATAATGCATCACTTTGCAACATTATTTGCAACATTATTTGTGACATTATTTGCAAGAATATTTTTGCTCTGGTGAATTAAATTTAAAATATTTACTTTTAATTTTTTGTTAAAAGAATATAATTAATGTGTAGTTGGAAATCAACTCATATTAGCTGTTCCGAACCAGGTTAAAAATCGTATGATAGTTTACATCTTAAAAGTTAGGCCATTACTAATGTTTAAAATCCAGCGAATTAAATATCCGCTGGATTTTTGTTAGAATACAAATGCTATTAAATTAGATTTGCCTTTATTAGAAATAGTCTTAATTAGTTGTTGGAGTTTAACTTTTACTGGTTCAGGTAATGTTGCTAATTTACCAGTAATTCCGGCTTTTATAATATCACCAAATTTTTGACCAAATATCTCACAATCTAATATCTTATTAGGATCTTCATCATAAGCTTTCAACAAATAATCTAAGAAATAATCGCTTTGCATTTTTGATCCTAAAGTAGGTTCAAATGATGTTTCTAAATCAACTTTAATAATATGATAAGTTGACGCTAATGCCTTCACTTTTATTCCATATCTATTACCAGTTTTAGTAATAACAGGTTTTTCAATTTTCATATTACTTAAGCTAGCATTTGAAAATCCATATCCTGTGGTTTCCGCCATCTTTAAGGCGCCACCAATGATTTCATATTCTTTTTTAGCTTTTGTAAATTCTGTCAAAACCGCAATTAACTGCGCTTTATCAGAAATTTCACAACCCACAAGTTCTTTTAATACTGCTTCATATAATCCATCTTTAACATCCATTTGGATAGTAACAACGCCGGTCCCAGTATCAACATTACTAATCGAAGCATTAGAAATATATTCATTATTCTTAAGTACTTCATTAATATTATTAACATCTCTAATTGTACGAGCGCTATTCATGGCTTCCTCAATCGTATTGTTAACACTTTGCTTAATATAATGTTCTTCATCTAATTGACTTACCCAATTAGGTAAAGCAACATCAATATTTGCTATTGGATATTGGAATAATGCTTCACGCAATACTTCCGTTGCATCGTTTTCACTCATTTCTTCTACATTAAGAGGAATTACTGGCACATTATATTTAGCCATTAATTCTTCTTTGATTTTTGTTGTTGCTTCCGTGGTTGGAGTTTTAGAATTTAAGACAATAACAAATGGACGATCAATTGATTTTAACTCTTCAATAACTTGTTCTTCGCTATTCTTATAATCATCACGAGTAAATTCATTAATAGTTCCATCACTTAAAACACAAATACCTAAAGTGGAATGTTCTTTAATTACTTTTTGAGTGCCGATTTTTGCAGCATCATCAAATGGTATAGTTTCACTAAACCATGGTGTCTTAACCATACGCATTTTTCCATCTTCTAAATATCCTTGCGCATTTTCAATAATATAACCCACACAATCAATTAATCTTACTTTTACTGTTAAGTTTTCTTCCACTAAAATCTCGACAGCATTAGATGGAACAAATTTAGGTTCCATTGTCATAATTGTTTTACCTATTCCCGATTGCGGTAATTCATCTAATGCTCTTTTTTTATCATCCTCATTTTTAATATGAGGAATAACTAATACTTCCATAAATCTTTTAATAAATGTTGATTTACCAACACGTACTGGTCCCACTACTCCTAAATAAATATCACCATTTCCACGAAGCCCAATATCTTTTAATACCGAAAGAGTCTCCATAAAATAACCTCCTAAATATCGCTATTAATAGATATGAAGTAGTGAATAAAAAAAGAACAACAAATTAGTATTATTAATAAATTTGATAATTACTAATCAATATGTTCTTCTAATTGTTTTAATATTATGTCACATAGTTCTTTTGGAGTAACAACAAAATATGTTGTAGGAAAATGTTTTATATTGCCGGTTACACGTTTTGACTCTCGAATTTCATTTGATTTCACGACAACTTCATAAAACACTCTATCTTTTTCATCAGGTAAAACGATATCAATTGTTTCATTTTTGACACTAATAGCGTTTTTAGTAATCATTGATATCAAATCTCCTATAAGCGAAGTATCAAAATGAAATTTAGGTCTTTTTAATACATTTATATATTCAGCAATTATTTCTTCATTAATAAGAGGAATAATAATTCCGTCATCAACAAGTCGCAATATTAATCCTGGATTCGAATCGATTTTTATAGCTGCTGATACTATAACATTTGTATCAATCACAACATAATATCTCATTTTCGCGCCTCATTAATTTCATTATTGATTTCATCAATAGTCATTTCTGAATTATTATATTTTTCAGAAATACTATTCATTTTTAACAAAGCTTCTATTCCTTCTGATTCAGTTTCATCTTTTAAAATCATATCAAAAGGAATCCCCTTGTTAGATACCAAACGATATAAACACATTCTCATATATGTTTGTAAATCAATTCCTAACTTCTTACAAATTAATGATGCTTCAATTTTCAAATCTTCATCAGCCCTAAATTGAATAAAAGTACTTGCCATATTTTTCACTCTCTTTCTAATATTATTATATTCATTTTTTACAACAAAATCAATTTTTTGTCATCATTTGTCATCATTTGTAATATAATTCGTTTGATTCTTATTTCATTTTAGTATCTATGTTTTAAATGTCACTGAATTTTTTTGCAATTATTGCATTTTTCTTCACTGGCATAGTATTTAAATAAACTTCAATATAAATCATGTGCCCATTAAATAAGAAAAAAGCCTAACCACTTGAGTTAGACTTTATATTATCTTATTAAGATTTTTTGGAATTTTATCTTTTTTAACCGCATTAATAATTTTTTCTTCTTTTTCTTTTGATACTGGTTTATTAGCAAGACGCGCTACATCTTTAATTAAAGAGCGAAGAACCCTTTCATCATTTAAGTCTTTACCAGATATTGACTTAGCTAACTTTAATATATCTTCTTTCTTTACATTAGTTTTCTTTTCTACCTTATCAAAAATTGAATCATCCATATTTCTCACCCAAAATATAATATGCGGGTAAGTTTAAATTTGTTATTTTCTTTCGCGGCAAATAATACTAATTGGTGTTCCTGAGAAATTAAATGTATCTCTTAAACGATTTTCAATATATCTATTATAAGAGAAATGCATAAATGTTGGATCATTTACAAATAAGACAAATGTTGGAGGACATACACTTACTTGATTAGCAAAATAAATTCTAATTCTACCACCATTGAAATATGGAGCAGGATTCATAATTTGGGCATCTTGCATAACTTCATTTAATACTGATGTGGCTACACGAGTATTAAATGCTTCATAACAAGCATCAATTTCATCATAAATTGTACTAATTCTTGCTTTCGTTAACGCTGATACAAATACAATCGGAGCGTAATCTAAGAACTTAAATTCATCACGAACTTTTTTGGTAAATTCCGCCATTGTCTTTTCATTTTTTTCAACTGTATCCCATTTATTAACAACAATAATAATAGATTTTTTTGCTTCTATCGCGTAACCCACTACATGCTTATCTTGTTCTTGAATACCTGTTTCCGCATCAATAACAAGTAAAACAATTTGACTTCTATCAATTGCGCTTAATGCTCTTAAAGCACTATATTTATCGACTGCTTCATAAATTTTTCCACGTTTTTTAAGACCAGCGGTATCAATAATCACATAGTCTTTTCCATCTCTTTTAAAAGGTGTATCAACGGCATCTCTTGTTGTTCCTTCAACATTAGATACAATAACACGATTTTGATTTAATATGGCATTAACTAAACTAGATTTTCCCACATTTGGACGTCCAATAAGTGAAAAAGATATAACATTTTCTTTTTCATTTATCGTTTTATTTGGTAAATAAGTAATAATTTTATCTAAAACATCACCAATACCAATACCATGTGAGCCGGATACTGCGATTGGTTCACCAAGTCCTAAAGCATAAAATTCATGAATATTATCCATTTGCTCTACAGAATCTATTTTATTAACCGCTAAAACGATTGGTTTATTAGATTTATAAAGCATTCTAGCCACTATTTGGTCTTCTCTAGTAACCCCTACTTTTCCATCTACTACAAACAAAATAACATCTGCTTCTTGTAAAGCAATTTCTACTTGAGCACGAATTTGTTTTTGGAATGGCTGATTTTCTAACTCTACCCCACCAGTATCAACAATCGAGAAATCTTTTGTTAACCAACTAGCTTTAGCATAAATTCGATCACGAGTTATACCACTAGCATCATCAACAATCGATTGACGTTTACCAACAATACGATTAAAGATAGTTGACTTACCCACATTAGGTGAGCCCACAACTGCAACAATACCATTAGCCATTGATATTACCTACCTTAGTAACAATAATGTTTAATACTTTTTGAACAACTTCTTCAATTGTCATATACGATGTATCTAATAAAATTGCATCATTTGCTTTGCATAAAGGAGCGAAGTCACGATGAGAATCGATATAGTCTCTTCTTTCAATATCCTTAATTAGGCTTTCTAAATCACAAGGAATGTTTTTCTCTTGATTTTCTTTTAAACGTCTTTCAGCACGGGCTTCTACTGATGCAACTTGATAAATTTTTACTTCGGCGTTTGGTAAGACATATGTACCAATATCTCTTCCATCCATAACTACAGATGTTAATTCTGCCATTTTTCTTTGAGCATCAACCATTGCAAGTCTAATTGCTTTATAAGAAGCAATATACGAAACATTTCTTGATACTTCATTTTCTCTAATAACAGTAGTTACATCTTCATCATTACATAAAACATGATCATTAGGAAGCAATTTAATATCAACTTTATCAATTACTGCACAAGATGCTTCTTCATTTTGTGGATCAATTCCGTTTTTTAATACGTAATATGTAAAAGCACGGTACATAGCGCCAGTATCGATATAAGTGAATCCTAATTTTTTAGCAATTCTTTTTGCGATAGTGGATTTACCCGCTGCGGCAGGTCCATCAATAGCAATAGCGATTTTTTTCATAATAGTTACCTCCTAAAAATCGAGATAATTACAATTGTAATAACAATTACAAGAATAATACAAATAGCCATACACAAAATGTTCTTAAGTCTTTTTTCCTTAAAATTTTGTTTATGATTATCTTTTTTATTAACACTTACGTACTCAGTATGAGCTTTTAAAATTTCTTCAATAGAAAGATCATTAGATGTAGTACCAACTTTTTTAGCATTAGCTAAATGTTGCATTGATTCTTTTAAAATAGAAGACTTTTTTTCATTTCTATTTCTTTCCATATTTTCTAAAATTGTGGTGTCAATATTTTCTATCTCATCACGAAGTTTGGCATATTTTTTTTCACGTGTTTCTCGTTCCATTTTTACCATCCTCCGTTCGTTAACTATTTTAATAGAATTAAAATAAAAAAGATAGATTAAAATGAAAAAATTAATCTATCTATAATTTTTTTAGTAATTTTTTAATTACTTCAACATAACTTCAATGTCAACTTCAATATAACTTCAATGCCAACTTCAATATAACTTCAATGAATAAATCTATAAGCATTTAATCATTATTGCTTATGTTAATTATTCTTTTTTCTTATAAGAGAAGACAAAATAATTGCTGTTAGTGCAATAACGAAAAATTAATGATTTTTTCTCATTTTTTCAATCTTGAAAAAGAAGATATTATAAAGTATAATTTGAGTATCAAAAAAAGGAGTTTAGAAAAATGGCAAAAGTAAGAGTAAACAAAGATTTATGTATTGGTTGTGGTCTTTGCGTAAGCATGGCACCAGCATCATTCGAATTTGATGATGATGGCAAAGCAAAAGCAATCGTTGAAGAAGCAACTGATGAAGCTAATGATGCTGCTAGCAACTGCCCAGCTCAAGCAATTGAAGTTGAATAATTAAATAGAAAATCCTGCGCTAATGAATAATGGCACGCAGGATTTTTTATTTGCTCTTTTTTTATTTTTGATAACGTTTTTCTGTAAAATAGCGAATTCTTGGATACAAAATAATCGTAATTATAATTACAAGCGCATCTTTAAAAGCATTAAATGGTAAGAAACAGTAAAATGCAATAGATGCATGTACATCACTAACATGAGGATTAAGTTGTTGCGCTAACGCTAAAATTTGATCACTCGTAATTGTTGAATAAAAGAAAGTATACATGTCAATTACGAATGTAGCGGAACAAACAAATGTTATTAATAGATGTGTTAATAAACCCACTAACAAGCCAATTAACGCTCCTTTTAAAGAACGATGATTTTTATAAATCAAGCTTGCTGGTAATATTAAAGCAATACCATATAATAAATCCAACCATTCTCCCACAGTTGCGGTATGCGTAAATGGTAGTTTAATAATTGTCTTTATTAATAAAACCATTATTCCACATAACGGACCATACGCAAATGAGGCGATGAAAGCCGGAATTTCATCAAAATGTACCTCTAAAAATGCTAAAAAGAATGGTAATTTAAATTGAAGTCCTGGCACAACATATAATATTGCCGCAATAGTGGAAAATATTGCAGTTCTTACCATAAATTTTGTGGTAAATATTTTTGGCTTAGTAGAATCCATAAAAAAAGTCCCCTTTCTTTTTAGGGACTTAAAAAAAACAAATTTACTTTTTCCATCCAGACTTTACTGTCGCTACTGGAATTGCACCAGTTCAACCTTTCGGCTCGCGGAGTTTACCGCCGGTAAGGAATTTCACCTGTCCCTAAAGTACTTATAATTATAATACGTAATTAGCAAATTGCAATACTATCCGTAATATTGTTCTAATCCAAAATCGCTTCGCCAAACATAAATGTCAAAACTTAGTAAAGCTTGTAAAACAATTTGAATAATAAAACCAATTCTATGGCTTGTTTCTTTTATTAAAGTTCCTGATGTCATTATATAGTTAGAAAATATAATCATTAAAATAAAGTCTACAACCAAACATCCAATGGATAAATAGAATAATCCGTGTGAACATTTTTTGGCATAAATCGGATTACCTTTTAATTTTCTTAAAATGATAATCAAAATTATACATATAAACTGTAAAGTTCCTAAAAACACTGGCACTAAATTAACAATCTTAGCATTTTGGAAATTAAATCCAAATGTTGATTTTTCTATTACATCATTATTATAAATAGTTTCGCTAGTAAGAAAAGCAAACAAAGTCATAAGTCCAACTAGAATAATAGTTTCTATCACTAAAAGTTCTGTATGATGCTTTTTGTGAAATTGTTTAATTGTAAAAAACATATAATCATCTCCATATCAAAATTAGTTTAATATAAGATATTCTTTTTTTCAATCAAAGAATATTTAACTAAAAACAAACTAATCTAGCTTAATTTAAAAATCATATTTTGCCTTGCCTAATACAAATGTTAAATAATGCGGTATAGTAATAGTATCTCCCTCTTCACTAATATTATAATCACCTATTTTTATTAATTTTGTTTTTCCATAGTGCTCTGGGTGTTTCATCACAGTTTTGCTTGATTTTGTATTACCTGTTTTCGATTTTGCTTCAATTAGTGTAGGAAAGCCATTGTAAGAAATAACAAAATCAATTTTTAGACCAGTTGATTTAGCAAAATAAAATGTGTCTATTCCAGCTTTGTTTAATGCATCAAATACTATCGATTCATAAATAGCACCTTTTCCTTGTCCAAGATTTCCTTTGTTAATTGCGGCGATAGTATCAATCCCATACATTGATGTAACTATACCAATATCTTCTGGAAAAAGTTTAAATTGCGAATCAATTTTTTGCCCATTTAATGGAAGAGAAGGCACCTCAACATTAAATACTTTTGAGACAATATGTGCTTGTCTTAAATATTCAATTGCATCATTTTTATCATATTGCAAGCCACCTTCTACTTTTGAAACAATAAACCTCTTATTCTCTTTAGCAAGGAAAGTAGGAATCAAATCAAAAACACTTTGTATTCTCGATACTTCCGCTAGTTTAAAAACTGGATTACCATTTTTATCTTTTCTCCTACCAAAATCAGTTTTCATATCAAAAACAGTGCTTTGCAAGATTTTAAATGCGTCGACAATTTTATGTGTTTTTAAATATTCATCAACTGCTTGTGGAAACCCGCTCACACAAACATATTTGAGAAATAAATCCTTGTACAAATTATGAATATTATTTGGTAAAGGTTTCCTATCGTTAAAACACTCAACAAGTTTATTAATTTGATTATCTTTATAACCCATTGCCCACAAAAATTCTTCAAAATCCATTGTTTTCATATGAAAAACACTTTCATATCCCGTAGGAGCAGGTGTTGTATCGCCAATAACATATCCATTAATTCCTAAATAGGACCCACTTCCAATAATATTGTATCGATCATCATTCTTAAAATTTTTAAATGATAATCTTGCTCTTGGACAGTCTTGTATTTCATCAAAGAAAATAAGTGCATTACTAGGATTAATCTTTAAATCAGGAAATCTTAAAGAAATATTTGAGATGATTGTATCAACGTCTAAACTTCCTTCAAAATCAGAACATAACTTAGGATTTGTCCAAAAATTCAATTCTATTAATTTTAAATTATTTCTTTTAGCAAATTCTCTAATAGTCTCTGTTTTTCCACATTGGCGAATACCAATAACCAAAGCGGGGGACTTATTTTCTTTTTTTAACCAACCATCTAAAACTGTATCAATTTTTCTTTTATAGTACACTTTAATCACCTCTTATAAGAAATTCTAAGCGACTTTTCAACTAAATTATAAGAAATTCTAAGCGACTTTTTTAGTGTTCTATAAGTTGGGGATAGTTACTTCTTATTGTAAATATACATAAAATTTTGAAAATTCCTTATTAATTATCGTTCATGATGATGGATGAAATAAATTTTATATTTGAATATCATCTAAATTCAAACTTACTTTATCATTTATTTTAAAATTGCTATGTATAAACATAATCATGTAAATCGGATAATATGTAATATTATTTTCTACTTTTACATTGTAATTAGATAATACGAAAGCATTATCAAATCTATTAGTCGACATAAAATAAGATAGTGCACTATGTTTTTGATAATCTTTTCCACTTTTAACTTCTATTGGTAGCAACTGATTATTATATTCAATTAAAAAATCTACCTCTCCGTGTTTCTTGTTATTAAAATAATATTCTTTAAAACCGTGTGCTCTTAATTCTTGAGCTATAGCATTTTCAAACATTGCCCCACAATTAACATCATTTCCATTATCAAGTAGTTTTAATATAGTGGCAGATCCGTAAAATGTTGTAAGCATACCAACATCCGATAAAAACAATTTAAATAAATTACTTTTTTTAGATGCTTCAAGCGGTATTTGGTATTCAGTTACATTAAATACAGGTATAGATACACCAGCATCAATAAGCCAATTGAAATTATTTTCATATCGCGCAAATTTTAATTGTTTGTTTATATTAGAAAAATTATAACGTTTGTTTTTAGAATTTAATTCAGCTGGGATTAAATCATAGATAGATATTAACTTTAATTTATATTTTTCTTCATATCTCGTAAAATCTTTTTTATAATCTTGCCATATTTTTTTATGTATAGTGGATACTTCATTTAAATCGTTTGTCCTTATAAAAGCATCGACTGCTTCAGGCATCCCACCCACTATTAAGTATTTATAGAATGCATCTATTAATCTTTTGTGAATAAAATCACTGACTTGAAGTTTTTTATCAAAACAATCTTTAAGATAATTTAATATTTTTTCACTTAATTTATTTGCTATTAAGAACTCTTCTAAATCCATTGGAAACATTTCAATTGTTCTCATATATCCAACAGGAGCAGATCTTAAATCACGTAATTCCACACCTAATAAAGAACCACTTAAGACATATTTGTATTTTCCATTCTCTACCAAAAATTTTATTACAGTAACTATTTCTTTGCATTCTTGAATTTCATCAAAAAATATTACAGTATCTTTAGTTAAATTTTTATTAGACGCCACTTCTAATTCCATCAAAAATCTATCGGAGTCATTCTTAAGCGCTGAATTAAATATTTCTAATAAATTTGGATTTTGAATAAAATTAAACTCTACGTAATTAATTTTGTTCTTTTTTAATGTTTCACGAATTAAAAAAGACTTTCCAACTTGGCGTGCTCCAGTTATAAGAAGTGCATCATGTCCATCATTTAACCATTTTTCAATATCTTTTTGTACTTTTCTATATAACATTTTATCCACCTCACACATATTTTGTCCGGTTTTCCAATATCATATTAGCATATTTTGTCCGTTTTTCCAATATAAATTGTTTGTAAATGTCCGTTTTTCCAATATAAAGTTAATGCCTTGTGTCCGGTTTTCTATAAATTTATTTGATTAATTTTTCCAAAATTAATAAGTGCTTTAAACTTCCGCGGGGTTGACCACCACCTTTAAACTTCCGCGGGGTTTTTTATACTTTGTCAGAAAAAACGCTTTAAACTTCCACGGGGT
>ERZ1106943.3113-NODE-3113-length-13133-cov-2.914207_pt1 | contig 13133 bp, 7 predicted proteins | sample MGYA00403671_ERZ1106943 | MGnify/ENA primary metagenome ERZ1106943 (study PRJEB35170, sample SAMEA104062427) | human gut metagenome | biome: human gut; feature: human-associated habitat; material: faeces | place: Denmark | collected 2012-06-14 ...
GTTTTGTTTATTATAAACTGCTGCAACATTCTTGCGAATGGGGTTATATATAGAAATGAAAAAAACTAAATCATCTACCATATCTGCCATTATCTATATAAGTATCTAATTATAAGAAATTTGTTGAATGGTGGTAGATAATAAACATCTACCACTATCAGCTTGTATCTACCACTATTTACTGCTTTTCAACCACTAAATGCAGCCGTTCACTATTCGCTAACCACATTACTCGTTCTGTGACGGTATGCCAACAGGCTGTCTGCTTGGTTATTTGTATACTTTGTGTGTTGATTTAAAATATTGAATAATAGGTATTTATAGTTTTTTAGGCATAAAACAAAAGTTATCATAGCGGAAAACTTTTGTTTTGTGCTTACGAAACTTTTGTTTTCCCTAGAAGAAACTATTTGTTCCCCTAAGGGAAACTCTTATTAACCCTATCGCTTTGCTCATGTCTTTCAAAAATAACACGTATTCTCATCCAATGCAAAGAAAAAGTATCAATGTTAAGTATAAGTGGTAGATGTTGAATGATAATTGTAGATGTCAGGCTATCTACAACCTATAGGTAATGATTTGATTTATAAAGCATACATGGCGTAGTGGTAGATATTGTAGATGTTTTCATAAAATCAATATTGTAGAATTCCTTTTATCTTCATTATGTATAGTTGCAGTCTGATATTTGGTTAGTTATGCTATTCCACATGCTTTAAGAAGAGAATCTTATAGCTTGTGATGATATAAAGTTTTTATGGTAGAAAATTTTGTTTACGTAAAAATATTTGATCTATAAGTATTCTGTAATAGATAAAAACGCCTAGTCTAAACGATCGTTTATTCTAGGCGTTAAAGATAGGCTATATTTTTGAATAAAACAAAATCCAGAGAAACTTTTAAAAATTGATTATCAACGCATAAACGTAAATATGGACGCTTATGCGTTGAATTCAATAAAACGCCAGAATAAAATGATCGTTTAGACTAGTCGTTTTGTAACCGATGATTCTGCTTAACCACCTGTAAATGATGATTGTGAGAAAACTGAAGGGTCGATTACTACAGAATTTGTAATATAGGGTAAATGTTTTTAAATAATTGAATATTACTAACTTAAAAAATTAATCGTATGAAAAGAAGATTACTTTTCTTGTTCGCCTTGTTTATGGTGGCGACAAGTGTAGGGTGGGGGCAGACGGATTTGTATGTCAGCTCTAGTGGTTCTGATGATGCTGTAGGTGGTTCGGACACTCCTCTGGCTACAATTGCGAAAGCGATTGAAAAAGCCACGGATGGGGCTACCATTCATTTGGCAGAGGGAACTTTTCCAGTTTCATCAACAATCCCTAAAGCGTTAACTATTGTTGGAGAAGGAAAAGATAAATCAGTTCTCAAAGGGTATCTCGTTATTTCAGCGGGTACGCAAAAGAACGTTTCTTTCCAAAATGTTCAGTTGACGAATGAGGCAAAAGTTTATAGTAGCCCCACGAAACCTGTACCTCTGATTTTAATGAAGGATCAAAGTGCGGTTTTATCGTTAAGAGGATGTGCTTTGATTAATAACGCAAAAGGATGGTACGTTGGTTATGGTGAAGGTGTATATAAAAAGATGGGTATCTCTATCCAATCTGATTCCACGGCTCTGGGTGGAGAGATTCATTTGATTAATTCTTCGATTATGATGGCAGCGGATAATCAAAGTGGTATTTCCTGCAATGGTGCGGTAAGCCAATTGACGATTGATCATTCCTCGATTACAGTTAATGAATATCCACGATCAGGCATATTTGGTATTGATGTGCATTGTGACGGTATGAACGTAGATATAAGTAAATCGACGATAGAATTAGGTAAATTTTATTATCCAATATATATCTTAGGCCCGAATCAGACTATAAATATAAAAGATGAATCACTTATTAAAGGTTGGTGTGCTATTTATGCTAATGCGGTATGTGATAACTCTGTGGTTAATGTCTCTTCTTCGAAGTTAGTAGGTTATAGTGAGATGACAGGCCCTAGTAATGGTTTCTCTACATTGCCTATACAAGCGACGATGAATGTGCGATATGTGATTACGGATTCGGAAATACAGACTTCCGTTAAAGATCAAACTATATCTCCGATGACTCCCATAAGTTTTGCGGAGAATACATATATTGAAGATTCTCATGCAAATAATTGCTATGTAGAATTGAGAGGTAATACTATAGTTAGCTTGATGCGCCAAGATAATAATTCGGCTTTCATTTCTGATGATTCTAATTACTTAAATAGAGTATTGGCTGATCAATCAGTAAAGTTTAGGACGGTAGATGCATCGGGTAATGAAATCTGTGAAGCCATTGTAATTCGTTCGGCACAAGGTGATACGGTTCGTATGGCATTGGATACGACGGCATTTAAGAGTTGCTTGACCTCGGCTTTTGAGAATGATAATATTATTCTACCAATAGGTACTTATACTTTACCTCAGACATTGACATTGGATAGATCTCAAGGACTTATAGGTGCGGGTAAAGATAAAACAATTATAGAAGGTGCGATCTTGGTTAATGGCTCTGCCAATAATACTGCTACCGATGTTAAAATAAAAGGATTGAGTATCGATTATACGCCAACGAAAGTTACCTCTGGAAAATGTACTCCAATTATAGAGGTAACCGGTAATGCGGATTTGTTGATAGATAATTGTATTATGAATAATAATACACAAGGCTATGGTGATCGTAAGAACTCAAATCCAGCGGAAGCATTACAAAATGCGATTCTTCTGGGAGCAACGGCAAAGGGGACTGTACGTGTTGAAAATACTACAATAAATTTGGCGGCTAACGCACAATCTGGAGTTGTTATTGATGGAGAACTGACGGATGTCTCTCTTGTTAATACAAAGATTGAGGGACAGGTGAACGGTTCGAATCAATTTGGTGTATATATTCACCATAAAAAAACGCCAGTGACGGTAGATAGTACGACAATCTTGCTAAATAACCATTATTGTATTTATGCTAATAACGCCGGCGATCAAAAATTGACAATAAAGAATAAATCGAACATCGTAGGATATGGTGCTCTCTATTTGTATGAGACCTCAGATATGAACGTTCATGTTTCGGGAGGGAGTACCTTAACTGGTAAGACAAAAAATAAGGGTGTTTCCGATAGTTTTGCGGCTATAGCGATATCAACAAATAATTCTACAGTGGGAGCTTCCAATAACGAGATTGTGATTGAAGATTCTTATATCGGGAATAAGTTTGATGAACAAGAGACAATGGCAATGACTCCGATTAAAATAAATGGTAGTTTTACTCCTACTCCTTGTGATAATAAGATTATATTGAAAGGAAAAACAATTGTCTCAACTACTGATAACATAAAGAATCCAACTATAGTGGGTTATGGTATGAATCCTGATGAATATAATAATGTAATCATGGTGGAAGGCACTGATGTGCAATTTCAAGACCAAAACGGGAAGCCTTGTGTGATTATTAATAAACCTGATGGTTCATTTAGGAATGCAGCGGTCTCTGTCGTAACATCGATCGATTTTGGAGAATTGAGTGGGGATACATATTACCATGAAGGCATTGCCTATGCGGGAGATATAATAATGATTCCTGATACGACTATAGCAGAAACGCTTGATGCTTTAAATGCGGCGGAATATACCTTCTTTAAAGCCCCTACTGTTCCCTCTGATCAAGGTACAACGCCTGCCATTTGGGAACCTTATGTTATTCCGGATAGTGTGATTTTTGATTGTAAGGACGGTTGTTTGGTGGCAAAGGAAAGTGCGGCTAAAACGTATGCTATCGCCAATCCTTATAAAAGGGTTTATTGGCTAAACCAAGGTGAGGAGTCTTTTTCTATAAAAGATTATGCGGTAGCTATTGAAATAAAAAATGATACTACGTGGGCCACTCCTTATTCGGAAAGGAAGGTGAATGTATTGGATGGAGCGACTCTGACCCTCTCTACTCCAATGGTTTTAGATACCGTTACAATGGAAGAAGGTGCCCAATTGCGATCTGCGCTTACGGATGTCAACCAAAAGGTAACCGCTAAGGTACTTCGTTTCGCTCCAAAATTATCCGGTAATAACTGGAAAGCGCTAGGTGTACCGTTTACGTCTCTGGAAGTAAAAGACTCGAAAGGTGCATCCGTATCAGCACCAAGCGCTCAAGAAGCTGATAATGGTATTTGGTTTGCGGATCTGAAGAATAATAAGACTCCTATATTTGAGGTGAAGACCGACAACTTTGGCGCAGCCGGATTATGGGCGGCTAAAGGCGATACCTATACGATCTCTTCCGAAGGAGCTTTTGAATTCAAGACCTTGGAAGAACCTACCGCCCCAACTGAAACAGGTACTTTCTTGATGTGCTCGAATCCGAATACATTTACGATTACCTTGAAACAATCCGCTTACATATTGACAGCGGATGGAACCTCTTTCGAGCAAGAGGCAAACCCGGAGATCAAGCCTTTCCAAAGCTTTGTCTTGACAGACACCAAGACATTGAGTACGCTTCGTTCCTTGCGCCTCGGCGACAGCATCGTGACAGGCACGCAGGTAATCGAGCCTATGGAAGGTTATTACGTGACCACCGAGCGTGGCGCTATCGTGATCCACACGCCGGAGCCTATGGACGTGGCGATCATCGGAATGAATGGCAAGGTGGCTTACCGTGGCGAAGTTACGGACGGCCAGCGGATCATGGTTCCTTCGGGCATCTACGCGGTAAACGGTCAATTAGTAAGGGTTAAATAACGATTAAAACGAAGATAAACATGAAAAAGGTTATATTAGCGATATTCCTCGCTGTCATCGCGATGGCACAGGTACACGCGCAAGATTCAGACTTACGTTCCGCCCCGGATCTACCGACGTTCAAGGTGACGTTGAATTATAGCTCGGCGAACACGGAACAAGGAACCATAACCAGTACGGTAGCCACAGGTTCCAAGGTGGCATATAATAGTAAACCCGTTTTCACGATCACGGCGAAGCCCGGATATGTCCTGTCGGATATAACGATGAATACGGCTACTATTGGCACGTTGCCGAGCGGTACTTTTCAAAATGATAATACGACCACTTATTCCTATACTTCCACCGCTTTAACCGGTAGTACGGAAATCAAGGCGGTGTTCAAGGCGAAAGAGCAGGTGACGGTCACGATCTCTCCTGAGTATGCCACCTTGGATGAGATAAGGGCGAAGGTGAATTTGCCCAAGGTTACTTTTGACCCGGTTATTACGGGGTATAAAGTACAATACAGGGAGGAGGGCTCTGCTGCTTTGACGGATGAGCTACCCGAAAAGGCTGGACTTTATTATGTGGTCGTAACCAAGTCGGAGACTGATACGCAAGCCGCCATAAACAAGGAGATTCTATTCAAGGTACAAAAGCCCCATACGCTTTCCTACTCGTTTGAGGAGGCGCGAGGATCTGTAACCGCTTCTATGGATGGCTCCACTATCGCTAATGGTGGTGAGATCGCTTACAATAAGCCAGCCGTATTGAAGATTACCTCCAAGCCCGGTTATGTGTTGAGCGGACTTACCGTAGATAATAAGGAGGTGACTTTGCCGAAAGGAACTTTTAATTCATCTACGAATGAGACTTCCTACGCGGATTATACGACATCGGCGTTGACCGCTTCTACGGTTATTGACGTGCGATTTGCCGCGAAGAAAACCGTATCTGTAACAGCCAATCCATTATCTGCCACGAAGGATGAGGTTTTGGCTGGTAAGAATCTTCCGGTTATCACGTTTACCCCCAATACGATAGCGGGGCAGAAGGTTCAATATAAGAACGCTTCCGGAGCTTTATCCGATAAACTTCCTGCGGCGGATGGTGTTTACACGATCGTCGCGACCAGTCCCGAGACCGCGGAATATGCCGCCTTGAAGGATGAGAACATGAAGTTCACGGTATCTAAAGCGAATGTATTAAATTATAACGTGGAAACGGCCGGACAAGGTACGGTTACCGCCAAGATGGGCTCTACGGACATGGCAAGCGGTAGCGAGATCATTAACGGGCAACCTGCCGTATTTACAATTATCGCTAACCCCGGATTTCTATTGAATAAGATTGTTGTGAATGGAACCGCGGTATCAGCCTTGCCAAAAGGTGCGCTTAATAAGGATAACACCATCTCTTATACCTATACGACCGCCTCGTTAACCGCCTCTACGACCTTGTCAGTAGGTTTCGCCGCGAAGAAAACGATTTCCGTGAGTGTAACAGGTTCTTCGGCGACAAAAGACGAGATCGTGGCCGGGAAGAATTTGCCGGTTATTAAGTTTACGCCGGAAATAGCGGGACAAGCGGTTCGATATCGTGCGGCCGATGGTTCGGAGACTTCCACGTTACCGCAGATAGTCGGAGCTTATAAGATTGTCTTACTTAGTCCGGAGACCATGGAGTATGCCGCGTTAGAGGATTCCTCTAAAACGTTTACGATCCGTGATGCCAATACCTTGGCTTACGCTGTCGATGGTGGACAGGGTACGGTTACCGCCAAGATGGATAACAAGGACATCATGAGCGGTGGTGAGATCGCTTACGGTAAGCCCGTCATTTTCTCGATCGTATCGAATGCCAACTATAGGCTAGGGGCTATTAAGCAAGCCTCTTCGGACGTGGATATCTCGAAGATCAAGGGAACGTATGCTAATGGAAATACCTCTTACACGTACACGACTCCTAATCTGATGAGTGGCGATAGCTATACCTTTGCGTTCGTCTCCAAGGATACGGTGAGGTTCGTGGCTAACAACCTTGTCCAGACGGTCGGCTCCATCAAGCCGGTCACGGTAACAAGCGCTGTAGAGGATATCAAGATCGAATATCAATTGAGCGGTACGGCTTGGGTTACGACATTGCCTTCCACGCTGGCCGTGGGTTCTTATAAGGCCCGTTTGAGCCGTGCGGAGGACTTGACATACCGTAGCCTCTCTGATACGGTTATGTTAGTGGTGGAGAGTAAGAAAGAGGTGGAAAATCTGGTGTTGCCCACTATCTCGGGTCGTATTGAGGAAGGACAGTCCTTGTCCGCTTACGTGTTGACGGGAGGCTCTACTTCCGGTACGTTCTCATGGAAGAACCCGAACGACACCATCTCCGCGGAGGAGTCAACGGAATATGGGTTGATATATGAGCCTAGCAGCCCGTTGTATGCGGTGAAAGATACGTTTATCAAGTTGAGAGGCGTCGTACCTGTCTATACGATGTTGGTAACGGCCGGCAGTAACGGTAGTGTCAAACTGGAAGGCCGTACGGCCAATGACCGGTACGCGGGCGATTCCCGGTTGACAGCGACCGCCATCGCGGATAAGAACTATGTGTTCGTGAAGTGGAGCGATGGGAATACCTCCGCCAATCGTACGCTGGAGGCGACCAAGAACCGTAATATAAGCGCCGAGTTCGCCCCGATCGAGTATGAGGTGACTTTTGATACCCCGTCGAATGGCTCGTTGAATGTATATGCCAATGGCGAGCGTGTCACGAGTGGAAAGAAGTGGTTGCAAGGAACCTTATTGACGATCACGGTCGAGCCGAAGGCCGGCTACAAGGTCCAAGCGGTAAAGGTAAACGACGCGTTGGTGAATAACGGCTCGTATACGCTGATCCAAGATGCGGATATCGCTGTGACTTTCGAGAGGATCGTGAGCGGTCATCTGGTAAAGGTGGGCTCATCTCTAAACGGTAGCGTAGCCTTGATAAACACGAAGACGAAGGCGCCTATCACTCCGGGTGACGCGGTGAATGAGGACGTGAAAGTGAAAGTGATCACGAAGGCGGATTATGGTTATAAGATGAACTCCGTAAAGGTGGAGGGCGCGATTTACTCGCCCGCCGATAGCACATTCACGGTAGGCAAGGGAGAGGTCAAGGTGGATGTCACGTTTGGACTTGCGCAATTCGAGGTCAAAAAGGCGATGAATCTTGAGGGTGCCGGAACGATCGTATTAAAGTCTGAAGGTGTGGAAGTCGATGAGAATTCAGGCATGGACTACAAAAAAACATTGACCGCCACGGTCACGGTCAATGAGGGGTATCGCTTCGTGAGCTTGATGGTGAACTCTACCGAGATCAAGTCCGGCGAGAGCTTCACGGTGACGGGCCCGATGACAGTCACCGCCAATTTCGTGGAGAAGAAGGATTTGTCAGGCTTGATAGAGAAGGCACCCCAGACGCTTGTCTATAATAAGCTATTGAGAAGTTTCAGCGTAAGGCTGGAGGGATATTCTGGCCTGAATTTCGATGTCTCCTATAGCCTAGGCGGAGCGCCTTTGGACAACCCGAAATCGGCCGGCACGTATGACGTGACGATTAGTCGCGCCGAGGATGACTTATACAAGAAAGTAGAAAATGTAACCTCCCAATTGATAATCACTAAAGCGGACATGGCCTTGCTGGAGGAACCTTCCGTAGAAGGGAATACGGTAACAGCCGAGCTTACCCAAGATTTTGCGGGAGCGATCTGGAATCCATCAGAACAGAGATCGGCTCTCCGTGCGGCCACAGGTAGCGAGATCTCCGGAAGCCTCAAAGAGAATGCGGTTAACCGCTTGCGCTTTATGCCGCTTGACTCGAAAAATTACAATCCGGTTGATTACTCGATCCTGAGGGGATCTGTCGAAAACAGCTTTGCGCTAACCACGGAGAATACGGAAGTAACGAACGGCGGCTTGGTGGTCGCTACTCGTACCTTCCCCGAAGGTACGGAGTTAAGGTTGAGAGCGGTCCCGGGCGCAAACGAGCGGTTCATAAAATGGAAGGAAGATAACAGTACAAATGTTGAGCGGACGGTAACGATGAGTAATGCCATTACTCTCACCCCTCTATTTGAAAAAAAGCAGGAGGTGAAGATGAAGGATACCGAGCCCTTGTCGTTCACATACGACGGTTCGATCCATTTGGTCGGATTGGATGATATATTGGCAAAACCATATCCGAAAAACGTGACGGTTAAGTATACGAATCTGAACGGATCAGTGGCAACCCCGATGAATGCCGGCACTTACTTAGTAGTGGTATCGTATGCGGGTGATGATGATTGGGCACCTTTCGCTAATGACATCCAAGGAAAGAGAATGGTTATCAATAAGGCGAAAGTGGATTTGAACGCTCCGACCGCTTCGGAGATCACGGAAGGCCAAGCCCTCTCAGAGTCCGTATTGTCCGGTGGTGTAGCGAAAGCCAAAGATGGGACTACCATATCCGGTAAATTTGAATGGGCTGACGCGTCAGCTATATTGAAACCCGGCAATAGCCAGAAAAAGGAAGTGATCTTCACGTCGTATGATCCGAATTATGAGGATGCGACTACGGAAGCGGAGGTTACGGTGAAAAGTTCGGATGCGTTAGTTGTCACGTTCGCTCAACCGGAAAATGGTTCTTTGAAAGTCTATATGTTGAAGGGTGAGGGCGAGAAGACCGAGATAACGAGTGGAACCGCTGTGGCGAAAGCGACTAAGCTAACCATTGAGGCGGAAGCCAATCCGGATTATGAATTGGCCGTTATTCAAATAGGCGAAGAGAAGTATACGACTTCGCCTGTAGAGATTGAAGTCGATAAGTCCTTGGCTATTATGGCAGAGTTCAAGCCGGTTTCTACACCTCCGGGAACAGATGTGGCTGTTACGGGAGTTTCCTTGAATATCACGTCCAAGGCATTGGCCGTAGGTGAATCTTTTGCCTTGCAAGCGAAAGTTACCCCTAATAACGCCACGATGAAAACCGTCTCTTGGAGCAGCAGCGACGAGACGGTGGCTACTGTTGACGCAGATGGTGTCGTTACCGCGCTGAAAATCGGTACCTGCAAGATTACTGTGGCTACCGATGATGGAAACAAGACGGCGTCTTGTGTGGTAACTGTCTCCGGTACGGTAGGTATCGAGCAAATCATCAACGATCATCAAATCTATTGCGAGCGAGGTGCGATAACCGTTCATCCGGCCCGTCCAATCTCGATCCGTATCATAGCGGTGACTGGAGTTAGCCTGTATGGCGACTCAATTATCGGAACTACCCGTATCCCGGTATCGACAGGAATCTATCTGATAGAGATCAACGAGAATGGTAAGCGTATAACAGTGAAAGTGAACGTTCGCTAACAACCTTATTTTAAGAAACTAACCCTTGAGTCTTTAATGTTGGGGAAGGCCGCTAGGAATACTCAGTTCCGGCGGTCTTCTTTTTTATCCTATAAGCTTTACTTTATCTGTTTTTGTTCTGATATAATTAAATAAAACGTTATCTTTGTATCATAGAAAATTAAAACAGAAAGCCTTATGGAAAAAAATGAAGAAAAGAAAAAGGAAGAAAATGCCAAAACTAAAACAACTGTGGCGAAGACTGGAAAAAGAAAGGTAAGTAAGACATGGGAAGCTATGCAGCGGTTAAAGGGAAGTCTGATTGTAAATGACCCTAAATTTTTACTGTAAATGCGATATCTCATTGACACGAATATTTTTGTATATATGGCATCTGATCCCGAATATCTAAATAGGGATATAGATGCTATTATCCAAGAACCGGAAACCCTTCTTTATATAAGTGCCGAGTCCGTACGTGAGCTGATTGTCGCTTATCGAAATAAAGGACTGTGTTCTAAACGATGGAAGTCGGCAGAAGCGATGATCGTCGCCATAGAAAAGGAGTTTTATGTGAAAATATTGCCATTGAAAAAAGAACATATGCAAACGTATGCGCATATGGAGATCAATGAGGCGCAGGGACACAAAGATCCCTCAGACCACGTAATTATTGCGCATGCCATAACGGAACATCTACCGCTTATATCAAGTGATACCCGTTTCGGATTCTATAGAAGTCAAGGGTTGGACTTGGTATTCAATCAGAAATAATCTATATATTGTATATGTACGAATGGCCTTTGTTAGAGTTGTAGAGGTTAAATATTCTAAAACCCTTTCGGCTTACTTATTTTATTCGTTCTTTTGCAAGAAAATTGGGAGGTGTGTTCTCTGTACGCATCTCCTTAATTTATTTAACGTTAATAAGTGAGAGTCTGATGGCTGAAAATAAAAAAGTTAGTTCTGTTTCTTTCTTTAACTCCCGGCTTACGTCTGTTATTAGTATCTCCTTGGTACTATTCTTGCTAGGACTCATTCTATTGATAGGGATGTTGGGTAATAAACTCTCCGTTTATGTGAAAGAGAACTTATCTTTCTCCATCGTGCTGAAAGATAACCAAAAAGAAACTGAGATAAAGAAAATGCAGAAGAGCTTGGATGCTCTTCCTTTTATAAAATCAACCGAGTATATATCGAAAGAGCAAGCCGCGAAAGAGTTGGAAGAAGAACTGGGCGAGAATCCGGAAACCTTCTTAGGCTTTAACCCTTTACAGGCCTCGATTGAGGTGAAACTGCATTCGGAGTACGCCAACCCCGATAGCCTCCAAGTGATAGAGAAGAAGATTAGAAACTATACGTCGGTCTCGGAGCTGCTTTACCGAAAAGATATGATGGAGATAGTCCATAATAATATGAAGCGGTTGGGCTTGATCCTGCTTACCTTGGCGGCGGTACTGATGATTATCTCGTTCGTGTTGATCAGTAATACGATTCGCCTGTTGATTTATTCCAAACGATTCTTAATTCATACGATGAAGCTAGTGGGGGCTACTTCCGGCTTTATACGTAGGCCTTTTGTGAAATATAACATAGTAAGTGGCATTTTCGCCTCTATCTTGGCAATATTGATGCTAACCGGAGCGTTATATTATTTGCAAAATGAATTGAAAGGTTTTATCCAGATATTGGATATGCAAACATTATTATTGGTTTATGTGGCAGTGTTTGCTTTAGGTATTGTCTTGTCCGTGATCGCGACCATTTTTGCCGTGAATAAATATTTGCGGATGGGGGTCGATAAGTTGTATTATATTTAATGTACGAATAATAAAGAGTTGAGAAAGATGGCTAAAAGAGATTTTGCTTTCGGAAAAGAGAATTTTATACTGATTGCGGTAGCGGTTGCCTGCATCGTGCTTGGTTTCATATTGATGAGTGGTGGAGGTTCCGGGGATAATACGTTCAATCCCGATATATTCAGCGCCCGCCGTATCGTGGTAGCTCCGGTGGTTACGGTTATCGGTTTCGTGATGATGATTTTTGGAATCTTGAAGAATAGCAAAGATAAAGAAGTAACAGAATGAGTTGGTTTGAGGCCTTGATACTGGGTATCGTACAGGGATTGACCGAATATCTGCCGGTGAGCAGTAGCGGTCATTTAGCGATTGGCTCAGCTTTGTTTGGTATAGAGGGAGAGGAGAATCTTGCGTTTACGATCGTCGTGCATGTGGCGACCGTATTTAGTACGTTAGTGGTTTTATGGAAGGAAATCGATTGGATATTCCGTGGTTTGTTTAAATTTCAGATGAACGCGGAGACGAAGTATGTGATCAATATCTTGATTTCCATGATTCCGATCGGGATCGTTGGGGTATTCTTTAAAGATACGGTAGAACAAATCTTTGGATCGGGTTTATTGGTCGTTGGTTGTATGCTGCTATTGACGGCTGCTTTGCTGGCATTTTCGTATTATGCCAAACCACGCCAGAAAGAGTCGATCTCGATGAAAGACGCTTTTATTATCGGTCTGGCTCAGGCTTGCGCCGTGATGCCGGGTTTGTCACGTTCCGGATCAACGATCGCTACCGGTTTGTTATTGGGAAATAATAAGGCGAAACTAGCCCAGTTCTCTTTCTTGATGGTAATACCTCCGATCTTGGGAGAGGCTTTGTTGGATGTGATGAAGATGGTGAAAGGTGAAGATGTGGCCGGGAGCATTCCTGCGTTATCATTAGCGGTAGGTTTCGTGGCCGCTTTTGTTTCCGGTTGTGTGGCCTGTAAATGGATGATCAACATCGTGAAAAAGGGGAAACTGATTTATTTCGCTATCTATTGCGCGATCGCGGGATTGGTGACAATTGCTTGTACATTACTGAAATAAAGAATGGATTTTATAGCTGGAGAGATTTTATATTTTAATAAACCGCTAACGTGGACTTCTTTTGACCTAGTTAATAAATTTCGCTATAAGCTAAGTCGGAAACTGAAGGTAAAGAAGATTAAAG
>ERZ1106943.3124-NODE-3124-length-13113-cov-3.796217_pt1 | contig 13113 bp, 8 predicted proteins | sample MGYA00403671_ERZ1106943 | MGnify/ENA primary metagenome ERZ1106943 (study PRJEB35170, sample SAMEA104062427) | human gut metagenome | biome: human gut; feature: human-associated habitat; material: faeces | place: Denmark | collected 2012-06-14 ...
GTAGGTCTCGCCGTTCTCGGTGTCGAGCGGCTCGAAGTTCATCAGGACCTTTGCGAACTGGCCGGAACCACCGGTCTGCTTCTTGTGCGTGTATTCCTGGTTCATGACGGCCTTGCGGATCGTCTCGCGGTATGCAACCTGCGGGTTACCGACGTTGCACTCCACCTTGAATTCACGACGCATACGGTCGACGATGATGTCGAGCTGCAGCTCGCCCATGCCGGAGATCAGGGTCTGGCCGGACTCTTCGTCGGTCTTCACCTGGAAGGTCGGATCCTCGTCGGACAGCTTCGCCAGAGCGATGCTCATCTTCTCCTGGTCGGCCTTGGTCTTCGGCTCCACGGCCACCTCGATCACAGGATCTGGGAAGGTCATGGATTCGAGGGAGATCGGGGACTTCTCGTCGCACAGGGTATCACCGGTGGTGACGTTCTTCAGACCCACGAAGGTGTAGATGTTGCCGGCTTCGGCGGCATCCACCGGGTTCTCCTTGTCGGCGTGCATCTGGAAGATCTTGCCGACGCGTTCCTTCTTCTCCTTGGTGGAGTCGAGGACGGTGTCGCCCGGCTTGACGGAACCGGAGTACACGCGCACGAACACGAGCTTGCCATAGAACGGGTGGGTGGAGATCTTGAAGACCAGTGCGGAGAACGGATCATCGGTGGTCGGCTTGCGGTCGATCTCGATGGACTCGTCCTGCGGGTCGAAGCCGACGATGGACGGAACGTCCTCCGGGCTCGGCAGGTAGTCGACGACGGCGTCCAGCATCGGCTGCACACCCTTGTCCTTGAAGGCGGAGCCGCAGAGCACCGGGTAGGCCTCACGGTTGATGGTGAGCTTGCGGATGCCGGCGCGGATCTCGTCCTCGGTCAGTTCGCCGGACTCGAGGTACTTCTCGAGCAGCTCCTCGTCGGACTCGGCGACCTGGTCGAGCAGCTCGGAACGATACTGCTCAGCCTTGTCCTGCAGGTCGGCCGGGATGTCGGTGGTGTCGTAGTGGGCACCCAGATCGCCGGAAACGTCGTTCCAGACGTAGGCCTTCATGCGGATAAGGTCGACGACGCCGGCGAAGTCGTTCTCAGCGCCGATCGGCAGCTGGACGACCAGCGGGGTCGCGCCCAGCTTGGTCTTGATGGTGTCGACGGAGTAGTAGAAGTCAGCGCCGAGCTTATCCATCTTGTTGATGAAGCAGATACGCGGAACGCCGTACTTGTCAGCCTGACGCCACACGGTCTCGGACTGCGGCTCCACGCCTTCCTTGCCATCGAACACGGCGACAGCACCATCGAGCACACGCAGGGAGCGCTCCACCTCGGCCGTGAAGTCCACGTGGCCAGGGGTATCGATGATGTTGATCTGGAACTTCTGCTTCTCGTCATGGGTCTGACGGTTCCAGAAGCAGGTGGTAGCAGCGGACTGAATGGTGATGCCGCGCTCCTGCTCCTGAGCCATGAAGTCCATCGTCGAGGCGCCATCGTGGGTCTCGCCGATCTTGTAGTTCTTACCGGTGTAGAACAGAATACGCTCGGTGGTAGTGGTCTTACCGGCATCGATGTGAGCCATGATGCCGATGTTACGGATCTGGTTGAGATCATTGAGCACGTCTAGTGCCATGATTGTTCCTTAACTCTCGTTCTCGACTAATTACCAGCGGTAATGAGCGAAGGCCTTGTTGGCCTCTGCCATCTTATGAGTATCCTCGCGGCGCTTGACAGAAGCACCGAGGCCGTTGGAGGCATCGAGGATTTCGTTGGCCAGACGCTCAGCCATGGTCTTCTCGCGACGGGCGCGGGAGAAGTCGGTGAGCCAGCGCAGGGACAGCGTGTTGGCGCGGCCCGGCTTCACTTCGACCGGGACCTGGTAGGTAGCGCCACCGACACGGCGGGAGCGAACCTCGAGGGACGGACGGATGTTGTCCAGAGCGCGCTTGAGAACGGCGACCGGCTCCTGGTCGGTCTTCTCCTTGACCATGTCGAGAGCGCTGTAGACGATGTCCTCGGCGATCGACTTCTTGCCGTCAAGCAGAATCTTGTTGATGAGCTGTGCCACAACGGTGGAACCGTAGATCGGATCCGGCAGCAGCTGATGCTTCTTGGAAGGTCCTTTACGTGACATATCTCTTACTTCGCCTTCTTTGCTCCGTACAGGGAACGACCCTGCTTGCGATCCTTCACACCCTGGGTATCGAGGGCGCCACGAACGATGTGGTAACGAACACCCGGCAGATCCTTGACACGGCCGCCGCGAACGAGCACGATGGAGTGCTCCTGCAGGTTGTGGCCTTCGCCCGGGATGTATGCGGTGACTTCCACACCGGAGCTCAGGCGCACACGGGCGACCTTACGCAGTGCCGAGTTCGGCTTCTTCGGGGTGGTGGTGTAAACACGGGTGCACACGCCACGACGCAGCGGGCTTCCCTTCAGTGCCAAAGTCTTGGACTTCTTCGGCTTTGCCTGACGTCCCTTACGGACGAGCTGTTCAATAGTAGGCAACTTGAATTCTCCGATTCAGTGGTTTCTCTTGGTTTCGTGTGACCGCCGCACTGCACCCACACTCCACGACACTGAATCGTAAAGATAGCCACAGTCCACCGGCCCGATGGCCCGTCCCTCTCTCACCGCCGCATTGCTGCGCGTGATGCAATCGAGTTCCGGGATATCCCAACCCGCACGCCTGTTACATAAGGCATGCCGTTGGCACACACGAATTACCAGTATACGGGTCTGCCGGACAATGCTGGATAATCGTGTCGCGACAGCAACGGCCGTTATACGAAGAGTGGCTCCGACGCCATCCTGGCATCGGAGCCACTCTCCCACGCGCCACCTTGCGCGCATCGCTTCAAACCTCTGAGTCTTTTCATAACCCCATGCGGCCCGGCGCCCTCGCCGTACTGCCTATGCCGCCATCTCGAATCGCTATATTCGGTTGTTCTTCAGTTATATCTTGAAGGCGTTGCGCATGGGCCTCACGGCCATCGGCGCTTCATTGCGACCTGACGAATTCTCGACCGATCTGCAACTCCGGCCTTCACCTTTAGTATACCGCAAACGAACATATGACACGGGGCAAAACACCCCTAAATCCCAATATTTTCAATACTTAACCGAACTTCAGCGCAAAGCAACACAATCTAACATCGCCATGGAAAAACAGGTCAAAACAGAACAGCCTCTGAACCGTTCTGTACGGTTCAGAGGCTGCCTGACCGATGCCACGAATCACATTCAGGCGTTGACCGTTTCCTCGGACTCATCCTTGACGGCGTCCCCGGCTTCCGAAGCCTTGGCCGCGGAACCCTTCTCGCCATTGTCGGAATCCGGGTGGATCTGATGCTTGTCATCGTGCTCGCGCCACCAGCTGGACAGCACCGAACCGGAGATGTTGTGCCATACGCTGAAGAAGGTGGACGGCACGGCGGCAAGCGGGTTGGACGCGAAGGAGCTCAGGGCCAGCGTGGCGCCCAAAGCGGAATCCTGCATGCCGACCTCGAAGGTGATGGCCTTCTGCTGCGCGTAGCGGAAGCCCTTCGGATACACCTTGTACATGAGCTTGGAGAAGCCGAAGCCCAGCGCGTAGCCGCACAGGTTGTGCAGGATGACCACCGGGATGGCAAGCAGCGAGGATGCCACGAACAGCTTCGAACCATTGGCTGCGACCACGACGCCGATGATGAGCAGGATGGCGACCTGGGACACGATCGGCAGCGCCACCGTGACCTTCTCGATCTTCTCCTTGAAGATGGCGTGGCAGATCACACCGAGCGCGATCGGGAACAGCACCACCTTGACCGCGTTGAGGAACAGGGACTCGACCGGCACGGTCACATACTGGGAGGCGAGCCACTGCATCAGCAGAGGAATCATGAACGGCGCGCACAGCGTGGACAGGATGCCGATGGACACGTCAAGCGCCACGTCGCCACGGCTCAGATAGCTCATCACGTTGGATGAGGTGCCGGACGGGCAGCAGCCGACCAGAATCACGCCCACGGCAAGCGGGCCGTCGAGACGGAAGATCCAGCACAGCAGCACGGCCACCAACGGCATGATCACGAAGTGGGCCACCGTGCCGACGACGACCATCAGCGGCTGGGTGAGGATACGTTTGAAATCGTCGAGCGTCAGCGTCAGGCCCATGCCGAACAGCACGATGCCCAGGAAGTATCCGGTGTAGGACTTGCCCCACAGGCTGGTTTGCGGCACGAAGTAGTTGAACACGGCCCATACGATCACGATCACGGTGAACCATTTGGTGAGCCAATCACCAAACGCCTTGATCTTCCGCATTATCGTTTCCTCTTTTCTCAATCACGTTTCCATGGAAGTCATTTCCGGGGAAAACAAAACGGGACCGGCTTTCCGCCGACCCCGTCGTGACATCTTCCGTTGGAATTGCCTACAAATTAGGCACCCATCCATCAAGTGCGTAACATTCCGTTCACATAATGAACATCACTTGACGGCCGGAAGCGCAACACGCCGACGCGCGCACATCCAAAAAATCGTGTATAGTATCCATTCGTTGCGCTTCCGCATGGAAGTGAGAACATGGTGGCTATAGCTCAGTTGGTAGAGCATCTGATTGTGGTTCAGAAGGTCGCGCGTTCGAGCCGCGTTAGCCACCCCGGTGAAACCTCGGAAGAAATTCCGAGGTTTTTTGCTATCCGCGGAGGCCGAACGCGCGGAACCAGACTTTCCCGATCGCAAGCAACCCACGACAAAAGGAACGACCATGCTGTCTTTCGAAAACGACTACTCCTGCGCCGCGACGCCGGAAATCATCGCCCGTCTCGCCGAAACCGCGACCAACCAGTATCCCGGCTACGGCACCGACGACGTCTGCGAAAGCGCCAAAGCCAAAATCCGCGAGGCCTGCGCATGCCCGGACGCCGAAATCTTCTTCCTCGTCGGCGGCACTCAGACCAACCAGGTCGTCATCGACGCCATCACCCCACCGTATGCGGGCGTGGTGGCGGCCACCACCGGACATGTGAACGTGCATGAGGCGGGCGCTATCGAATTCACCGGCCACAAAGTGCTCACGCTCCCCCACCATGACGGCAAAATCGACGCGGATGAACTCGACGAATACTGCGCCACGTTCTACGCGGACGGCAACTACACGCATATGGTGTTCCCCGGCTGCGTGTACATTTCGCAGGCCACCGAATACGGCACGCTGTACACGCTGGCCGAGCTCGAGGCGATCCGCAAGGTCTGCACGAAGTACGACATGCCGTTGTTCATCGACGGCGCGCGTCTCGGCTACGCGCTGACCGCCACCGGCAACGACGTGACGATCGAGGACATCGCGCGTCTCGCCGACGTGTTCTATATCGGCGGCACCAAGGTGGGCGCGATGTTCGGCGAGGCCGTGGTGTTCACGCACGGCAACATGCCGAAGCATTTCGTGACGATCGTCAAGCAGCATGGCGCGCTGCTGGCCAAGGGATGGCTGCTGGGACTGCAGTTCGACACGTTGTTCACCGACGGCCTGTACCTGCGCATCGCCCGCCACGCCAACGATGCCGCGGACCGTATCCGCAAGGTGCTGGTGGAACGTGGCTACACGCTGACTTTCGATGCGCCGACCAACCAGATCTTCGTCACGCTCGACAACGAGACCTCCGAACGTCTGCAACGCGACGTCCGTCTCGGCTTCACGGAAAAGGCGGACGACACGCATACCGTGATGCGCATCTGCACCAGCTGGGCCACGACCGACGAGCAGGTGGACGAGCTGGTCGCACTGCTGTAAAAGACAGTCCGCAAAACAAGGAAAGCCGGGAAATCGATCCCGGCTTTTCGCTTATGTATAACGATTGTATTGCGATTGCGGCAGGCGCCATTCAGCGACGGTTATCGGCGATCGCCTCACGTTCCATCGCGACGAACTTACGTACGGACGATTCCACCGAATAATTGGTTTTCGTATGTTCGGCGTAGGTGCCGCCCCACTTGGCGAGCTGCGCCGGATGGTCGATCCACCAGTCGATACGACGGGCCAGCGCGTCCACATCGTCCACGGGGAACAACGATTCGTCCAGCAGCGCGAACTGGCCGGCCGCGCTCAGCGACGACGAGGCGATCACCGGCACCAGACCGGCGGCCATGCCTTCGATGACACTCACCGATTCGAGATCGGCGATCGACGGATGCACCAGCAGATCGCCGGAACGCAGCAACGCCGGCATGTCGGCATTCCGGTGGAATCCGATCGAAGCCGGACGAGACAACAGCCGTCCGGCCATACGCTGCAACCTCTTCTTAAGCGGCCCGGTGCCGGCGATCACCAATTCGATGTCCTGCGCGTGACGGCAGCGGGCGATCGCCCGGATCAACGCGACATGGTTCTTCTCATTGGTCAGTCGTCCCGACGCGACGATACGGAACGGCACCGGCGACGGCTCGTCCGCCTTGCGCTGCCGCTTCGGCGTGAACCGCGATTCGTAGCCGTTGGAGATGACATGCAGCTTCGACTTGTATCCATGCGAGCGCAGCAGGCTCGCACCCAATTCGGTCGGCACATGCACATGGTCGATCTTGCGGTACAGCCATATGTCGAACAGCCAGTAGATGAACGAGTCGATGCCGGGCACATATTTCAAAGGCCCCGCGGAATACGTGACGTTCTCCGGCTGCACGTGGTAGCCGGCCGTAACGGCGATGCCCATCTGTTTGGCGACCTTGCAGGCATGCTGGCCGAAACGGAACGGCGTGTAGATATGCACCACGTCCACACCATCGAACGCCTTGCGAAACAGCGTGTCGCTCGGCTCGGCGAACTGCATCTGCTGCTTCTTCGCCACCCAGCTGACCAACGGCACATGATTGACGCGCGCGGGATATTCGGGCGCGCCGATGCCCACCAAACGGACATGATGCCCCTGGCGCTCCAGCTCCTGCGCCCACTGCAACGCCGAATTCGAGGTGCCATTGCCCCGATTCCCCGACGTGTCGACCACCATGGCAATGGTCAGGGGGCGCTGCGTTTCATTCTTTTCATTCTCGGACATGCGTTCCATCCTACGCCGATGGCACAATAGAAGTCATGACTGAAGAGAATCGTGCCCTCGGCACTCCGCTTGGCAAGCATCCGACCCGTGTTCTGTTCCTTGGCTCCGGCGAGCTGGGCAAGGAAGTCACCATCGAACTGATGAGACTCGGCGCATGGGTGTGCGCGGCCGATTCCTACGCCGGCGCGCCGGCGCAACAGGTGGCGCACGAATACCGCGTGCTCGACATGGCCAACGCGGACCAGCTGCGCGCGCTGTTCGACGAAATCCAGCCGGACATCATCGTGCCGGAGGTCGAAGCGATCGCCACCTCCGAACTCGCGGCCGCCGCAGCACGTGGCGCGCAGGTGGTGCCAAGCGCCGAAATCGCGGCGATCTGCATGGATCGCGAACGCCTGCGCGTGCTCGCACACGAGGAACTGGGACTGCCGACCACCCCGTACCGTTTCGCCGGCTCTCTGGAAGAACTACGTGAGGGCGCGCAAATCGTCGGCTATCCATGCGTGGTCAAGCCGATCATGAGCTCCTCCGGCCACGGACAGTCCGTGGTACGTTCCGCGGATGCGATCGACGCCGCATGGACGGAAGCGCAGGAAGGCCGCCGCGCACACGACGAAGGCGACGTGTCGCGCGTGATCGTGGAGGCGCTCGCCCCACTCGACTACGAGCTGACCGTACTGACCGTCAGCTCCAGCGCCGGCATCGTGACCTGCGCTCCGATCGGACAACGTCAGGAAAGCGGCGACTACCGCGAATCCTGGCAGCCGGCCACCTTCACGCCGGACGTGCTCGAACAGGCGCAGCACATCGCACGAACCGCCGTGGAAGGTCTGGTGGCGAAGGCCCAGGCTTCCGGCGAAAAAGGCTGGGGCGTGTTCGGCGTCGAACTGTTCGTGCTGACCGACGGAAACGTGCTGTTCAACGAGGTCTCCCCTCGTCCGCACGATACCGGCATGGTCACCATGGCTTCCCAGCGGTTGAGCGAATTCGCATTGCACGCGCGCGCGATCCTCGGCCTGCCGATCACACAGGAACATGTCGCCCTGTCGATTCCGGAAGGCACCGTCGCGGCAAGCCATGCGATCGTCGTCCAAGGCGATGGCGAAGCGGAATTCCGCAACGTCGCCGCCGCGCTCGCCGAACCGGGTACCGACCTGCGTGTCTTCGCGAAGCCGGAAGTGCATGGGCACCGACGCATGGCGGTCGCGCTGGCCGTCGGCGGCAACGAGGCGGATGCGCGCGCCAAAGCCGGGAACGTGGCCGAATCGCTCGACATCGCAATCGTTTGACGGCTATCGCCGGATGCTGAGACGAGGCTGCCGGAACGCGCCCAAAAGTCGCGCGATTGTAGCCTCCCGTTGGTATCTTGTTAACCGTCAAGTTCACCAAACTATCTACCTCCCACACACCAGGAAAGGCGAGTAATGGAGAAGTTGGAAAAGCTCTACGAGGGCAAAGCCAAGCAACTGTACGCAACTGACGATCCGGAGGTCCTCTGGGTCGAATACAAGAACTCCGCTACCGCAGGTGACGGCGAAAAGAAGGAAGACTTCGCCGGCAAGGGCAGGCTGAACAACCTCATCACCACGTTGATCTTCGATCTGCTCAAGAAGCGCGGCATCGACAGCCACCTGGTGGCACGCGTGGGCGAGACCTCCCAGCTGGTCAAGAAGGTCACGATGTTCCCGCTCGAGATCGTGCTGCGTAACACCGCGGCCGGCCACTTCTGCTCCCGCCTGGGCGTCGAAGAGGGCATCGAGCTCAAGGAACCGGTGCTGGAGTACTTCCTGAAGAACGACGAACTGCACGACCCGTTCGTGAACGACGACGATCTGGTGGCGCTCGATGTGTGCACCCGCGAGGATCTGGCCGAAATCGCGCCGCTCGCCCGCCGCATCAACGAAGCCCTGATCGAAATCTTCGCCAAGATCGACGTCAAGCTGGTCGATTTCAAGATCGAGATGGGCCGCACCTCCGACGGCACGCTGCTGCTCGCCGACGAGATCACGCCGGATTCCTGCCGTCTGTGGGATCAGCGCGACCATTCCGGCAAGGTGGAGCATCTTGATAAGGACCTGTTCCGCCGCGACCTGGGCGACATCATCCCGGCATACGAGGAGATCGAAAGCCGCTTGGCCGAGCTCGCCAAGTCCGAGGGCATCGAAGTCGCAGAGTAATGCGTTTGCAAGCCCGCATCTGAAGCGAAAGCCGGATGCGGGCTTCCTTGTTATATCGCAATCCTTCATTCTTTTGTCAATCCAAATCCAATAACCCCTCTTTTTTCAAGGAGTTGACCATGGTTTTTCGCGTGTACGTGGAAAAGAAGCCGGGCTTTGACGTCGCGGCCCAGCAGCTCGCCAACGAGTTGCGCACCATTCTCGGCATCGAAGCTTTGAAGAACGTCCGTCTCGTCAACCGTTACGACGTGGAAGGCATCAGCGAGGAGCTGTTCGCCCAGGCCACGCCGACCGTGTTCAGCGAGCCGCAGGTGGACAACGTCTACGCCGACCTGCCTGATTTCGGTTCCGACACCGTGTTCGCGGTGGAGTATCTGCCCGGCCAGTTCGACCAGCGTGCGGATTCCGCCAGCGAGTGCATCCAGCTGATCTCCCAAGGCGAGCGTCCGACGGTTCGTTCCGCCAAGGTGTATGCGCTGGAAGGCGAGCTTTCCGAAGCCGACGTCGAAGCCATCAAGCATTACGTGATCAATCCGGTGGAAGCCCGTGAAGCCTCTCTGGATGTCAAGACCACGCTGAAGACCCAGGTGCCGGTGCCGGGCAAGGTGGAAGTCATCGACGGCTTCCGTTCTATGAGCGACGCCGAGCTTGAGCAGTTCATCGAGGACCGTGGTCTCGCCATGGATCTGGCCGACCTGCAGTTCTGCCGTGAGCATTTCACCGAGGAGCAGCGCGACCCGACGATCACCGAGATCAAGGTGATCGACACGTATTGGTCCGACCATTGCCGTCACACCACGTTCGGCACGCAGCTTGACGAGGTTTCGATCGACGATGCCACCGTCAAGGCCGCGTTCGACAAGTATCTTGAGATGCGTCACGAGCTGGGCCGCGACGCCAAGCCGGTATGCCTGATGGATATGGGCACGATCGGCGCGAAGTGGCTTAAGAAGAACGGCATTCTGAAGAACCTCGACGAATCCGAGGAAATCAACGCCTGCACCGTCAAGGTGAAGGTGGATGTGAACGGCCATGACGAGGACTGGCTGTTCCTGTTCAAGAACGAGACCCACAACCACCCCACCGAGATCGAGCCCTTCGGCGGCGCGGCCACCTGCATCGGCGGCTGCATCCGCGACCCGCTCTCCGGCCGCGCTTATGTCCATCAGGCGATGCGCGTCACCGGCGGCGGCGACCCGCGAAAGACGCTCGCAGAGACGCTTCCCGGAAAGCTCCCCCAGCGCAAGCTGGCGCAGACCGCGGCGGCGGGATATTCGTCCTACGGCAACCAGATCGGCCTTGCCACGGGCCATGTCGCCGAGCTCTACCACGAGGGCTACATTGCCAAACGCCTTGAGTGCGGCGCGGTCGTCGCCGCGGCGCCCGCCAAGAACGTTGTGCGCGAGCGTCCCGCTCCGGGTGACGTTGTGATCCTGCTCGGTGGCCGCACGGGCCGTGACGGCATCGGCGGCGCGACCGGTTCTTCGAAGAGCCACGACTTAAAGTCGCTTACCACCATGGCAAGCGAAGTGCAGAAGGGCAACGCGCCCGAAGAGCGCAAGATCCAGCGCTTGTTCCGGAACGGCGAGGTCACCCGCCTCATCAAGCGCTGCAACGACTTCGGCGCGGGCGGTGTGTCTGTCGCCATCGGCGAGCTGGCCGACGGCCTCGAGATCGAGCTCGACGCCGTGCGCAAGAAGTATGAGGGCCTCGACGGTACCGAGCTTGCGATCTCCGAATCGCAGGAGCGCATGGCCGTCGTCGTCGCGCCGGAGGATGAGGCGAAGTTCATCGCCGCCGCGCAGGCCGAAAACCTGGAGGCCTACCGTGTGGCCGTCGTGACTGAGAGCCCCCGCATGGTCATGCACTGGCGCGGCCAGACGGTCGCCGACCTTTCGCGCGCCTTCCTCGACACGAACGGCGCAGTCAAGCACGCAAGCATTCGCGTGGAAGCGGGAAAGAAGCAGGCGGAGTCCGCTTGCGCGCCGTGCACGCTGCGCGATATGGCGGGCAGCCTCAAGAGCGCGTCCCGCCGCGGCCTTACCGAGCGCTTCGACTCCACCGTCGGTGCGTTCTCGCTGCTCATGCCCTTTGGCGGCAAGACGCAGCGCAGTCCCTCGCAGGCGATGGCGGCGCTGCTGCCGGTGCTGCCGGGTAGCAAGACCGAGCAGGGCAGCGTCATGGCCTGGGGCTGCGACCCCGACGCCCTGAGCGCCGATCCGTACACGGGCGCGCACAGCGCAGTCTACACCTCGGTCGCGAAGATCGTCGCCGCGGGTGCCGATTATCACAAGGCATATCTCACCTTACAGGAATTTTTTGAAAAGCTCCGCAATGAGCCCGTGCGCTGGGGCAAGCCTTTTGCCGCGCTCCTCGGTGCGCTGGACGCGCAGCTTGAGCTCGGCGCCGCCGCCATCGGCGGTAAGGACTCGATGTCCGGCACGTTCTTAGACCACGACGTCCCGCCAACGCTTATCTCCTTCGCCATTGCACCGGTGTGCGCGGGCGAGCTTGTGACGACGGACTTCAAGTCCGCCGGTCACGGCGTTTATCTCTTCTACGGCGGCACGGCGGAGCAGAAGACCGCCGCGTGGGAGCGCTTCACCGCGCTCGCTCGCGCGGGCAAGGCCGCGAGTGCATGGGCCGTCGAAAACGGCCTTGCCGAAGCGGTGATGAAGATGTCGCTCGGCAACGAGGTCGGCTTTGCCGCGGCCTCGACCGCTCTCGACTGGTACCGGCCCATGCCCGGCGCGATCGTCGCCGAGCTCACCGAGGAAATTCCCGACGCCGTCTGCATCGGCATCACGACGGCGGAGAAGACGATCACCATCGGCAGCGACGAGGCGAGCATTTCTGAGCTGCTGGCCCTGAACGATTCTGTGCTCGAATCGGTCTACCCGACGAAGACGCAGGATGCCGGCACGGTCGAGAGCTTTACCTATGAAACGGAAAAGCGCGTTGCGCCCGCCGTCAAGACCTCGCGTCCGAAGGCGCTGATCCCTGTCTTCCCCGGCACGAACTGCGAGTACGACACCCAGCGCGCCCTGCTCGAAGCAGGCGCGGACGCCGAGCAGTTCATCATCCGCAACTTAACGAGCGCCGACGTTGCTGACAGCGTCGAGCGCTTTGCCAAGGCCGTCAAGGATAGCCAGATCATCGTCATCCCCGGCGGCTTCTCCGGCGGCGACGAGCCCGACGGCAGTGCCAAGCTCATCACGGCGTTCTTCCGCAACGCCGCGGTCAAGGAGCAGGTCACGGACCTCCTCGAAAAGCGCGACGGTCTGATGCTCGGCGTGTGCAACGGCTTCCAGGCGCTCATCAAGCTCGGTCTCGTTCCCTATGGCAAGATCATGGACACCGACGCTGATTTTCCGACGCTGACCTACAACGTCATCGGCCGCCACCAGTCCCGTCTGGTCCGCACGCGCGTGTGCTCCAACAAGTCCCCCTGGCTTGCGGGTACGAAGGTCGGCGACATTTACACCGTGCCCATTTCGCACGGCGAGGGCCGCTTCCTCGCATCCGAAGAGCTTGTGAAGAAGCTCGCCGAAAACGGCCAGATCGCCACGCAGTACGTAGACCTTGACGGGTATGCTACAATGGATGCAGCATTCAACCCCAACGGCTCGATCTGTGCCATCGAGGGCATCACCTCGCCCGATGGCCGTGTATTCGGCAAGATGGGGCACACCGAGCGCATCGGCAAGGAGCTTTACCGCAACGTTCCCGGACAGTATGAGATGGAGCTGTTCACCTCTGCCGTGCGCTATTTCAAGTAATTTAAGAAGAGAGGAGCAGACCCAATGGCTTATTATTATCCCGAACCGTCTCACACGTTCAGCGAATATCTGCTCGTCCCCGGTTACACGTCCGAGGACTGCATTCCTGACAACGTCTCGCTCAAAACGCCCCTCGTGC
>ERZ1106943.3136-NODE-3136-length-13046-cov-5.958741_pt1 | contig 13046 bp, 9 predicted proteins | sample MGYA00403671_ERZ1106943 | MGnify/ENA primary metagenome ERZ1106943 (study PRJEB35170, sample SAMEA104062427) | human gut metagenome | biome: human gut; feature: human-associated habitat; material: faeces | place: Denmark | collected 2012-06-14 ...
GCCTGCTCACCAAAGAGGTCTGTTTCTGTTTCTGTTCTGAATGTTGTTTCAAGAACACCTGCTCTTGCGCCGCCAATACCGAGTGCGTAAGCAAGTGCAAGATCCTTAGCCTTACCTGTAGCGTCCTGCTCAACAGCAACAAGACAAGGTACACCCTTACCAGCCTGATACTCACTTCTTACTGTATGACCTGGTCCCTTAGGAGCGATCATAGTAACATCAACATCTGCCGGAGGAACGATCTGACCAAAGTGAATTGCAAAACCGTGAGCGAACATAAGCATATTGCCTGCCTCAAGGTTAGGAGCGATATCCTTCTTGTACATAGCTGCCTGCTTCTCATCGTTAATAAGAATCATAATAATATCGGCACGCTTAGCAGCCTCTGCAGCTGTATATACCTTAAAGCCCTGTGCTTCTGCTTTCGCCCAAGACTTACTACCCTCGTAAAGACCAATGATTACATCACAGCCTGAATCCTTAAGGTTAAGAGCATGAGCGTGACCCTGGCTACCATAACCAATGATTGCAATTGTTTTGCCGTCAAGCAAAGAAAGGTTACAATCTGACTGATAGAAAATTTTTGCTGTCATATTTTCCATTTTAAAAATCCTCCTTACCGCTATGCGGTTTATATAAAAAGATTTATGTAAATCTGCAAGATTACACGGACACTGCAGTAGCACCCTTATCAAGAGCTACTGTACCTGTTCTTACAATCTCACGGATACCATAAGGCTTTAATAACTCTACCAAAGTGTCAACACGGCTTGAACATTCACAATACTCAACGGTAACGCTTGTAGTAGAGAAATCAACTATTTTACCCTGCATAAGCTCAACAGTGGTGAGAATTTCGCCACGCTTTGCAGCAGGACAATGAACTTTTATAAGTATCAGCTCACGGCTGATAAAATCACCTTCGGCAAGTCTTTTAACCTTGATTACGGGAATAAGTTTGTTAAGCTGTTTTTCAAGCTGTTCAACAACATATTCGTCACCGTTTGCAACAATAGTGATTCTCGATACATTTGGGTCGGTAGTCACACCAACCGCAAGTGAGTCAATGTTGAAGCCTCGTCTTGAAAACAAACCCGAAATCTTAGAAAGAACGCCCGCCTGGTTTTCAACAAGTATTGATAAAGTATATTGCATAACAACACCTCATTAAATCGACGGAGTGTCGGGATATACATCGCACACAAGAATGAACGGCTTGTCGGAATCAACAATATTTTTAATGATTTCTTCTGCCTGCTCATTTGAGTTTGCCTCTGCATGATCAATTCCGTAAGCCTCCGCAATTTTAAGAAAATCGGGATCACCTTCAAGAATAGTTGCACTGTGTCTGTGACCGTAGTGGTTATCCTGAAGCTCACGCACCATACCGAGTCTTGAGTTACGCATAATTATAATTTTAATGTTAAGGTTATTACCTGCAATAGTTGCAAGCTCGTTTAACTGCATCTGAAAACTGCCGTCACCGCAGACAACAAGCACATCTCTGTTCGGTCTTGCAAACTTTGCTCCTATTGCGGCAGGAACCGAATAACCCATTGTACCCATACCGCCTGTTGTAAGGAATCTTCCCTCACGAATACGGAAGTTGTTTGCACACCAAATCTGATTTTGACCTACATCAGCAACCAAAATTGCCTTTGAACGGAACATTGCGCTCAAATGACCTACAAGCGTTCTCGGTTCTACATAACCGTCAAACTTAGGAGGTTCTCTGAATAAATCCTTTTTCCAGGTTTTAACAGCCTCACTCCACTGATTCTGAACCTTGTAGTCGCCAATGTTTTCATTGAGCATATCCATAACATTCATCATATCGCCGACAATCGGAATAGCTGTCTTAACATTTTTTCCGATTTCCGCCGGGTCAATGTCTATGTGAATTACAGTTGTTCTTTTACTCATCTGGTCGGGCGCCGCCACGGCTCTGTCACCAAGTCTTGCGCCGCACACAATAACCAAATCAGCCTCGTGCAAAGCTCTGTTTGCAGCAGGCTTACCGTGAGTACCAAGCATACCGAGGTAAAGCTCGTGTTCTGACGGCATAACGCCGATTCCCATCATTGTGGAAATTACAGGAATACCTGTTTTCTCGGCAAAAGCCTGAAATTTAGGCTTAACACCCGAGCTTAAAACACCGCCGCCGGATACAATAATCGGACGCTTGCAGTTTTTGATAGCCTCAACCGCACGCTTAATCTGAAAAATGTGTCCTTTGGTATTCGGCTTGTAGCCGATAATATTTACAGTTTCGGGATATTCAAACTTTTCAATTTCATTCTGCTGAATATCAATAGGAATATCAATAAGTACAGGACCCGGTCTGCCTGTTTTTGCAATATGAAAAGCCTCTTTGAAAATTCGTGGCAAATCTTCTGTTTTGCTTACAAGATAGCTGTGCTTTACAAACGGCTCACAAGCGCCTGTAATGTCAGCCTCCTGAAATACATCTCTGCCAAGCAAATCACTGCGTACCTGACCTGTAATTGCGATTATCGGAATAGAATCCTGATAAGCGGTAGCAATACCTGTAATAAGGTTTGTTGCACCCGGTCCCGAAGTTGCTACACATACACCGGGAATATCACTGCATCTTGCATAACCGCTTGCCGCATGAGCCGCATTCTGCTCCTGACGAACAAGCACATGCTTGATTGAAGAATTATAAAGCGAATCGTAAAAAGGGCAAATAGCCGCACCCGGATATCCGAAAACCACTGAAACACCCTCGGCTTCCAGACATTTTACCATTATATCGGCACCGTTTATCATTGCTTTCTGCACTCCTGTCCTTTTTAATTAAGTAACCAAGCAAAGCCTAACTTTACTTTACAGATTATTATACTATAATTTATATCAAAAGTAAAGGGCGATAATCGATTACAAACGACTTTTTTCTAAAAAAATTTTGTATTTTTATCCTAATACGCCAATGCCCTCGAGCAATATTTTTATACCGATAAGCACAAGCACAATACCGCCGAACAATTCCGCCTTTGATTTATACTTTGTACCAAATAAACTGCCTATTTTTACACCTACGGCAGAGAATATAAATGTTATCACACCAATAAACGACACGGCGGGAACAATCTGAACCTGCAAGAAAGCAAAAGTTACACCGACAGCCAAAGCGTCAATACTTGTCGCAATCGCAAGCAAAAGCATTGATTTTACATCCATTGAAGAATCGACTTTTTCGTCTTTGTCAAAAGACTCTTTTATCATATTTCCGCCGATAATCGCAAGGAGAACAAAAGCAACCCAATGGTCGTACTTTTCAATCATCTCTGCAAAAAAGCTGCCTAAAAAATAACCGATAAGCGGCATAAGTGCCTGAAATCCACCGAACCACGCACCTGCAATGCACATATGTTTAGGCTTAATTTTACCGAGCGAAAGGCCCTTACATACAGACACAGCAAAAGCGTCCATTGATAAGCCCACCGCAAGGATAAAAAGATCCCATATGCTCATACCAAATCCTCCAAAAAACATTTCATATAAATTTATGCGCTTTTCATATGCAATATTAAAACGGTTCTATTATAAATGTTGGGTTAGTTTTATAAATTATGGTTTAGCACACAAAGTTTAGCTTAATAAATTCAAAATTTAGTTCAACCCTTTTTAAAGGGCTGCGGGTTTGGGCAGAGCCCATAAAATAATAAAATTGCACTGATTTTCAATAAAAACAAGCAGTTGCAATTATATTATAGAATAACTAAACTTTAGATTACTCAAGACTTTAGTAGAAAACAAAAGTTAAGACTAATGAGTGGCAGAGAGCAAGAAAGTTGCACTTGAATGTCAGTAGAGAAAAGATATTCCAAAGGACGCAAAAGTTTGCGTGTGTGGCTAATTTGCCCTTGAAGAGTGACAAATTGGTAGTTTAGTAGCGTACTTTTTCTTTGCTACTGTCGCAATTTTAAAGGTTTACGCTATTTGTTTGTTCAAGCCGCCAAATGACAAGCCGTTTGGCTATCAGAATTTGAAATAGCATAAAGTATTTGTGACGTTGCCCAAACCCGCAACCCTTTAAAAAGGGTTGACCTAAATTTTATATTTATACTACAAAACATAGCACTAAACCACATAAAAATCCCCCCGTAGAAAACTACGGGGGAGAGAAGTAACGAAATAATTTATCTATTAAACTGTCTCGCTGTTGTTGCCATAGTAAGCATTGAGGTACATCTGCTTGATTTCCTTGAAGAGTGGGTATCTTGGGTTAGCGCCTGTGCACTGATCGTCGAATGCCTGCTCTGTCATATCGTCAAGTCTTGCAAGGAAGTCAGCCTCATCAATGCCGTACTCCTTGATTGAGTTCTTAATACCAACTCTTGCCTTAAGGTCATTGATAGCCTTAATAAGGTTCTCAACGCTCTCAGCATCGTCCTTACCGCCAAGACCAAGGAATCTTGCAACTTCTGCATAACGAGCCTGTGTCTTTGGATGATCATACTGTGGGAATGTACCCATCTTAGCAGGAGTTTCTACAGAGTTGAAACGGATAACCTGCTCAAGCATAAGAGCATTTGCAATACCGTGTGGAATGTGGTGGAATGCACCGAGCTTATGAGCCATTGAGTGACATACGCCGAGGAATGCGTTAGCAAATGCCATACCTGCCATTGTAGCACCGTGAGCAACCTTCTCACGAGCAACAGGCTCATTCATACCGTTGTCATAGCAAGCCGGGAGATACTTGAAGATAACTTCAAGAGCTCTGAGTGCAAGACCGTCTGTAAAGTCAGTAGCCATCATTGATGCATAAGCCTCAAGTGCGTGGCTGACAGCATCGATACCTGATGCAGCTGTAAGACCCTTAGGACCGCTCATCATATTGTTAGCATCTACGATAGCCATATTTGGCATAAGCTCGTAGTCAGCGAGTGGGTACTTAACGCCTGTTTCCTGATCTGTGATAACTGCGAATGGTGTTACCTCAGAACCTGTACCTGAAGATGTTGGAACAGCGATGAAGTAAGCCTTTTCACCCATCTTAGGGAATGTGTAAACTCTCTTACGAATATCGCAGAAACGCATAGCCATATCCTGGAAGTCTGCTTCCGGATGCTCATAGAGAACCCACATAATCTTACCGGCATCCATTGCTGAACCGCCGCCGAGTGCGATGATTACATCAGGCTCAAACTTACGCATAGCCTCTGCACCCTTCTGAGCTGAGAGAAGTGATGGATCCGGCTCAACATCAGCAAATGTTGTGTAAACAATGCCCATTTCATCGAGCTTGTCTGTGATTGGCTTTGTATAACCATTCTTGTAAAGGAATGAGTCAGTTACGATAAATGCTCTCTTCTTGCCCATAACATCCTTGAGTTCCTGAAGAGCAACAGGCATACAGCCTCTCTTAATATAAACCTTCTGTGGTGCTCTGAACCAAAGCATATTTTCTCTCCTCTCGGCTACTGTCTTAATGTTGATAAGGTGCTTAATACCTACATTCTCTGATACTGAGTTACCGCCCCATGAGCCGCAGCCAAGTGTAAGAGATGGTCTGAGCTTGAAGTTGTAGAGGTCACCGATACCACCCTGTGATGATGGTGTGTTTACGAGAATACGGCAAGTCTTCATTCTTGCAGCGAACTCGTCAATCTTAGCTGTGTCATTTACAGCGTCTACATAAAGTGAAGATGTATGACCGTAACCGCCGTCAGCTACAAGCTGCTCAGCCTTAGCAAGTGCATCTTCAAAATCTTCTGCCTTATACATAGCAAGAACAGGAGAGAGCTTCTCGTGAGCGAATTCCTCGCTGATATCAACGCTTTCAACCTCACCGATAAGAATCTTTGTTTCCTCAGGAACTGTTACGCCTGCAAGAGCAGCGATTGTAACAGGCTTCTGACCAACGATCTTAGCGTTAAGTGCGCCGTTGATGATGATAGTCTTTCTAACCTTCTCTGTTTCTTCATCGTTAAGGAAGTAGCAGCCACGAGCCTTAAATTCCTTCTTAACCTTTGAGTAGATCTTCTTTTCAACGATTACTGACTGCTCAGAAGCACAAATCATACCGTTATCGAAAGTCTTAGAATGAATGATTGAGTTTACAGCAAGAAGAATGTCTGCTGACTCATCAATGATAGCAGGAGTGTTACCTGCACCAACGCCGAGAGCCGGCTTACCTGAAGAATAAGCAGCCTTAACCATGCCGGGGCCACCTGTTGCGAGGATGCAATCAGCTTCCTGCATAAGCATATTTGTAAGCTCAAGGCTTGGAATGTCGATCCAGCTGATGATTCCTTCAGGAGCACCTGCTGCAACAGCAGCCTCAAGAACAACCTTAGCAGCCTCGATTGTGCTCTTCTTAGCACGTGGGTGTGGGCTGATGATGATACCGTTTCTTGTCTTTAAGCAGATAAGTGTCTTAAAGATAGCTGTTGATGTTGGGTTTGTTGTTGGGATAACGGCAGCAATTACACCGATTGGCTCTGCAATCTTCTTGATGCCGAATGACTTGTCTTCTTCAATAACGCCACAAGTCTGAACATTTTTATAAGCATTGTAAATGTACTCAGAAGCGAAGTGGTTCTTGATAACCTTATCTTCAGCTACGCCCATGCCTGTTTCTTCAACAGCCATTTTAGCGAGTGGGATTCTCATCTTGTTAGCTGCGGATGCTGCTGCAAGGAAAATCTTATCAACCTGTTCCTGTGTGTAGGTTGCGAAAATCTTCTGAGCTTCTTTAACCTTTGCTAAAGCTGCCTCAAAAGTCTCTGCGTTTTCTACGATCGGATACTCTTTTGTGCTCATTAAATCTACCTCTTATCTTGCATTTTGTATTTTATTCAGCATAAAGCTGAAAATGGATGACTTATTATTCTTCAACAGCCTTGAAAGTAAGGTTGTTGGTTTTTCCGTAGGATTTAACATAATTCTCAGAATATGAACCCTTTGGAGCATTTATAGTAACTGCGTTTTTGTTTTCACATACGCTGTACTCAGACATTTTAGTTACATTGGCAGGAATGTCGATTTCTGTAATGGCAGGGCACTGATAAAAAACATATTCTCTGATTTCTTCAAGACTGCCTGATTCGATAGTTACTTTTTTAACTCCTGAACCCTGGAAAGTGAAAAGACCAAGGTCTGTTACCGAACCCGGAACTGTAACTTCTTCAAGTGAAGTACAGAGGAAAAATACATTATTGCCTAATGTTTTAAGATTTTTGGAAAGTGTAACCGACTTAAGATTTGCACATGACTGGAAAGCATGACCCTCAATCTCAGTTACTGTATCGGGAATAGTTACGCTTTCGATTTCCTTATCGCTGAATGCGTTAGGACCGATAGAAGTTACCTTGTAGTTGTTGTAGCTGTCCGGAATTACAATATTTTTTTCATTACCTGTGTATTCCGTTACCATAAGCTCATTGCTGTTTACAATGTAATAACCAAAGCCGTTATTAGTAAGGTCAGGCTTTGTAGCTTCAATGGTATAACCAGGTTCGTTCTTATTTGAACAACCGCAGCCGGCTAAGCCGAATACCATTGTTGCACACATTGCTCCTGCAATAAGTGCGCATAATATTTTTTTCATAATTTGAAGGATCCTTTCAAAAACTTAGTACCAGTACTGAGCTATCTAACTCTCAGTAATAACATTTTAACATCTTTGTTAAATATTTGTCAATGTTTTTTTCGCTTTTTTTTTGTAAAAAGTAACTTTTATCGCATTACATAATAAATTGGTAGTAAGGTAATGTTATTATGACACAATCGACAAAATAGCAAGTAATTCTTGCCTGAAAAGCCTATTTAAAACACTTTGCTTTAGTGTGTTTTCAGCGTAATAATCATTAAAATTCTAATATGAAATTATCCGATTTCTCTATGAAAAAAGATAATAAACACCGTATCCAATAAATACATAAATGTATTCCAATTTGACAAAAAAATGTCAATGTATACAAAACAGTAAAAACTGTTATATTATTAAATTTTTTGTCTTGAAATTTAAAGCAAAAGTGCTAAAATATATGGTGGAAAATTTTTAATATTTCCTATATAAATATGTATAGGGAGAAGGGGCGCATCTATGGATTTAATGCTTATTTTAAAAAACCTTGCCATAATCCTCGTTGCAGCTAAGCTTTGTGGACTTCTTGCCCGTAAGCTAAAAGCACCGCAGGTAGTTGGCGAAATCATTGCCGGTCTTATCATCGGACCTTCACTGCTAAACCTTGTAGTTAAGGACGATTTTATTTCAGGCATGGCAGAAATCGGTGTTATTTTACTTATGTTCTCAGCCGGTTTGGGAACCGACCTCAAGGAGCTTGTCAAAACAGGACCTGTTGCATTGCTGATTGCACTATCCGGTGTAGCTGTTCCTCTTGTAGGCGGTATGCTTGTTTATATGGGATTTGGTTTCGGTACTCCAAGCACTCAGCTTTACGAAGGCATATTTATGGGTACGGTACTTGCCGCAACATCTGTAAGTATTACAGTACAGGCACTCAAGGAAATGGGACATCTTAAAGGAAAGGTCGGCACAACGATACTTTCCGCAGCGATACTTGACGATATTATAGGTATTATTCTTCTTACCGTAGTTATAGGCTTCAAGAGTCCTGATGTTTCACCTGTTGATGTTTGCATCAAGACAATTTTGTTCTTTGTACTTGCAATCGTTCTTGGTTTTGCACTTTACTTCCTCTTTAAATGGATCAGCAAGCATTGGCCTCATTCAAGACGAATCCCGATTTTCGGACTTGTTCTTTGCTTTGCGGCAGCTTATTGCTCAGAGGAATTTTTTGGTATTGCCGATATTACAGGTGCATATGTAGCAGGTATTATTCTTTGCAATATTAACGATGCAGGTTATATTGAAAGAAAAATGGATATCAGCTCATATATGATTTTCGGACCTATCTTCTTTGCAAGCATTGGTTTGCAGACAAGTTTTGATAACTTTAATATGCAGATATTATGGTTCTCAATCGCACTTGTTGCCGTTGCTCTTGTAACTAAAATTATCGGTTGCGGCGGTATGGCAAAGATTTGCAGGTTCAATGTTACTGATTCACTCAAAATCGGTGTCGGTATGATGAACCGTGGCGAGGTTGCACTTATTGTTGCACAAAAGGGACTTGACGCAGGTCTTATGGACGCAAAGTTCTTTACAGCTGTAATCATTCTTATTATTGTTTCTTCTATTCTTACTCCTATTCTTTTGAAGGTTCTTTATTCAAAGTGGCCTGATAAAAAGGACAGTGAGATTGAAAACGAAAAGAAACTTGCTCAGGAAGGTGTAGGAGCTACCTATAATATTTCTGACAATGATTTCAAACAGACACAGAGCGAAGATAAATAATTTTATCAGATTAGCCGTTCTCTTATGAGAGCGGCTTTTTTGTTTGCTTATCAGAAGTTGAGATAAATTGTGGTTTAACAAAATGCTTTATCAAGCAATTATAAAATTATGGTCGACCTTTTTTAAGGTCGTGGGTGTGGGCAAAACCTTTAAAAAGGCTTGACCTAAATTTTAAAATTATTTAGTCTTAATCGTGCAATAAGCCATAATTTATTATTTCCCCTAAAAAATCGGCTATAATTTATTATTTTATACCATTTTATTTACATTTACTTATCATTATGATAACATTATATTGAGGTGGTAAAAATGGATAATGAAAATATAAATATCAGTGATTATAAATACGATTTCGAATCAAAAATTGTAATGAACGAACAAGATTATTTAGACTTTAACAATGTAAGCTATAAAAGATTGGCAATAATATTTATAATTGAATTTATCATAACGGGTTTTATAACAACACGAATATTAATTCTAAAATCTTTTAATTATTATTTTCATAGTGAAACTACAAGTGATATTCAATTATATATGATATTATCCGCAGTAATCATTTTGCTTATGGGAGTAATATATTTTAAAACACAGAGAACTATTAAAAACAACTATAAAAGAGCTTTGTTTACTACCGGTGAAAAGTACATTACTCACACTACTTATTTTGGCGAAAAAATTATCACTGTAACAAAGAATACATCAAGAGAATTTGATTATTCAAGCGTTACTGGAGTTTACAAAACCGAAAAATACTTTCTTTTAAAATTGCAGTTTAATTTGTTTTTGATTATAGGCAAAGATATAAAAAACAACACCAATAATGTAGATTTTATTTCTTACATATTCAGCAAATCACCTAATATTAAAAAGAAAGTTGTTATTAATGTTACCAATCAAAAGAAGGTTGCCTTTGTTTTTATGTGCCTTGCAATCGCTCTGTTTTTAATTAATTTAATAATTGCCGTCTTATAAAAAAGTTTCTATTCTAATTGTTACCCCAACTTTTAGAATAGAAACTTTTTTCTTAATTATGATATAATCTTTTTAAAATCTTATCATACAATTTCTAATTATTTCAAAATGTTACAAAATTTTACTTATTTTGTAACCGAATATTCAAATATAATTCTTAATTAGAAACAAAACACTAATTTTATTGTGTCTTTTACCAAAAAGGGGGAGATATACTAAACAAGGGGTTGATTTTTTATGACTTATCTGCTATAATTATTACAGTTTTGTTAATAAGTGTAATTTTGATGTAACTAATCATCTGTAATTGCGCTTAAAACAATTGGAGGTAATTACAATGCAGCGAAGTAAGAAAATTGCTTCTGTGCTGTTGAGTGTGACAATGCTTTCGGGTGCTTGTGCGGCCGCAGGCAGTACCACAGCTCACGCATCCGGCACAGGCGCAGGTCTTGCAGAGTGGGCGCTCAATGCATATTACAGCGGTTGGAGCTATGTTTACGGCGGAGCTACTCCCGGTACGGTAGACTGCTCTGGACTTATCTATTCCTATTGCGGAGGTAACGCAAGAGGCGGCGATTCACAGCTTTATGCATCGAGCGAGAGTGGATACATAAGCAACGGTATTCCACGAGTACACGGCTTGGGACTTCATATGGATGGCCATGTCGGTGTTTATATCGGTGACGGTATGGCAGTAGATGCAAGAAATGACGATGAAGATGTATGCTATGACACCCTTGATTATATGGGTTGGACACAGTGGTACAAGGTAGGCGCTATTGATTATATTGAAAACGGTTGGGAACAGTTCAACGGTGATTATTATTATTATGAAAACGGCGAATACATTGTAAATACATCGAGAACAATTGACGGAACAACCTATTATTTTGACTCAAAGGGCAGATCAAGCGATACCCCGTCAAATCCGTCCTCATCAAATTCGTCAAGCAGTTCCTCAAGTTCAGACAACAGCTCTTCGGACAGCAGTTCTGATGATTCATCAACAAATGATGACAGCAGTTCAACTGAAGAGGTAAAGGAAGAATCTCAGACAGAGCCGAGCTTATATAAGAACGGCGATGAGGGCGACGAAGTAAAGAAGATTCAGGAAAGACTTAAGGAGCTTGGTTATTATACAGGCGAAGTAACAGGTAAGTTTGATGATGCAACAGAGGCTGCATACACTCAGTTCCAGCAGGCAGCAGGAGTTGCGGTAGACGGTATTTCGGGTACAGACAGAGATGTCCTCTACTCAGACGATTGTCCTACATATACCGATGCTCAGGCATTGCTCGCAGAACAGACACCTACATATCAGTTAGGCGATCAGAGTAATGCAGTACTTACAATTCAGAACAGACTTGCAATCCTTGGTTTCTTTAACGAAATTGCAACAGGCTATTTTGGTGAAACAACCTTACAGGCTGTTGAGGCATTCCAGCTTGCTAACAACCTTGAGGCAACAGGTATTGTAGATCAGGCTACATATCAGGCAATGTTCTCGGCAACAGCACTTTCAAATAACGGATATGCTCTTGCTACTTCAGTAGAATATACAGGCCCGTACGCAATGCCACAGGGCGGTTCTTCACAGTTCGTATTGCAGAACACACAGAATCAGAACTACGCACATTCAGCCGCAGTTGTAGCGTCAGCCGCAAACAAGGTTACAAAGAAAGCACTTTCAAATACATCAGCTGATGTACCTGTATTTTTCTCAGCAGTTGTTAAGCGCAACCTTAATGTAGGACTTTGGTTTGTAGTTGTACTTGCTTTACTCTCAGTTTTTGGCGGTGTTTTCATTATTAAAAATGTTAAGGCATCTAAAAAAGCACGCAGAGCAAGAAGTAAAAAATCTTACACAAGAGTAAAGACAGAGGCTCGTTACTGGTAAATATTAGCCGTATCTTATGGTTGTCCATATGATACGGCTTTTGTGTTGCAAAATTTATTTCAGTGTGATATTATTAAGGTAGGAAGTGATAATTATGGATAAAAAATTAATTGAAAGAATAAATGAGCTTGCAAAGAAAAAGAAAACACTCGGATTAAATGCCGAGGAGCAGGCAGAGCAAAAGCAGCTTTATGCGGTGTATCTTTCGGAAATCAGGGCGCAATTTGACAGCACTCTTGATAATGTAAGCATAAAGCAGGAGGATGGCTCGGTAGTTCCGTTTAAATCTGCCGCAAAAAAGAAAAATAATAAGTAAAAATTAAGCGCCGATGTAATGTGATGTTGCATCGGCGCTTTTGCTTTTGAATTTTTGTTAGTGGGGGGAGTGCGTTTTATCTCAGCTTTAGTCGGGGGGGCATGGCAGGACATAAACAATTCTTTCTAACCAAAAACGAAAAAGTTTGGTCAACCTTTTCAAAGGTTGTGGATGTGGGCAAAGCCCACAAATGTTTTAAGCTATCGCAAATTTTATAGCCAAACGGTTTACCGTTTGGCGGTTTGAACGCAATAGCGTAAGCCTTTAAAAATTGTGATAGCAACAAAAAAGATATTCTAAAAACTTATGCCGTCATCGCTATGCGTTGACGGCATATCTGTGATTATTCCTTTTTTAAAAGGCTGTCGCCTGTTTTTTCAAACTTAGTTTTAGCACGCAAACAGCAGGCTGTTTGCGCCTGCGAGTTTGTTAAAAAGGAAACTTTTTATGGGCTCAGCCCAAACCCGCAACCCTTTAAAAAGGGTTGACCTAAATTTTAAGTTTAT
>ERZ1106943.3137-NODE-3137-length-13038-cov-8.548332_pt1 | contig 13038 bp, 8 predicted proteins | sample MGYA00403671_ERZ1106943 | MGnify/ENA primary metagenome ERZ1106943 (study PRJEB35170, sample SAMEA104062427) | human gut metagenome | biome: human gut; feature: human-associated habitat; material: faeces | place: Denmark | collected 2012-06-14 ...
AAGTTAGAACTTATACAGGCAGGCTTCAATACGCTATCGCGGACGGTTGTACCCTTGGAGCAAACTGGAGGGGCTTTGATTTGAGCATGTTCTTCAACAGCATCATCCGCGATGCATGGAACAATTCAAAATACTATACTGACTTCTTCCCTCTCTGGACAGGTAATCATGGCACACAACTTCTTGATGCAGCCAAAGCCTATGAGAATTATCTTCAGACAGGATACTACAGTTCAGATGTGCCGGCTCCGACAGTCGACAACTCGAACAGTGAGAATGAAGGATCTCAATATTACATCGAGGATGGCTCATTCCTTCGTCTGAAAACGCTGACGTTGGGATATACACTCCCCAAAAAGATTCAGGAAAAACTCTTCCTCAAAAACGCGCGAATATATTTTCAGGCACAAAATGTATTTACAATCACCAAATATAGCGGAGCCGACCCGGAAGGTCTTGGGTATCCTTACGCACTTCCCCGCCAGTACACTTTTGGTATTCAGTTCGGTTTCTAACATTTAAAATTGATACTCCTAATGAAACTTAAAAATATAATGGCGATAGCATTCGTTGCAATCAGTATCAGTTCATGCAGCGATGACTTTCTTCACAACGAGCCGCAAGGCCCCCTCTCCGACGCCAACATTAACGACCCCAAGGCAGCCGACCTCCTTGTATCAGGCGCATACGCTACTTTTGGCTGTCGCTATGCCGATTCCAATGATCCTCATTTCTACTCCATCACCAACTGGGCTCATGGAGAAGTCCGCGCTGACAACGCCTACAAGGGCGGCGGTGGCGAAACTGACATCTGGGAATTTCATGACATGGAAACTGCAAAACTTCAGCCGAACAACGGGCTCCTCGACGGCAAATGGTTCAATGTCTATTGCGGAATATCACGCTGCAACTCGGCTATCCGCGCCCTCCGCAAGATTGATGAGAGTGTCAACAAAGACATAAAGGCTCGCATCGCAGAGGTAAGTGTCATCCGTTCATTCTGGTATTTCGATCTCGTGCGTCAGTTCAACCGCATTCCCTATATGGATATCGACCTGCCCGAGACAGAATATGGGAATGTCCGAAATGATGAATACACACGCGAACAGCATCTTGACAGAATAGCCAATGAACTTATGGCTGCCGCCAATGATCTTCCCGATCAACAGCCGGAGACAGGACGTATAAATCGCCGCTGCGCGCTCGCACTGGCCGCTAAAGTAAAACTCTATCAGGCATACGAAGAAGACCCGGAAACAAATGCGGTTGTAAACATCAACAAATCACTGCTTCAGGAAGTTGTCGATATCATAAATCAAATTAATGGTTATGACCTCCTCGAAGACTTTCAGCAACTCGATATGCTTGAATATGAGAATGGCTCTGAGTCTGTAATGGCCGTGCAGTTCTCTAAGGATGATGGATCCGGCAACGTCGGTCGTATAAACTGGGGAATTCTGCTCAACTCTATGACCGGACCCGGCTGTCCTTGGCAGGGTGATGGATTCTTCCTTCCTTCGCAGGATCTTATCAATGCCTACCAGACCGATGAAAACGGACTGCCGGTATTCGACTACCAGAACTTTCCTGACTATGGTGTGGTAAAATTCAACGCTGATGGAAGTTATTACCTTGCCAATGTTGACGGCAATGTGGATCCTCGCCTCGACTTCGTTACCGGGCGACCAACCATAACATATAAGACTTATAAAGAGAGTCCCTGTGGCCTTTGGGTAAGAAACTCCGACACCTATGGTTATAATAATACCAAACGGTTTTGGCTATCGCCTGAATCACCAGAAGCACAGCAAGGCTGGCCATGGGGTGCATCGGCTCTCAACTGGCAACTTATACGATATGCAGACTTGCTTCTTTACAAGGCAGAAGCCCTCATCGAGATTGGTGGAAACGGACTTGAAGAGGCGCGTCAGCTTATCAATCGCGTGCGCTCGCGTGCAATGAACAGTAAATATGTCAAGGACTTCAACGACCCGTCGAAGGATGCCGCCAACTATAAGATTGGTCTTTATCCCGCCGCCGGCTGGACACAAGAATATGCCCGCAAGGCTCTCCGTACAGAAATGCGACTTGAAAAAGCCATGGAAGGCGAACGCTTCTACGATCTTGTGCGATGGGGCATCGCCAAGGAGACAATGAATAATTACTTTGCTGCCGAGCGCGACAATCGCATGTATTATCAGAACGCATCTTTCGAGACCGGAGAAGAATACTTTGCAATTCCAACCGCCCAATATAACTTTTCTGGAGGCATATACACTCAGAACCCAGGCTATCCTGCTTTCTGATCGATTAAATCCGGGTCTAGAATAGTCATGACAACATAGTGATTATAAGAAAGTATTGGTAAGATAATGATTGAAGGGTAAAAAGATTGGTGCTTAAGACAAAGGGAAGCCGGATGCTGTCCGGCTTCCCTTTGAATTTATATGAATCTTATATTGCTATTCGAACCATCGCCTAACCGGCGATTGGTGCTTCAACTAAAACAAGTTTTTCTTTCTGAGCAGTTGTATTACAATCCTCATGCGTCATATTTGCCTGAATATCAGGCGGGGGTCCATTTGCAGCGGACCGGGGAAACAATCGCTCCTTCTTTCTTGAGTTGAGCGAAGACTTTGTCGACAACCTTTCGGTCAAGACCGGTAAGTTCGGCTACCTTGCCGGCATTCACGGGCTCGCCGGCCTTGCGCATTGCATCTAGAATAATGTTTTTCTCGTCCATAGTTTTTCAATATATTTTGTTATTAAAATTTCTTTGGAAAAATCAGACAGCCGACCACATCCGCAGCCGGCTGTCCGTGTCATATCATCGCGTCCGTCAGGTTTACTTGACCTCCTCGAAGTCGACGTCGGTGACGGTGTCATCGTGGCCGGGAGCTGATGAACCTGCACCGGGGTTGGGTGCGCCGGCTCCGGGCTGTGCGCCCTGCTGGGCCTGTGCGTTGAGGATATCCTGCTGGGCTGCGCCGAAAGTTGTCTCGATTTCCTTGATTGCGGCATCGATGGCAGCGATGTCCTGAGCCTTGTGGGCTTCCTTCAGTTTGTCGACAGCGGCCTGGATAGCGGCTTTCTTGTCAGCGGGAATCTTATCGCCGAGTTCGCTGAGCTGCTTCTCGGTCTGGAAGATGATGCCGTCGGCCTGGTTGAGTTTGTCGATGCGCTCTTTCTCCTTGCGGTCGGCCTCGGCGTTTGCGGCGGCCTCATCCTTCATGCGCTGGATCTCGGCGTCGGTAAGACCGGACGATGCCTCGATACGGATTGACTGCTCCTTGCCGGTGGCCTTGTCTTTTGCGGTTACGTTGAGGATGCCGTTTGCGTCAATCTCGAATGTAACCTCGATCTGAGGAATGCCACGTGGCGCGGGGGCGATGCCGTCGAGGTGGAACTTGCCGAGGAGTTTGTCATCCTTTGCCATGGGACGCTCGCCCTGGAGGACATTAATCTCGACGGAAGGCTGGTTGTCGGCCGCGGTGGAGAATGTCTCGCTCTTGCGGGTAGGAATTGTAGTGTTGGCCTCGATAAGTTTGGTCATCACGCCGCCGAGAGTCTCGATACCGACCGACAGGGGAACAACGTCGAGCAGAAGGACGTCCTTGACATCGCCGGAGAGGACACCACCCTGGATTGCGGCGCCGATAGCGACAACCTCGTCGGGGTTGACATTCTTCGAGGGTGCCTTGCCGAAGAATTTCTCAACGAGAGCCTGAACGGCCGGAATACGGGTGGAACCGCCTACGAGGATGACCTCGTCGATGTCCTTGGTTGTCATGCCGGCATCCTTGAGAGCCTGCTCGCAGGGACCAAGGCACTTGTTGATGAGTTTGTCGGCAAGCTGCTCGAATTTCGCACGGGTGAGGTTCTTGACGAGGTGCTTTGGCACACCGTTGACTGGCATTATGTAGGGAAGGTTGATCTCGGTGGAAGTAGTCGAGGAAAGTTCGATTTTTGCTTTCTCGGCAGCCTCACGCAGACGCTGCAGGGCCATGGGGTCCTGACGGAGGTCAACGCCTTCCTCGCGCTGGAACTCGTCAGCCAGCCAGTCGATGATAACCTGGTCGAAGTCGTCGCCGCCGAGGTGTGTGTCGCCGTTGGTGGCCTTAACCTCGAAGACGCCGTCGCCAAGCTCGAGGATTGAGATATCGAATGTACCGCCACCGAGGTCGAAGACTGCGATCTTCTCGTCCTTGCCGGCCTTGTCAAGACCATAGGCGAGGGCTGCGGCAGTAGGCTCGTTTACGATACGGCGAACCTTGAGGCCTGCAATCTCGCCGGCTTCCTTGGTGGCCTGACGCTGTGAGTCGTTGAAGTATGCGGGAACAGTGATGACTGCCTCGGTTACGGTCTGGCCGAGATAGTCCTCGGCGGTCTTCTTCATCTTCTGGAGAATCATTGCCGAGATTTCCTGAGGTGTGTATGTACGGCCGTCAATGTCGATACGGGGGGTGTTGTTGTCACCACGGACAACCTTATAGGGAACACGCTCGATCTCGTTCTTCACCTGGTCGTAAGTCTCGCCCATGAAGCGCTTGATAGAGTAGATGGTACGTGTGGGGTTTGTGACAGCCTGACGTTTGGCGGGGTCGCCGACCTTACGTTCGCCGCCGTCAACGAATGCTACAACCGAAGGAGTCGTGTTGCGGCCTTCGCTGTTAGGAATGACAACAGGGTCGTTGCCTTCGAGAACTGCGACACATGAGTTGGTAGTGCCGAGGTCGATACCGATAATTTTTGCCATAATAGTTGAAAATTTAGTAGTTATGTATTTTGTTGTTATTAATCATTATTGTTGAAGCGGAATATTTTTTGAATGGATTCCGACGCTCACGGAATCGTGATGCCGCCGGATGTCCGTTCCGATTCACACAACATAATAACAAACCCCGTGCCAAAAATGTTGTCACGGGGTTACAAAATAGGCAATCAGCCTTTTAGGGCTTTGCGCCGTCTGCCAAAATGACATACGGCGTGATATGTTGCGCGGCAGTCATTCCGTAATCACTCTGCCATTGAGGATATGGCAGGCGATGAACGGCGTGTTGTACCGGTATGGTATCGCGTTCAGCGGCAGTCGGGAAATGATGATGTTGGCACGGCATCCCGGAGCAAGCCTTCCGTGAGTCCGTGCAAGATCCATGGCGGCGGCGCCGGTCTCAGTACAGCATGTCAGGGCCTGAGCCGGAGTGAGTCTCATCTTTATACATCCGAGCGCCCAGACGAAACGCATGTCGCCCGAGGGCGACGAGCCGGGATTGTAGTCCGATGCGAGTGCCACGCGGCAGCCTTTCGAAAGGGCGCGACGTGCCGGTGCATAAGGCATCCCGAGGAAGAAACTTGCTCCGGGCAGCATGGTGGCTATGGTGTCCGATCCGGCAAGCAAGGCCAGTTCCTCATCGCCTGCCTGCTCCAGGTGGTCGACCGAAACAGCGTGATGGCTGACTCCAACGGAGGTTCCTCCGCTGGCGGCAAGTTCGTCGGCATGGATCTTGGGCCTAAGTCCGTACCGAGCCGAGGCCTCGAGTATATCGGCGGTCTCCTGAGGCGTGAAGAATCCACGGTCACAGAACACGTCAACGAAGTCGGCAAGCCCCTCTGCCGCGACAGCAGGAAGCATGTCATCAATTATATGACGGACGTATTCGCCCTGACGGCCAACGTAGGCGCGCCCCACGGCATGTGCTCCCAGGAATGTCGCCCTGACAGTCATCGGAGACGCCTCGGAGATACGGGCTATGACGCGTAACATCTTGAGTTCATCGGGCAAGGTCAGGCCATAACCGCTCTTGATCTCGATGGCGCCTGTACCCTTGCGCATCACTTCGTCAGCACGTTCCATCGACTGACGGAACAATTCATCTTCCGGGGTCTCATGAAGACGGTCCGCACTGTTGAGTATGCCTCCGCCGCGTGCCGCTATCTCCTCGTAAGTCAATCCGTTGATTTTATCGAGGAATTCGCCGTGTCGGCTGCCGGCATAGACTATGTGTGTATGCGAGTCGCAGAACGAGGGAATGGCCGTACCACCGCGGGCATCGATTATCTCGCTGTCCGAAGGGCACTCCGACATGGGGCCCATTGCGGCTATAGTCTCGCCTTCGGTCCTCAGCCATGCGGGTTCCACGCAGTCATAACCGAATATCTCGGCGATATTTGTAATAATCATAGTCGGCAACTATTTATCTGCGCAGGAACTCGACCGTAGCCTCGATAAGCGGCGAGAATACCGAATCGTTGACAATGAAGGGGACGACCTGCCTGTACTCGGCGTGCCATGCCTCAAGAGCGGGCGACGAATGGAGCGGACGCCTGAATTCCAGTGCCTGCGCGGCGTTCATAAGTTCTATGGCAAGGACGCGCCGGCAGTTGTCAGTCACCTGAACAAGCTTCGTCGCACTGTTACCACCCATAGACACATGGTCTTCCTGTCCCTGCGACGAGGGGATGCTGACACAGCTGGTGGGCCAGCAGAGTCCCTTGTTCTGATTGATTATCGAAGCGGCGGCGTACTGCGGAATCATGAAACCGCTGTTCAGGCCGGGATTGGCGACAAGGAACGATGGCAGTCCGCGCGCTCCGGAAATCAGACGGTAGACACGGCGCTCCGAGATGTTCGCCAGTTCGGACATGGCGATGCACAGATAGTCCATCGGTATGGCAATCGGCTCGCCATGGAAATTGCCGGCGGAGACAACCATGTCGAGGTCGGGGAATACCATGGGATTGTCTGTCGGACTGTTGATTTCTATCTCGATGACATTACGGACATAGTTGAATGCGTCCTTCACGGCTCCATGCACCTGCGGCATGCAACGGAACGAGTACGGATCCTGGACATGCTTCTTCGGCTGACGTATAAGCTCACTGCCTTCGAGCCAGCCGCGCACGGCACGCGCTGTGGCTAGTTGTCCGGGATGGGCACGGACTATGTGTACCTCGTCGACAAAAGGCTCTATGCGGCCGTCGAATGCATCAAGACTCATCGCTCCGATCTTGTCGGCAAGTTCGATGAGTCTTTCAGCGTCAAGCAGTGCATGAACAGCGTTCGACGCCATGAACTGTGTGCCGTTGAGCAAAGCGAGTCCTTCCTTCGAGGCAAGACGTATAGGCTTCATGCCAAGTTTCTTTAGAACCTCAGCCGAAGGACGCACCTTACCTTTATAATATACATTCCCGAGACCCAACAGGGGCAGACACATGTTGGCAAGAGGAGCAAGGTCTCCAGAAGCGCCAAGAGACCCGAGACGGTAAACGACTGGATAGACGCCGAGATTGAAGAAGTCGAGAAGACGCTGCACTGTCTGGAGTTGTGCGCCGGAATTGCCGTAACTCAGGCTCTGGGCCTTGAGCAGAAGCATGATGCGTACAATCTGTGGATCAAGCATCTCGCCAAGTCCGCATGAATGGCTCTTGACAAGGTTCTCCTGAAGCGTGGCAAGCCCATCGGCCGGAACCGAGACATTGCAAAGCGAGCCGAAACCAGTGGTGACTCCATAAATAGGCCCGTCCGAGCGTTCGATTTTCTCATCGAGATACTTGCGGCATCGCTCTATACGTTTTATGGCCTCATCCGAAAGTTCAACCTTGACATCGTTGTCAAGTATTTCACGCAACTGCGAAAGCGACAAATGCTGGCGTGGGGCAATCTGATATTTTTTCATATTTATCTTTAAGGTATTGTTTTCAGGATTTGAGAGCGTTTTCTATGACATCGTCATCGACAAGATTCGGCATTGTGACGGAAAGTCCCGGAGTTCGGGCCATCTCGCGCTCGATAGCGGTCATCGCACCGTTATTGCGTGCCCACGAACGGCGAGCAATACCATTGTTCACATCCCAGAGAAGCATTTCGCGAATGCGGCGGTCAGCCTCGTCCGAGCCGTCGATGACCATACCGAAACCGCCGTTGATGACCTCACCCCAGCCTACGCCGCCGCCGTTGTGCAGCGACACCCAAGTGGCACCTCGGAATGCATCACCTATGACATTCTGAACGGCCATGTCGGCACAGAACTGCGAACCGTCGGTAATATTTGAAGTCTCGCGATAAGGCGAATCAGTACCGGATACATCATGATGGTCACGTCCAAGGACTATGGGTGCCGAAATCTCACCCCGCCGTATGGCATCATTGAAAGCCAAGGCGATTTTCGCCCTACCCTCGGCATCGGCATAAAGGATTCGTGCCTGTGAGCCCACAACAAGATTATTCTCTCCGGCCTGACGTATCCAATGGAGGTTATCGGCAAGTTGCCCATGAATATCCTCGGGAGCATTCTTAAGCATCTCTTCGAGTACATCGCCCGCTATGCGGTCACTCTTGGCAAGATCCTCGGGATCGGCGCTCACACAAACCCAACGGAAAGGACCGAAACCGTAGTCGAAGAAATCAGGTCCCATTATAGCCTGAACGTAGGACGGGTAACGGAATCCATGTCCATCGGGAGCCATTATATCCGCACCTGCACGCGATGCCTGCAGAAGGAAGGCGTTGCCGTAATCGAAGAAATACATGCCGTTGGCAGTAAGACGGTTGATGGCGGCAACATGTCGGCGCAGACTTTCGTGAACCGCCTCGGCGAAACGTTCTGGGTCATCAGCCATCATGGCCTTCGATTCCTCGAAAGTCAGGCCTGCGGGATAGTATCCTCCGGCATAAGGATTGTGAAGCGAGGTCTGGTCAGAACCGAGATCCACCTGGACATCGTTTTCGGCAAGGAATTCCCAAAGGTCAACAATATTACCGAGATAGGCGAAGGATACTGCCTGACGTTTCGCGCGGGCCTCTTTTACGCGCTCGAGTAGCGCGGGCAAGTCAGTGAACACCTCATCGACCCATCCCTGCTCATGGCGTTTTGCGACAGCCGCAGGATTGATCTCAGCAGTTATCGAAACAACACCTGCGATGTTTCCGGCCTTGGGCTGAGCGCCCGACATACCGCCGAGACCTGCGGTGACAAACAGCATTCCGCCGAGACTGTGGTCTGCAGCCTTGCTGCGTCGGCGTCCGGCATTAAGGACGGTGATCGTAGTGCCGTGAACAATACCTTGCGGACCAATATACATGTATGAACCCGCTGTCATCTGGCCATACTGCGACACGCCAAGAGCATTCATGCGCTCCCAGTCGTCAGGCTTGCTGTAGTTGGGTATAACCATACCATTGGTGACCACAACACGCGGAGCATCCTTGTGCGACGGGAACAATCCGAGGGGATGGCCTGAGTACATCACTAGCGTCTGTTCATCGGTCATCTCGCTGAGATATTTCATCACAAGACGATACTGTGCCCAGTTCTGGAACACAGCGCCGTTACCGCCATAGGTAATCAGTTCGTGGGGATGCTGGGCTACCCGCGGGTCGAGGTTATTCTGTATCATGTGCATAATGGCCGCAGCCTGACGGCTGCGTGCCGGATACTCGTCAACCGGGCGGGCATACATGGGGTATGCCGGACGATAGCGATACATATATATACGGCCATAACGATGGAGTTCGTCGGCAAACTCCGGAGCAAGCACTGCATGTTGCTCCTTGGGGAAGTAGCGCAGGGCGTTACGGAGCGCGAGGCGCTCTTCTTCGGGTGTCAGTATGTGCTTGCGGCGCGGAGCATGGTTCACATTCGGATCATATTCACGTGGCGCCGGAATTTCTGCCGGTATGCCTGCACGGATGTCAGCCTTGAATTCTTCAGGGGTCATAACGATTGGATTTTGCTGTTTACGATTTTCATTATCATCTCTTCCGCCTCATCGGCCTTTCGGGCGATTTCTTCGGACTGTGCGACCAACTTCCGGGCTTCCTCGCGGTCGGCGAGACCGGCGGCGTTGATGCGCACGTTAAGACCAGCGCCATGCACTGCGGCCCGGGCGGCAAGCACACCGACACCGGCATCAGAGACACTGTTGGGATTGCCTGTCTCGGCCATTGCCCTGCACAGGTCGAAGCATTCGAAAGACGCAAGCATGGTGCGAAGCGGGACCTGCGTCGCGTAAAGCGTCGCGGCCTCAATTGCCTCGGCGCGAAGAGCCTTTTCCTCCTCGCTGCCCTTAGGCATCTTTATAGCGTCCATTATGCGGCTGAATGCCGCAGTATCTTCGTCGACGAGGTCGAGAAGACGCTGCATCAGCGCCTGCCCACGGTCAGCCTGATCGGAGAACTCGCGCCAGCGTTCGTCCCATCCCGCCTTATGCGCGCTGAGATTCGCCACCATCGTGCCGAGAGCGGCAGCGAGTGCGCCCATGTAAGCCGATACCGAGCCACCGCCGGGAGCGGGACTCTCGGATGCTGTCTCCTCGGCAAAACCCCGAACGGTAAGGTCAACAAGTTTTCCCTTGCATGCTGGCTCTATCATGTACTCGATGATTTTTTCCTCGGGTTTGAAAGGAGCAAGTTCATCCAGTCCCATTGACTTTACAGCCATGCGTACAATCTCGTGCTCGGGCAAGCCAGTCGAACGTTGCTGTTTGTGAAGGAAATATCTTCCGGCATCAATTATGGCTTTCTTCGGGACAAGGCCTACAATCTCGGTTCCGGTGACACGTATGCCCCGTGCCGCAGCGGCACGGGTAACCTCATCAAAAGCGACATGGAGCGGAGTCTTGCCCATGTCGGTGATATTCATCGATACCTGAGCGATGCCATACTCGTCTATATACCATCCAATAGCCTTTGTACCGGGCAATGTTCCGGGAATCATAATGGTGTTGCCGTTCTCATCCTTCACGGGCTTGCCATTAGGCAGGCCGCCTTCGCGTTTGGGACGTCCTTTCTCGCGGACATCGAATGCTATTGCGTTGGCACGGCGTGTGCTCGTGGTGTTAAGATTGAAATTTACGGCTATAAGGAAGTCACGGGCACCGACAACCGTTGCGCCGGTTTTAGCGATGCCATCGTCATAAGGCCTGTCGCCGAAGTCGGGGGCAAGACCCGGATGGTTCATTTTTTCGGGAAGCGCCTCATATTCTCCCTTTCGGCAAACTGCCAGATTACGACGTTCGGGAGAGAAAGCCGCAGCCTCGTAACAGTAGGTCGGCACGTCAAGTTCGTTGGCAATACGCTCTGCAAGTCTGCGGGCCATCTCGGCGCACTCCTCAAGTGTAATTCCTGCCACGGGAATAAGCGGCAATACATCGGTGGCACCCATGCGGGGATGTGCTCCGTGATGCTGACTCATATCAATGAGTTCGGCAGCACGTCTCACGCCGCGGAAAGCCGCCTCGACAACTGCCTCAGGCTCTCCTACAAAAGTCACGACCGTACGGTTCGTGGCCTCTCCTGCATCGACATCTAGCAGACGCACTTCCTTCACTGACTCGACAGCATCGGTTATTTTTTTAATAACCTGCATATTGCGTCCCTCGCTAAAATTAGGGACACATTCTATCAACCTCTTTCTCATGGCTAAGATTAATTGTTGTGATTTGATTTTCTTTCCGGGTACAAATATAAGAATTTATTTTGTACCTTTGCACCGCGATTTATAAAGAATCGGCATAATAAATGACATCCATACTAACTGTTGACATCGCTCAGGCTCCGGTTGCGAAGAACTGGGGTTATCTGGAAAACTGGAAAAGCACTGCTTCGGCATATTGACCCAAGTAATAGTCTGTCGTCCATGTATCTGACAGACTCTTTCACATTTCATCATCACATCTAACCATATATATTTTCCACATGAACAATCACCGATTGCTCACAGGGCTCCTTGTCACAGCCTTGTTGAGCGGTGGAGTGCGCGCTGTCGGTCAGAATGACCGCATAATGACTATTGAGCAATTGTTTGAAATTGCTGAGACAAACAGTGCCCAACTCCGTCCTTCGTTTACTGCCGAGGAAGAGGCCCAGCAAGAAATAGGTGTCGCCCGCAGCAAACGTCTTCCCGACATCAAAGCATTGCTTTCATTTAGTTACATTGGCAACGGATTCACCACAAAACGTGACTTTTCAGATTATCAAAGGGCACCTATCCCTCACTTCGGCAACGGACTGTCGCTAAACCTGAATCAACCCGTTTATGCCGGGGGAGCCATAACCGCAGGCATCGAAATGGCAGAACTTAAATCCTCAGCGACAGGATATGCCACAGAGATTCAGCGCGACAACATTCGATTCCAGTTGGTCGGAATGTATCTCGATCTATACAAATATGAAAACCTGCGTAAAGTTGTCTCCAACAATATTGTTCAGGCAGAAAAGGTTTTAGCAGAAATGGAATCGCGATACGAGCAGGGCCTCGCGCTGAGAAACGACATAACGCGATACGAACTTCTTGTATCGGATCTGAACCTTCAACTCACCCGAATCAGCAATACAATCAACATAATAAACCGTAATCTCGCTGTCACAGCCGGATTGCCTGATAATACCGTGATACGGCCCGACACCACAATCCTTACACGCTCACTCCTTGTAGCCGACGAGAACTGGTGGATGCAGGAAGCCGCCGGAAATGCCCCTTCACTGAAATTGGCCCTTTCAAACGTAAACATCAGCCAGAAAGCAGAAACCCTGGTCAAGAGCGAACGCCTGCCAAAGATAGGCATTCAGGCAGGCTGGAATATTGACGGTCCGATCCTGACCGAAATCCCTCCCATCAACCGCAACCTAAGTTACTGGTATGTCGGCATTGGGGTAAGTTATAATCTTTCCTCCTTATACAAAAGCAACAAGTCACTGGCAAAAAGCCGTGCCGCCACACGTCGCGCGATTGAACAACTTGACGCAACTAACGAGCATGTCAGTCTTGATGTCAGAGCGGACTACATCCATTATCTTGAGGCATACGAGGATCTAAACACCAGGGAGAAAAGTGTTGAACTGGCCGAGCGGAACTACCGTACAATATCGACACGCTACTCGGAAGGCATGGCACTTATATCCGACATGCTTGATGCCGCAAATTCCAGACTGAATGCGGAACAGCAACTTGTAAACGCCCGCATAAATATCATATATTATCGACACAAAGTTACTACAAAAAAGTGAAATGCGGAAAGATATAGTGATAGAATTGAGTT